>Ga0157372_10009406_pt1 | contig 10396 bp, 13 predicted proteins | sample C55metaG_FD_115307 | JGI IMG/M metagenome (GOLD analysis project Ga0157372, IMG submission 115307) | Corn rhizosphere microbial communities from Kellogg Biological Station, Michigan, USA - C5-5 metaG | ecosystem: Host-associated > Plants > Roots > Rhizosphere > Soil | place: USA: Michigan...
ATTGCGAGTATGAATCCATGTTGTAGTGAGAACCATTCTCACCAATTACAGGAACTGTAGGGGCATAGGCAAGCGTGATCGTAATGTCCTGCGCGTCAAGTTCAATCTTGTTGGTAATCATTTCAACTATCGTGCGTTTCTCATCATAGGGCATGTCGCCCCACTGCTCATATAACGCTTTCGCTTCATTCATCACCATGTCGGTTGAGGCCAACTGAATGGTGCGCACGTCAATGTCGGCTTCAAGTTCTGGCAACTGTGTGTCCAGCTGGGCAACGCGAATTTCAAGTGGTTTGTACAATTCGGCAAACTGCTCTTTGGACATTTCGTCATCAAGGCGCAGATTAACCAGATCGTGCATGCGCTTCGCAAGCTTTGCACGTTCCTTTTGGGTAGTAGTCAACAGCGCCTTTTGCGATTGCAATTGCTCGTCAGAGCGCGCCAGGTATTCGGTGGGGTTAATACCGTTGAGGTATTCCTGTAGGTACACCTGGTATATCTCGTCTAAGTCAGCAACCGCAATGCGCCGCTTGCAGCTTTTGCAGGCATAGTTTTGCGATTTCTGATAGACGTACATCTTCTTGCCGCATGAGCAGTATACGAATCCCGAAAGCAGATACACCGCTTTCTTTGCGTTCGGTGCACGTTTTTTTTCTTGCTCGTCGAGTATCCGATTGCAGTGCTCCCACAGGTCGTTTGATACGATTGGCGTGCACGGCATGGTGACCCATTCTTCTTTTGGCTTGGCCACCCAGCCCTTGTTTGCCCCAACGTTTTTGGTGTAGTTGGCGATGCGTATGCCCTTGGCAGTGCTGTCGCGCAACAATCGATGGACGGTGGTTGCGGTGAATAACGAGTTGTTGCGCGTGCGGTATCCTAGGCTGTTGAGTTCGCGCGCTACCGGTTTCTTGCGTTGGTATTTCAGAAATAACTCGTACATCAGTACCCGTATCGGCGCTTCCGCTTGGTTTGGTACAAACTCGTTGTTATCCCATTTGTACCCGAATTGTGCCGCACCACCCAAGGACTTGCCAAGTTTGGCGCGAATGGGAACGGAGGCTTGTACACGGGCCGATATTTCCTCTCGTTCCCACTCGGCCATTGCCGCAATGATGGTGTAGAACAGCCTGCCTGCGGGGCTGCTGGTATCGATGCTTTCCGCTAATGAAATCAGGTCGGCGTTGGCTGCACGGAATAATTCGGAAAACTCCAACAGCTCTTTGGTGTTGCGCGCCAATCGAGCAAGTTTCGAGAATATCAACGCCGAGATGTGGCCGCTTTTGATGTCGGCGAGCATCCGTTTTGTTTCCGGGTGCGCCATCACCGACTTGCCGCTAACTGCTTCCAGTCGGTACACCTCAGTGATTTGCCATCCGTTTTTAGACTGCACATAGTGACGGGCGCGTTGTTCGTGGTGCTCGGGGCTGTCGCCCTGCACCTGCATGTCGGTGGATACCCGTATCCATATCCCGACCCGTTTCGGTTCGTTCATGGTTGATTGGTTTGATGGTGAAAGGAAAAGGTTGAGTTAAAGATAGCGAAAGATATGGTTGCAAGAGAAGAACCGGGTTACCCCGGCTCCTTGATTTTCAGGATGCGTCCGATTGGTACAAAGTATGACCGTTGCAGTCCGAATGACTTATATAAATAGCATTCGGGATTAAACCAATGGTATTCCATCAGGTCTTGCACATACGGCCAGCGGATCAGCACGTATACATCGTTAATGTCGTTTGCCTCGACAAACGCAAGCAGTTGTTCTGTTTCCATGATGTCTGTATTGGATTGTGAAAGAATGAGTTTTATTAAGCATAGCGAGAGTGGAGCCACATTTTAAGTGCAGTAAAGGAGGGGTTTACCTATGTTTTTTGCTTTCAACATGTGCCGCGATCACGGCTTCAAATAGCTTCTTGTGGTAGTGGTTTTTGCGCTTGGTGGCGCGGACGTATTCAGGGGTGACGATGGGATATTGCTCAACCACAAAGCGCATGATGTCGCCATGGTTCTTAGCTGTCGGTATATGTTGTTTTAGGTCTTTCTTGGTGCAGGTGGTCGTCATACAGCCCTTGTATTCGCACAAGGCCATAATCTTTTTTAGCAGGTGTACGACTGTTGGCGGTTGGTGTGAGCGAGGCGGCAATTTGATTACCACTATTTGAATGTGGTGTTGCCAAAAGTATCGTTCAAGGCGAGTGACAATGTCATTGGCCTTGTTTTCCGACCATACCGCCCTGAATGAGTGTGTTTGCCAGTGCACCAACTCCTTATCCTCTATGATGGCGATCCCGGCCGTAGTGGTGCCCAGGCTAATCCCGAGAATGACCATTGCCGTATCGCAGGTGATTGGTAATGATGTGGACGAAGAGACCGGCTCGAGAACTGGTAATTTTGCGATCAGGCATTGAGCATACCTTGTTTAACTGCTCCCGAAGGAACTCGTGAGAAACCGATTGTGCATATTTGAGCCATTGAGAAAGTGCTGCCGGATCATTTAATCGTTCAGCGATTTCATGGGCAAGTTGAATTTCTGTTGGAGTGTACATAAAATCATGGATGTTTTTCATAATTAAAACATTACTATTAATTGTATCGTTCGTCGCTCGATTTTTATATTTATTTCGTCGTTCGATAGATTTTTTACACAATAAGAGGTACTCAAAAGGACACATCCTGTGATAAAGGACATTTATACTCTTTAAGGGCAAAGATGCTTATGTTCAAAAAAGTGAAATTCGATTTTGTCTAATTCCGATTTCAGTTCTTTAAAGTAATGCGGGTACAACTCATTGGGAAACGTGCGATACAATAGACTGAGCTTGATGAGGTTGATTGAACTGGGCAATGATTTTCCTTGTTCCCATTGTCGCAACGGGAATGCATCATACAACCCTAAAAGTGCAGCAACTTCTTTTTGCTTGTATCCTTGTAACCGACGAAACATCGTCAATCTATTTGGAATCGGTCGAGCTCCTTTTTCCATGAGCATATTGTATGCACAGGAGTGTTAAGAAATAAGTAAAGTAAAAGGTGTGAATAACTACGTAGAACAATGATAGCAGTAAGCCACCGTTACTTATAAATACTGATCTATTCCTTTCTTCAGTCGTGCACTTATCCTATTTTGAAGATGTTGGGGCGAAATAATTTTTACATGTTCACCAAAGGAGAGCAACAAACTCTCCAACTCAAAATTTTCCATGACTTCTATCGAAATCATAAGGCCATCATCAGTCCGAATACTTTTTTGCGACCCATGCAACGGCTTGGATAATATATAAGGTAATGACGATTCATTAAATTTTAAAACTACTTTTTCGACTATTCCGTTGTCGGGCCTAGTGACACCGACGATATCTTCAAAATATTCATTAAAATCATATTCGGTATTCTCTTGGTAATGCAGATTATACTCCTCGATTAATTTTATTCTGTCCAAAGCCAAATTTGTTAATTTTTCTAACTTCTCATTTCGCCCAAAAAGAAACCATCTATTATTGTACTGTTTTAAATAATACGGATGTATAATGAAATAATTAGGAATATTGCTTTTATAAGATTGGTAAGTTAGACGCAGGACTTTTTTATACAAAACCGCATGAAAAAGGTCGCTAACATGTTCAACACCTTTTAAATACTCATTGCTATCAAAACTAATAATGGGCTTTACTTGAGTATCTAACGTAAACGCTTGTTCGAGTTTTGGGGTAAACTCGTTTATCCATTCAAATTGCGGCATCCCTTTAAACCTAGAAATAATGTCCATCGCTGAGTGTAGATGCTCAATCTCGGCTGCATTTAGAGGCTGATTGCTAATGGAGAAATTTTTATCGACATAACGATAGTATTTTCTTTTACCAAATGGCACCTTATTTATTTGAACAGACCATCCCTCAGCACTTTCCATGTACTTTATATCTTCAAATAGCTGCCTTTTTTGGATACCTTTTGAATTCGGATCAATCTCTATGAGTTGCTTGTTGCATTCGAATACAAGATCATCAATAAAATATTTTTTACCTGGATTGCTTAAACACCTGTCCAAAACTTTGTACCGGACTAATGCATTTTTGTTTACTGCCATGGGTGTTTTTAGATTAATAATTTATAAAGTTAAAAATACATTTTGTTATGCAGATACACTGCATAGTTAGATTCCACCTTTGATGTTATAGAAGCAGTATCAATATAACAGATCAATAATAAAATATGAAAGGAGGTATAAAATCATGGCAAGAAATGCACCTATAGGTGATGGCCACAGAATCGGCGCAGTGAGAGGTCGTGTACAAGTGTTTAATCCACGTAATGAAAAATGGACAAAGATTGACACGGCTACTAACAGATTCATGGATCAGAAAGCGGACGGCAAGCCCTTTAAGGGTGTGACCAAGAAGTAAGACTAAACAAGCTAAGCGATTAATGAGAAACACACGCTTATACTAAAAAATATTTTCTCGGAGGGTTAATGTGTTCCTGCCCTGATTCAACAAGGAGAAAGAAAACTTTACGCAACATGAGAAGTCCAATAGGTACTACTGCGAGCACAGGTCATTCATGCCCTGAAAGTGGCGTATGGAGGGTTGTTGGCACACCGACAACAACCGCTCCTATCGCTAAAGGAAACACCATGCCACCATATGCGGGCAAGGCTGTGACCTGGAGATTAGAAGCTTACGCTTAATCAGGTAAAAGGGAGGTAAAATTCACCTCCCTTTTATTATCTCTATTTAATAATTCCTAAGATTTTCCCTCCCAATTAAATCGATCCTTTTATCCCGTAATTTTGCCAAAGGCTATTTTTTGATAATATTTTTTGTTTTGTTAGATAAATATTTGTTATCCTAAAAATTTAACTATTATTGCAGGGAACTTAATTACTTTATTCCAGGCATGTCGATTTTAACAACTAAGTCAGATGAAAATACTATTGCCTCAAACAAACTCATTAAAGCTTCGTTATTTCCATCAAGCGTCCATTGTTCATATTATGGATGTGTACAATTAATGCTACATTTATTGCGAACACACTTTGGAAAAACTGAGTTGCAAATCAAAGACGAAGGAAAAAGTGGTTCAAAAAATGAGCATGGTTTCCACAATTGGCTGCAAAATCTTATTTATATAGAGTTTAGCAGGTTAAATGGTACGGATGCTGCTAAGTTTAATTCAAAAATAAGAAGCTTGAGCACGGCGCGTGCGAAAGCTGACTATTCGATACAGGCAATTAATAACACCGATGCTTTAAAAGCATACGGTATGGCTGTAGAAGCAAAAAAACTTCTACAAAAAAACTTCCAACTATGAACTCCAAAGTATATATAATATCCAAAATTGATGAATTAGCCAAGGTATTCCCTCGGGTGAAATTTAGCTATCAAATGGATGAATTAAGTGAAACCCATTTCATTGAAGTTTTACCGAAAGATTTTTTTGAGCAATCTACAGACGAATTTATCGAACAGCAAAACAATATTATTACCGAGTTTATAAATAAATTTCCACATGAAGGCCTGGCTTTCATTTCAGAAGATGATCTGTTTAAAATGGATTGCCCTGAGCATGTCATTTGCGGGAAAGATTATCAAGGCCCTGAATCCAACCTATCGTGGAATCATGAAAAGTTGAACGAACTATTGGTAGACTTCAAGCCTCAAATTCAGGGTTCCTTTATTGTTACTCAGAAAATTCAAGAAGTTGAACAAAATTCAGTGAATTGCAACTTTAGTTTGATCTCTCCCGTGCAACAATCGGGTTTTGTGGAACTAACAAATAATTTACCGTGCGAATCTTTAAATACAGATGTCAATATAGAAGGTGGGATAGATGATGATAATGAATATTACTTAGCGGCATAAAATGGCAAATACATCCTTATTCCGTTTATCAGAAATCTATTTGTTAGAAAGTGTATTTAGACGAAATGCTAACGTCGATTTCAAGGACCCTGCATTTAAAAATAATGCAAATATTTCAGTTGAGCATCAGGTTCTTGAAGGCCAAACAATTCACATAACTGTTACCTTAGATTTTGTTGCAGGAAAAAAAAGATTAAAGGAAATATCCGCAAAAATAAAGATGATGGGGGTTTTTAAATGTGATGCCGAACCGATTATCCCAATAGAAAAGTTTGCGATTGCTAACGGGCCGGCTATTATGTTTCCATTTCTCCGAGAGCATTTGGCATCAATAACACTAAAGGCAGGGATTAGTCCTATCTTATTACCATCTGTTAATTTTATCCGGCTATCCGAAGAGGATAAACCGAAGAAAAAGCTTGCGACAAACGACTAATGATCGTAGGTCGGATTCCTAAAAATTGAAATCACGTTTCATACCTGTAACCGGTTTGAGAAAACTTTTTTAGGGATTTGATTGAAGATTATGATGAACTATACCCATCAACCACTTTCTTTGACTGGTCATGTTTCAACTATTCCTTGTAATTGCTTCAATTCCTGCACAATCTGTTCCCAAAACTCCTTTGTTTCCAGGAGTAAAAAGTCGGAGTGAAGTAAAACGTGGGTGGAAACGGTGTTTTTTCCTGGGAACCTCGAGTTCACTACCAACAATTTATTAGTGTCAATTTGCTCTTTTAGCTTGTAAATACTACACACTTTTGGTGTTCTAAAATTTGCACCATCGAAAACAATACCATTGGGAAAGTCGAACACCTGTATACGTTTCTTTATATCTAAAGGGCTTTTTTGCCATAATAAGTGTGGTTGCTTTAGCACCTTAGTCGCAAACTTCAGTAAGTCGTTAATGTCGACCTTTTCCTCAGTTTTTACTTTTAGCAGATCAGTTAGTTCTTCCAACTCTAACTCAAATTTCTGCACCCGGTTGGATAGAAGCGTGGTGCTTATACTCCCATTGGTTTGAAGTGTAATAAGATTATCAATTTGTTGATTTATCTCTGTGATGCGGTTTTGGATGGCCTCACTATCGTTTTTTTGGTTCTGTGCATGTTTTCCAAAGTATTTTTCCAAGTAACCCTTTATAGTATTCAGGTGAACCGCATCAAAGGAGTACTGGCTTAGAAAATCTACAAACTTTTGTTCAACCACCTCCTTGCGAATGGTGGTGCCTGGTAGGTGAAACGAGTAATAGGGGTATTTTTTACGTTTTCCTTTCGACCAATAGCCTGTCAATTGCTTGCCTTGCTCGTTTAAGACAAAGCGCCGTAAAGGGAAGTCGGGGTTATCGTGCAAATAATGCTTTACAGCATTCTTTCGGCCTTTTAGAATTGCCTGCACTTCATCAAACAACTCATCAGAAACAATGGGGTCAAATGTGCCTTTCGTTGTAGTGCCAAACTTATTAATTGTTCCCTTATACAATGGGTTGCGTATCAAACGAAAAAAATTGCCCCGGCCAATGGGATTACCTTTCTTGTCGACCAAGCCTCTTTTTGCCATTACCAGTCGCACCACATCCGTTGAATAAATCCTTTTGGCAATCAGCTCAAAGGTTTCTTTCATTAAAGGGGCCATTGCGTTTGGAGCAATAGTTGATTTACCATTAACCTTTATGTTGTCATACCCTAATGAGGCCATCCATACATATCTGCCTTCAAGCATTGCTTCCCGCATACCACCGATACAACGCTCGGTACGGACATCATTATCAAACTGTCCAACATTGGCTATTATGTTTTCCATAAAGCGCCCAGCCGGAGTATCTTCAAAAAATTCGGTTACTGATTTTATTTCAACCCCATGCTTTTTTAAACTAACGCGAATGGCACTATAGTCAGCGATGTTTCTTGATATACGATCTACCTTATAAGCTATGACCGCATGAATATTTGCTTTTTTTGCCGTGCACAGTTTGCGTAGTCGTTCTAATTCTGGTCGGTTGGCTGTTTTAGCGCTTTCGCCTTTTTCAATAAATACTTCAACTATTTCATATCCGCTCTTTATCGCGTATTCTCGGCAGATGCGCTCTTGGGATACTAAACTGTTGCCTTCTTCAACCTGCTCTTTGCTCGATACACGGCAATAAACAACCGCCCGTTTTTGACCATCATTCTGTATGTTGTTTTTCATAAAAATATACTTCTACTATTAACTCAGCCAACTGATCGAGCAAGTCTTCGACCGGTGGCTCATGCTCTGTAAAGCCCAAAGCGGAGCAATCCATAACCTCCATGTTGCTAGACAATAGAGTAGATTGCTCCGCTTTGGGTAGGTTAGTATCTCTATTGTCTAGCGGTTCTATCATACCATGTTGTTTAATCTTGTATAGAGGTAGTATGACGTTTTTTAAAGAATGAGATAAGTAAAGAATTGCGGTGCTCGATACCCGCTTTACTTTAATAGTTTTCGTCCTCTTAGTTTTCTATCATAAGCAGGTACATGACTTCTTATGATCACTCAAAACCATTCACCCCCATCGGCATAACCAACTGGAGAGACACCAACAAGGTATTTGGCATTAAGCCACACGACAGATTGCAACACATCTATGCCATTGGAAAAACGGGCGTTGGAAAAAGCACTTTGCTATACAACATGGCATTTGATGACATACACAAGGGCCATGGCGTGGCAGTAGTCGACCCGCATGGGGACATTGCACAGAAGCTTATAGCCACTATCCCCGAACACCGAAAGCACGATGTAATCTATTTTGACGCAACCGATCCGGCCCACCGCACCGGCTTTAACCCGATATCACACGTAGAGCCACAGCAGCGGCATATTGTGGCGTCCGAAGTGGTATTGATGTTCAAGAAGATTTGGGGCGATACCTGGGGAGCGAGATTGGAATATATCTTGCGCTTTGCCATATTGACTTTGCTTGAATATCCCGCTGCCACACTGTTGGATATTCAACCTCTGTTATTGGATGTGGCATATAGAAACCTGATACTACAATACACTGATAATTCCTATATCCGCTCATTCTGGCACAACGAATTTGACAAGTACCCGCCAACATTCAAAACGGAGGTGATTATGCCTATACTGAACAAAACAGGGGTATTTATCGCGAGCGAAACACTCAGAAGCATTGTCGGGCAACAATATGGCATTGACTTGGACGAGATTATAAACAAAGGGAAGATATTTATATGTAACCTCTCCAAAGGTCTGATTGGCGAGGATATATCACAAATATTGGGAAGTCTTTTGGCCACAGGCTTGCAAATGTCCGCCATGAGAAGAGCTAAGATGCCGGAAACAGAAAGAAAACCATTTTATATCTTCATAGATGAAGCGCACAGTTTTATCAGTACCTCGTTTAGCACAATGTTAAGCGAAGTGCGCAAGTATGCAATAGGCTTGTTTTTAACGCATCAATATTTGGAGCAGTTGCCCGAAGAAGTGCGCAAAGCCATATTGGGAAACGTGGGGACGATTATCTGCTTTCGGTTAGGAACGGCAGACGCAAAGGTAATGGCAGAAGAGTTTTATCCCGTGTTTAAGCAGGATGATTTTATCAGCTTGCCCAAGTATTCGATGTATTTACGGTTATTGATTGACGGGAGCTGGGGTAAGCCGTTTAGTGCAGTAAGTTTGTCTATGTATTCCTTATAAAATAGCGTATTTAGGATAGTTTGTCAATGAATATTGGGGTGCATTGTGTTGACATTCAATACTAAATAATTATTAATGGCGAATATTTGTATATATAATCAAAGTAATTATTTATTTTTATAAATCAATTAATTTAAGACTTATTGTTCCGATCTAATGAAGGAGAAGAAATATCAACTTTTTATGTATTTTATTTTTAATTTGATTTTGTTTAGTCTCATGCCATTAATCCTAATCATTATCGCTGTTTTTTTCTATAAAATTAAAATTCCATGGGGACAAGCTTTATTCGATGGTGGCACGTTGACATTTACATTTACTACAATTTCAAGCTACATGTATTACCATATTGTGAAAGGGTCCAAGAATGTTCTAATAAATCTTTTTACGATGGTAGCAATCGTGATCTCTATCTTGAGCGGCGCGATCTTTTTTAATATCTATTGCAATAAAGGTCAAGCGCAACAGGGCCTATTTGCTTCAAACAAATTTTTCTTGGGCCAATTAATAGTCGGTGTTTTTGCAATTCTATATGCGGTATTAGTGGAGGCTCATCTTGGTGGATTTAAATCAACTATACAGAATGAACCTTTGGATTGATTTATTAATTGCTATTGCTTCCTTAGCTTGCTTTGGGATTTTGTTTGTTATAATTTATAACAAGGAGAAATATTTTTACCCTATAGAAAATTACCCTCCTATAAAATTAACCTCCTTAGAATTGGGTGTGTTTGAGGGTAAGGTTATGGATTTATATGAAGTAATAGTTTTGGCAGACATTATCGAAAAGCCGGAATCTACATTATTTACCTCTATCGAAGCAAATTTTAAGAGAAATGTAAAATATACGTTCTTTA
>Ga0157372_10009409_pt1 | contig 10394 bp, 11 predicted proteins | sample C55metaG_FD_115307 | JGI IMG/M metagenome (GOLD analysis project Ga0157372, IMG submission 115307) | Corn rhizosphere microbial communities from Kellogg Biological Station, Michigan, USA - C5-5 metaG | ecosystem: Host-associated > Plants > Roots > Rhizosphere > Soil | place: USA: Michigan...
ATGCCAGATCAGCCACAACAGCCTAACCAGTTAAATATAGAAATAAGCGAAGAAGTTTCCGAAGGCACTTATGCTAACCTTGCTATCATAACACACAGTCATGCAGAATTTGTAATGGATTTTGTAAACGTAATGCCCGGTACACCAAAGAGCAAAGTAAAATCGAGAATCATATTTACACCCATGCATGCAAAACGTTTTATGCGTGCCATGCAGGAAAATATAGAACGTTATGAAAACGTGCACGGCAAAATACAAGACCTTGAGCAGGTGGAAATACCTATGAATTTTGGTGGCCCTACTGCGCAGGCATAACCCTCCAAATCTCCCTAAAGGGAGACTTTTACAGAACTTCTGTATTCTTAGTATTTCAATTTAATCTGAATCACTGATTTTATTTTTTCATTTCAGTTTTTGTGATGTAAACTTTGCATCATCACAATTTGTTATCTTTTTTTATAGAATTTTTTGATTAGCTTACAAAGATGATAGGAAACCGTTTTGTAAAATATGATCCTGAGGCAAATAGTAAAAGTAAGTTTGAGCAAATGCTCGATCTCTTTATGCAATTACTTACATATACAAGCGGAGACGCGAATGAAGCCTTGCAATGGATGAATGAACTGGATAAAAAATACCAGCTTACCGATGATGAATATGGCATGGGTGATTTTATTGAAGACCTGAAACGTAACGGGTATTTAAAAGATAATAATGAAACCGGTGCCATAGAAATTACAGCTAAAAGTGAACAATCAATACGCAAACGCAGCTTAGAAGAAATTTTTGGCAAACTAAAAAAAAGTAAACAGGGCGACCACACAACACATAAACCCGGTCAGGGAGATGAGATAAGTCCTGACCATCGTCCTTTTCAGTTTGGTGATATGCTGGAGCAAATTGATTTTACCGAAAGCATTCGCAATGCACAAATCAATCATGGTGTAGAAAGTTTTCAAATGTTTGAAGATGATTTGCAGATTCGGGAAACAGATTTTAAAGCGCAAACATCCACCGTATTAATGATTGATATTTCGCACAGCATGATTTTATATGGCGAAGACAGGATAACACCTGCTAAAAAAGTGGCGATGGCACTAAGCGAACTCATCACTACCAAATATCCAAAAGACACATTGGATATTGTTGTTTTTGGAAATGATGCGTGGCCCGTTGAAATAAAAGATTTGCCTTATTTGCAGGTAGGTCCATATCATACGAATACTGTTGCAGGTATTGAATTAGCTATGGATATTTTGAGGCGAAGAAGAAATCCCAACAAACAAATTTTTATGATAACAGATGGTAAACCTACCTGTTTAAAAATTGGAAAACGTTATTATAAAAATGCATTTGGGTTGGACAGAAAAATTACTAATCGCTGTTTAAATTTAGCAGCACAGTGTAAGAAGCTGAAAATTCCCATCACTACATTCATGATAGCAAGCGACCCTTATTTGCAGCGATTCGTCACTGAATTTACAGAAACAAATAATGGCAAAGCATTCTTTGCTTCGCTGGATAAATTGGGTGCATTTATCTTTCGTGATTTTGAAAGCGGTAAAAGAAAAACGGTATATTAACCCCAACCCTAAAGGGAGCAACAACTTAGAATTGATTTGAATAATTAATCAGAAAAATATTATGAAGAGCGAAAATAATATCCCCTTTAGGGGGCAGGAGGGTATAAAAACATTAGGCGAATTAAAGAGAAGCGGTTATAAATCCATTTCAGTTAAAGATGAAATAAGAAAAAACCTGGTTGAAAAAATACGTAACAGGGAAAATGCTTTTCGCGGAATTATCGGTTATGAAGATTCTGTTATTCCGGATACAGAAAGAGCTTTATTAAGCAGGCATAATATTTTGTTTTTAGGATTACGCGGTCAGGCAAAAACACGCATGGCGCGGCAAATGACAGATTTGTTAGATGAATACATTCCTGTTGTTGCGGGCAGCGAAGTAAATGATGATCCGCTAAAACCATTAAGTAAATATGCAAAAGATTTAATTGCTGAGCATGCAGATGAAACACCGGTTGAATGGATTCATCGCAGCGAACGTTACGGAGAGAAATTAGCAACACCAGACGTAAGCGTTGCCGATTTAATTGGTGATATTGACCCGATTAAAGCAGCTAATCTTCGTTTAAGTTTTGCAGATGAAAGAGTAATTCACTATGGCATTATTCCAAGAAGTAATCGCGGTATTTTTGTTATCAATGAAATTCCGGATTTGCAGGCACGCATACAGGTGGCACTGTTTAATATTTTAGAAGAAGGTGATATTCAGATTCGCGGATTTAAATTAAGAATGCCGTTGGATATTTTATTTGTCTTCACTGCAAATCCTGAAGATTACACAAATCGCGGCAGCATTGTAACACCATTAAAAGACAGAATTCAAAGCCAAATTCTTACGCACTATCCAAAAAATATTGATACATCTTTAGAAATAACAGAACAGGAATCAAATATTTTAGAAGAACAAAAAGCAAAAATAAATGTAAGTGATTTGGTGAAGCGTTTAATAGAACAAGTGGCATTTGAAGCACGCAATAATGAATATGTTGATAAGAAAAGCGGTGTAAGTGCGAGGCTTCCGATTTCTGCATTTGAAAATGCATACAGCAGTGCAGAGCGCAGAGCCATTCGCAATAACGAAAAGCAAACGCAAATCTGGATAAGCGATTTAGTAGGCATCGTTCCATCCATTACAGGGAAAATTGAACTGGTGTATGAAGGCGAACAGGAAGGTCCTTACCAGGTTGCTGTAAATTTGGTTGATAAGGCAATCCGTTCGCAATTCGTAACGTATTTCCCTAATCCCGAAACATTAAAGAAGCGAAGAAACACAGGCAAAGCTTCACAGGGGGAAAGAGAAAATGAGAATCCTTATAAAGCCATTACAAGATGGTTTGATGCAGGTAAACATCTTGACCTTTTTGTTGATATGAAAGATTCGGAGAAAATAAATGCTTTGTATAAGGTAGATGGCTTATATAATTTTGTGAAGAAGTTTTTTCCGCACGCAAATGAAAAAGAAAATGCATTGTTGATGGAATTTGTTTTGCATGGATTAGCGGCTTATTCACTCATCAGCAAAAAAGTTATTGAAGGGAAAATAGAGTTTAAAGATTTAATTGGAAGCATGATGAATCTTGGACAAATAAACTATAATGATGATGAAGATGATTTGAATGAAGACAACTTCGGATAATATATATTTATCAAAACTAAAGTTTATGAAATTTATTTTTAGCTGCTGTATTATGCTCATACTTGTATGTGCATGCCAACGCAAAGATTCAATTGAAGACGATCTTAAAAGTACTATGCAAACTTATTTGTACAGCGGAGTTAACAACGATTCATCTAACGTACGATATCATGTAGAAAGTGTTATTTACTTTAATGATACAGTTAAAAAAAGATATGTGTGCGTTTTTACTGTTCACATGAAAGAAAAATTATTTGATACAACAGGAGAAATGAAAGCGTATATTTCAAAAGATTTTAAAACTGTAACGCGGCTTTACTAATTATGTATTCTGTTAAACATTTTATTTATTAAATAAAGGATTAGCTGTCTTCAGTTTAATTTAATATTTTCGCGGCGCAATTGAGTTTATAGCCTTAGTAAATGAATTGATTTTTTCTGCTACAGAATTTCTGCTAATAGTATTATCTTCTTTACACAGTTTATTTTCTCAGCATTTTTTTAATTAAATAAACACATTAATGAACATTTATGTTTCTAACCTGAGTTTTAACGTTCAGGACGAGGATTTAAGAGATTACTTTGAAGATTATGGCGAAGTAACTTCTGCAAAAGTTATTACAGACAAATTTACCAATCGCAGCCGCGGTTTTGGCTTTGTTGAAATGCCTGATGATGCAGCAGCGCAAAAAGCTATTAAAGAACTGCATGGCGCTATGGTTGATGGCAGAAGCATCAGCGTTACCGTTGCAAAGCCACGCGAAGAAAGATCTAACAAAAGATCTTACAGCAACAGCCGCTGGTAATTTGTATGAGAATTTTGAAAAGAGAGTTCATTAACATGAGCTCTTTTTTATTTTGAATAATTCATTAAGGCTTCAATAGTTTTATTAGTTCGGTAATTCCCTGCGTTGCCGGTTTATTAATTGCTGTTATGTTATACATTGATGAGTAAGGAATATTTTTATCAATAATAAATTTTGGTATCGCCGGTTTTGTATAATGTACTAATCCTGCCGCCGGGTATACTACCAGCGATGTTCCTATCACCACAAAAATATCTGCTGCTTCAGCAATTTGGGCAGCTTGCTCTATCATCGGCACCGGTTCTTCAAACCAAACAATATGCGGTCTTAATTGCGCACCATCTTTTGCAATATCACCCAATAAAATATCTTTTCTTATTTCATAAATTAAATTTTCATTCAGCTCGCTGCGCATTTTAAAAATCTCGCCATGCAGGTGCAATACTTTTGTGCTGCCGGCGCGTTCATGCAAATCATCAATATTTTGTGTGATGATGTGTACATCAAAATATTTTTCTAATTCGGCTAAACCAATGTGCGCAGCATTAGGTTGTGCATTTGCCACATCTTTTCTGCGCATATTATAAAAATCAAGAACAAGCTGTTTGTCTTTTTTCCATGCACGTGGCGTAGCTACATCTTCAATATTATAGCCATTCCATAAACCATCACTATCGCGAAAAGTTTTTAAACCGCTTTCCGCACTAATGCCTGCACCGGTTAAAACCACTAATTTCTTTTTCATCACTAACAAATTTCATTAATACTGTCAATAATTATTTTGCATACATAGTTTATTTCTTCTGCAGTAGTGGTAAGCGGTGGGGCAATGCGTAAACAATCCGGTGCAAATAAAAACCAATCTGCAATTAATCCGTTTTTAACACAGGTATGAATAATTTTTTGCGCTGTTTCTGCTGATTCAAATTGCAACGACAGCCAAAGCCCGCAATGATTTATTTTTTTTATAGAATGATGTTGCAATTTTTCTACCAGCATTTTTTCTTTTTCGGCAACATCTTTTATATAATTTTCTGATAGCAAAATTTCAAATGCAGCTTTGCCTGCTGCACAACTTACAGGATGTCCGCCAAACGTTGTTATATGCCCCAGCACAGGATTAAAACTTAATTGTTGCATTACATTTTTATCAGCAATAAAAGCGCCTAAAGGCATTCCGCCACCGAGTGCTTTTCCTAACAATAAAATATCGGGTACAACATTAAATTGCTCAAAAGCCCATAACGTTCCGGTTCTTCCAAAGCCTGCCTGTATTTCATCAAAAATTAATAATGCGCTATGTTCTGTACATTTTTCTCTCAAAGCTTTTAACCAGTTTTTTTCAGGTACAGTTATTCCGCTTTCTGCCTGCACCGTTTCTAAAATTACGCAGGCAGTTTCTTCATCAATTGCATTTAAAACTTCATCATCATTATAATTAAAATGATAAACACCGGGCAATAAAGGGCGATATGCATTTCTATAATATTCATCACCCATTAAACTTAATGCACCTTGTGTGCTGCCATGATAACTTTTATTAAACGCAATAATATTTGTTCTGTTGGTACACCGTTTAGCCAGCTTTAGTGCGCCTTCTGTTGCTTCCGCCCCGCTGTTAGTAAAGTAAACACAGTTAAGTGTTGCAGGTAAGTGCGCCGTGAGCAATTGCGCATATTGTGTTTGCGGGCTTTGAATAAATTCTCCATACACAATCAGGTGCATATAATTTTCTGCCTGCTTTTTTACGGCATCAATTACTACAGAATGTGAATGCCCAATGTTTGCAACACTAAAACCGGAAATCAAGTCAAAATATTTTTTACCATAGATATCGTACTGATAATTTCCTTCAGCCTTTACAATTTCAAGCCCAATAGGCGCAGCAGAAGTTTGCGCGATATGTGTAAAAAATAATTGCCTGTCTGTACTCATTATATTTTTCTTGTTGCAAAAGTCGAACTTTGTTTTAAATTAGTTTATGGCAACAATCATCTCATGCAACGGAAAAAATCCAGAATTCGGTAACAATTGTTTTATCGCACCCAATGGCACAGTGATAGGAGATGTAATTATGGGTGATGAATGCAGCGTTTGGTTTAATGCGGTTGTTCGTGGCGACGTGAATTATATACGTATGGGCAATCGCGTAAATGTACAGGACGGTGCAATCATCCACTGCACGTTTGAAAAAAATGCAACAGAAATTGGCGATAATGTTTCCATAGGGCATAATGCAATTGTGCATGGATGTGTTATTGAGGATAATGTATTAATTGGAATGGGCGCCATTGTTATGGACAAATGCATAATTAAAAGCAATACTGTAATTGCAGCAGGGGCGGTGGTTTTAGAAGGAACGGTGGTAGAATCAAACTCAATTTATGCCGGTGTGCCTGCAAAAAAAGTAAAAGAAATATCCAAGGAAGGCTTGCACAGCGAAATTGAACGCATTGCAAAAAACTATGTAAAATATTCTTCGTGGTTTTCTGAATTTAATGCAACGAAATAACAAAAACTGTTGTCATTTATTAAAGGCACGTACCTCACTCCCAAAACTCACTGCTTATTTTAACTATTGAGCAGTAACTTCCTAATTAACACGATATCTGTTTCTATAGTAAAACTTTTTACGTATAATAATATAAACGTAATACTTGAAATAGTTGTGTGGAACAAAAATTGAATAGAAGGTATGAATGAATTTTTATGAAGACGTTTGAATATACATCTGTAACAGAAATGATTATTAATGAAAGCGGAAGCTTGCAGGAATTTTACCGGCTTACGAACGTTTTAAGCAAAACGCGCCACGTGCATTTTAAAACAAAAGAAGATGATGCCGAAGGCATGGAATGGTGGTTCAGCTATCGCGGTAACCAGCTTGCACTTCAGTATAATATTTATAATGGAGTAACATTGCTTTATAACGAAAAGGATTTAAAAACAGCCAGTAAACTTGCAGTACGTTTACGCCAAAATCAATAATCAGTTTCCGGTATTGAATCAAGAATGTTACAATAACTAATGTATCGTTCTGGTGATATTTTTCCTTCCTCCACGGCTTTTTTTACAGCACAGCCAGGTTCTTCAATGTGCAGGCAATTATTAAACCTGCAGTTTGGCAAAAAGTTTTTCATCTCAATAAAATAATGCGATAACTCAGAGCGCTCAATATCTGTTATAGCAAATTCGCGAAGACCAGGCGTATCAATAATTTTTCCTCCGCCGGCTGGCGGAATGTCAAACATTTCTGCAAAAGTGGTAGTATGCATTCCTTTACCGCTCCAGCCGCTCACTTCTTTTGTTTGCAGTTTAAGCTGTGGAATAATTTCATTAATAAATGTTGATTTACCCACACCGCTGTGCCCATACAATAGTGTTACTTTATCCTGAAGTAATTCTTTAATCACATAAAGTCCTTCATTATTTTTTATACTCATTGTATAAACCGGGTAACCTATAGATTCATAAATTAATTTTAAGTTTTCAAACACACTCCATTCTTTCTGTTTGTATATATCCGTTTTATTAAAAACAATGAGTGAGGGAATATGAAAAGCTTCTGCGGAAACGAGGCAGCGGTCAATGAATCCCTGCGAAGTTTTTGGTTCTTTTAATGTAGCCAATAATAAACACTGGTTAATATTGGATGCGATAATGTGATGTTGCTTTTTATTGCGCGGAGATGTTCTGGCTACATAATTATGTCTTTCTTCAATGTTTGTAATGATTGCAGAATTTTCTGCTGCATCTTCCATTTCAATATCTACGATATCCCCAACAGCAACAGGATTGGTGGAAGTAATTTCATCAATCTTAAAAATGCCTTTTATACGTGCATTAAATATTTTACCTGCATCTGTTTTGGCAACATACCAGCTTCCGGTAGATTTATAAATTCTTGCACGCATGCTATTACGAAGATAATATATGCAGAACCATTTTATTGAGGGCTGCTATTAAGCAAGAACCAAAAAGCAAATAACAAAAATCAAATAAACTAAAGGCATAAATTAAAATGAATAAATAAAACTCCTGGCAAGATTTTAATTTTTATTTCTATATTATTTGATACTGAGATTTTGTATTTGGAATTTTAAAGCCCTGATGAGAATTAAATGGAATGCAGTTTGTATTGTTTAAATAAATTTTTTGTATGCTGAATTTTAAATTAAGCGGAAACACGTTTTCCCCGCAGGCAAATAAGCTGTATGAAAAAACAAATGTTATTAATGTAGGCGATAAAGAAAGAATTTTATCTGCTGCTGCAGGAACGGCATTGTATATTATATCTGTAAGCCGAAAAAAAAGCGTATTGAATAAATTAATACGAATAGGTGGTTTGTATCTTTTGTATCGTGGCGTTTCCGGCAATTGCCCATTGCGTGCAAGTATTAGTCAGAACGAAGTGGAGCAACATTCGCCTGCTGTAAACATTCGTACTTCGCTTATTGTTAATGCGCCAAGAAAATTGGTTTATGATACATGGCGTGATCTTGAAAAGTTGCCGCATTTTTTAAAGCATATAAAAAGTATAAAAGCGAAAGATGATATTCATTCGCACTGGGTTTTAAAAACACCCGGCAGAATACCTTCTGTTGCATGGAATGCAGAAATAATTGACCAGGAAGATGAACGTGAATTAAGCTGGCGCTCATTACCCGGCTCTATGATTGAAACTGCGGGTAAAATAACCTTCGCTGATACGCTTAACGGAACGCAGCTTGATATTACCATCAGTTACAGACCGCCGGCAGGCTACATTGGTTCTACCATTGGTAACTTTTTAAATCCTTCTTTAAAGAAGTATGTTGAAGATGATATTTTAAATTTCAAAAATTATATTGAAAAAAAATCGCAGGTTAGGGAAATTTCTTAAATACAGTATATCTTAATAAAATTTCAATCAGTAAAAAACCAAGAGCAGCAATAAGTACAGGCAAAAACTTATCGGTGTAACGATTGTAACTCGTAACATTAATCTTTGATTTTTCCAATTGATTAATGCTTTGATAAATTTTAATTAATGCATTATTATCTGTTGCATGAAAATATTGTCCACCTGTTTGATCTGCCAATTGCTTTAATAAGGGTTCGTTGAATTGTAATTTTTTATGTTGCACAACAGGACCAAGCGGCGACTCAACAACTTCATCAACATCTTTTTCTGAACCCACACCAATGGTATAAATTTTTATGCCGTAATACTTTGCCATTTGCAACGCTAAATCCGGCGGAATGGTGCCTCCGAAATCAACACCATCGGTTAATAAAATAATTATTTTACTTTTTGTTTTGCTGTTACGTAAACGGTCAACGCTTGTTGCAAGACCGCTGCCAATTGCTGTTCCTTCATCCTGCAAATAACCGCTTTCAATATTCGAAATTTGATTTAATACAGCATCATGATCTGTTGTAAGCGGGCATAGAGTAAAACTCAGGTTGCTGAATATTACAATTCCAATTTCATCACCGGGCCTGTTTTTTACAAAGTCAGCAGCCACTTGTTTTGATGCACCAAGCCTATCAGGCGTGAAATCTTTTTCCGTCATGCTGCCGCTAATATCAAAGCATAAAATAATATCAATGCCTTCGCCTGAAGTTTGTGTTTCTGTAAATTTTTCTCTTGGTCTTGCCAAAGCAATAATCAAACAAATAATAGCCAGGCAGCGCAATACAAAAGTTGAATGCTTTAATGTGGTTTTAAAGCTTGCAACGCCTTTTAAAAAATGTGTTGTTGTTACCAATAGAGATGCCTGTTGCTTTTTATTGCGCCGTATATATTCATAAATTAAAATAGGCAGCAACAATAATGCACCTAACACCCATGGATAGGCAAACTCAATATCCTGAAACCATTTTGTCAGCATTACTTTTTGCTTGTTGTGTCAACGCATCAATTTTTTGCAGACTCATAAACACATCGTTTAACATGCTTTTGCTTTCTGCTTCAACAGGAAAATATTTTGCAAATTTTACCGATGCATTCAAATCAAAAATATCGCGCAGCTTTCCACGAAGTTGTGCATCCTGTAAGTAAACACTCATGCGAGAAAATAATTCGCTGGTAGTTGCCTGCATAGCTTTTACTCCTGTAATTTCTTCAAAATATTCTCTGCAAATAATATCAATGGCTAAATGAAATTTCTTTATCTCTTCTTTGTTGGTTAAAGATTGATTTTTCAATTGCTGCAATTTTTCCATCGCACGTTCCAGCGGTGTTCCCTGTAAAACAGGTTTCAATGGCTGTACAATTTTTTTCTTCCTGTTTTTAATTATTAAAAAGATGATAATCGCAAGAATGATAACCGCCGCAATAATAATTACAGGCAACCAGTTAAAACTTGTTTCAACATCAATGATATC
>Ga0157372_10009414_pt1 | contig 10392 bp, 9 predicted proteins | sample C55metaG_FD_115307 | JGI IMG/M metagenome (GOLD analysis project Ga0157372, IMG submission 115307) | Corn rhizosphere microbial communities from Kellogg Biological Station, Michigan, USA - C5-5 metaG | ecosystem: Host-associated > Plants > Roots > Rhizosphere > Soil | place: USA: Michigan...
GAAGAAATGGCGCGCCGCGGGCGCGACACGCTCCGCTTTGGGCCGCTCAAACCCGTTGGACTCAAAGATCCGAGAACAGCTCGCGAACCCTTTGCGGTCGTGCAGCTGCGCCAGGAAGATCGCGGCGCGCGAATGTGGAACATCGTCGGATTCCAAACGCGACTCCGGATTCCCGACCAACAGCGCGTATTCCGCCTCATTCCCGGACTCGAGAACGCAGAGTTCCTGCGATTCGGTTCGATTCACCGCAATTCGTATCTCAACACGCCGGCGGCGCTGTCATCGCATCTCGCGTTGCGAGACGAGCCGCGCGTGCTCTTCGCGGGTCAGATCACGGGCGTCGAAGGCTATACCGAAAGCACGGCCACCGGCCTCATCGCTGGTCTCAACATGGCCCGCTTGATGGAAGGCATGGAACCGGTGCTTCCCCCGCCCACCACGATGATCGGCGCTCTGTATCGGTATCTGCGCGAGGCGCGGCCGGAACACTTTCAGCCGATGAACGCCAACTTCGCACTGCTCGACGAACTGGACGAACACATCCGAGACAAGCGCCGCAAGCGCGAACTACTCGCGGAGCGTGCGATCGCAGCAATCGAGACCTGGCGCACCGAGACGAATGCGCACGCATTTGTCCCATGAGCGAAGCACCGCCTGAGCTCGCGCTCCCGAACGAGATCGCCGACTTTCTCGAGCACCTCGAGAAAGAGCGAAACGATTCGCCTAACACCGTAACGGCGTACCGCCGCGATTTGCACGCGTTGGTTGCGTTCCTGGCGAGCTACTACGGAACGCAGGCCTGGACATGGGAAGGCGTCGACCGTCTCGCGATTCGCGCCTTCATGAGCCATTTGCTCCGGCGCGGCCTCTCGAAGCGTTCCGTGGCGCGGACGTTGTCGGCTGTTCGGAGCTTCTATCGTTTCCTGCACCGCAACGAGCAGGTCACGGCAAACCCTGCGCGAGGTGTCGGCTCGCCCAAGCTCGACAAACGACTCCCCGGATATCTCGATCGTGCGCAAATCGATCTGCTCTTTCAGCAAGCGGAGACGCGGGCATGGAGCGGGAGGTTCGCCGACGTCCGCAACCTCGCCATCCTCGAGGTGTTTTACTCGACCGGAATGCGGCTGTCCGAGCTGGCGGGCATCGACATGCGCGACCTGGATCTCGTTTCGCAGCAAGTCAAGGTGCGCGGCAAGGGGCGCAAGGAACGCATCATCCCGTTAGGCGATCACGCGGTGCTCGCATTGCGCAACTACGAGCTCAAACGCGACGCGCTGCGGCGCGATCGCGGCAGCGCCGCGGATCGCTCGGCCTTGTTCCTCTCGAAGACCGGCAAGCGGATCGGGGTGCGAATGGTTCAGGCCGTCGTCGGCGCATTGCTGCGTCAGATCGACGAGGACGCCGAGCTGTCCGTTCATTCTCTTCGCCATACGTTCGCGACGCATCTGCTGGATGCCGGCGCCGACCTCCGTGCCGTCCAGGAGCTGCTCGGACATGCGTCCATTTCCACCACACAGATTTACACACATACCAGCGTCGAGCGACTGAAAGCGGTATACATCAAAGCGCACCCGCGAGCATAAGCGCCCCGCATTTGCCTGTGTGTGGGACGGCTTCTTTCTTGCACCCGGACCATAGTATGAGCTGGATGGAAGTGCTTCCATTTCTGGGCGGATTGATCGCGGCCGTCGTCGGCGGTGCGTTGGTCGCCGATGCTGCGTTGCACGACGAGCCCTTCGCAGCCGAGCGCCGACGGACGCCACGCCCGGAGCGGAGCCGCGTTGGGCAGGGATGTCTCGGCGGAAGCCTCGTCTGCACAGCTCTGGTTCTGTTGAGCGGCGGCGGTACACCGTTTTCGATCGCCGCCACCTTCGTTGGCATTGCTCTCCTGATAGCAGGCGTCGTGCTCAATTGGCGCTACTTGCTCGATCTGATCAACGGGCCCTCCGGTCGCGCGTCCCTGTCGCCTGTCAACAACGATCCACGCCAATCGGACGGAAGCGCCACTCCCGCCTACGGCTGGCCGGTCAGCAGCGACGATTAGCGCTAGAAGCGCCGCCTGAGTTGACGGCGGCCGCGGCCAGGCAGCAGTCGGCATGGCTTCGGACTATCTTTCCGGCCATGCCAGGTCTGCCAACCATACGTGCTACCACCATCCTCGGCGTCCGACGCGACGGGAAAGTCGCGCTTGGCGGCGACGGGCAGGTGACGGTCGGCGAGACCGTGATGAAGGCGAACGCGCAGAAGGTGCGAACGCTGCGTGGCGGCAAAGTGCTGGCTGGTTTCGCCGGAGCGGCCGCCGACGCATTCACACTCTTTGAGAAGTTCGAGGAAAAGCTCGATCGCTTTCCCGAAAATCTGCCTCGCGCGGCTGTCGAGCTAGCCAAAGAATGGCGAAGCGACCGCGTGTTGCGACGCCTCGAGGCATTGCTGGCCGTCGCCGATCGACAGCATGGCTTCATTATCTCGGGGACCGGCGAGCTCATTGAGCCGGAAGATGGTATTCTTGCGATCGGATCGGGCGGCTCGTATGCGCTCGCGTCGGCGCGCGCGCTGCTCGCACATTCGAATCTTGCGCCGGCGGCCATCGTGCGGCACAGCCTGGAAATCGCGGGCGACATCTGCATCTACACGAATAGAAACATCACTGTTCTGGAACTGTGATCCGGGCATCAGGTTCACCGGACACTACGCGACACATGCCTTCCAAGCACACGCAGCAAGCAATCGCACGACTGGCCGATCTCACACCGCGGCAAATCGTCGCCGAGCTCGACCGGTACATCGTTGGGCAGGGCGACGCGAAGAAGGCCGTGGCCATCGCGCTGCGCAACCGGTGGCGCCGACAGCAAGCGCCCGAAGGCATTCGCGACGAGATCTCGCCTAACAACATCATCCTCATCGGTCCGACCGGCGTCGGCAAAACGGAAATCGCGCGCCGTCTCGCGCGGCTGGCCGGCGCTCCGTTCAGCAAGGTGGAAGCATCGAAGTTCACCGAAGTCGGCTACGTGGGACGCGATGTGGAGTCGATGGTGCGCGACCTTGTCGAGAGCGCGATCGACATGGTGCGCACGGAGCGCGAGAACGAAGTCGAAGACCTCGCCTACGAGCGGGTCGACGAGCGGTTGCTGGATCTCCTGTTGCCGCGACCGAGCGAAGCGACCGCCGAAGGGCAGCGCGGCGCGGCGTCGGCCGCTGCGGGCGGCGCGGGAAGCGGTCCGTCATTGTTCGTCGTGTCGTCCGGTGGCGAGGTGGAGCGGGAGGGCGGGACTCCGGAAGCCACGAAGGAGCGCTACAGCCGCACGCGAGACAAGCTGCGCCAGCTGCTGCGTGACGGACAACTCGAGGACCGGGAAGTCGAAGTCGAGGTGACCCAGCAGGGTGCTCCGATGTTCGACATGCTGGTGCCGCAAGGCGCCGGCGAAGGCGTCGAGAACTTCACCGAGATGCTGCAGGACATGATGCCCAAGCGGCGCAAGAAGCGAACGGTGAAAGTCTCGGAGGCGCGGAGGATTCTCCTCGACCAGGAACTCGAGAAGTTGGTCGACATGGAGGATGTCACGTCGGACGCGTTGGAACGCGTCGAGAAGATGGGAATCATTTTCCTCGACGAGATCGACAAGATTGCGGGAGAGCGTTCGCAGATGGGCGGTCCCGACGTGTCTCGCGAGGGAGTACAGCGCGATCTCCTGCCGATCGTCGAGGGTTCGAACGTGCAGACCAAGTACGGCATGGTGAAGACGGACCATGTCCTCTTCATCGCGGCCGGCGCTTTCCACGTGTCGAAGCCGAGCGATCTCATTCCGGAACTGCAGGGCCGGTTCCCGATTCGCGTGGAGCTCAAGCCGCTCACCGAGCAAGACTTCGTCCGCATCATGACGGAGCCGGAGAATGCGCTGACGAAGCAGTACGCGGCGCTGGTCTCGGCGGAGGGTGCGCCGCTCACGTTTACCGATGATGCGATCGCCGAGCTTGCGCGGATCGCCACGGGCGTGAACGAGCGCATGGAGAACATCGGCGCGCGGCGCCTGCACACAGTGATGTCGTCGCTGCTCGAGGACGTCCTGTACGATTTGCCCGACCGCGGCACCAAGCCGATCACGATCGATGGCGCGACGGTGCGCGACCGTCTCAAGGCCATCGTCGACGATGAAGATCTGCGCCGGTACATTCTATGACGGCGCCTAACGATTCGTTCTGCCACGCCTGACCCGCATGCACCGCGACTTTCTGGCCATCCCGGATTTCTCGCCCCAAGAACTGCGCGACCTCTTTCAGTTGGCCGACGACATGCGCCGCGGCCGATATGTTGATCATCCGCTGGCAGGCAAGTCGCTGGCGATGATCTTCATGAAATCATCCACGCGGACGCGCGTGTCGTTCGAGGTCGGCACGTGGCAGCTTGGCGGCCATGCGCTGTTTCTCTCGCCGCGCGACATTCAGCTGGGACGCGGCGAACCGATCGCGGATACCGCGCGCGTGCTTTCCCGCTACGTCGACGGGATCATGATTCGCACGTTCGCGCATGCGGAGGTCGAGGAGTTGGCAAAGTACGCCGACGTGCCGGTAATCAACGGCCTGACGGACTTGCTGCACCCATGCCAGGTGCTGGCCGATCTGCTTACCGTTAGGCAGCACCTGGGCGGCTGGGATGGCAAGCGCGTGGCGTGGATCGGCGACGGCAACAACATGGCGAACTCGTGGATCAACGCGGCGTATCGTCTCGGCTTCGAGCTCGTGCTCGCATGTCCCGAGGGCTACGACCCCGATCCCGTCCTGCTGGCGCGCGCACAGACGGCGGCCGATGTGCATGTCGTGCGCGACCCAGCGGAAGCGGCCGCCGGGGCCGATGTCGTCAACACCGACGTATGGGCATCCATGGGTCAAGAGGAAGAGCAGGCGAGCCGTGCGCGCGCGTTTGCCGGCTTCACGGTGAACGCTGCGCTGATGGCGAAAGCCAAGCCGACGGCGATTTTCCTGCACTGCCTTCCCGCCCATCGCGGAGAGGAAGTTGCCGCCGAGGTGATCGACGGGCCACAGAGCCGCGTGTGGGATGAAGCCGAAAACCGGCTGCACGTGCAGAAGGCGGTAATGGCGACCCTCATGGGCAACGGGTCCGCCAAAGCCTAACGGGCCGCGCTCGGCGCCGCTCGTGCGCGTTCAGCCTGGTTGGGCGAACGGCCGCAACTTTCTAGCACAATTGCGAGTGTTTGCGTAGGACGAGTCATGCCACTCCGCTCGTAAATCGTTATACCACAATACCATACATGCAGGGCATGGGTCGAGCACTCGACCCGGTCCGCGCGTGGCGCGCCTCTGAGCGGCGCCTGCGCCGCCGTCAGCACCGGCCGACACGCTCGGCCCGGCGACCACAGCCGCTCATCTCTTGCGAGAGGTCATGCGCACGACCACGCGTCACCGTTCAGCTGCCACCGCGATCGCGGCGTCGCGACATTCGCCGCGTTGGGCGTTCACCGTCATCGAGTTGATGATCGTGCTCGCGATCATCGGCATCATCGCGGCGTTCGCATATCCGAAGGTGAACTTCACCCAATTCCGCGTCGACGCTGCTGCGCGGACGGTACGTGTCTCGTTGCAGAATGCGGAGCGGTTAGCCGTCACGCGGCAGTACGATGTGGTCGTGAGCTTCGATACGGCCAACCGCCGCATCCGCATTCTCGAAGACAACAACAACAATGCGACGGTGGATGCGGGCGAGCACGTGATCTACGCGCAGCTCGAAGACTCTGTGCACTTCGCGGTGCCGCCGGCCGGCATTTCGGGCGGTGCGGCGTCATCGATCGATGGCAGCGGCATCAAGACCATCAGCAACATGCCGACGATCATTTTCCACCGCGACGGCGCGGCGAGCAGCGAAGCCGACATTTACCTCACCTCCAAGCGCGCCAGCAACGATGACTTCCGCTGCGTTCGAGTGATTCAATCGACCGGGCGGACGAGTTGGTGGCGCTATCTCAATGGCACGTGGGAGCAGGCGAGCCTATGACCTTCTCGATGCGCGCCCGTCAGGGCCTAACGCTGATCGAAACGCTGATCGCGCTCGCGATTCTCACCGGCGCGATGCTCGGCATGGGGACGTTCGTCTCGCGGCTGTCCCATTCATCGGGAACAGGCTACGAAATGTCCATGGCCGGCGATCTCGCCGTCGCCAGACTCGAGCAGGTCAAAGCATATCCGGTGTACGGATCGCTCGAGGCGAAGTTCGTCGCGACCGAAACGGGCATCGCCGGATACCCGGGCTTCACACGGCAGACTTTCATCACGCACACGTCTACCACCCGTGCGGACTACAAGACCGTGACCGTCATCGTGACGGCATCGGCGTTGTCGACGCCGATGAAGAAAACGTCGGTCATTGCGGCCTTCTGAGGACGACGAGCCATGACGACACCTTTACAACGTCGGCCGCAGCGAGGCGTCACGCTGATCGAAATGCTGATCGCGTTAGCGCTGTTCGTCGCGGTGTTCGGACTCGCCGTGCCGTTCTTCAAGATGCAAGCGCGGTCGCTCGGCGCGAGCGCCGGCCGAATGGATGCCCAGCAGAACGCGCGGTTCGCGCAGAGCACCGTTGATCGCGACCTGCGGCTCGCCGGCACCGGCGTATTGTCGAATCAGCCCATGATCGTGCAGGCGGATCGGTTCGCGCTCACGTTCAACGCGGACATCGTCGCGCGCGAGGCGAACGATCTCAACGCGGCGTACTATGATCCAGACGTCGACTCGATGTCGACCGCGAGCATGCTTACGACTCAGCAGATCACGCTGCCGCACAGCGCGGTGGCGTATCCGCAAATGAATTACTTGCAGAATGGTGTGCCCGGCGCGGCGGAAACTATCTCGTATTGGGCCTCGCTCGACAGCACGGTGGCGGACAGCAACCAATACGTGCTCTTTCGCCGCGTGAATGATGGAGCGCCGAAGGTGGTTGCGAGCGGCATCGTGTGGAACAGCGGCGATCCGCCGATCTTCACCTATTACAAGCCGGACTCCACCGGAAATCTCATAGCAATTCCGACGGCGAACCTGCCCCTCTACCACAATGCGGCGGCGCACGGTTCGGCCGCCGATACGGGAAAGTTCGCGTGGGTCGACAGCATCCGCATGGTGACGATCCGCGTGGCCGGCACCTACGACGATCCGCAAAAGGGCTTCGTGACACGGGTCGTGCAGACATCGACCCAGCTGCTGAACGCTGGCATGCTGCACAGCACAGTGTGCGGCACCACGCCTATTCCGCCGGCGTCGTTCACCGCCGTCTATGACACGACGACGCCGGCAAAGGTGATTCTGACCTGGAACGAGTCGCTGGACCAGGACGCCGGCGAGAAGGACATCGAGCGCTACCTCATCTATCGTCGGGCAGTCGGCGATGCGAATTGGCAGAACGTCGTGACGAGCGTCGCGGCGTCGTCGGCGACGTACACCTACGACGACATCGATCCGCCGTCCGGAAGTTGGGAATATGGCGTCGTGGCGCAGGATTGTTCGCCGTCGAACTCGCCGATCGTTTCCGCCGGCGCCGTCACCGTTCCGTGAGCAACATGAGGAGAATCCGCATGCCGCGCGCATCCATCTTGTGGAGCGAGCGGACGAATCGGCGCGGGTCGGCGCTGATCCTCGTCCTGCTCCTAACCGTCACTCTGGCGGCGATCGCGTTGTCGGCGATCCTGCTCACCGGAAGCTCGACGATTCTCACGCACTCGTTCGATCGCGAGCGCGATTATCGCTACGCAGCCGAAGCAGGCCTGGCGATGGGCAAGTCCGCTCTGAGCAAGGACACGAGCATCCACCTGCCCGACAGTGGGTACGTGACGGTGATTTCTAACGGAACCATCACGGGCGCCGACGGGAACGTGATCCCGAACCTGCACGTCAACGTCTATGCGGGCTACTCGGGCAACGTGACAGGCGAGTTTGGACAGTATGCGAGCATCGTGTCGGAGGCGTTCGACTCCAGCGGCGCCCGCTACGTTCGTCGTCTCGAGCTGGCCGCGGAGAACTTCGCGCGCTACGCGATGTTCACCAACACGTTCCCGGCGGGCTTGTGCTATTCGACCGGCGAATTCATTCGCGGCCGAGCGCACAGCAATCAGGGGTGGTACTCGTGCGGGACGCCGACGTACTACGACACAGTGTCGGCGGTGGGGAGCATATCGGGCGGATCGCCGATTTTCGAGAAGGGAAAGATCAGCGGTGCGTCGGTGATTCCAATTCCGCCGGTCTCGAAGCTGGCGATCCTCCAGTCTTACGCAGCAGGGGCGAACCTCGACGTGATCTCCCAGGGGACGAACCTCAGCAACGTTCGCACGCGCATCGAGTTCGTCGGAGTCGATTTGGACAACGACGGGACGATCGATGGCACTAACGAAGGTTTCTTCCGAGTCTATCAGGCCAACGCCGCGTACGCCGGCCGCGTGCGCGTGAAGGACTCCGTCATCAACGGCCAGAATGTGCCGCCGGACTCGTTGTGTGGAGACTGGCACCTCGAGGATGGTGAACTGAGGTTCTTCCCGACCTTCGTCCACGGCGAGGCGTGGTTCAAGAGCCAGATCAGTTCTGGAGAGCTGACTAGCTCTCCGATCGACACCGTTCACACTGCGTCAGCGGTGACCACGAGCGAGCGCGACAAGATCATGTCGCACACTGGATTTCGCTGCTATCCGGCTGGCGATCCCCATCTCGTGTCGAGCGAGCGGCGTCACGCGCTGCCCGTGCAGGGACCTGCGTCGTGGCAAAAAGGCGGCGATGATACGACGTTCACGGACAGCACGGTCTACGGCTACTGGCAGGCGTGGGGCGGCAACAATGCGCCGGTCGTTACGGCATTCAACGCGATCACGGATACGCTCTACATCGGCTACAAGCATCAAGCGGACGATGCGCGGCTGTGGCCGTTGGACCGTTCACTCAACCCGAGCTCGAAGGGTGTGATTCACACGCACGGGCCGGTCGCACTCAACGGTGTGCTTCGAGGCTGGGTGACCCTGTACGCCCAGACCTATGGTTCTGCTCAGGGGACCGTGCTGTTGATCGACGACCTGGTGTATGCACAGGATCCGGCATCGGTTCTGTGCGCGAACCTGTTCGGCGTCATTGCGGACACGAGCATTATGATCGCGGACAACGGGATCAACTCGCCGCTACGGTCGGGCAAGAACGGCTCGACATATCGCTGGACAGACGGCAATGACAATGGGATGCTGACCGCGAACAACTTCGTGTTCCACGGTGTGACGATGAGCCGAACCGGGACTGTCGGTGTCGAGAACTACGATCAGCATCCTGAAGGGTCGGCGACATTCGGCAACTGCAACACGGCGCACACTGGTCGCGGATGCATCCAGCAGGCAGGGGGAGTGATCGAGAACTTCATCAGCGCGACGTACAGCGACAACTATGACGGCTTTGGTGAAAACCGAAGTGTCGACCAGTGCTTGAACACACAATCACCGCCGTACTTTCCGACAACTGGGCGGTATTTCAATAACCGCTTTTCAGAGATCGACCCGGCGCGTTTCGACGTGGCGACGCTATTCAGCAAGCTGCAGTCGGGCAATTGAGTCGCAGTCATTGGTGCAAGCCAAGCGAGCCCGGGTCCGACTTACGGATGCGGGCTCGTTTGCTAATGTGCGCCGCACTGGCAGTGGGATCGAAACGCAGCCATTTTTGCAGGAGATTCCTCGTGGAGCTCCTCTCCAATGGCTCAGACCGCAGTTCAGCAGACGCTCAAGCGCACGCCGTTCTACGACGTCCACGTGTCGCTGGGTGCCAAGATGGTTCCGTTTGCCGGGTACGAGATGCCCGTACAGTATCCAACCGGGATCACTGCGGAGCACCGGGCAGTTCGTGAGCACTGCGGGTTGTTCGATGTGAGCCATATGGGCGAGTTCGAAGTGTCCGGCGCCGATGCCATCGCGTTCGCGACAAAGGTGACGTCGAATGACGTGGCGGCACTCGCGGTTGGTCAGGTGCAGTACTCGACGATTCTGAACGACCGGGGAACGATCGAGGACGATTGCCTGGTCTATCGGTTTGCCGACCGTCTGATGCTCGTGGTGAACGCGTCGAACAAGGACAAGGATCTGGAGCACATTCGGCGCTCGCTCGGGCAACTGCAATGCACGGTGTCGGATGTGAGCGATCAGACCGCACTCCTGGCGCTCCAGGGGCCTAACGCAGAGAAGCTGCTGCAGCCGCAGGTGTCGGTCGAGCTGGCGTCGATGGCGTACTACCACTTCGCGGTGGGCGAGGTTGCGGGCGCTCCGGCGGTGATCTCTCGGACGGGCTACACCGGCGAGGACGGATTCGAGCTTTACTTCTCGCCCAGGCACGCGGCACACGTGTGGAGCGCACTGGCGGCTCACGGCGTGA
>Ga0157372_10009416_pt1 | contig 10391 bp, 10 predicted proteins | sample C55metaG_FD_115307 | JGI IMG/M metagenome (GOLD analysis project Ga0157372, IMG submission 115307) | Corn rhizosphere microbial communities from Kellogg Biological Station, Michigan, USA - C5-5 metaG | ecosystem: Host-associated > Plants > Roots > Rhizosphere > Soil | place: USA: Michigan...
AAGACTTGGGACTTTATAAAATTAAGCATTACCCATTTAAGCGGTATAAGATCGGCTCAGCCCCTCTTACCAGGAAAAGGAATAATACAATTGAAGAAATCTTAAAAATCAGAGATTGCTCTACGCCTCCTGATAGCCGGGTTGAAATGGCGAAGGAATTGTATATGCTCTCCTTTTACCTCTGCGGGATGAATGCTGTGGATATTTATCATGCAACAAAGGAAGATATTCGTAATGGTCGGATTGAATACAACCGGGCTAAAACGAAAGGCCGGAGAAAAGATCGTGCTTTTATTAGTATCAAAGTGGTGGAGGAAGCTAAGCCCTTGATCGAAAAGTATCTCGGTATCCTTCCTTCAAAATATTCTAATCATGAAGGATTGGATGGAGCACTAAGTAAAGGTATGAAGGATCTAAGGGATTTAGCTGGCGTACCGGATGTTACCTTTTATTGGGCTCGTCATTCTTTTGCCAGTCTGGCTCGTAATGCTTGCCGTTTAAGTAAAGATGATGTTGCTTTAGCTCTTAATCATGTTGATGAAGGACATCGTACTACGGATATCTATATTGCTAAAGATTGGAAAATTGTGGATGAGGTGCAAGAGAAGGTGGTGGGGCTGTTACGAAATTCTGATAATGCAGAGAAGAATGCTCCTGAAATTCCACTTATATTAATGAGAGCTTGATTTTCTGTGGATTATTTCTGTGGCTGATTGTTTACGCACTGCGTAAACAATTAGCTATCTTATTTCAAAAGCATCCTTCAACTTCTCAAAAATGTAATTTGCGTCTACCCCGCCGTATCCTCCCGTCAAGTGACAAAACAAACCTTCCTCAAAATCAGGATCCTCAATTAAGGGTTTAAATTCTTCCTTAAAGTATTTTAGTAGGTGTTCAGGCGCAACAGTTATCTGTTCTTTAAAATCGTCTACGTTTTCGAAAATGTAGACTAAGTCTTCAAAATCTTTGCTTGTACGATAATCATTATTACCTCGACCTTTGAATGCTTCCCATTTTGAGGCGATGAAGTAGGGCAAGTTGAAGATTTTTATGGATGACTGGTCATCTAATACGATTTCTTGTGCCGTTTTAAAACCCTCGGGATACCATTTATTGCTGAAGCCAACAGCTTCAGGATGGGTAGGCATTACATCTACAATTAATCCTTGAAATTTGTAACGGCACATAACACCGGAAGCAATATCATTAACAAAGCCTATTTTTCGCAATTTCTCATCAAGTTCTGAATAACCGCTATAACTGGCAAGTTCCACAACTACGTCGACATCATCCGTTGGTCGTACTTCAGGTGCTACTTCCGGCTTACTTACATATAATTCAACCGTAGCTCCGCCAACGAAAACAAACTCTTGCGGTAATTCTTTTAGAACCTGATTTACTGCCTTTATTCTTGTAATATTAACATTCACAGAGTTATTCCTTAATCTTTGCTTTTAGTAGCTCAATAGCTTTTTGAGATTCCCTAACCTTGCCGACCCTGATGGCATCAATTAATGTTAACAGTTCGTACAGCCGTTCATCCTCTTTTGCAGCTTTTACCTGATTTGGATAAAGCGGATTTATTATCTGACCTTTAGCATTGCCACTTGCGTCTGGCCACACATAGACTTCCTCAGAGCTAAAATGTTCTTTAAGAGAAGGAGCGCTATGAGCTGTTGGAATTCCTCTTGAAATTGCTCCAGGCTCAGCAGGAAACACGAATGGCAGCCCATTTTCAATAAAACGTAGCAGTGCGTTTTTCATCACTTTCCTCTTATCGGAACTTATGAGCTTAACAATCATAGATCGATTCAACGACTCACTGATCTCGGAAGGACTTATATAGAGGCTTGCTGAAAGATCCTTGTTCATCCAGTTATCCTTCAATATAATGATTTTTAGAAGCACGACTATGTCGTGAGGCCTCATGCCACTATGCGCTTTCATTATTCAAATATAAGTCTTTTAGTTTTCAATTCGCGATTCGCGAATCGCGAATTGAAAGCCAGCCACGGGATTTAGTATTTAAACATTCAGCGTTTTTGAAATAAAGCAGGATCTGCCAGTTGACATTGCATTCTCTAAGGGTAAAAACATTATCAGCAGAATAATTAGTATCATAACAAGAAGTGCGATTAGAATACCAAGGCCCATCTCTTTTTTGTCCTCTCTGGTAAGAACCCGGGACGACTTAATCTGATGGGTGTTTTTCACCCCTGTTTTTAATCTATTTACAATAAAATAAAAGAATGCCTTGTGTTTGAAGTAAGCTGACACACTAACAGCCCCTCCCAATACAAGCAAATAGAATAGTGCAAACCAAATGTTTAAACTTGCAAGTCCAATAATGATAGAGACTCCTATTATAAAATAAGAGCCTTCACTCATGTAAATTTCATACTCCAAAATAGATGAGCCGTTCTCATGAAAGAGGCGAAATGTTCCTTTGTCTACTGATTGAGCAAAATTTCCCCTCCACGGAAATTTATCGGTCGTTCCAGAATAAATTAGTTCTTCATCGCCGATAAATACAATCTTTGCTCTTTTTTCATCTACAGCTTGTTTTATGCATATCAACATCTGCGCTTTATCTGCGCTCTTATTTTCAATAATTGAAGAAAATTTGCTCGTGAAAGGGAACATGCAAGATCCTTCGCTGAACGATATCAGACTGCAAAATCTCGCTTTTGCTTTTCTTTCCCGTTTCTTCAGCTTCTGAAACTTTTCTTTTTAAACCCGGGAACAGCAAAAGTCCAATTATTCCACCACTTAATAGTCCACCTATATGAGCAGCATTATCAATGCCTCCTGCCAGTCCCATCAATAGACTTAAACCAACGTACACAGCTGTATTAAGCAGCATGGCTTTACGAAAATCTTTCGAAAAAACATTCGTTAACAAAAGAACCAGGAATATTCCGTACAAACCAAATATCGCTCCTGAAGCCCCGACGCTAACCATTGCGTCATACCACCAAATGCTACAAAGGCTACCAATGATTCCCGTCAACAGGTAGAATAAAATAAACCTGGTCCTTCCAAGTATCGGTTCAAGGAATATTCCTGCAAATAGTAGTCCGTACATATTAAATAACACGTGCATAAAACCACCGTGTAGAAACATGCTGGTGAATAATCTCCACCATTCGCCGTCTTCAACTTTCGGTCGGAAATTAGCGCCTGAAGCAAATAAATCGCTTGCTTGAAACGATAAAAAACTCTCGAACTTAAACACCATTACTAGAAAGGCAATAACGTTTATAATAATGATTGAAAACGTTCCAGACAAAGCGGCCATGTTGCCAACCGATGCAAGTAAATCGCTTAAAGTTAATTTCTTCTTTGGCTTGGGGTTGTAATATAGGCGAACTTTAGCTGCATTAAGTTTTGGGAAAAGTAGCATTATAGCAAACAGACTGCCGGCTATAAGAAAGGTTTTAAGAATCCAGCCAGGTTTCTCTCCTCCACGGGCAGCAAACGGTTCGTAAATAGGGAGTAGCAGATGCGGATCTGCTGTCTCTTCATTGGTCGAGTTCCTTAATGCTTCCAGATAATTCTTTTTGTCAGATCCCTGGGGCACACGTTTAAGATAATGAAAACCTGTAAGATCAGCATTTTCGAATTCCCGTTCAGATTCCTGAATAAACTGATTATATATTTTTTCTTTCTCTTCTTTATCCAGACGGCTGGAGATTTGTCTATCATAGCGTAGGCAAAGCCAGCTGTGGTATCTGTTATTAAAATTTCCCCTATGCGAGTAGTAGAAAAGGTTGGCCTTCGTTGTAATCAATATAGCCCCATGCTTGGCTGATTCGCCATATATAGCAATCGCTGATTCACCTTTTATTACGTCTACTTGTTCAACGTCATCAGGATCAAGAGACGCGACAGCGTCTGCACCTGCTATATTTCCATCTATAATAATCAAAGGCTTTTTTAAGGAGCGATCAAGCCCTACTAGAGGTTGAGGAAATCCCACTTTCTTTTTTAGAATGGGGCATGCAACAAATATGGTAAAATTGAGGTATTCATTATGTTTACCGCTTAGCTCCGAATACTGTTTAATGCCCAAATGCTTTTTATCAATATAATATTCCTTTAGAGTATAGAATTTCGAAGAAGGAGAGCCAGCAATTTGCTCTACTGATGACAAGGGAGTTAATGTTCCAGCTGCCGCTTCTAGATATTCCTGAGCGATGATTGTAGGAACAGTTGCTGCAGCCCATGCTACCAGATAATAGAGCATATCCAGGTCCTTCCCGTTCTTCTGCTTTAGTCTAAGTAGGTTTATGCCCGGCCTTAGCCATATTAAAATTGGAATCCAGGGTAAAACCATAGGAAGCCAAAAGTTTATAAGCTGAATATTCCACTTTACAATTTCGGTCTGGTAAAAAAGGTAATTGAAAAGAGTATAAATACTGATAAAGCCTGTGGAAATAAACAGGAATGGAAGAAATATCAGGCGGAATTTTATTGTAAGATTTTCGCGTTGAAACATTATAGTATTGTGTGATAGGTTGCTTCTAATCAGAAGGGCATGATACTCTGACTTTCAAATTTATCTTCTAATCATAAACGAGCTCAAGTGTAACCTCCTATAACTTTATGTACAGATAATCAGCTATTCATACATACAAATAAACAACTATCTAGATTTAAATTTACACTAAGTTACGAAGTTTCTTTAAGGCGGAAGTTTAGTATTTAGAGGAGAATAAATCATTAGGAGGATGAGATTAATCGGCGTATCCCAAAATCCCCAGTTGTTTCTCTACTGCTAACTTAATCAAATTTTCAAATTCAAAAGCCATTCTTAGTTCACACAGTCTATAATATATACCCCTTACTTGTTGTTGAGTCAATCTCAAATCCTTGTAGTAGTCAAACCGTTTCTCAATGATAGAATGCTCTTGAAGAAGTTGAAATTCCTTTTCATCAAATTTGCCAATATAGGTAAGAGATGAAACTTTTGAAGGCTTAGGTTGTGAGTCTTCAATTAAAAATAAATCCATATTTGAGTTGTAAATTTAAGTAAGCCAAGGCTATTTTAAAGCAGATATATGATTATCTGTAAATACCAATAAAGCAAATTTGTTTATGATAACAGATCCAAAGATTGCGAACATTTCGTGAATTCGCGACCGAATTGGACGACTTTAAATAAAGCAATATCCACTTGCCATCATCTCTTCCATTACTTACATTTGCCTAAACACTTGCCTCTTAGGTAAGCCCATCTTCCATAATTTCTTAGAAAGCCATGTCCGGCTTTCAGCCAATCAACACGTATTATTTATTTAATTTTTTTCAACCTATGATGGCAATAAAATCTATTCCCAGGGATTTTTTTGTGGCCCTATTTTCAAAAAACTGCCAGCCTTTACGAGCGCAAAAGGGCTGGCAAAAAGAAAAACAACAACGCTTCAAAAGGCAGCTTTGCAGGCGGCGCATAGAAGGAGCGAGTTTATGGTTTTGCTATACAAAAACCCTTTCCGACTCCCGCCTCCAGGAAAACTCGCTCCCTGCTCCCGGTGGTCGCACTGAGAAAAAACAGGGCATAAAATCAAAGGAGGCAGACGCATGGAAACTCTAAAAAGTAAGCCCACAAAAACGGCAAAAAGTAAGGGAGGAAGACCTGTTAAGAAAATAAAACGGAGCTACATTTTAATGATTCGCCTGACTGCTACTGAAAAACTGCTGATTGAGGGACGAGCCAAAGATGCCGGTATGAAACCGAGTGAATGGTTTAGAAAAGCGGCTAAATCAGCTAAGATAGTTCCCCGCCTTCAGCCACAGGAAGTGGAACTCTTAAAGCACATTGGCGGAATGGCGAATAACCTTAATCAAATAGCTAAACAAGCAAATAGTATTGGTTTACTTTCCGTAGCCAGCAAGTGTAAAAGCCTGCTTGATGAAATTGAATTGACCATCCAAAAACTCTTTGAACATGATAGGGAAAACCATGACTGGTAGAAGCTTTGGCGGTTGCGTGAGGTATGTACTAAATCGGAAAGAAGCTACACTACTCGAAGCATTCGGAGTTCGGGATATCAATGCAGCCACAATGATTAAAGACTTCAACATTCAACGGATGATGAACCCGAAATTGGGTAAAGCAGTAGGTCACCTTGTGCTGAGCTGGAGCAAAGAGGATCAGTCGAAGTTAAGTCCGGCAATCATGGCAGAGCGGGCCAAGGAATACATGGATTTTATGAAGATTAAGAATACACAGTATGTAATTGTACAGCATACTGACCGGCAGAATCCACATGTACATATAGTTTACAACAGAGTAGATAACGATGGAGGTACCATCACTGACAAGAATAATTTCAGACGAAACGAACTAGCTTGTAAAGCCATCACCGCGAAATATGGCTATCACTTTGCAAGTGGCAAGGAACATGTAAACCGTGACCGATTAAAAGGTTCCGAGAAATTCAGGTATGAACTATTCGATGATATTTCGCTGGTACTGCAGATGGCCAGGAATTGGAAGCAGTTCGAAAACTATCTGAAGCTGCAGCATATCCGACTGCATTACAAGTACAAAAGCGGGACCGACGAAATACAGGGTGTTTCTTTTAGCCGGGACAATATCCAGTTAAGGGGTTCTGCAATTGATCGCTCCCTAAGTTTTGCAAACATTGATAAACAACTCAAGCTCAATCAGCAAGCGGAATTAGAGCAGCAAAGCACTGTCATGTATACTCCTTCAGAAATTACTGCTCGTTCAACTCCGTTCATAGAAGTACCAGAACCAGTCGCTGGCTCGCAGAAGAGCCATTCAGCTGATTGGTTTGGTGGTTTTGATTTTGGAGGAGGTGCTGGAGATGTTGACGAAGATGAAGCAAAAAGAAAACGCAAAAACTATTTAAAACGATAATCTATGAAACTCGAAGAAATCCAGGAACAAATACAAGACAATCAGGAAATAACTATTAAGCTGGAAGCTAGGGTGCGGGAACTGGAACAAAAGGAAATCAAAACTCCTGACATAGAAATTCCAGACTATTCTGGGCACTTTCAGGAAATCAAAGAAATGCTGGAACGTAGACCACCATCATTAACACCCGAAAAGCAGGCTGAAATTGTTGGCGAACTGGTAGCTAAGCTTGCTCATAAGTTACCGGAGAAAATAAAGACTGTTACCCGTCATCATTTTGATAGTAGTGCAAAATCTCTCTTTACGGGAGGTATAGTTCTAATTCTGACTACCGCTGCTGCTGTTGGCTTTGCTGTTACTTTTTGGAGGGAGAACCAGCGACTGCATGATGCAGAGGTGAAGTTTAGGATGATTAAACAAACTTATCCTAGAGCGGCTCTTTGGGCTGATACTACTTATTACAAAAATCCCAGGTCTGCGGAGGAGGTGATGGAGAAGATTGAGGTGGAGAAGGAGTTTAAGAAGCAACAGGACAAATAATAAGCAATTAACATTCTTCGTTTAGCTTTACGGCTTTAGGAAGAATGTTATTTAATATTCCTACTTAATTCTATCACAGTCAATCTTCTCACCATTTACGAAGCAGCAAATTTATCCTTTCAAACATAAGTGATGTCATCTACTTCAAACGACAAATAATCATCCTGAATGAGGTCCTTACAATATCTATCTTAATTCCGGTATTTTTTTAAATTTGATGGTTGAAATATAAATAACAACCTATTAATCTTATCTCATGCTTTCTTCTGACTCCGTCGCTTCTTCTGATTTATTAGGAAGAGATATTTTTGCAGCTCGAATTATTAAAGGCCTAACCAAATTTTTTGCCGGCACTAACGAAAGTCTAGTGGTTGGAATAAGTGGCAAATGGGGAACAGGGAAAAGTACTCTCTTGTCATTTCTAAGTAAGCATCTAGATGAACATTATCGATTAGACCAATCCAAATACCGAATTGTTAATTTTAATTCATGGGGAAATACTGGTGACCAAGATTTGGAACGGAGCTTCTTGGAAGCGGTTTTAAAGAATCTCGTTGAGGTGGATTGGAAAAGATCAGCCAATGATGCAAATGAGAAGTTTAAAAGCTATTTGAAATACCTGGAGCATTTAAAATTTTTAAGACACTTCAGCGGTGTTGCTAATGTCGCCGTTGGCGCTATGGAGGATTATCTTTCCTTAAAAGCTGTTCGGTCTCTGGAAGACATAAAAGGTCATGCAAACGAAGTATTGTCTAAGAACAATCTAAAACTTTATGTTTTAATTGATGATTTAGACCGGTTGACGCCATCGGAAATAACATCATTATTTAAAGTTTTGAAGGTAAATCTTAACCTTCTAAATACATTCTTCGTAATTGCCTATGACAAAGAGGTTGTAGTAAACGCTTTGAAACAACAGTACGCGATTGACGGCTCTAAATATCTTGAGAAAATTATCCAAGTTGACTTTGAAGTTCCTCCTGTAATGGAATATCAAATAGAAGAAATGTTTTTCGAACGTCTTGAAAATTTCTTCGAGACGATGGATTTAGCTGTAGATACAACTCAACTTTATTCTATCTGGAAGTACCATGGTTTAAAGGAGTATTTCCATAACGTTCGTGATATCAACCGTTTTTTTAACAGTCTTATCTTTAGTCTTCCTAATGTTTATCAAGAAGTAAACATAGTAGAGTTTGTTGTATTGGAAGCTGTAAAGGTTTTTGATTACGAAGTTTACGAAAACTTATTACCGGAGGTATTGCGTGTTCGCCGAATGGCAATCTGGGAGTCAATTGAATTTGATGATTCACAGATTGCCAGATATAAAAATCTCACAACAAAAGCGCTTTTAAAATATCTCTTTACTTCTCCATCTTCAACCGCTTCGACTTTAGAAAAAAGATTAAGAGACCCGGAATTTTTTGAGAGATATTTTTCGCTGAGTCTGTCATCACTCGATATTGAAACAGAGAACGTTTCACAGTTCTTTTTGAAAAACAGGAACAGGACAGCACTACTTAATTCGATTTATAAGAACGGAAAGTCGAAAAGTTTCTTGAGAAGGTTGTCTGATCAAAAATTAAATGACCATTACACTCTTGACGATGAGCTTATATTTAATAATTTTCTTGATTTCTGGGAGGATGAGAGTAAGCTGAATGCAGAGATAAGCACCTATTTATATAAAAGCTATTTTAACTTAGCATATAACTTTATTGATAAGCGAAAGGGCGCAAGAATTGCTATAAGTGAATTGATATTAAGTGGCGGCTCTAGACTGCAGACCACACGTTTCCTCTTCAACTATTTTATCCGATTGAGAGATATTGGTATTGTCAGTGATTTTCACCCTGGCCCTGAATTAAGAGAACAACTCAAGGTGTTTAAGCCGGAAATGGAAAAGTACTTTCTAGATTACTTGAAGAACAATCATGATCAATATATATGGAGGATAATATCTGAAAGAGAGGAGTGGTTCTGCAATGTGTTTTTGTTTGCCTTTGCAAAATTTTTGCCTGATGAATACATCACAGTTTGGAAATCAGATAGATTAAAAAACGCAAAAGTTTTAGCCTATATATTAAAGAAAAACTTCGTAATGTACGAGGCTGGTACAGAGACACCTGGGATGATAAAATATGACCTAAAAGATACGTTCTTTCCAGGCAATTTGTATGATGAGATGTTGGAGAAGCTCAAAGGAATAATGCCAGGAGAGCTTGATGGAAAGACATCTGCTGTCGTTGAGCTGTCCCTTAAGGAGCACCAAAATAAGTAAATAGATTTATCTGAATTAGGTTCCAAATAATCTTTCAAATTAATTTCCTAATTATGAGAATGACCGTCGTCCCCCAGTATTCAGACCTTTTTGAAGGACCTATACCGGTTTTAGAAGATTTATTAATAGGCATACCATCTAATATAATTCTTGGACTACTTTGTATGATTGAAGCTGAGCTTCATTTGGCTGAACATACTGTTGCTACCCAAGCCAGGATTCTAAAATTATTCCTTCAGAGACAAGACCCTCAGTTGAGGGATGAGCTCATAGTCAAGCTTGTTAGGTTCCAATCGAGTGATCGGGAAGCTGACTCATCTTTATTTTCATCTCATTACACTCTGGATTTTATCCATTACATCTTGTGTAATTACATCAAAAAAACAAGGACAGAAGATACTAGCCCAGATGAGGAGTTGAAATTATTTAAAGCTTACTTACTTTTTATTGAGAAAAGGCATAATAAAGATAATGTTGCTTTTGAGGAAAATCGAAATCATACCGACGACTTTTTCTATAAAAACACCTGGCCTATCCTAGCTTCACAATTCGGAGCGAATCAAAGAATTAACCCTCTTCCAGAAATGATAAGAGGGATTGCTTTCTTTAACTATTTGGAGTTTGAAACAAATTATAAGCATTATGTGAAAAAGTTTTTAGACAACCGGGGATATAAAAATGCCT
>Ga0157372_10009420_pt1 | contig 10390 bp, 4 predicted proteins | sample C55metaG_FD_115307 | JGI IMG/M metagenome (GOLD analysis project Ga0157372, IMG submission 115307) | Corn rhizosphere microbial communities from Kellogg Biological Station, Michigan, USA - C5-5 metaG | ecosystem: Host-associated > Plants > Roots > Rhizosphere > Soil | place: USA: Michigan...
CCATCCCGACGTGCGCGACGGCGCTATCACCGTGCTGCCCGACTCTCGCGGTCAATTGCAAATTGCTGCTTACGTGGTTCCCCAAACTCTGTCCGACGCAGCCGCCGACCAGGTCTCCGCCTGGGAGAATGTCTTTACACAACACATCTACCGCCTCGATCAATCCGCCGAAGATCCCCTCTTCAACACGACGGGATGGCTCAGCTCAAAAGACGGATCGCCCATTGCGACGGCGGAAATGCGCGCCTGGGCCGATGACATCTGCACGCAAGTGCTTTCGGCAAAACCCAGGCGCGTCCTCGAGGTCGGCTGCGGCACGGGAATGCTGCTCTTCGCGCTTGCTCCTCATTGCGAGCACTATCGAGGATGCGACGTCTCTGAGGCTTCACTCAATTGGGTTCGTGAGCGCATCGCGGAACACGGCGAAAGATTCGCGCACGTCGAGCTTGATCGAAGAGCTGCGGATGATCTGAATGGCATCGAAGATGGGTTCTATGACACGGTCATCCTGAGCTCCGTCGTCCAGTATTTCCCCAGTGCGGAGTACCTGGTCGCAGTGCTGTCGGGTCTCGAGCGGAAGCTGCGCCACGGCGGACGGATTCTTCTCTTCGATCTGCGTTCCCTCACTCTGCTGCCCGATTTCTACGGGTGGATGGGTGAGCCGCGACGCATGGAGAGGGAGACCGAGTTGGCCGTCGATCCGCGCTTCTTCGCTGCATGGCGGCAACGGCGCAGTCGCGTCGCAGACACTCAGGTGCGGCTGCAGAATTCACCCTTCCACAACGAGCTCAGCCGATTCCGATTCAGCGCCGCTATCCAACTGGATGAAGCGCCCGACACAATTGTCCCGGAGAGGGTCCCCTTCAGTGATCTCGATGCGGCCTTCGATCGCGGTCTCGAAGCCTTTGCCATGTACGACATCGCAAACGCAAGGCTAAGCGGCGAGCGCGGTACCGTCGACCCTGAGCAACTTCGCCTCACCGCCATCGCGCGCGGTTATCGAGCCGAATTCTGCTGGTCGGCCCACAACCCGCGACAATTTGACGCCATCTTCTATCGCGGCCCCGCGACGCGCACCCTGGCATTTCCAATCATCGCTTTCGACGATAGCCAACCATGGTCCCACTACACGACCAACCCACTATTTGCTCGAGTCGCCGCGCGCCTCACGCGCGACATTCCCCAGTTTCTTAGAGAGCGGCTTCCTGACTACATGTTCCCCGCGCACATCGTCGTATTGCCGTCCTTGCCGCTGGGGCCAACTGGAAAAATCGATCGACGCGCGCTCCCGCCCCCGCCTGAAATCCATGCCGACCGCGCCGCACCATCCCGTGAGCCGAACACTCCGCTTGAGGCCCTCTGCTGCGATATCGCCGCGGACCTCCTCGGCTGCGAGACAGTAGACCCGCAAGCGAACTTCTTTCACCTTGGGGGGCACAGCCTGCTCGCGACCGCGCTGGCCTCGCGCATCTCCAAAGCGTGTGCGCGTACCCTCCCGTTGCGCACCGTCTTCGAGCGGCAGAGCATGGCGCAAATCGCGGAGTGGCTCGAGCAACACGGCGACCCTGAGGATTCTCCTCAGCTCGTCTGCGCACCGCGTAATGGAGCCCTGCCTCTCAGCGATGCCCAGGAGCGCCTCTGGTTCCTCGATCGTATGGGCTTCACGGGCGGACCGTACAACACTCCTGTTAATCTCCGCTTGCAGGGCCCGCTCGACATACCGCGGCTCTTGCACGCTCTCACCGGCTTGGTTGCCCGGCATGAAACCCTGCGCACGGTGTTCCGCGTCCATGAAGGACATCCTGAGCAGGTTGTCCTGCCGCCCTTTGTTCCCGATTTGCCGCTTCACACCATCGAGCCGGGCGATGTCGAATCCGGCAAGCGCATTGTGCTCGCGCACAACCAACCGACATTCGACCTGGAACACGGCCCCGTCATTCGATTTGCGTTGCTGCGCGTCGCGGACCACGACCACATCCTGCTTTGCTCCGTCCATCACATCGCGTTCGATGGTTGGTCGCTTCGCATCCTGGTGAAAGAGATCGCCGAGACCTACGGCGGCAAGGAACTCGCTGCCCTCGCGCTGCAGTATGTGGATTACGCCGTGTGGCAGCGTGCATGGCTGGGTCGGCCCGAACGGCAACAACAGTTGGAATACTGGCAGCACGAGCTGAGCGAAATTGAGCCACTCCGGCTCCCGCTCGATCACCCGCGCCCCCGGCTCGAGACCCTGCGCGGAGAAGCACACGCATTCCAGCTCAGTCCCTCCATCGTCCACTCGCTCCGGCAATTCAATCGAGCGCATAACACCACCACATACATGACGCTGCTGGCGGCTTTTCAGGCGCTGCTCCATCGCTACACAGGCCAGGAGCGGATTACTGTCGGAACTCCGGTTGCCGGTAGAAGTCGCGTCGAGCTCGAATCCCTCATCGGCTTCTTCGTCAACAGCCTGGTCTTGTCGATCTCGTTTTCCGGCACGCCCACATTTGAAGATATTGTCAAGCGCGTCAAAACCGCGGCCATCGGCGCCTTTAACCATCAGGACGTTCCCTTCGAGCAAGTCGTAAGCACGGTCCAGCCTGAGCGCGACCTCGGCCGGAATCCGCTCTTCCAGATCTTGTTCGCGGTGCAGCAGGCCGTCGGCAACATCCGTTTCGAGCAAGCTGGAGTGCAATTCGGATTGCTCGAATACGGCGGTGTCAACGTTCGCTTCGACCTTGAACTGCACTTCTGGGAAGAAGAGAAAGAGGTCCGCGGCCTGTTCGTCTATAACCGCGATCTCTTCGAGCCCGCCACGATTCACCGCATGGAAGCCCATCTGCTCACACTGATTGGCGCGGTACTCGAAAAGCCTTCCACGAGAATCGTAAACCTTCCCCTGCTCGATAAAACCGAACGCGTCGATCTGCTCCGTCTCTCCGCCGGCGAGTCGGCGCCGCAGCCGCTCACCGGATTCCTCCACAAATTTGAGACTGCGGCCGCGCTCAGGCCCGATCGAGAAGCACTTCGCTTCGATCATGGCGCCATCACCTATGCCGCACTCGACCGCCAGTCAAGCCATTGGGCCTGCGAACTCGGAGCACCCTCGGGTTCTATCGTGGCCATCGATCTTCCCCGCGGCTCCGATGCGATTGTCGCTATGCTCGCCGTGCTCAAGGCGGGCGCGGCCTACCTTCCGATCGATCCCGCGCTGCCCCAGGCGCGACGCGAATACATGCTCGCCGACAGCGGCGCCATCACGGTCGATTGGGAGCGGGTTCGAAACGCCGCTGGAACCTCCTCCAATGCCCCTCACAATATCGCGCCGCATCCTGACTCGCTCGCTTATCTTCTCTACACGTCGGGCTCGACGGGCCAGCCTAAAGCAGTCGCCATGCCGCACCGCCTCCTCGACAATCTGATCGATTGGCATCTACGCACCCACGGCGACCGGCCGCTTCGCACATTGCAATTCACTCCCCTGTCATTCGATGTCTCATTCCAAGAGATCTTTACCACCCTCGCCGCGGGCGGCACGCTGCATCTCACTCCTCCGCAGGATGCGGGAGATTTCGCATCCATCGCCAAACGCATTGAGACGTCCGGCATCGAACGGATCTTCATGCCGTACACGCCGCTGCGATACCTTCTGCAGGCCGCCGAGACATTCCAATGGCCGAATCTCCGCCACATCATTACTGCGGGAGAGTCCTTGCAATGCGATTCCCTGATCACGTCGTTCTTTGAGCGCCATCCGCACATCCGCCTCTACAACCACTACGGACCCACCGAGGCGCACGTTGTTACCTCGCACGAACTGCCCGCGGACACCGGCTCCTGGACAAATCCCGCTCCCATCGGCCGCCCGGTTCAGGACTGCCGCATTCTGCTATGCGATGGTGAGCAACAGTTGCTGCCGCGCGGCGCCATCGGGGAACTCTGCATTGCCGGATGCACCGCGCGCGGCTATTACCGGCGTCCAGGCCTGACAGCAACCGCATTCGTGCCCGATGCGTCCGGTTCGTCCGGCAGCCGCATGTATTGCACAGGCGATCTCGCACGCTGGAACAACAACGCCGACTTGGAATTCCTTGGGCGCATCGACCAGCAGTTAAAGGTTCGCGGATTCCGCATCGAGCCGGGAGAAGTCGAGTCCGTGCTGGCTTCCAATCCTTCGGTCGCCCGCGCCGTCGTCTCCCTGGCCGGATCGGACCATAACCTGCTTACGGCCTGGATTCAGCCCAGACCCGGCGCGCAATCTGCTGCAATCCTCGAAACAGAGCTGCGTGAACTCTGCGCGGCCAGGCTGCCGGCGTATATGGTTCCCGGCGCGTTCGTCATGATCGAGCGCGTGCCGTTGACCTCCAGCGGAAAGGTGCAGCACGCCGCCCTTCCCGCGCCCGCGCCTCGCATCGCTGCCGAGCCGCGGCGCGCCACTTCTCGGCGAGAGCAATTCATCCTCGACGCCTTCTCTGAGGTGCTGGCAATCCAGCCCATCGGCATCGATGACAGCTTCTTCGCGCTTGGCGGCCACAGCCTTCTCGCTGCCCGCCTTGCTGCCCGCCTCGATGTTCCAGTACGCCAGATCTTCGAAACGCCCACTCCAGCCGGGCTTGCCGCTTTCTCATCTGCTCCCGGTCCCTCCCAGCTTCCCTCGTGCGTCCTCCCGTTGCAGCCCAATGGAGTCGGCACCCCGTTCTTCTGCGTCGCCCCCGCCGGAGGAAGCCCCCTTTGCTACATGGCGCTCGCCCGCGCCCTCGGCGAAGATCGACCATTCCTCGGTCTCCAATCGCCTGGGCTCATGGATACGATGGAACCGCTGCGAACCGTACCCGAGATCGCCGCATTCCACATCGCTCAAATGCGGCAGGCGCAGCCCTGTGGACCCTACCTGATTGGCGGCTGGTCCTTCGGTGGAACCGTGGCCTTCGAAATGGCGCGGCAATTAAACGAAGCCGGAGAGCGCGTTGCCCTGCTCGCACTGCTCGATAGCGGCGTCGGCGACCCGGAGCACACCTTCCACTGGTACAATCCCCTCCACATCGGAGCGGCCTTTTACTTCATGACAAAATTCTCCCTGCAATATGGCGTACCCAGATCATGGGACGATCTGCGCCGTCTGGGGCAATGGGTGGGTGTTTCGCTCCCCCTTACCATGCGCGAGGCCATGCATTCCGCCCGCAGTGCTCGCGCCATTCGCGCGTTTGCGCGAGACGTTCGAAACTCCCTGAGCATCTTCTCGCTCAACCTGCGCGCCGGCGTTGCCTATAAGCCCGAATCCATCCCGCAGAAGGCCACGCTGTTTCGTACGCCGTGGAAATTCAGCGCCAGCGATCCCATCCCCCGCGTCCTCGCCAGGCATTGTGACGGTGGAGTAGCATTCCACGCCGTGCCCGGCGACCATATGAGCATCATGACCAACCCGCGTCACATCGAGACCCTCGCCGCTCTCTTGCGCGCTTGCCTGAATGATGCCGAAGGAGCAAAAGCTTGAGCCGCAGGTACTATGTTGGTCTCGCCGCCACCTACCACGATCCCGCCATCGCCATCGTTGACGATACCGGACGCGCCGTCTTTGCTGAGGCCTGCGAGCGCCCCCTCCAGGACAAGCGCGCATTCAACTCCCCTGCCGATCACCTCATCCACGCTCCCGAGTTGATCCGCAAATACTGCCCGCCTGACGCTGAACTGGTTGTCGCCGTCTCCTGGGGCAAGGGATACGTGTATGCCATGCGCGCCATCACCGAAGTCGCGGGATGGATGTCCCGCTTCATCGAGGGGCCGGTCGACCAGACATACACCTGGCCGTGGCCGACCATGGAAACCCAGATGACCGCGCTCACTGCCAGCATTACCATGGCCGGACAGAATCTCCGCGGTACCCGCGCCCTCGCCAACAAAGTCACAGTCCGTCACTATGACCATCACCTCTGTCACGCGGCAACGGCCTGCTACACCAGCCCCTTCGACCACGCAGCATGCGCCATTGTCGACGGCCACGGCGGCAAAGACTCGTGTGCCTTTTACGAGTACAAAAACGGCAGACTCAAAAATGTGAAGAGCGCTGCCGACGGCGTCGATATGGGCAGCCTCGGCCAGTTCTACTCCGTGCTCTGCGCCCTCTGCGGATTCGATTCCATCCAGGGCGAAGAATGGAAGGTGATGGGCCTCGCCTCCTACGGCAAGTTCAGCCCCGAATGGTACGCTCGCCTCGAACCCCTCCTCCGCGTCCGTGGAATGAGCCTCCTGCAGATGAGCGGCCCGCGATATCTGTCCACTCTCGATCGCCTGCGCTCGCTCGCTCGCCGGTCCGGCCAGCCCGCGCTTGAAGTCGCCGACCTGGCTTTTACCGGCCAGCGCCGCTTCGCAGAAATTATGACCCAGCTACTCTGCGGACTGGCGCATAAGGGCATCTCGGAGAATCTCGTGCTGGGCGGCGGCTGTGCTCTCAACTCCTCATTCAATGGCCGCATTACCCGCGAAGTGCCGTTCAAAAATCTACACGTACCCATGGCTCCCGGAGACGACGGCAACGCGCTCGGAGCTGCATGGCTCGCCTTCTATGAAGACCACCCCTCGGCCCAGCACGCGCCCGCCATTCACACTCCATATCTCGGCTCACATCTCTCCGCCGCCGGCCTGGAACACTTCGCCCAATTCAACGGCAGCCGCGTCCGCCGGTTCCCCAATGGACCGCATGAGCACGTTGCCGGGCTTCTGGCCAAAGGCAGAATCGTGGGCTGGGCTCGTGGGTCAGCCGAGTTCGGTCCTCGAGCTCTCGGCAACCGCTCCATCGTCGCCGATCCGCGCGACCCCGAAATGATGCACAAGCTGAACGACCGCGTAAAATTTCGCGAAGAGTTTCGCCCGTTCGCCCCTTCCATCCTCGAAGAGTTTGCGCACCAGTGGTTCGAGGACTGCCAGCCTTCTCCCTACATGGACCGCACCCTCCGCTTCCGTCCCGAGGTGCGCGACAAGGTTCCCGCCGTCGTGCATGTCGATGGCACCGGCCGCCTGCAGTCGGTCAGCAGAAACGCCGCACCCGACTTCTATCGCTTGATCGAGGCGTTTCACCGCGCAAGCGGCGTTCCCATGCTTCTCAACACCAGCTTCAACGTCATGGGCAAGCCCATCATCCACTCCGTGCAGGATGCCGTCGCGGTCTTCTACACCACCGGCCTCGATGTTCTTGTCGTCGACGACATCGTCCTCGAAAAACCTCGCAAACCCGCGACACGCAAGCGCGCTGGCAAGCTCAAGACCCGGCGATAGATGACCCGAGCTCCGCAATCGGGATTCTCAAACGCCAGCCCCGAACCTCGGAAACAACGCTGCTCACCACCAGCGCCGCTGCGTAGCCCGCGATGTCCAGATCGTAGAGTGACCACCCGGACACATTCAAAAACCGCGGCGCCGTGTCCCCATCGATCGTCACATCGAAGCTTTCCAGTGGCAGCGAAAGCCCCGCTCCAATCGCCTTCACATAAGCTTCCTTGCGCGTCCATGCTGCGAAGAACGCTCTCCCGTGTTCTCCAACGGCAACCTCTGCCCATTGGCGGCGCTCCCCCGGCCCGAAGTATCGGCTGACCAAGGCATCCATATCCGCGACTGGCCGGATCAATTCGATGTCCACGCCCACCGCGAGGCGCGAAAACGCCAGCAAGCTGATGTTGCCCGAATGCGATACGTTGAACTCAATCCCGCCCGTGGCCAGCTTCGGCTTTCCACGATTCCCTTGAACAAACTCCACCGCCTGCGCAGTGATACCGGTATAGCGCGCGAGCAACTGCCGCAGAACAATCCGCGTGGTGACAAAAGCATCCCGGTCGCGCGCGAAATGAAACCGATCCGCACGGCCGCGCTCTTCCCCTGTCAATATCTCGAGTGGCAGCCCCTCCTGGTGCTCTACCTGCCACACCTGAACCTCGTCAGAAGACAGTCTGAGCTCGCCCGCTGGCAAATCCCTCTGCGTCTCGAATTGGATGGAGTGCGGAATGAATAAAGTGTAGCCAACGCTCCCGGTCGTTGAGCAGTTCGACTACGATCCGCGCTTCGCCTGGAGTTGGGCGGACCCGGTCCGTCGTTTGTCAGTGCGTTCCTCCCTTGATAGAGGCCGGTGTGACGACAAATTAGAACTCGACGAATCGCCCATCGCGCCGCGGGAATCACGCTCCCTGCAGGACATGCAGGCTGGTAGCGCTCTTCAGTGCAGGCGGCGGCACGGTGTAGCCGCGGGGAACGTAAGAGCAGCACGGCTCCTCAGCGTGGGGGTTGCCCGTGAGGGCGTAGGCGCGCGAGCGGGAGCCGCCGCAGATTTCCTTGAATTCGCAGGCGCCGCATTTGCCTTCAAGGCGGGAGCTGTCGCGCAGGGCGCGGAATACCGGGGAATTGCGGTAAATATCGGCTAGTGACTGCTCACGAATGCTACCCGCCGCCTGCGGAAGAAAGCCGCTGGGGAAAACTTCGCCCTTGTGGGAAATGAAAACGAAGCCTTTGCCGTCGTTGAGTCCGCGAGGAGCCCGCCCGATTGCGTCTTCGACGCGAATGGGCGCGTCGCTCAGAATGCCGGCCTTGCGGTCGGCTACCTTTTGCTGCAAGACATAGCGGCGGTAGTGCTGCGCCTCGGTGGTCTTGATATCAAACCCGGCTTGCTTTGAGAGCGCATGAATTTTGGCGAAAACCTGTTCAAACTCGTCGGCAGACAGCAGGTCGTTGAGCTTGCCGCGGCCCGTGGGCACGAGGAAAAAGACAGACCAGAGCGTGAGCTTGAGAGTCTGCATCAAGGCTACAATCGAGTCGATCTCGCCGATGTTGCGGCGGCTGAACGTGGTATTAATCTGCACCGGAAGGCCGGCTTCGTTTGCCCAGCGCACAGCGTCGAGGGTGCGGGCAAATGAGCCTGAGAGGCCGCGGAAGGAATCGTGCGTAGCGGCGCTGGCGCCGTCCATGCTGACGGCAAGGCGGGCCAGTCCCGCCTCTTTTAGCCTGAAAACCACTTCGCGCGTGAGCAGCGGAGTGGCGCTGGGCGTAAGCGAAACCCGAACCCCGACTTTGCGCGCATGAGCGATGAGCTCGAATAGGTCGGGCCGCTTAATAGGGTCGCCGCCAGTGAGAACGAAGACAGGAACCTCGAGATCGGCAATCTGGTCGATGAGCTGCTTGCCTTCCTCGGTGGAGAGCTCCATCGGGTGGCGCTCCGGCTGCGCGGAGGCGCGGCAGTGTACGCAGGCTAGATCGCAGGCTTGCGTCACTTCCCAGATGGCGATGAAGGGGCGCTGGTTGAAATCGACGGTGTTAACGAGCGGGTTCATGCTTCCTATGAAACCGGAATATGCAACCGGGCGCAGTGACGAAAGTCTCTCCATTGTTAGAATCAGAGTCGTGAACCCGCCACGCACCGATATCGCTGCAGTTCTGGGTAAGACCCCGCTACTTGCCAACCTGTCCCAACCGGAGCTGCAGAACCTGGCCGGCCGCACTGTGCGCAAGTTGTTCAGCGCAGGCGAGCTCATTTTTTCAGAGGGCGAGCCGTGCAACGGGCTGCACATCATTGCCCATGGCAAGGTGCGCATCTTCAAGACGTCAATGAACGGGCGCGAGCAGGTCCTGGCGGTAAACGGGCCGGGAGAATCGGTCGCCGAGCTGCCGGTCTTCGATGGCGGCCCGTTTCCCGCTTCCACCAGCGCAGTCGAGGACACCGAGATCGCATTCATTTCGCGGCGGGATTTTCACTCGTTCTGCGTGGAGCATCCAGAAGTTGCCTTGAAGGTGCTCGCGGTCGTTGGCAGTCGCCTGAGGCGGCTGGTGGGAATCATTGAGGAGCTTTCGTTTACCACCATCAGGCACCGGCTCATCTCGGTGCTGGTGAAGCTGGCGCAGAGCGAGGGAAAGAAAACGCCGGTGGGCATTGAGTTTCTGTTGCCGTCGACTCACCAGGAACTGGCGAATCAGCTCGGCACCGTCAGGGAGCTCATCTCGCGCAACCTGATGCGGCTGCAGGCGGAAGGATTGGTCGATGTGGATGCGCGCCACATCGTGGTGAAGGATCTGAAGGGGCTGACGGCGGAATTGGAGACGGCGTAGCGGCCGATTGGTTGATCTTCTCCCTTCTTACAAGGTTCCGTTAAAGCATCTGGCCGGACGGCGGCCCGAATACCCGAGCAGACGAGTGACATAAGTCGCTGTGGCGGAATCTCGGAGTGTCTAGTCTTGCAGGTGGAGAGACCCATGGCTAGCGCAACTCAGTCCATTCGCGAAATCATCAGTTCTCAACCCACTGCGGCGGCAATCCTGCAACGGTTCGACATCGATGTGTGCGCACACACCAATGAATCGCTCGCCAAAGCCTGTGCCGAACTGCAGCTTTCAGTAGAGCAGGTCCTTGAGAAGCTGGCGGATGGTGCAGCGG
>Ga0157372_10009421_pt1 | contig 10390 bp, 11 predicted proteins | sample C55metaG_FD_115307 | JGI IMG/M metagenome (GOLD analysis project Ga0157372, IMG submission 115307) | Corn rhizosphere microbial communities from Kellogg Biological Station, Michigan, USA - C5-5 metaG | ecosystem: Host-associated > Plants > Roots > Rhizosphere > Soil | place: USA: Michigan...
TGCGGGCGATCGCACCGGTGGCCGGCAGTCCGCCGAAGAGCGGCGAGGCGATGTTGGCAATGCCCTGCGCCACCAACTCGACATTGGGCACGTGGCGGTCGCCACTCATGCGGTCGGCGACGACGGCGCTCATCAGCGACTCCACCGCGCCGAGGAGCGCGATGGTCATAGCGGGTGAGAGCAGCGTGCGCATCATCGAGTAATCGAACTGCGGCGCGTGGAAGTGCGGAAAGCCAGACGGAATGCCGCCAAAGCGCGTGCCGATGGTCTCGACGTTCAGGTGGAAGAGAACGACAGCCAGGGTCGCCGCAACCAGCGCAACAATGTACGCCGGAATTCGCTCTGCGAAACGCCGAACCAGCAGGATCAGCGCGAGCGTGCCGCTCGCGAGCAGGGTCGCTCGCAACGAAACTGTGGGCGCGGCCTGGATGAGGGCACGCATGCGACCCAAGAAATCGCCGGGCACCGGGCCGGTGCGGAGGCCGAAGAAATCCTTGATCTGTGTGCTGGCGATCAGAATGGCGATGCCGTTCGTGAAGCCGACGATCACGGGACGCGGAATGAACTTCACCGCCGTGCCGAGGCCGGTGAGCCCAAGCAACACCAGCAGAAACCCGGCCATCATTGTGCAGACCAGAAGTCCGTTCTCGCCGTACTTCGCCAGGATGCCGAAGATGATGACGACGAAGGCTCCGGTCGGGCCGCCGATCTGGCACCGTGAGCCGCCGAGGCCCGAGATCAGGAACCCGGCAATGACGGCGGTATAGAGCCCGGCCTGGGGCGTGGCTCCCGCGGCGATGGCAAACGCCATTGCGAGAGGCAGCGCCACCAGTCCGACGGTAATACCGGAGAGCAGGTCGAATGAGAACTTGCGGACACTGTAGTCCCGCAGGGCAAGAACGGATTTTGGCAGCCAGTCAGCGAAATTCATTTTGGGGAGAGACCGAAAGGACATCGCTTCAAGGCTAGAGCGGAGCGGCCGAAACCGATGTGACGTACTTCACATCGGAAACGCGGTGACCTCGGATTGACCTCAGAGTGGCACGAGAAATGCAACAATGAGCCGTGGCGTTTGTTCCCCAATCCGTGAGCCTGTACGGGCTGCAACACTCGATTTATGTGCGTTTTTCGCTGCTGGCGTTGAGCTCGATCTTCTTCCTGGTAGACCCCTTCGCGGCGCTTCCGACGTTTCTGGCCATCACTCAGGGTGCCGACTCTGCCCGGCGACGACGGACAGCGTGGAAGGGCGCGCTGACTGCGTTCATTGTGCTGGCAGCATTCGCACTGGGCGGCGAGGCCATCTTCAAGCTGTTCGGCATCACGCTGCCGGCGTTTGAGCTGGCGGGCGGCGTGATCCTGCTGCTGATTGGGCTGGACATGCTGGAGGCCAAGCGCTCTCCCACTCAGGAGGCGGTTGGCGACACGGTTGCCGCGGCGCAGAAGGAGGAGGCAGGAATCGTGCCGCTTGGCGTGCCGATGCTTGCAGGGCCGGGCGCCATCACGTCGGTGATGGTGCTGGTAGGACAGGCGCAGACGCACTGGCAGATGGCAGCGATCTTGATCTCCATCCTGGTGACGGCGCTTGCGTGTTACCTGGTGCTCGGCCACTCCGACCGCGTGGTGCGGCTGCTGGGCGATACGGGCATTCGCATCCTCGTCCGCATCATGGGCCTGTTGCTGATGGCGTTGGCAGCTCAATACTTCGTCAACGGCCTGGCGGACTTGGGCGTCATTGCGCATCCGACGGAATGAGACCCTTCGCTCCGCTCAGGCCACGTTTCAGTGGCTTGCTCGATTCTGGGGTACAGATGGTCGCGGTAAACGCGAGGTCCACGTCTCAGTGGCGTGACGTAGGGACCCGAGTTGAAGCGCGGAGGCTCAGAGATTGGGGGAGGTTAGTAGCCCGGAAACTCCTCGGCGCGGATGTCATCTTCGTCGACTGAGGCGGCGATCAACATGTTGCGCAGGGCTGTGACCATCTTCGGTGGGCCCGCGACATAGAAGGTGGGGCCGGCGAGCGAGGGCAGATGCCGCGTTAGCATCTGCTTGTCAATGTGCCCTGCCTCTCCGTTCCATTCGCGGTGCGAGTTTTCCATCTCAGTCATAGTGGCGATGAGGTGGATGTCGGGATGCTGGCGTGCAGTTTCGGTGAGGAGATCGAGAAAGGCAGCGTCCTCGGGGTGACGGTTGGAGTAAAAGAGGTAAAGCTGCTGGTTTGTTTTCTCGTGCGCGGTGTGGCGGACCATGCTGAGGAACGGTGTGATTCCGATGCCGCCAGCGAGGAAGACGGCCGGCTTCTCGGTCTTGCGGTGCAACGTGAAGTCGCCGCCCGGGCCCTCGATTTTGAGATCCAGGCCGGGAGATGCTTTGCTGAGCACTCGCTTGAACGCGGAGTCGCGCACGCGCGTGGCGATCATCAAGTGATGATCCGAGGGGGCGCTGGCGATGGAGAAGGTTCGAGTGTTCCCTTCCGCGTCTGTCTCCGGCGGGTCGAGTAGCGTGATGTCGATGGTCTGACCGGGACGGAAGTTGAAGCCTTCGGGACGGGCGAAGTGGAAGGCCATGGTTCCTTCCGCTACGTGCTCGCTTCGTCGAAGCTGGCTATTTGCTGATGTGGCAACGGCCATACGGCCCTCCCGCGGCGGCCCACGGGAGCTCGTGCCTGCGTACCTCGCGTGGCCTCGCTGAGATTATTTTATCGCTGGTTGAGAGCGCTAGAGCGATAGCCCAACGAGATTGACGTGCAGAAAAACGAAGACGAGCGTGGACGATATGCTGACGGCCGTGGCCGTGGTGCGGGCTGTGCGGAAGTCCGGGTCGGTCGTCTTGATGCGTCCGTACTTGATCCACCAGCGGATGAGCATCACGGGGAGCGCGTACTTGATGAAGACGAAGCCGACGAGGGCGAAGAGACCCAGAAACGGGAAGAAGATGGCTGCGCCGAAGGGCAGCAGGATGCCGAGCATGACCTTGAGATAGCTGGCATCGCTGCAGGCCTGGCTGATCCGGCTCGTCTCTGCGGCGGAGGCTTTTGCGGCAGCCTCGTCGATGGGCGTGGAACAGAAGGGGCATCGCGCTATGGAGGTGTTGATGGTCTCGCGGCAGGTTGGGCAGGGAAAGACTTCGACAAAGGGAGAGAGACTCAGTAGACCGGTCATATCGATCAGGCCCTCACGAGTGGATGAGAAAGGCTAGCATTTGCCCGGCGAATTTGAGGTGACCTAAGTCGCCGTCCTTTGGGCTCCAATCGAAAGCGAGAGGTGCGTGTCCTCGGTGCATCGCCGACCTACGCTGTCTTGACATATCTGGCTGATGAGCCTAGGGTTGGGCTCTCCCCAAACAGCCCAATTTGAACCCAGGAGGAGTTTGAGTATATGCGTGTTCCCAGCGTGGTGTTAGGTGTTGCGTTAGTTGTGGGTAGTGTTCCTGTTCTGGCAGCGCAGGACGCTGCGAAGGTTGATGCGGCGCATTACAAGGTAATGAGCGAGAATGCTCAGGTGCGGATATTGCACGTGCACTACGCGCCGCATTCGAAGTCGATAATGCACAGCCATCCGGACTCAGTGGTGGTTTCCCTGAGCGGCGGGAAGACGATGTTCCATCTTCCGGACGGGAAAACACAGGTGATCGAGATGAAGCCGGGCGATGCGATGTTCACGCCGCATACGGTTCATCTGCCGGAGAACGTGAGCGACAAACCGATGGATGCAGTGCTGATTGAACTGAAGAAGTAAGCGGAATGGCCCTTCGAGAGCGACGCTTCCGAGGGTCTTTCCGTTTGCTCCGGGGCGAGGCTGGTGTGGCGCGTTTGTTGCATCGGGTAACCCGTGTGGGTTATGGAGGAGTTAAGAGGAGCATGTCACTCTCGCTGGCATGAGAGTCAACCTGATCAGCCAAACCTCTGCGAAGTTCGTACCAGGCATGTCGACCATTCCTCTGACCCTGACCATCCGGCCGTCGTGCGGAGTTCCGGGAGACTACAAGTACGCTACCGACAGCTCGGCGCTGCTGAAGATGCTGCGGCGGGAGACCGATCTGCCAGCCAGCGTTATCGGCAACTTCGAGACGAAGCTGTATGACACGACGGAGTCTCGGCTGCTGGGCGTGGAGCTGAACGACCGTACGCTGACCGAGATTGGGTACTTCGTCGACTAGCGGTACCCCCTTCCCCCTCTACCCTGTTTTTCGCAAAATATTCCGGAATAAGGACTTAGTCGTGGGGGTACCGGCCAAAATATTCGATCTAAATGAGTTGCGGCTAAAATATTCCATTCACATGGCTTAGGCCGCATCCGTTTGGGGCTGCCCGTTCAGGGATGAGAAAGATCTGCTGCGGAGAGGCCTGAGCCTGCGCTGCGGTGTGAGGTCCTGCGGACGGCACGACGCTCAATACCCGTTAAGTTAATTATATGGGGTGGTGTCAAGCCTCGGGCTGTGGAAAGCTCTCCGAAACCATCCGAACGCTAGGATAGATCGCGCTCGAATGTGACGCAGACGGCACGGCCATCGATGTAGGTCTTGCAGTCTGCTCCGAGCATCATGGTGAAGGATGTGACGGGAGCGGCCGGGTCCGATGAAAGGGCTTCGAGCCATTCGGCTACATAGAAGTCTGCCTCCGGGGAGGAGAGGCCCTCCTCACGATTTGAAAGGACCCGGTGCACGATGGCTTCGCACGGTTGGCTGCCTTCCTCGTCGAGATAGGTGAAGGAGAATCGGTCCCCTGGCTTCGGCTGCATGGGCACTCCTTACGGGGATTCTAGTCTCAGTGGCGGATCGACCGGCGCGAGTTGATCTTGGCATGTCCTCGCTGAGTTCCAGAGCGGAAGTTGGTCGTTGCGCGCTTCGCGCTCCACTTCACCCCAGCCAGCAAGCTGGCTGGGGACCCCGACACTCCGGCCTTCGGCAGAGCGGAGCGGGCCTGCGGCCCGGGTGTTTGCGGCACGGCTGAAGCCGTGCCCTTCCGGTTTTTGGGTAACCTTGAGGTGTAGGGCAGGGTTAGGCGTGGACCCCACTCATCTCAGAAGCGAGGCCATTCGGCAGGGTTCGGGGGAACCGGGCGGGATCGAATGAGGTGGATTGGAGGCTTTGGATGACAACAGCGCGAGCCTTGCCAGAGCATTCAGCCGGAGACCCACTTCCGGCCAAGTGCGCGGTGATCCGGGTTCATGTCACCGAGTTGCGACAACTGTTCAATTCCATCGATCCGTCGCCGTTTCGCAGCCGTGATTTGGACCCGAAGGCGGAAGAGTTCATTGTGGGTTGGGCTAAGGATTTCGGCCCCACGCAGCAGTTGGCGCTGGTGGTCAGCATTGATCGGGCGGCGGGGCTGCCCGAGGAAGCGGCAGTGCTGCGAGATGCGATTCATGAGTTTTTTCGGCAGCGCGCACTGGGACAGCGACGGCGGCTACGAGAACTGCTGCGCGTGGGACGAACCAGCCTGGCGATTGGGCTTTTGGTGCTGGCCTCCGCGATTGCGATCGGTAACTTCCTGGCCAGTGTGATGAAACGAGGCGAAGTAGGCCAGATCCTGCGGGAGATGCTGGTTGTCGGGGGCTGGGTTTCCATGTGGCGGCCGCTGGAGATTTTCCTGTACGACTGGTGGCCGATTCGCGAAGAGGCGCGGCTGTCGGACCGGCTGGCCTCGATGCCGGTGCGGATTGAGTATCTCAACGCTGTGGGTCCGGAGGCTTGGAAGCGAGACTGGCCAGCGGTGAGCCAGGGTGGGGAGCGGGCTGGGGCGGCAAGCCCGCCATAGCCGACTTTAGGACGGAGTTTCGAGTGGCAGGGCTGGAGGCCTGCCCTATCTGATTTTGGGGCGGGGTTGCGGCATCCCGGGCCGACCGGTTGACGAAGGGGTGGCGCGGGGATTAGGTTCGGGTGGATTTTTCCCGGGACAATCCAGCAACTTCATTTTCGCGGGACGTCAGTTCCGCCGAGGAGCGAACTATGCGCATGATCATGCAGGTCAGCTTTCCATGTGAGCCATTCAATCAAGCGGTTCGTGACGGGTCGATAGGCGCCACGATGAAGCAGATCCTTGCGGAGCAGAAGCCTGAGGCGGCGTACTTCACCGAGTGGAACGGGCAGCGGTCTGGGATGTTGGTGATCAACATAAACGAGGCGAAGGAGATTCCGAGTTTCGCCGAGCCGTGGTTTCTGAAGTTGAATGCGACGATTACGCTGCATCCGGCGATGACGGCCGAGGACCTGGGCGCCGCAGGGCTGGACGCGCTTGGGAAGAAGTGGGGATAAAAACTCCGGTACGGACATCTTGGTAGCGCGGGCGAGATACGGGACCGCACTCGTGCGCGATAAGACTGCGCACGAATGGGCGCCCGACATGTTATGGGCGAGGCACCCGGCGAACAGTAGAACTCAATTCACTTTGAACGCGCCGTTGAACACCTCAACTTTCGGCGTGGGATCAGCGACCGACCAACGAACCCGAATATGTCCCGGCTTACCCTCCAGTGCTCTACGCCGAACTCCGGCGTTCCTTGCCAGTTTTTCGACGAGCGGGTCCTTCGGCGCCACTTTGCCGCCGCCTGTGGAGGTACAGTAAAGCTCATTAGTGAGTTGGCGCAGCTTAGCGAGCTCAGAGGGCTGTGGGAGCGGAGTTAAGCCCGACGAGTACGGGGTAAGCGCGGCGACGGGGTTCGGCTGGAGCAGTCGATCCCAGATCTCTTGATGATGGCCATTTGCAGACCCATGGTGTGGGATTTTGTACAACTGCGCTCTAGACGAACCTTGGAAACTCTCTAGAACTGCCATCCACCCTTCACCTTGAATGCCAGTATGCTCAAGGTCTGCGCCGAGCAGTACGTGCTGGTTTCCGAACTGCACCCAAAGAGCGACGGAGGTATCGTTTTGGTTGACGGAAATGCTCCTCTGCGGATCACCTTCCTTGGGTATTGCGTTCGCGAACGCGCTGATCGCCATCTTCACCCGGCCGTCAGATGGGCTGAGCGCGGTGATCGCCGCCACGCAAGGACGGTCGTGTCGATCAAGGTATAACAACCGCTTGTTCTCATTAGCGAGCATGGGACTCACAAGCCGTTGGGGCGTGTTACGTCTTCTGTTAAGCAGTGTTGAATAGATTCTCTTGAATTCCGAAAGACCGGAATTCAGGAAGACCCCTTCCTCGGCGAGGCCGACTAGCTGCATGAAATACCCGTGCCCGAGAGCAGATGAACAGCAAAAGCGTGCATTCGGCACACGTTCAACTAACGTGGCCAACCCTCGGATGTGGTCGTCGTGCCAATGCGTAGCGACAACCAGTCTCACTCCGCTGAGTGCTTGATCGCCTAAGGACTGTAGGTACTCGACTGAGGCGGGAAGCCCAGACGAGCGGTCGACGCATGAATCGACTACGCACCAGTCGTTGTTGCCTAGGTGAAGTACGACACACTCACCGCGACCCGGTCCCATGATCGAGAACTCAAATTCGTCGCTTGCGGGTGCAGCGCTTCTAGTCTGTGGTTGTGAAGAGGCTTCCAAATTGCTCCGCCGTCGCGCGCGCTCTGCTGAGGGCGCTCCTAGACCATGTCGGCGAGCGCCTAAATTGGACAATGGAGACGTTCTTCACCATGCCGGCTGGACTCTTCTCCGTTCCGACTACCCAGTAGAACGAAGAGCCTGGCTTAACCTGTGGCAGTTCTTCGTCCGGCAAAGCCAATTCATCCAACGTGAATGTCGCTTCTTCCTCAGCATGCTCCGGATGATTTAGATCACTCAATACGGCTACAAATCCGTCCTTGGTCGTTTGGGTGATGGTTCCCTGCCAACGTTGACGGGGCCGCAACGCGTAAATCCGCTCATCGGTGATTCTCCGCGGTTTCGGACGAACAAGTGAGTCGGAGGGATCTTTGAATTCGGGTACTTGGTCCTTCGAGAAGTTCTCTAGAGACAAATGCGGTTCATTCCCGGGTCCGATCGAGACCTGTTGAACCTTCGCGGGTTGCGGCACGACCGTCGGCTCGTCAAGGCTGAGTGGCTGTTGATTGCTCTCCAGCTTGCTGAATGACGTGAACGGCAATTTCGAGTGCAGCATTCTGTTTTTCCTCCCAAGTATCTCTAAGGATATCCATGCAAGCCGTCAATGCACCGTTATCCGGCGCGATGTGATGATTGTTCACTTCGAAGTAAACGCCGTGAGTGATGACTCTAGAAGGTTGGACTTTGAGATTGAGCCTGAACTTTGTTTCTCCGTCTGGTATGGCAGAAATCTCCAGCGACTCCATTCCAGGCCTTCCGCTAAGCACTGGACTCCAAAATGTTTTAGGAGCTAGGCTATCACCGATTCGGTGCCATTCCTCTGCCGATCCAATGCTGAAGTGCATCATGCGGTTTATGCCCATCGCGCTAACCGGCGTGTGCTCCAGGATGAAGAACACACCGAGCACGAGATCTCGCAGCAGCTCGCTCGTGGTATTCGGCTTGGCGGCTACAGTGAACTGTTCGGGTGTAACTTGAAGGTGAAATTGTTCGGTCTGGAATTGGCATATCTGCTGATGAATGATCTGAATATCAGCCTTTTCTGCTTCAGCCTGGCTTAGCAGATTTTGATTCGCGAACCACTGCGGCTGGAAAATCCGCGGGTTAAACGAGCCATTCAGCGTAACAGACGCACTGCTGAGCTCTGGGATTGTGCTCTTCATCTGGGGTGGTTCACCGCGCGTAGAGGATTGTAGTCGGCACTCACACTACTGTAAACGGTAGAGACAATGACAGCTTGGCCGGTCTCTCTACTCCACAGTAACGCTCTTGGCGAGGTTTCTGGGTTGGTCTACGTCGGCGCCTAGGCGGACGGCCATGTGGTAGGCGAGGAGCTGGAGGGGGACTACCTCGAGGATGGGGAGGAGGAGTTCCGGGGCGGCGGGAATTTTGATGGTGTGTTCGACGAGGTCGGAGATCTCGTGGTCGCCGTGGGTGGCGATGGCGATGACGCGGCCGGAGCGGGCGGTGACCTCTTGAATGTTGGAGAGGGTCTTCTCGTACTTGAGGACGCTGGCGGGGTCGGTGGGATCTTTGGTGGCGATGACGACGACGGGGAGGGTGTCGTCGATGAGGGCGTTGGGGCCGTGCTTCATCTCGCCGGCGGGGTAGCCTTCGGCATGAATGTAGGAGATCTCCTTAAGCTTGAGGGCGCCTTCGAGCGCGATGGGGTAGTGGATGCCGCGGCCGAGGAAGAGGAAGTCGCGCGCGGTGGAGAAGGAGCGCGCGAGGGTGGCGCAGTGATCGTCTACGGAGCGGAGGACCTCTTCGAGCTTCTGCGGGATTTTGCCTAGCTCGTCGACGAGGTGGCAGGACTGCTGGTCGGTGATGGTTCCGCGGACCTGGCCTAGTTTGAGGGCGAGGAGGAAGAGCGCGGTGAGCTGGGCGGTGAAGGCCTTGGTGGAGGCGACGCCGATCTCGGGTCCTGCGTTGGTGGTGATGGTGCCGGCGGCGCGGCGGGTGACGGCGGATCCGACGACGTTGCAGATGGCGATGGTTTTGGAGCCGGCGTCGATGAGCTCGGACTGGGCGGCGATGGTGTCCGCGGTTTCGCCGGACTGAGTGATGAGGAGGCCGAGGGCGCGGGGGTCGGCGATGGGAGTGCGGTAGCGGTACTCGGAGGCGTAGTCGACGTCGGTGCGGAGGCGCGCGAGGCGCTCGATCATGAACTTGCCGGCGAGCCCGGCGTGCCAGCTGGTGCCGCAGGCGGCGATGGTGACCTGGGTGGCGTCGCGGAGTGCCTGCTCGGGAAGCTCCATTTCGGCGAGGAAGACCTTGCCGGTGTCGGCGGAGACGCGGCCGAGGATGGTGTCGCGGACAGAACGGGGCTGCTCGTTGATCTCCTTAAGCATGAAGTGCTTGTATCCGGCCTTCTCGGCCATGATGGGATCCCAGGAGATGCGCTGGACGTTGAGTGGGAGCGTGTTGCCGTCGAAGTCGGTGAGGGAAATGCCGTCGGGAGTGAGGATGGCGAGCTCACCGTCGGCGAGGAAGTGGATGTTGCGGGTGTGGTGGAGGATGCCTGGAACGTCGGACGCCAGGAAGTATTCGCCATCGCCGAGGCCGAGTACGGCGGGCGGGCCGGAGCGGGCAGCGACAAGCTTGTTAGGCTCGTTGGCGGAGAGGACGCCGATGGCGAAGGCTCCGGTGAGGCGCTTGACGGCGCGTCGCACTGCCTCCTCAAGCGGTATGGAGCTAGTGCGGGGAAGCGTGAGGACGGCCTCGGAGGAGTTGGAGTCGGGAGCTTCGCCGTTCAGTCTGAGGGCACCCTTGCCGTTGGCGGCGGTCTTCTCGGCGGCGAGGTTCAGCTCGTTCTCGATGAGGTGGGCGATGATTTCGGTGTCGGTCTCCGAGACGAAGCGGTGACCCTTGGCGACGAGCTCGGACTTGAGCGACA
>Ga0157372_10009423_pt1 | contig 10389 bp, 7 predicted proteins | sample C55metaG_FD_115307 | JGI IMG/M metagenome (GOLD analysis project Ga0157372, IMG submission 115307) | Corn rhizosphere microbial communities from Kellogg Biological Station, Michigan, USA - C5-5 metaG | ecosystem: Host-associated > Plants > Roots > Rhizosphere > Soil | place: USA: Michigan...
GGTACATAGGCAGCGCCCGCTTTAATAATGCCCAATATGGCCACATGCAATTCAAGCCCGCGTTTCCACCAAACGCCTATTTTGGCACCTCGTTTTATTCCTTCGCGCTCAATATAAGCAGCAACAGAGTCGCTCCATTGGTCGAGTTGAGCATAGGTTAATGATTCGGCACCAAAAACAAGAGCGGTATGCTCTGCATATTCTTTTGCGGATTGAGCGAATATATCGGCCAGCGTTTCATCGCGTAGCAGATCGGGCCGATCCGCGCCTCTAATGATGCTGGCAATGCTGGTGACAAATAAATTAGGGTGCACGTTATAAGGTTATATTTTGGCTATAAACACCAATTTGACATACAATGATAATCATAGTTTATTGGCTATTTACAGGTAATTAAAAATTTACAGAAGGAATAATTTCCTAACCAAAATGATTATGATTTGTTCGGTTAAGTTGGAAATTTAATAAAACGAGATATAAAAGATAAAGGTTATGAGGAAAAACAAGAAATGCGATATGTTATTGTGGGCGTTGCCTACGGCCGGGCTCATCCGCCTTCAGGCCTTAATCACAGGCCGGTATCCACTTATCCCTAAAGCGAGTTCCGGTTTTTATGACAAATAGATCCTAAACGTAGTGCCTTTATTCACTTCGCTGCTTACCTCAATCTTACCGCCCATGGCTTCAACCTGACTTTTGGTGATGAACAGGCCCATACCTTTACCGTCGCTGTTTTCGTGGAAGGTTTTATACATACCGAAAAGTTTATCGGAGTTTTTTTGCAGATCGATACCTAAACCGTTATCAGTGATCTCCAGGATCTGGTGCTTGTCTTTAATATAACTACTTATGATAACAATGGTTTGCTTATTCGGGTCGCGGTACTTAAGTGCGTTGGATAAAAAATTAAACAGGATACTTTCGATATAAGCCGGATTATATTCAATCTCCAGGTTTGGCGCTACCTTGTTTACAATGATGGCATCACGATAGGTGCTTTCATTTTTTTGTATCGCGGTAGCTTTTTCTACGTAAGTGTACAGATTGAGTTTTGTTCGGTGCAAATTAATGCTGGTTTGTATGGATACCACCTCGTTAAGGTACATGATGGTTTCGCTCAACTGATCGGATACCTTTTCGAGGTGTCCTGACAATAACAACTCTTCTTCCCGGTTCTCGGCTTCCTTCAGCAATTTTACCAGCATCTCGAAATTACCTGAATGTGTACGCAGGTTATGCGAGATGATATATGCGAAATTGATCAGGCGGTTATTTTGCTCGGTTACCAGGTCGAAGGCTTTTTGCAGTTCCTGCTCTTTTCCCTTTTTATCAGTAATATCGGTAACGTAGCCATGCCACATCACGCTCTTATCAGCTTGCAGTTCTGGCCTTGATGAGCCATGCAGCCATTTTACAGGCTGGCCGGGTATCACCAGCCTAAACTCGTGCTCCCAACGGGTAAGGGTATTAAACGAGGCAACAACCGAGCGGTAAAAATCGGCAAAATCATCAACATGTATACGTTTAAAAATCGGTTCCGAATCATGCATGATCTCTTCGGGGGTGAAGCCAAACAAATCGATACTGCCCCTGCTGGCAAACGGAAAGCAAGAACGTCCATCCGGGAAAAACTGAAACTGATAGATCATGCCTGGTATTTGTTCGGATAGCTTGGTCAGCAAAGCATCCCGGTCTTTCAGGGCATCTTCGGCTTTTTTACGTTCGCGGATATCGCGCATACTACCTTCAAAACCATAAAATTTACCATCGTCATCAAACAACAAATGCGCATTGACAGAAGTATGCATTATTTCGGCTGTACTCGTCTTCAATCTCACCTGGAAATCGCTCACCTTGCCCTGTGTTTGCAGCATTTCAACCAGCTTATGGCGATCCTCAGGGTAATAATAAAAATCTTCTACATGCCTGCCAATAATTTTCTCGCGTTTGTAGCCCGAATAATTTTCGATAGAAGGACTTATCTCGGTAACAATCCCCTCGGTATCTGTTTGGTAAAAAACATCCTGCACGTTTTCAAATATCTTGCGGTATTTGGCCTCGCTTTCGCGCAATTTTATTTCGGCACTGCGGCGCAGGGTGATATTTTCAATCTGCGATACAAAATGTAAGGGTTTGCCGGTATTATCACGCACGAGCGATACACTCAACAATGCCCAGATGATCTGCCCGTTTTTATGGATGTATCTTTTCTCGATCTGGTAATTATTCATCTGCCCATCCAGCACTTTCGCTACCATACCTACGTCGTGTTCCAGATCGTCGGGATGGGTGATATCCTGGAAAGTCAGCGCCATAAATTCATCAGGAGTATAGCCCAACAGTTCGCACAATACGCGATTCACTCTCATCCACTTCCCATCTAACGACACCAGCGCCATACCAATGGTAGCGTTTTCGAACGCGCTTCTAAACTGTTGCTCCCCTATCTCAAACTCCTCGCGCATTCTTTTTTGTGCGTCAATATCCTGAAAGGTGCCATACAAGCGCTTACAGACTCCGTTTTCAAACTCGGCATGGCCAATAATACGTGTCCAGAGTTCTTTACCCGTTACGGTGGTAATCTTGATCTCGAGGTTATAGGAACGGCCGGTTTTTATGGCCTCATTAGTGGCATCATCAATCAATTTTCGGCTGGCATCGTGCAAAATAAAACCCGAACCTTTGCCTGTTATAATATCAAATTGCGGTTCGTAATCGTAGGGCACCTCGTAAATCTGCTTAACTACTTTTGACCAGCGTGCTTTTTTCCGGATCAGATCAACCTCCCAACCGCCAACACGCGCTACCTGGTTAGTTAAATCGAGCAAATTCTCAGCCTTCAAAAGGCGCTCTTCTGTATTTTTATACTGCGAAATATCCAATACACAACCGGCCATTTTTAACGGCTCGCCGGTTTTGCTCCAGGCAGTTACCTCGCCGGTACATTTTAGCCATACCAAATGCCCGTTTTTTTGCAGATAACGTGCTTCGTTTATAAATGGAGTTTTACCATGGCTTTTTACATGCACATTGTAGTGGGCAAAAAACGCTTTTAAATCGTCAGCAAAAACAAGCGATTCCCAGATGGGTGAAAAATCTTCCGCATCATAACCAAGCATATCTTTAAAAACGCGGCTCAGTTGCATCGTTCTTTCAGGAATGTTCCACTCCCAAAAACCAATACGGGCGTTTTCAAATACAGCCTGACCAATAATATCCATAGGTAGCGGGGCAAATATTAAATTAACAGTACGGAATTAATTTATGTAAAATTGGCGAACTGAATTTACAACGTATTTTATTATCCGCAAAATTTACAGATTACAACAATAAAATACCTCACCAACAATTACTCAACTATAAAAACTTTATCAATCAATTAATGAGTTTAGAATTAATAATTAAATCTCTTACCCCAATCGTAACTTAAAGTTAACTATTCCGTAATACAGTACAACAATTAAATTGCCGGTGCACAAGTTGAGCAATCAATTACCCGGTTAAACTTATTGTGAGATAAATTGCAACACTGGCATAATCATATCAAATAAAAATATTTACTTAAAATTAAATAACGATAAATTATCCGCAATTTTTAATAAAATATTAATTTGGTACAGCTTGTGCATATAAACTTTTAACAAAAGCATTTTTAATTATTATATTTAGGTATCTTTAAAAAAGATTGCAATAAAGATATCCGTACGCAGAAAAACACGTATGTATACGGGGATAATATACTGATCCCTAAAACTTTGATTGGATGAAGACACAAATACTTGTAGTAGACGATGACCTGAGCATTTTAAAGTTATTGAACTTTATATTGGCAAAGGATTATGATATTATCATCAAAAACAGTGGTTTGGAAGCATTAAGCTGGCTTGAAGAAGGCCATGATCCGGCGCTGATCATCTCCGACCTGCAAATGCCCTACCTTGACGGGCAAACTTTTGTTCGCAACTTAAAAATAAGCGGTTTTTACAAAGACACCCCGATAATTGTATTATCAGGTACCGATAACCTGGGCGAGCTGGTTGCCGATATGCCTTACACTATCGATTCGTACCTGCACAAACCATTTAACCCTGCCTCATTAAAAGAAGCAATTACTAAGGTTTTAAATTTACATGATGCCTAATATGCAAACCAGTTGGGATAACGCCTTCCAACAACAAAACAAAGTGGCCTATGTTAGCTCGGGGCCCGAAGACGAATTAGTTAACGAGCTTAAGCATCATTTTGCCGTAAGGCATGTTCTGTCGTTTAACGCTTTTGAAGATTATTTATCGGAGCAATCATTACTTACCCTGCCCGATATTTTGCTGATGGAGATTGACGACGCCGAATATTGCTTTACCCTTGTTGAAAAAATAAAGAAAAACCCAATGCTGCATGGGTTACTGATTGTGCTGCTGGCTAAAAAGCCAAACGCCGATTGGAAAATCAAGGCTTTGCAGTTAAAGGTGAACGATCTGTATAATTATCCGTTGCCGATAGATTATCTGTGCGAGCGGCTTAACTTTCTGATCAAGTTTAAACTCATCCGCCCGAAACTATCTGAATTGCTGAACCAGGTTGATGTTACCTACAAAATGCCTTTCAGTAAAAGATTTTTTGATATCGCATCATCAGGTTTCGCCATATTGCTGGCATCACCTATTATGCTGGCCGTTGCTATCGCGGTCAAACTCGACTCAAAAGGCCCTATTATTTATAAAAGTAAACGTGTTGGCACAGGTTATAAGGTGTTCGATTTTTACAAATTCCGTTCAATGCGTACTGACGCCGATCAGATGATTGCCAGCTTATCGGAGCTGAATCAATATGCGGCCGAAGAAGAAGGCAGCTCAAAAGCGGCTTTTGTTAAAATCAAAAACGACCCGCGTATTACTAAACTGGGTAACTTTATACGAAACACCAGTTTAGACGAACTACCGCAGTTGTTTAACATATTGAAAGGTGATATGTCGCTGGTGGGTAATCGTCCGCTGCCGTTGTACGAGGCCGAAATGCTGACATCAAACGAATGGTCGATGCGTTTTTTGGGCCCGGCAGGTTTAACCGGTTTGTGGCAGGTAAGTAAGCGCGGTAAAGAAGATATGTCTGAACGCGAACGTAAAAAACTGGATAATTTTTATGCGCAAAACTATTCATTCTGGCTCGATCTGAAGATTCTGTTAAGTACGTTTCCGGCCTTGTTCCAAAAAGAAAAAGTTTAATTTCGCGAATGAAAAAACTGCTGCTACCTGTTTGTATATTGCTGCTTTCCATACCGCCACTATCTAAAAGCTATGCACAGGAAAGTATCATGAGCGATATTTCTTATCCCTTTCTGGATAAACTTGTCGCTACCGCCAGGCAAAACTATCCACAGGTAAAAATAAAACAGGAACAGGTTTTGATAGCCAAAAACGCTTATTCAATATCCAAAAAATCGTGGTTTGATTTTTTATCGTTCTCGTACATATACAGTCCGCAAACCACTATTAACCTGGCTGCAACCAATGTGTTTTCGAGTATTTTTCAGGGATATCAGATAGCGCTTTCATTGAACATTAAATCGCTGCTTGAAAAGCCCTTCCTAATCAAAAACGCTAAAGAAAATATGTATATAGCCCAGCTTGAGCAGCAGGATTATAACCTGAACCTCGAGCTCGAGGTGAAAACACGCTATTTTAACTACATCAGGCAATTGGGCATATTAAGGCTGCGCACACGCACCAGCCAGGATGCCGAAAACCTGATAAGCCAAACCAAACGTCAGTTTGAGGCCGGGGCAGAGACGATGGAAAACTACACCAAGGCCACAACCAGCTTTGCCGAAAACAACCAGGCAAAATTGGATGCCGAAGCTTCGGTGCTGATCGCCAGGGCCGCGCTCGAACAGATTATCGGTAAAAAGTTAGAAGAGGTAAAATAAATAATGGAGTCTACAACTTTTTTCTCTCTGGTAAAAAAACATAAACTGGTACTGATCATTATACCGGCAGTTATTGCCGTGATAACCTGGTTTATGGTTCGCAAGCTGCCGGATACCTATAAATCCAGGGCCCAGATTGCAACCGGAACGGTCGACAGATCGCAGCAATCGGTATTAAACCAACTCTCGGCCGAATCGCAGATAAGCCAGGAGTTTAGCAACATGATGGCTGTATTGCAGATGAAAAAGGTGATCGATCAGGTTTCGTACCAGCTCATCCTGCACGACCTTACCAGCTCGAACATGTTTCGTAAGCCAAGCAAGGATTTTAAGGATCTGAACCCAAGCGCACGTAAACACGCCGTAGAAGTATACAGCCGTTTATATAAGAACCACGAATCGTTATCGTTATGGGATCCCGACCAAAACGGATTAAACCGCGTACTGGGGTCGATGGGGTATGATTACGGCTCCATCACTTCAAAGTTGGTATCTTACCGTTCAGAATCGAGCGATTTTATCACCGTAGAGTACGAATCGGATAACCCGCTGCTCTCGGCATTCGTGGTTAATACCGTTATTACCGAATTCATCACTTTCTATACCTCTCAAACGAAGGATAACGAGCTTAAAACCGTTGCCTTTTTAGATACAGCCGTACAAAAGAAAAAAGCGGTTTTGGACAGCGCCGTTAAAAAATTGGAAGAGTATAAAATCAGGAACCATATCCTGAACCTGAACGAACAAACCAAAAGCCTGTATACCCAGATATCTGATTTTGAGAGTCGTAAACAACAGGCCGAAAAGGATATAGCGGCTTACTCAGGTGCCATCAAAAACATCGATAAAAAATTCGACCCGAACGACCGTAAATACTTTGAGAGTAGTTTGGTGAAGATCAACAACGATATTGTTAATCTGACCAGTCAACGCAACGCCTTAACCGACGCGTTGATACAAAGTAATTATAGCGGCGTTTATCAACAGAAAATCGACTCTATACAGCGGCTCATCAGTTCGAAAATGGCCGAGTCATCGGATAAAAGCATTTACAGTCCGCTGGCAACCAAAACTGCTTTAATGAGTCAAAAGCTGCAATTGCAGCAAACGCTTGATCTGGCTAAATACAGTATCGGTTCGTTAGATAAAGAAACCGCGCGTTTAAAAGCCAGACTGGATGTGCTGGTACCTAACGAGGCAGTTATCCAATCGCTCGAAAACACTATTGATGTAGCGCAAAAAGATTACCTGGAAATGCTGCAGAAAGATAACCAGGCCACCATGCAATCAAGCTTTGCGCCTAAGCTGCACCAGGTTGACCTGGCCATGCCGGGATCAGCACAATCATCTAAAAAAATGCTGCTGGTTGTCGTATCGGTTTTAGTTAGCGAAACCTTGTGCTTACTGGTATTGTTTATCCTGTTCTATATCGATAGCTCGATCAAAGAGCCTAAAATACTGGCTAACAAAACAAGCTTGCCGGTGTTAGGCTATTTAACCAATATTGAGGGTGAAAGCCTCGACCTTAAAAAACTGTGGGATGTGGAGAACCGCAGTAAAATGCAGCAGTTTAAAGATTTATTACGTTCCATCCGGTTTGAGATCGATCAGGAAATGAAAGATGGCAAGATTCTGGCTATTTCGAGCCTGGTACCAGGCGAAGGTAAAACCTTGCTGGCCATCAGTTTGGCTTACTCCTACGCTATTATCAATAAAAAAGTATTATTGATTGATGGTAACCTCGGAAACCCTTCCATCAGCGGAGCAGTTCAGCCGAGAATGTTTATCGAGGATTTCTTTAAGGTAGAAACCTACACAAACGACCTTTATCGTGGTGGCATGAGTGTATTGGGAAATCACGGGACGGATATTACTCTGCTCGAGATTGAGAACGAAGATATCGTCCGTGAAAAATTTGAAAGCCTTAAAACCAAATTCGATATCATTATCGTAGAAGTACCGGCAATGAACGCTATGAACAAGGCTAAAGAATGGATGCTTTTTGCCGATAAAACTATCGCCGTGTTTGAAGCCAACCAAAGCCTGAATGAAGACAAAAACTCCGGCATTAAATATCTTAAACATTTAGGACCAAAATTTGGTGGTTGGGTGTTTAATAAGGTCGGTGGTAAAAAGGCCTGATAACCTTTATAAACTTAATTATTGTTGTTATTTGAGTATAAGCAATGAACAACCTCCTTTCAATTATATGGATCATTATACAGGTTATCATCGGTTTTAACCTGGTGTTTCCATTATTGTTGTTTTTATTCTACGGCATTCGCCAAAGCATTGTCTCAGAAAACAAGGAAGGTGTTTTAAAGCACGACCCGGATTACGGCATTATCGTTACCGCTTACGAACAGACCGATAACCTGCCTTCGGTTGTAAAATCGTTACTGCAACTGCAATACAGCAATTACCTTATTTACATAGTGGCCGATAAATGCGATATCAGCAATCTGCATTTTAACGATGACAGGGTGATATTGCTACGTCCCGAAGAAACGCTGGCCAGCAACACACGGTCGCACTTTTATGCCATCAACCGTTTTGTACGCCCGCATACGCATTTAACCATTATTGATAGCGATAACCTGGTTAAACCCGATTACCTGGTTCAACTGAACGAGTATTTTAATTATGGCTATAAAGCTGTGCAAGGCATCCGCGAAGCGAAGAACCTGGATACCACTTTTGCCTGCCTTGATGCCGCCCGCGATATTTATTACCATTTTTATGATGGGAAGGTGTTGTTTGGCTCGGGCTCGTCGGCAACGCTGGCTGGAAGCGGCATGGCCTTTACCACCGAACTGTACCAACAATGCCTGGGCCATCTGGATATTACCGGGGCGGGCTTTGATAAAGTATTACAAGCCGAAATCTTAAAACGCGATGAGCGCATAGCCTTTACCGGTAAGGCCATCGTTTATGATGAAAAGACTTCACGGTCTGACCAGTTGGTGAATCAGCGCGCGCGCTGGATCAATACCTGGTTCAAATATTTTAAATACGGTTTCAGGATGATGGCCAACGGGCTGGCAAAATTCAGCCTGAACCAGTTTGTATTTGGTTTGGTATTAGTGAGGCCGCCATTGTTTATGTTCCTGCTGGCTTCTGTAGCGTTTATGGCCATCAATATCGTGGTCGGCAATTTGATGGTTAGCGCCTTGTGGGCAACTGGCCTGCTGATATTTGTTGCGGGTTTTGCTTTAGCATTGTTACGTTCTGAAACGGATAAGCGCATTTATCGCTCGCTTATCAATATACCGCGCTTTATGTTTTTACAGGTATTATCATTATTGCGGATATTTAAGCGCAGCAACAAACAAAACATCGCTACAAAACATTACTCCAGTACACATACTGACGATATTATAGACAATAAAGGTGAGAATTGACCCGATTGAAAAAGTAAAGGATGATCCTTTTAAAAATCTGAATAAAACGCAAAAAATCACCCGCAAGATAGCTATTGCAGTGGCGTTTGTTGGCGTTTTTATCTGGTTTATGAAGGTGGTTTTTGGCATACCGTGATAAGCGCTTCCTGATGGACATTACAAACACACGGCAAAACCCAGGCAAAACCAAAAGCAACCCATCCGGTTTTTGGAAGAGCATTGTGCTGAATAAACTTTCGGCGCCGCCGGTTTATATCCTGTTGTTTGCCGTATCGTTATTGTGTGCTGTATTGATTGCGACTAAAGGACTTGTACCCGGTATCCTGATCCTTATTTTGTTGATCGGTGCGCCTGTAGCATACGGCGTAGTGGCCCATCCGCAATTTGGCATTGCCGTACTTTTTGTTGCTGCATACCTGCTGTTTATCCCCATGAAGATGGATACCGGCGGTTTTCCGTTAGGAACGGTGATGGATATGCTGGAATACATGCTGATACTGGGTTTCTTCGTCAGGCAAAAAACCGATACCAACTGGAGTATTTTTAAAGACAGGCTGAGTTATTTTACCCTGGCCTGGATAGGCTATAACTTTGCCGAATTGGTGAACCCTTCGTCGGTTTCGCCATTGGCATGGATATACACCATCCGTACCACGGCGGTGGTGATTATGATGTATTTTGTATTTGTTTACCAGATACGCGATCAGTCGTTCATCAAACTGATCTTTAAAATATGGATAATACTGGCCGTTGTAGCCGCGGCCGATGGTTTTAAGCAGGAAAACTTCGGGTACTTTCAGTCAGAACATGATTACCTGTATGGCGATCCCGGCCGCGTAGCCTTATTATTTATCGATGGGCACATGCGCCGTTTTTCAATCTTCTCCGATCCGGTAGCTTTTGCCTATAACATGGCCTCGGCAAGTGTGCTGTGTATAACGTTAATGTTCGGGCCGATCAAAACATATAAAAAGTATATTTTAGGCGCGATTGTAGCCTGGCTAATGTTTTGTATGTTGTACTCGGGTACGCGGGGGGCCTTTCCGTTGGTGCCTGCATCATTGA
>Ga0157372_10009424_pt1 | contig 10389 bp, 15 predicted proteins | sample C55metaG_FD_115307 | JGI IMG/M metagenome (GOLD analysis project Ga0157372, IMG submission 115307) | Corn rhizosphere microbial communities from Kellogg Biological Station, Michigan, USA - C5-5 metaG | ecosystem: Host-associated > Plants > Roots > Rhizosphere > Soil | place: USA: Michigan...
CCGAACTGCGACGCCGTCATCGAGGACGGCCGGATCTGGATCGAGACGATCCGTGACGTGCGCGCGGGAGAGGAACTGGCCTACGACTACGCCTACGTGCTGGAGGAGCGGCACTCGCCGGCGGCGAAGAAACGCTTCCCCTGCTCCTGCGGCGCGACGAACTGTCGCGGGACCATCCTGGCGAAAAAGCGGTAACGACCAGCGATCAGCGCAACGGAAGCGAATTACTTCCTGCAGAGGTAGGCGAGTGCCACCGCGCCGAGCGATCCCTCGGGCACCCAGCCGAAGCCGGGAACCTTGTTCACCTTCCGCTCGGCCACCTTCGTTTCCTTCGCATTGGCGTAGAACACGTTCTCCTTCACGGCGAGCTTCCGCGTCGTGCAGTTGAACGTCGCCCTCGTGCGCGTGGCGTAGAGCGGTCCCTGGGGCGATTCCACCGGCGTGGTGAAGACCACGCGCACGGTGGCATCGACGAGCTCCTTCTGCGCGTGCACCGATTTCGGGTCGACGTAGACGCGATTGTTGCTCGCCGTCACGCCGATCTCCTTCCACCTCACCTGAGCGCGGGCTGCTGCGGGTGCGAGGACGAGCGCCGCGATCGCTGCGCAGAAGGTGATGCGTCGCATGAGTCGATCAGGGTGTGTAGTGCTCGGCGGCGCGACGGCCGGCGTAGATGCCGATGCCGGTGCCGACCATGGATATCGCGAATGCCGTCATGATGCCGACCTTCGCTCCCAGCCACCAGCCGATGGCGCTGCCAACCGTGGCGCCGATGGTGCCCATGAGCTTGTTCATGATCTACTCTCCCTGGCGAGCGCGGTCCAGTAGTAGCCCATCTGGCCACGCTGGCGCATCGAGTCGTCCGTGATGGTTTGCGAGCGCCACGCGTCGGGGGGAGTGGATTCGGCAAAGGCAAGCAGCCGGGCGGTGGCGCCGTACACCTCAAGGACGAACCGACCCCCCGCAACGTACCACGCCAGCATCCAGGCGAGCTCCCCGTCCGTCGAATCGCCACGGACGCGTGCATCGAGCTCCTCGACCACGGCGCGAGCGGTGCCATCGGGCAGTGAAGCGATCCCGGTGGTGGCCGAAGGCGCCATCGCCGCGCGCCAGACGAGGAAGACCGCGCGCTTGAGCGCCTCGGCTGCCGACTCGGGGTCGGCGAACAGCTCGACGTATGCGCTGACGATGGCGGGATACTCTCCGAACAACCCGGAGCGCTCGATCTGACGGTCGCGTTCCTCCAGCGTGCCGCTCGTACCGCGAAGGCTTGCGAGGACCGCCTCTTCCCACCCCGCCAACGACGTCAGGCTCAGCACGTGCGTCCCCCCCCTCTTGCGGGAATCGGTGACGCCCTCGCGCTAGTTCGCCTTCGGGTCCGCCACCACGTGCAATGTGGTACCCCACGGGTCGCCGGAGAACCACCCGCTCTCCGCATCCCGCGTCGCGAACCCGCTCGACTCGAGGCTGTGCCGCGCATCGGCGGCCGATGCCTCGTCGGGGAGCACGAGCTGCCACGCGAGCAGTCGCGCCTCTTCATCGGGCGCCGGCACGGCGTTCCGGCCAGCCCAGGTGTTGAGGCCGAGGTGATGGTGATAGCCACCGGCGGCCATGAAGAGCGCGCCGGTGTAGCTCCAGACCATCTTGTCGAGCCCGAGCGCGGCGTGATAGAAGTCCGATGCGCGCGAGAGATCTCCCACATGCAGGTGCACGTGGCCCATGGTCGTACCCGTCGGCATGCCGGTCCAGGGCTCGTCGCCACCGGCGGCGACGAGGCCAGCGACATCGAGCGGCAGCGTCGCCATTCGCAGCTCGCCTTCTTCCGCCTGCCAGGTGTTCCGCGGCCGGTCCGAGTAGACCTCGATGCCAAGCCCGTCGGGATCGTGCAGATAGAGCGCTTCGCTCACGAGGTGATCAGCGGCGCCGGCGCGTTCGCCAAGCTCGGCGAGATGCGCGATGAAGCGTCCGAGCGCCGCACGATCGGGAAGCAGGATGGCGAAGTGATAGAGACCGAGCCGCCCCCGCGACGGAACGCCCAGCGCGCCCCGGCGCTCGTGCAGGCGTACGAGCGGCGTCGGGTCGCCGAGAGCACCGAGGTCGGCACGTTCCTCGGTGCGCGTGACCACCTGGAGGCCGAGCACGCGCTGGTAGTACGCGAGTGAGCGCTCCAGATCGGACACCTGGAGGTCCACGCGGCCCACGTGTGTCGCTGCCGGCAGACGGTACGCCGGTGGCGCGATGCCCGCGGACGACGCTTCCGCCGAGCGGGCGCTCATCGTCGACACCTGGGTGAGCGAACGGTCATGCCACCCCGCTCCGTCCGCCGCGTCGCGAGGCGAGCACGCCATCCACCGAAAGGGCGCCTGGACCCGCAAAGAGGAGTGTGAGCGACGCGCCGAACAGCATGAGCACGAACTCGAGACCGGCCGGCAGGAAGAATCCGCCCGCGGCATGAACGAGCAGGATGGCGCCGAGCATGTCGCAGGCGAGGGCGATGGCGGCAATCCGGGTGAAGAGCCCGACGATGAGCGCGACGCCGCCGAACAGCTCGAGAAGTCCGATGAGCGGCCCCATCACGGTGGGCATCGGCACGCCCATCTGTGCAAAGGCGCCCCCGACGCCGGCGAAGCCGTAGACGAACACCTTTTGCGCGCCATGCGCCACGAACACCACGCCCGTGATGATGCGCAGGATCGCGATACCGAACTGCTGCTGGATGGGACTCGCGATCAGGAAGGACAATCGGCTCATCGTGACACTCCGGTGGAATGGTTGGTGGGCGCGACCGGGGACATCAGGAAACGGGCTCTCCGCGCTCGCACTTGAGGCATTCGAGCTCGAAGCCGAGAAATTTTGCGCGACCCTCGGGGGTGGTGACCCAGGGTCGCACCTGCCAGGGCGGATCGTGGCGAACGTGTTGTCCGTGGCCGCACGCCAACTCCGCGACCCACTGACCTTCATCGTCGAGATGGTAGCCAACGATCGGCTGCTTCACGACTACGCTCCACGCGTCGTGCACCGCCTGCACGAGGTCGGCGGACGGCGCGTCCGGCTCGTCAAGCAACTCCCTCAGCCGGGCCAGAGGTTCCCGCTGGGCGTTCGTCAGCGACTGTTGCGGGCAGTCGAGCTCGAGGCGCAGGGCATCTGCGCAGTCACCGCGCAGGTGCTCCTGGAGCGGATCGGTGAGCTCGCGGGGGTTGAGCGCATGAAGCGCGAACAAGCTGGAGCGAAGACGTTCGATCATTGCGAAGGGGATGGAGCATCGACAGGCGGGGCAAGACGCGAACCGCTCAGCGTTCGCACCTCGACAACATCAGGGCCCGCACGACGCATCGCGAGTTTCGGCCTTTCTTCGGCTGACTGGTTGCCGCTTCCGGGGTGGCGCCGTCCATCCGCTAGCGCGCAGCCGGGCACATCCGCCGCGGCGCGACGCCGGAGGAACGCCGATGGAGCAATTCGCCGACGAGGAATACGTCAGCTCTGCGGAAGCGGCAGGGCTGCGTTACGTCACGGACGAGATGCCGGGGATTCGTCGCCGGCGTCACGGTCGTGGCTTCTCGTTCGTGGATCCGGATGGACGCATCATCCGCGACGCCGAGACGCTGCGGCGCTTCCGTGCGCTCGTCATTCCCCCCGCGTGGACGGAAGTCTGGATCTGTCCCATCGCCAACGGACACCTGCAGGTCACGGCGCGAGATGCCCGGGGGCGCAAGCAGTATCGCTATCACCCGAGCTTCAGGGAACAGCGCGACGGAACGAAGTTCGAGCGCATGATCGCGTTCAGCGACGTGCTCCAGGCCATCCGTGAGCGCGTGGAGCATGACATCACCCTGCCGGGGCTGCCGCGCGCCAAGGTGATGGCGACAGTGGTGTGGCTGCTCGAGCGCACGCTCATTCGCATCGGCTCAAACGAATACGCGAGGGCGAACAAGTCGTTCGGTCTCACTACCCTCCGGCAGCGGCACGTGACGGTGGAGGGCGCGAAGTTGCGGTTCGATTTCCGCGGCAAGAGCGGCGTGGTGCATTCCGTCGCCGTGACGGACCGTCGCATCGCGCGCATCGTGCAGCGCTGCCAGGAGCTGCCTGGCCAGGAGCTGTTCCAGTACGTCGATGATGCCGGCGCGCGACAGAGCGTGAATGCCGAAGACGTGAACACCTACCTGCACGACATTGCCGGCCGCGACGTGACGGCCAAGGACTTCCGCACCTGGGCCGGCACCATGCTCACCGCCGAGGCGTTGCGCGCGGCCGGACCAGCGCCGTCGAAGCGACAGGCGGAGAAGAACATCGTCGCCGCCATCGACCGCACGGCGGAGCGACTCGGCAACACGCGCAGCGTCTGTCGCAAGTACTACATCCACCCCGCCCTGCTGGAGGCGTATCTCGAGGGCGCCGTGCTGCCGCCGATGCCGGAGAAGACCTGGCACGAGCGCCAACCCACGTCCGCGCCGCTTCGCCAGCATGAGGCAGAAGTGCTGGCCTTCCTCAAGTCGCGAATCCAGGCGCGCCTTCCGCGCGAGACCGCGACTCTCGAGTAATCCCTCAGGTCGCCTCGCAGCCGACGACGAGGATCCGCTTCACGACGGTATTCGGCGGGAGCGTGCGCAGCCTTTCCACCGGCCAATTGCCGGCGGGAGAGCGGGGTTCGGACAGCTCGAAGCTCAATCCGCACTTCGCCTCGGCGAGCAGGAACAGATTTCCCTCGCCGGTGAGCCCTTGCACGCCTCCCTTGAGACCGAGCAGCGCGGACAGCGGCGTGCCGACTCCGATCCAATCCGCCGTGCGAAGCCCGGGATTGGTGATCTCGATGCGCCAGACACGTCCGTCGTTCACCTCGACGTTCGCCGTGTCGGTGCCGAAGGGGACGACAAGGATTCGCTCGCTCTGGCCCTCCGCCCGGAGCTCCATCGTGTCGCGGGCGACGATGCAACGCGCCTTCACCGCATCGACCGGCATGCCGATGCGGATGACGCCAATGCCGTTTCCGTCCACGACGGGCCGGCCGCACGCATCGCCCGCGCGCGGCGCGGACGGCGCAGCAGACTGGGGCGCCGGCGCTCCCGGCATGGTGTCTCCCCCGCTCCCCCCCACTGCCTCGCGCACGACCTGCTCGGCGGGTGCCTCACGGGTGGCGTCGCCACTGCATGCGGCGAGCGCAAGGCAGAGCACGGGCGCGAACCTCATGGCCTGCATCGCTGCACCTCGATCCACTGCGCGAAGGTGCTCATGAACTTCGTGAGGAACTGCCTCGTGGTCTCATTGATGATGTTGCCCTCCTCGTCCACGAGGTTGGCCACACTGCCGAGATAGGCTTCCGGCTGCTGGAGCGTGGGCATGTCGAGCGCGACGAGCGACTGGCGCAGGTGATGATTGGCGCCGAACGCGGCAAGCGCGCCTGGTGACACGCTCACCACCGCAGCGGACTTTCCCCGCCACGCCGACTTCACGAGCGGGCGCGATCCGACGTCGATGGCGTTCTTCAGGACGGCGGGCACGGAGCGATTGTACTCGGGAGTCGCGAAGAGCACGGCATCGGCAGCACGAATGCGTTCGCGCAGGCGCGTCCACGGAGCGGGCGGACTATCCGTCTCGAGGTCCTGGTTGTAGAGCGGCAGGTCGCCGATTTCGATGATCTCGAGTTTCAACGATGGCGGGGCAACGCGACCGAGCGCGACAGCGACCCGCCGCGTCCAGGACGCGCGGCGGAGGCTGCCGACAAGGACGGCGACGTCACGGGATTCGGGCATGGCCTCATGCGTTGGGGATGAAGGTCATCGCCCGAATTGCAGGAATGGTTCCTAGTGCGGCGTGGTGAGGTCGGGGCCTCGCGGCCGGATGTCCGATGGTGGAGCCAGCGGCGTGCGATCGGCGAGCAGTCGCGTCGTGAAGCGCTGCCCCTCAGCGACGCGCTCCACCTCGATGGCGATCGCCTCCACCATCTGGGCGAGCTGAGTCAGTTGTACGCGGGACGCCTCGCTCGCGACCGGTGCATTCAGCTGTGCCGAGCGCACGGCGCGGCGCGCGCCCACGTAGCCGCCGATCCAGCTGCCGACGAAACCGGCCATGAGACCGATGCCTCCAGCCGCGCTGAAGAGGAGGAGGTAGTGCTCGCGCATCGTTCCGATGAAGTGCATTGGCAGGAAATCCATCGTGGCATCGCTCCGGCTTCCGGTGAATGACCAGCGGTATCAACTCCCTACGCCCGGGTGCCCGCGCCCGTTTCGATGGCGGACTCGGCACCTCGGCTACGGGACCGCGTCGAGCACGCGCTTCTTGCCGAGGGGGTCGATATCGAACGCCTCGGCGCTTGCGCGGCGAGCTTCGGCGCCACGGACCGTGGCGAGTCCGCCATAGTAGTCGAGGTAGGCGAACGATGAGACCCCGCCCCGCACGAACTCGTAGCTGCTCACGAGCTGGCGCCAGCGATCCATCTGTCCGGAGACGTCGACGTACAGATACGGCGAGAATCCGTCCGCGTCTTCCCAGTTCTCGGCGTACCAGAGTCGAGTACCGCGATGGGGCGGGCTGGCGAGCTTCACCCCCTCGAGTGTCGCGAGGAGTACCGCGTCCTCGACGATCGCGTGGGTGTTGGCGTGGTCGCGATGAATGCTGTTGCGCCAGTGAGTGATGACGAGCGTCGGCTTCACCTCGCGAATGATCTCGGCCACGTAGCGCCGCGCCTCTTCCGTGTTCGGCAGCTCGCCGTCCTTGTACGGCCCGAAGATGACGCGCGCACCGAGCAGTGCCCCCGCCGCCTGCGCCTCACGCTTCTTCTGTTCTCCGTACTGTGCGGGAGACATCTTCGGGTTGCCTCCCTCGCCGAGGGTGAGATGGAGCAGCACGATGCTGTCGCCGAGCGCGTGCTGCTTGAGGAGGAGCGCGCCGGCGGTGAGCTCCATGTCACCGGCATGGGCGCCGATGGCGAGGATGGTGCGTGGCGCGCGCGGCGCCGGCGCCTGGGCCAGCGGAGCGGCCATGGGTACGAGCACCGCCCAGCACGCGATCCAGGTGCCGAGCAGCGTACCCGCCTTCCAGCGCTGGATTCCCAACATCATGCCTCCGGTTGCTCGGTGGGTCGTGAGGTCTGCTGCACGACGCGCGCGGTCGTCGCTGCCTGGCCGAGATGCCGCTGGGTGTGTTCCGCAGCGTGGAACAGCAGGCCGAGGACCGTGGACGGCAGGCGGCTTCGCCCCACTTCGCGCGGCGCGAGCAGGTCACGCTCCGAAGTGCTGCGCACCTGCGCGAGGGCACGGTCCACCGCGTCATCGACGGAGCGCAGGATTGCATCGGCGGTCGTCGCGGCATCGTTCGCGCTCTGCTCGGCGCGGAGGCGAGCGAGCTGCGCATCGGAGAGCTGTTCGCCCCGCGCGTAGGTGAAGAGGCGATCGAGGCTGCCCATGGCGTGCGTGAGGTGGAATGCCACCGACGCCGCGCCGCCCGGCCGCGCGACGAGCTGCGCCGGTGACAGCTCGGCGAGCCTGGTGCGCGCCTCCTCACGGCACTGGAGGAGGCTGTGGGCAACGGGCTGCAGGAGCGCCGGCACGTCGGGTAGCGGACCGCGGAGCCACACTTCGGGAAGAGTCTCGCTCATCGTGCGGCCGTCCTGGCGAGATTCGCGCGCAGTGCCGCGACGAGGCCATCGGGATCGTCCGTACCGAGGCGGAATCGACGTCCGGTGGCGAGCGTGACTTCCACCGCGTCGCGGCCGGCGACGTTGTACAGCATGCCGCGCGTCGTGATGCGAATGCCCCAGCCCTCGAGCGCCGAGCTCGTGGTGCGTTCGACGCTCACGATGTCGCCAAGCGGAACGCGTCTTCGCCAGAAACCGGGGCCGAAATAGCTCGAGAGCTCCCGATCGTTCACCTCGATGGTGAGCGATGAGAACAGCCATGCGATCAGCACGAAGGCAACCGCGAGCAGGTAGAGCCACCAGATCCTCGACGTCCACGCCACGACAGCGACGATGGCCACCGGCAGGAGGAGGATGATCAGCATCATCCCACTCGATTGGCGATGCAGGTACATGATGGTGCTTGCTCCGAGAAGGACAGCGCTGTCGCGAGGGTGATGAGACATCGCGTTGATGAGCGTACGATGGGCGCATATCATGGGCGTGGCAACCGTGTATGATTAGTCACCACCGAACAGCGAGCACGGCACGATGACCCACGCCTCCCTCGATCCCTCACCGGTACCGGTCGGTCGCCGGCCAACTGGCCGCGGTCCGCGCGAGTGGGTGCGCGCCTTCACCGGCTTCTATCCTCCGCTGGCCGAGGACATGGCGGCGCTGGATCCCATCGCGCGCTTCCTGTATTCCGCGCGTAGCGTGATCCTCGTCATCTCCTTCCAGGCCGCGCTCATCGCGGGACTGCTCGCACTCACCGACCGGCGCTTTGCTTTGCTGCCCTTCGTTCTGCTCGTGCTGGGCTACGTGGTGCTGCACGCCATCAGCAACCTGTCCAACGATTATTTCGGGGCGAAGCGTGGCCACGACACCGACGACTCGCCACGGCGCAGATACACGGTACACCCCGTACTGAGTGGCGCGGTGAGCTCGAGCCTGCTGGTGCGTGGGCTCATCGCGCTCGCGGTGATCGCGGTAGTGATTGGTGCATACTTCGTATGGCTTCGCGGCTGGCCGGCAGCGTGGCTGGTGGTGATCGGCGCGCTCCTGCTCTGGGCGTACGACGCCGCACCGCGCGCCCTGAAGGAGCTTGGACTCGGCGAGCTCGCCGCGTTCGTGGTGTGGGGTCCCTTGATGGTGGCGGGCGGGTACTACGTACTCTCCGGGCGGTTCAGCAGTGGCGCGCTGCTGGCGTCGGTGCCGTACGGACTTGGCGTGATGTCCATCCTCGTCGGCAAGCACATCGACCAGCGTCAGTTCGATGCGGGCAAGCACCAGCGTACGCTGCCGGTGGTGCTCGGCGAGAGTAGAGCACGTACGCTCAATCGCGCCTCGGTCGGGGGGATGTACGTCTTCACGTTCGCCGGTATTCTCGTCGGCGCGTTGTCTCCCTTCACGTTGCTCGTGCTGCTCGCCGCGCCACGCGGGCTGCGGGCCATCCGGGTCATGTCGTCACCGGCGCCGGCAGAGCCGCCAGCCGGTTATGTGGGGTGGCCGCTCTGGTACCACCGGGTGTGCCTCGTGCACAATCGCGCCTTCGGCTGGCTGTACATCCTCGGGCTCGCACTCGGCGCCGTGATGCCGGGCATGCGAATCGGTTGAGCGAAATCAGGATGCGTCGGGGATCGCCGGCGTCTGCTCGTACATGCTGATGCGCCAGCCGCCGTCGCCGCTGCGGCGCACGTGCAGCCGCACGGGCCGCGCGGCCGCCCGGGCAACGCTCTGCGCCGACGTGCTCGTCTCGTAGACAAGCGATCCGGTGACGAGATACTCGTCAGCGCCGGATGCGGTGACAGACTGGACCTCGATGCGGTCCGGCCAGGGACTCGACACGCGACGACCGGGCGCCACGGTGGGGCGCGCCATCCAGTCGGAGAGCAGGTCGGGCGTGACGAGCGTCCCGTACGCCTCCTGGAGCCGCGACGCGGCGAGGCTGTCGGGCACGAGCAGCGACACGGTCTGCATCCGTGAACCGAACACGGCGACGACTCGGCGCACCGCTCGCTCCGGGTCGATCGAGGCCGTGCTGTCCGGCGCGCGCAGCGCACGGCTATCGGCAGCTGCGTCGGGCTGGCCACACGCGGCGATCGGAGCTGCCAGGGTGACGAGGACAGGGATCAGCCAGCGACGGTTCATGAGCGGTCCCGCGTCAGGGTCGGAGGCTCGGCCGGCCAGCACCGGCCAGCCACGAATTCATAAACTGGGGCGGCAGGATTCGAACCTGCAACTTCCCGGGTAACAGCCGGGCGGTCTGCCAGTTGACCTACACCCCAAGAAAACACGAACGCCCGCCGGCGGGAGGCCTGGCGGGCGTGGCAGCATCTCGAGAAGCGAGCGCGTGCGAGCTAGCCGGACCTCCGAACGGAGAACCGATTGGCATTATTGGCCGGCACGCTGACGCGACTCGCGCTCATGAATGCAGAGTACGGCTCGCCGGGGCCGGCGTCAAGAATCAACTTTGAAGTGCCGCGAGCGACATTGATCCCTCCCATTGAACCGATCCCGGAGCGATGCACGACGAGTATTCCCATCGCTGGCTGGTGCTCACCACCGTCGGCCTCGGCACCTTCATGTCGGCGCTCGACGGCAGTGTGGTCAACACGCTGCTGCCCGTGCTCAGCGAGGCGCTTCACACGAGCATCGCCGGCATCGAGTGGGTCGCCACCATCTACCTGCTGGTCATCTCCGGGTTGCTGCTCAGCGTCGGTCGCGCTGGTGACCTGTTCGGGCACAAGCGACTCTTCCTCGGCGGCTTTGCGCTGTTC
>Ga0157372_10009425_pt1 | contig 10389 bp, 12 predicted proteins | sample C55metaG_FD_115307 | JGI IMG/M metagenome (GOLD analysis project Ga0157372, IMG submission 115307) | Corn rhizosphere microbial communities from Kellogg Biological Station, Michigan, USA - C5-5 metaG | ecosystem: Host-associated > Plants > Roots > Rhizosphere > Soil | place: USA: Michigan...
ATCGCACCAATTTCTTCCCGAACGACATCAATTGACCGCCATCACCCATCGCGATATCCGGCTCTCATCATGACCTGACTTCCTTTCCCTCTATTGGCGCACACAGGAACGCTTTTGCGACCCGCAGGCGAAGTGGGCCGAAAGGGAAAGATCATGTCAGATCGAATGCGAATTCACCGGAAACCACAGACTAAAAGTGACAAGCAGCGGGCGCACGCCATGCGCAGGGTGTGGCGTGGGGCGCTGCCCGGAGCGAAAGTCCTGTGTCTCACCGACCTCACCGAATGGGGATACTTCGCCAGGATAGACGTGCCGTCACAGGGCGCAGTCTACACCATCCGCGAATTGCGGCGTGGTCTATGGGATATATGGTCGTTGGGCTTCACTTTGATTGAGGTCAGAAATGAAGTGTCGCCGGTAATGGGAAGCGAACCGTTTTTTGGGGCCGATGACTTTGAGATCGTAGCTTGGCCGCCTAAAAAGAAGGAGCGGTCGCATCTAAGGCTCGTCGTTTCGGACAATCGTCGCGCTCAATTATCGTAGATGAAGTCGTTGTAGTTGCTCGAACGGTAGCGCCCGACGCGATGCGTGTAATGGCGCTTTGCATGGTGTCCGCGCGCGTAGTTGACGCGATGAACGCGGGCGACGTGACGCACGCGCCGCTCGCGGGGTTTTTCGGCGTTCGCAAGCTTCTGCTTCTCGGCTTTTTCCTTCGCCGCGATTTCCTCGGCCGTCGGGGGCGGGGGCGGGGGAATATCCGGATAGGCGCCTTCCTTCGCGACCATGTGCACGAGCTTGAAGCCGTGTGCCTTCAGCCGTTTTGAACAACTCGGGCAGCAAGCCCGCGGTCACTTTCTTCACATCGTGCAACAGCAGAATGCCGGAGCCGCGCTCCTCAAGCCGCGATACCGCGCGCTGCATGATGCCTTCGGGATTGTGCTGCAGGCGGTGAAACCAGTCGCTCGCGAGCACGTCGATGCCGACGGTCGCGATGCCGTGCGAGTGCAGGTAGGCTTCGGTCTGCGGCGTATCCATGAGGCCGGGATAGCGGAAGAAAGGCGAGACCTTCTTGCCGATCGGGTCGAGCGCGGCTTGCGCGGAGCGGAATCCATCGTCAATCTGCTTCTGCGCTTTTTCGATGGGCAGGCGGCTGAGATAGGCATGCGTCTGCGTGTGCGTGCCGATGGTGTGGCCTTCCTCGGCGATCCGCCGGACGAGTTCGGGATTTTCGAGGGCGTTCACGCCGATCAGGAAGAAGGTCGCCTTGGCGCATTCCTTTTTCAGAAAGTCGAGCACTTCCGGAGTGGTCTTGCGCACCGGCCCGTCGTCGAAGGTCAGGATGAATTCCTTCGGCTCGAGCGGCAGGCGGCTGTTGTACTGATGACCGCCAAGGGTCGGCATTTCCTTCGGGTCGATCACGATGGTACGCGATACGCCCATCGCATCAGGATTGCCGGGGCAATCCTCGGCCATCGCCGGACCCGCAAGGAGACCCGCAGCCAATGCGCCGCCGAGCAGAATCGATTCCAAGTGCATGTACCGGAATCCCTTACCCCACATGAACTTAACCTGAATGGCAGGGGAAGAAAAAGGCGATCCAGCGCGATGTACCCACATGGTTGACGGCGACGGCGTGCCCTTAACCCTGGCGCGCAGGAACGACATGCACAACTTTCCAACCGCCCGCCTTCAACGCCGCCAGAAAAGCCGGCAACATGCGCGCGGTCTGCAACTCGGTGTCGTGGAAAAGCACGATGCCGCGGCCGGCGTGTTCGAGCCGCGCCATCACCAGCGACAATTCGTATTGCGGCGTCATCACATTCCAGTCGCTCGCCCAGAGATCCGCGCCGAATACGGCGTAACCTTTGCGATCCATATAGGCGAGCAACGCTGGCGACGAGCCAAAGCCGGGAAAGCGGAAGAAGGGCGCCGCGTGATAGGGCGCCGCGGCCTTTTCGACCGCCTTGATCCCGCGCTCGATATTATCGACGGCCGACGGATAAGAGATGCTCGCCAACGTCATCGGATGCGTCATGCTGTGATGCGCGACGGTGTGGCCTGCGGCGGCGATCTTCTTCACGAAGTCCGGATGCGCTTCGGCGTGGCGGCCGATCAGGAAGAAGGTCGCCTTCACGCAGTCCTTCGCGAGCGCTTTCAGCACCATCGAGGTCGTCGACGGGCTGGGGCCGTCGTCAAAGGTCAGCACGACTTCGCGCGGGCCGAGTGGCAGTGTTTGCGGGAAATGTTTGGTGCCATAGTGGCCGGGCACGACTTTCAGTACGCGCGCGGTGCCGAGCGCATTGGGATTTCCTGCACACGGCTCTGCCTGCGCGGCGCCGGTCATGAGCGCGAAGCCGATTGCAGCCAAAAAGATGCGGCGCTGGATGTTCATAGTGTTCAGAGTGAGCCGAGTCGGCGTTATTCGTGGGGCGGTTTTGCCTAAAACCAACTTGGCGGCCAATCAATGCCACGCATTGCTGTGCGGCATTTCGCGCGGCATTCGTTGACGGCTGCGAAAAGTATCTGTGCGTTGTACGCCCAAAGTCTGGGCCGATCCATTCTAAGCTATTGATATTATTAAATTTATATTTGATTCACCCTGCTTTTGATCGGGCCGAAACGGCCAGCAATGTTAAGGGCTTACCGACGCCTTTCTGGTGCAATCCGGCCGATTCAGCGGGTGGCCGAGATATGCGGGAATTCTGGACTCGACATCAATGGGGGGATCGCTGGCTCATGGCCGTGGGGGCACTCATGGCCGCCGCTGCCATCGCGGTCGTCAGCATCGCCATTCTCGTTGCGCACCGCGTTGATAGCGAAAGCGCAGCGCGCGAAACCGAAACTGTCCGCAACGGGCTTAATGTTGTCGTTGCGCGCATGCAGCAAAACCTGCGCGCGTTCTCGCGTTGGGACGAGACCTCTCAGCAGAATCCGCTCGTGGACGAGATGTCCTGGATTCATCATCACTATGGCCGCCGCCTGCACGAAACCAGCGGTTACGACCAATCCTTCATTTTGAGCGGCGATGGAAAGCCGGTTTACGCTTCTATCAACGGCAAGCTCGTCGACAAAAACATCTACGAGGTCGTCAGCGAAAAGATCAGCCCGATCGTCGCCGAAGTGCGCGACGTGTATCAGTTGCGCAAGCTGAATGTGATTATTGAGAGAGACGACTCCCGGCCGGTCTCAGAGCCGGTTTCGAGGGTGGTGTTCCGGCGCATCGATCAGCGTCCGGCCATGATCGGCGCCGTCACCGTCGTTCCGTCGAGCGGCCGCACGCTCGGCAATAAGGATGCACCCGCTGTCGCTGTGAGCGTGACGTTTCTCGACGATCGCTTTATCGGGGAGTTTTCGAAAAACTACTCGCTCGGCGGATTGAGTTTGCAGGACGCGGAGGCGTCGGCCGGGCAGATTTCGATTCCGCTTCCGTTCTATACCGCTGATGCGCGGCCTGCGTGGCTCGCCTGGACGCCGAAGAAACCGGGCGGGGCGATGTTGCGCCAGATCTTGCCGGCGCTCGTCGGCATGGTGCTTCTCCTCGGCTTTATCGGTGCGCTGGTGCTGCGGCAGGCGCGGCGGGCGACCGAAGAACTCAAGAACAGCGAGCGGCGGGCGACCGAGCTTGCGTTCCGTGACGCACTCACCGGGCTCGGCAACCGTGCACAGCTGATCGAAGTGCTCAACCAACGGATGGAGATGCTGAAGCCGGAAGAGAAGCTCGCGCTTCTCTTTATCGATATCGACGGCTTCAAGGACATCAACGATACGCTCGGCCACCACGTCGGTGACGAACTGCTCACGGTCGCGGCATGGCGGCTCGCGTCGATCAAGGACAATCTCGCGGCGGTGCGGCTTGGTGGCGACGAATTCGCGGTGCTTCTGCCGTTCGACAACCAGGACGAGATCGGGGTCATTTCCCGCCACATTCTCGAAAACTTGCGGCAGCAGACGCCCGCGGGCGACCACGTGCTCACGGTCTCGGCGTCGATTGGCGTTGCGATCGCGCCCGAGCACGCGACCGATCCCGAAACGCTGCTGCGGCGCGCAGATATCGCGCTCTATCGCTCGCGCACCGAAGGCCGCGGCACCTTGCGCATGTTCGATCCGGGGTACGAAGACGCCTTGCACAAGCGCGGCAAGATCGAGCGCGAGCTCGCAGCGGCGCTTGCGAACGAAGAGCTCGTGGTGCGGTTTCAGCCGCAGCTTTCGGTGGATGGCGAGCGGCTCGTCGGCGTCGAAGCACTAGTGCGCTGGAATCATCCCGAGCGCGGAATTGTCTCGCCAATGGAATTCGTGCCGACCGCGGAGCATTCGGGCCTGATCGTACGGCTCGACGAGTGGGTGCTGAAGCGCGCTTGCGAGGAAGCGGCGAAGTGGCCCGATCTTTCGCTCGCGGTGAATCTCTCGCCGTCGAACTTCCATCACTCCGACATGGTCGCGCGGCTCGTGCGGGTGCTGGAAGAGACTGGGTTCAATCCGCGGCGGCTGGAGCTCGAAATTACCGAAGGTATGCTGCTCAACGCGACGCCGGAAGTGCTCGGCCAGCTCGCCGAGATGCGGCAAATGGGCATTCGCATCGTGCTGGACGATTTCGGCACCGGCTATTCTTCGCTCGGCTATCTGCGAAGCTTCCCGGTCGACAAGATCAAGATCGACAAATCCTTCGTGCAGAACCTGGGCGTCACCGAGGAATCCGCCGCGATCATCGAATGCGTGGCGCGGCTCGGACGTGCGCTCGGGCTCACGATCACCGCCGAAGGCGTCGAGACGAAGGAGCAGCATCGTTTCGTGCGCGCGGCGGGCTGCCATCAGTTGCAGGGCTTCCTGTTCTCGAAAGCCGTCTCGGCCGAGAAAATCCGCGAGATGCTTAATCCCACGAAGCGCGAAAGCCCGATTAGGCTCGCTTCCTCTAGCGCCTAAACCGGCACGCCGGCGGGGCGGTTACCGCTGCGATTGACGATTGCTTGGCTCCGTCTAGTTTAGCCGGATGCGACAGGAAACCATCACGAAGAAGCCGTTCGAGCCGCGCGATCCGGACTGGAATGCGAAAGTACGGGCGAGCTTCACCCGTCAGACCTTCATGCAGACGATCGGCGCGAAGCTCGTTTCGCTGTCGCCCGGCCGCTGCGAGGTGGAGTTGCCGTTCCGCGCGGATCTTTGCCAGCAGAACGGCTACTTGCATGGCGGGCTTGTCACGACCATCGCGGCGAATGCGACGGGCTATGCGGCGTTCTCGCTGATGCCGGCGAACTCGTCAGTGCTCGGAACGGAATACAAGATCAATCTCCTGAACCCGGCGGCGGGCGAGCGTTTTGTCGCGGTCGGGCAGGTGCTGAAGCCCGGTAAGGTGCTCTCTGTTGTCGAATGTGACGTGGAAGCGATCAAGGCCGGACAGAAAAAGCTGATCGCGAAAATGCTTGCCACCATGATGTGCCTCGAAGGCGTTCCCGACGAGATCCGGAATAAGCGATGAGGAATAGCTGGCAGGGACTGAATTTCGATCTCGGCGAAACGGCCGCGATGCTGCGTGATACGGTGCGCTCGTTTTCCGATGCGGAAATTGCGCCGCGCGCGGCCGAAATCGATCACAGCAACAAGTTCCCGCGCGATCTCTGGCCGAAGTTCGGCAAGCTTGGCCTCTTGGGCATTACAGTCGAAGAGGAATATGGCGGGACGGGGCTCGGCTATCTCGAACATTGCGTGGCAATGGAAGAGGTGAGCCGCGGCTCGGCAGCGGTCGGACTTTCCTACGGCGCGCATTCCAATCTCGCGGTCAATCAAATTCGCAGGAACGGCTCCGAAGCGCAGAAGAAGAAATATCTGCCGAAGCTGATTTCCGGCGAGCATGTCGGCGCGCTCGCGATGTCAGAGCCCGGCGCGGGCTCCGACGTCGTCGGCATGAAGACGCGCGCCGAAAAGAAAGGCGATCGCTACATCCTCAACGGCTCGAAGATGTGGATCACCAACGGGCCGGAAGCCGAGACGCTGATCGTCTACGCAAAGACCGACGCGAAAGCAGGCCCGAAAGGGATTTCCGCTTTCATCATCGAAAAAGGAATGAAGGGATTTTCCACCGCGCAAAAACTCGACAAGCTTGGGATGCGCGGCTCTGACACTTGCGAGCTGGTGTTTCAGGATTGCGAGGTGCCGGAGGAAAACATCATCGGCAAGCCGAACGATGGCGTAAAGGTTCTGATGTCCGGCCTCGACTACGAGCGCGCGGTGCTGGCGGCGGGGCCGCTCGGCATCATGCAGGCCTGCCTCGATGTGGTGCTGCCCTATGTGCACGACCGCAAGCAGTTCGGCGAGCCGATCGGCACGTTCCAGCTCGTGCAGGCGAAGGTAGCGGATATGTATGTGCTGATGAACGCCGCGCGCGCTTACGTTTACACTGTCGCGCGCGCCTGTGACCGCGGCGAGACCACGCGTGAGGACGCAGCCGGTGCGATTCTATTCGCGGCGGAGAACGCTACGAAGATCGCGCTCGATGCCGTGCAGCTCCTGGGCGGCAATGGCTATATCAACGAATTTCCGACCGGGCGGTTGCTGCGCGACGCGAAATTGTACGAGATCGGCGCGGGCACGAGCGAAATCCGAAGGCTTTTGATCGGGCGCGAGATTTTCGAGAAGACGAAGTAAATGGATTCAATGCGATGAAACGTATTGGATTGCTTTTCAGCCTTATTTTCGCCGCCTGGATTTTCTGCGCGCCTTTCGCCCACGCCCAAACGCGCGAAGCGACGGCGGGGGAAACGAAGCTCATCCGCGATTGCGCCGCGAAGCACGTCGACGACGGGGAGGGCGAGGCGGAGTGCGCGTTCAAGCTTGTCGCCGATCCTTGCATCGAAAAGGATGGGTCCAATCTCGGCACGGCGAATTGTTACCGCCTGGAGGCCGCGATCTGGGACAAGTTGCTCAACGAGAATTACAAGACGCTGATGGAAGAGATCGACGACGGCAAGGTGCAGGACAAACTGAAGGAAATGCAGCGCGCCTGGATCAAATATCGCGAGACGACCTGCGATTTCTATTGGCACAAAATCCAGGGCTCGATGTCGGTGCCGATGACAGCGGCATGCCAGCTGCGCGAAAACGCACGGCGCGCGCTTTTGCTCGCGTTCTGGCGGAACGTGTAATGCGTATCTTCATTTTCGCGGCGGCGTTGTTCCTGGCGGTTATGTCCGCCCGCGCGGCAGGCGATCCGCCAAGACCGGAGGTGAAGGCCGCTGTCGAAAAGTGTCTCGCCGAAAAAGAAAAGGCGAATAAGCCGGCGGAAGAATGCATAGGCGCGATTGCCGACGCATGTCTTGAGAAGGGCGAGGATGACTCAACCTCGGGCATGATCGCGTGCCACGGCAACGAAGCTGACGTTTGGGACGAGCGCCTCGATCGCGACTATCAGACCCTGATGAGAACGACGAAGGGTCCGGAAAAGAAACGAGTGCAGGATATCGAGCGGGCGTGGCTCGCTTTTCGCGATAAAAAATGCGGCTATCACCAGCCTGAGGATGACGGGCAAGTGGGCGTGATCACGAACGTACATTGCTATATGGAAGAGACCGCTCGGCAGGCGCTCTTCCTGGACGATATCGTCAATACGCAAAACAGCAGAAAATGAATCGAACCGATACCGCGCTCGTTCTTTTTTCCGGCGGGCAGGATTCCACCGTCTGCCTCGCCTGGGCGCTCGACCGTTTCGCGCGCGTCGAAACAATCGGCTTCGATTACAGCCAGCGCCACAGCGTCGAGCTCGATCAGCGTCCGAAAATTCGCGCCAAGATCATCGCGATCAAGCCGGAATGGAAATCCCGCCTCGGGCACGATCACATGGTGCGGCTCGATGCACTCGCCGCGATTTCCGAGACGGCGCTTACACGCGAGGTTGCAATCGAAGTGGGCGAAACCGGATTGCCCACAACCTTCGTGCCGGCGCGTAACCTGATTTTCCTCGCTTTCGCGGGCGCGCTCGCCTACCGGCGCGGGATTTCGCATCTCGTCGCGGGCATGTGCGAGACGGATTACTCGGGCTATCCCGATTGCCGCGACGAGACCGTGCAGGCGATGGCGCGCGCGCTCAAGCTCGGCATGGATAAGGAACTGTTAATCGAAACGCCGCTCATGCGAATTGATAAGGCGCAAACGCTCGCCATGGCGCAGAAGATAGGCGGGGATGCGCTTATTCGTCTGGTGGTCGAGGACACCCATAGCTGTTATCTCGGGGACCGCTCTCACCGTCACGATTGGGGTTATGGCTGCGGGGAATGCCCCGCCTGTCAATTGCGCGCGCGGGGTTGGGAAACGTGGATCGCTTCGAGACAGAAATAGCGAATGACGGGCGGCGGCTCATCGAGGGGCTGGTGTTTCTGATCCTCTACTGCTTTACCATTCCCGCAGCAATTTATCTCACCTGGAATATCGGCATGGACTGCGGCGATAACGGCCCATGCAAATTGCCGGCGGCGCCAGGACTTTGGGCGACCTCGGGATCGTTCGTAATCGGCGCCGTTTTCGTGCTGCGCGACTACATTCAGCGCCGGATCGGAATCGCGATTTCGATTTGCGCGGTCATCATGGGCGCGGCGCTCGGCGGCTACTTGGTGTCGCCTTCGCTCGCCGTCGCTTCGACGGCCGCGTTTATGGTGTCGGGATTTATCGATTTGTTGATTTACACGGCGATCGCGAAAAAGCGTTTCGTGCGGGCCGTCGTCTTTTCGAGCATTGTCAGCGCCGTAATCGATTCCGGCATCTTTCTATGGCTCGGCTTTGGCTCGCTCGAATTGTTTCCGGGACAGGTGCTAGCCAAGGTATGGGTCATTCTGCTCGCGATTCCGTTCACCATGTGGCTGCTGAAACGCGATCAGCGGATCGGGCTAGCACCCGCCTAGAACATCACTCGGCGATCAGGACTCCTTTCGCCGTCGATTCGTGGAATTCGCCGAAGAATTTGTAGCGGCCGGGCTTCAGCGGGGCGATGTTGATGGTCGCCGAAGATTTGCCGGCGATCACTTTTTCGGCTTTGAATTCCTTCGATTCGAATTCCTCCGAGGTCGGGTCATCGTTCACCACCTTGAGCATGATCCGCTTGTTCGCAGGCACCTTCAATTCGGCGGGCTCGAAGCGATGGTTGCGGATCGTGATCGTGGCGCTGTGAGATTCCTGCGCCTGTGCGGCGCCAGCGACACAGAGAAACGCAACGGCAAAAGCTGAGGCGAAGGCATGACGCATCATATTTTTCTTCCTTTGTGTTTAAGTAGCTCCCTTGCGAAGCAAGCGAGCAAACAAAGGCTGCCAAGCCAAGTCAATGATTGGCGCCAAGATCAGAATTGCTCTAATTAAAAGGTACGAAAGATCCGCCGATGAAAATGCAATATGTCGAAGCAAACGGCGCGCGCATCCCGCAGATCGGCTTCGGCACTTGGGAATTGCGTGACGGCGTCTGCGTGAAGATGGTTGCCGAGGCGCTGCGGCTCGGCTACCGGCACATCGACACTGCCGAGATGTATGGCAACGAGGAAGCGGTGGGCGAGGGCGTCCGCCGTTCGGGGGTCGCGCGCAGCGAGATTTTCGTCACCACCAAGGTCTGGCACACGCATTTAGAGCGCGCTTCGCTCCTTCAGGCTTTGAAGGAAAGCCTTTCGAAGCTGAAGCTCGACTACGCCGATCTTTATCTCATTCATTGGCCGAATCCGGCGGTGCCGCTTGCGGAAACCATCGGCGCGTTGAACGAGGCGAAAGAGTTGGGGCTCACGAAATATATTGGCGTTGCGAATTTCACGGTCGCGCTGGTGCGGCAGGCGGCGAAGCTTTCAACAGCGAAGCTCGTGAACAACCAGATCGAGATGCATCCTTATCTCGACCAGTCGAAAGTGGCCGCCGAGTGCGAACGGCAAGGGATGTCGGTCACGGCCTATAGCCCGATCGTGAAAGGCGCAGCGGCAAAGGACGAGACGCTGCAGAAGATCGGCGCCGCGCATAAAAAAAGCGCCGCGCAAGTTTCGCTGCGCTTCCTTGTGCAGCAGGGCATCGTCGTTATCCCGCGCACCAGCAAGCCGGAGCGGCTTTCCGAAAACGCCGCGATTTTCGACTTTGAACTCACGGACCCGGAAATGAAGGCAATCCACGGCCTCGCCGATCCGAACGGCCGCCGTATCAAACCGTCCTGGTCGCCGGACTGGGATTAGCTGCGGTGCTGGCAGGAATAGAGCCGGATGAGCTCGCGCGGCTCGGTCGGGAAGAAGCGCCATCCCTTCGCGCTGCGCGAGGCGGTTTTGCAGGACAGCCAGAAATAATTGTCGTCGGGATCGACGACGAGCCGGTTCGGCTTGAAGTTCGGGGCGACCAGCGCCGAGAGATACGGCGTCGTCGAGAACCATTCGAGCCGCTGCAGCG
>Ga0157372_10009426_pt1 | contig 10388 bp, 9 predicted proteins | sample C55metaG_FD_115307 | JGI IMG/M metagenome (GOLD analysis project Ga0157372, IMG submission 115307) | Corn rhizosphere microbial communities from Kellogg Biological Station, Michigan, USA - C5-5 metaG | ecosystem: Host-associated > Plants > Roots > Rhizosphere > Soil | place: USA: Michigan...
CGGGGGGTGCCGTATCTCGGCTGAATATCAGCGGTTTCACGTCACACGTCCGTCCCCCACGCGCGCATGACGCTCGCTTTGTGTCGGAACGGCGCCGAGTCGCACACAAACGGACGTGAGCCACCTCGGGTCTGACTATGCGACCTCGCGTGGTTCACGTCTCAGGAGCTCGCGTGGAACACGCGCGATTTGCACCGGAAGTGTGTCCCCGCTCGCGCACAATGCGCGCCGCCCGAGCCGAGCGCCACCCCGGCCCGAACCACCCCTCGGTTCACGGACCGCCAAGCACAGCCGCCCGAACTGCGCGCCACGCGCCGCCCTACGACGGCGACTGCGCCGTCGCCCGCTCGGCCTTCCCCAGCCGGATGACCTGCCGGAACGAGCGCATCTGGAACACGGTGATCAGCGCCACCAGCCCAAGTCCGAACGAGAAGGCCGCGATCGCGATCTGCTGGCCCACCGAGTACGAGGCCACCGTCGCCGCGGTCGCGCTCGTCGCGAACACCTTCACAAACAGCGCTTGCTGGACCCCCGCGCCGCCCGGCGTCAGCGGGACCATCGACGACACGGCGGTCACGCCGAAGACCAGCAGCACGTTGCGCACGCTGCCCCCGATGCTGAAGGCGTCGAGCAGGAACCAGAAGCACCCGAAGCGCAGCGCCCAGGCCAGCGCCTGGTAGGAGACGACCTCGCGGAAGTAGCGGCGCCGGTCGCGCAGGATCGTCCACCCCTGCCGCACCCGCGCCCAGAACGCCTTGACCCGCGCCGACAGCCAGGCGACGGCGATCAGCACGAGGATCCCCAGCACCGTCAGCACGAACAGCGTGAACTGCGGATGGGCGGCGAAGTACGAGAGGGCGAAGGCGTCGAGCTTGGAGAAGTCCGGCGGCTTCGGGAACACGCCCTGGGTGAAGGCGAAGATCAGGACGAGGATCCCCACGATCCAGTCGAAGATGTTCTCGACCAGGAAGCTCGCGTACAGCGTCGGGTAGTGCGAGTTCGGCACCGTGCGCTTGAGCAGGAAGAGCCGCACGATGTCGCCCGGCCGCGCCGGGAACACCGCGTTGGCCCCGTAGGCGGCGACGTACGCGCCCCACACGGGGAGGAAGCGGAACTTCTCGTCCGGGTAGGCCGCCTTGAGCACGTTGTAGGACCCACGCGACCGGGCGGTCAGGGCCAGCCCGTACAGCGCGAGCCCCAGGATCAGCGGGATCCACTCGACCGCGGCCAGGTGCTCGAAGAACTGCCCGATGGCATCGATGACCCCGCTGAGGTCGGCGGAGACGGGGGCGAACCCGGGCATGCCCTCAGCCTAGGACGGCGAGTGGTCAGCGCGGGCCGACATAGCGCACGTAGACCTGGTGGAAGATCGTGTCGTCATGGCTCAGCTGCGCCGCCGTGGCCGGCACGAGGTCGGCCGGGGGCAGGACCGGCCCCGCGATGTCCAGGTCCATGAGCGGATAGGTCGACTCGTAGAGCACGTAGTTGCCGTAGTAGGAGGCGGCCGGGCGCTCGGTCGGCCCGGCGATCACGGACGGCACCCGGCGGCGCGCCACGCGGCTGCCGTACAGGCTCGGCTGGTTGACGATCCGGTTCCTCGAGTCCCGCCCCACCAGCCACACCTTCTGCGCGTTGTTCCAGAAGAACACGTCGCGGCTGTGGTTCTGGTCGGCGAACATGCCCGAGCGCGTCGGCCGCGTGGGCTGCAGGTTGGACGCGTCGGACGCGAAGAACACCGGCGAGCCCGGCCGGCTGATGCTGGCCTGGTCGGAGTCGCCGTTGCCCTGCTGCCCCACCGCCCGCGAGCGCGACGCATCCTGAACCTTGAACGGCGTCGTCGCAGTGTCCACCCGGACGACGTCCAGCGCCGCGTTGGTGTCGTCGGGGAACATGTTGTCCGCCGCGGTGGTGAAGGCGACGTAGCGGCCGGTGTCGTTCGTGGCCGGGTGGTGGGACTCGCCGTCGGCGCCGAGCGTGATCAGCCGGGTGCGCACCGCGATCGGGTCGAGCTGGTTGTCGCGCACGAACGAGCGCTTGTAGATGTCGGCGCCCGGGTCGGTGTCGTTGGGGGACAAATTGATCGAGCTCGACGTGAAGTACAGCGCCTCTGCGCCCGAGTCCCCGCACGTCTTCAGGCCCCCGCAGCGGTCGGGCGAACGCGCGAAGGCAAGCTCGGCCGAGTCGCCATTGCCGGGCACGCCGTGCGAGTCGGCCGAGGCCAGGAAGGTGACGCCCTGCAGCCCCGTGTTGTTGCCCCGGTCGCCGAGGATGCGGACGTAGACCTGCTTGGTGCCCGGCGGCGGGGCGCCGGTGACGAGCTTGGCCGCGGCCGGGGTGAGGCTTGCGGTCAGGGCCAGGTTGGATGCGTCTGACACGAAGGCGACCCGCGTGCAGCTCCCGTCGACCTTGACCTCGTACGTCGTGCCATCCGACTGCGCGCCACCGGTGGCCAACGAGACGCGCGAGACCTGTTGGGTGTCGAGGTCGTAGACGAACGCGTCGGGCGTGCCGTTGGTGTCTCCGGGCACGAGGTTGTCCGCCGCCGAGACGAACGCGATGCAGCGCGGCGTGTGGCGCTGGTCGCCGTCGACGTCGGGCAGGTAGGACGGGCCGTCGGCGGGCTGCCCACCCATCCCCCGGGAGATCAGGTCGGTGTTATCGATCTGCCACGGCTCGCCGGCCAGGCTGTAGGGCTGCCTGCGGTAGACGGCGAATACGTCGGTGGTCCCGTTCGTGTCACCGGCCACGAGGTTGTCCGCATCCGAGTCGAACGCCGCCACCGACGCGTACTGCCGGTCCTGGGAGAAGGCCGGGTCCTGGGAGGGCCCGTCCGGCCAGGTGCCGTTGAACGTCTGCGACAGCAGGTGGGTCTCGCGGTCGATGCCGGGATCGAACTCCGGGCTGCTGGCCGACGCGGTGGGCGCGAGGACGAGCACCACCGCCGCCACCACGAGCGCGCTGCGGACGAAGGCGGCCACCCCGAGCACAACCCGCGCGCGCTCCTCGCGCTTCGGTACGCGCGCGCCAATTTGCTCTGATTGTGCGCTCGATGAGCTTGGACGCTCGGACTCGGGAGCGCCGCCGCGTCGCCGCGCGACGCGAGCGGCGGCGACGCCAGGTGCGGCGGCGCCGAGCCACGGCGCTGGCCATCCTCGCGGCGCTGCTCCTCGGGATCGTGCTCATCGCCGCCTCGGGCGGCGCGACCCACCCGCCGACGCCGGCCCACCGGACGGCCGCGGCGCGCCCGCACCCCGCCGCCGCCCCCAGCCAGCAGCAGGCGGCGCTGACCCGCTTCGCGGCCGCGGGCAAGCCCATCTACTGCGCGGGGCGTGGGCACCGCCTCGTCGCCCTGACCTTCGACGACGGCCCCGGGCCCTACACCAGGCTGGCGCTGCGCAAGCTGCAGGCCGCCCACGCGCCCGCGACGTTCTTCCTCGTCGGCAAGGAGATCGACGCCTACCCGGGCCTTCCCGCCATCGAGCGCGGCGTCGGCCCGCTGGGCGACCACACCTACACCCACACCGAGCTCACCACGCTGGACGCGGCCACGATGCAGAGCGAGATCGCGCGCACCCAGCAGCGCGTCGCCACCGCCGCCGGCACCCCGCCCCGCCTGTTCCGCCCGCCCTACGGCGCCCGCAATCCCGCCATCGACGCCGAGGCCAAGGCGCTGGGCATGGTTGAGATCCTGTGGGACGTCGACACCCGCGACTCCGAGGGAGCGAACTACGCCGGCATCGCCGCCAACGTGCGCCACCAGGTCAAGCCGGGCTCGATCGTGCTCATGCACGAGAATCGGGGACAGACCATTCGCGCGCTCGACCACGTCCTCAACACCCTGCGGCACAACCAGCTCACTCCGGTGACGGTGCCGGAACTGCTGGCGGCCGACCCGCCCACCGCGGCCCAGCTCGCGGCGGGCCCGAACGGGTGCGGCGCGTCGGCGGGCAAGTCCGCGGAGGGGAGCTCGGGGGCCTAGCCGATGGACTGGCTGCGCGGACTCGTGTCGCGGCTGCGCAAGGCCGACCCCGGGCTCCTCGGCCTGAAGACCGCCACGCGCGCCGCGATCTGCATACCGGCGGTGTTCGCGTTCACCCACCAGGTCATCGGCAACGCCCAGATGTCGCTGTTCGGGGCCTTCGGGTCGTTCGCAATCCTCGTGTTCGCCGACTTCGGCGGCACCCCGCGCGCGCGGCTGAGCGCGTTCCTTGTCCTCGCCGCGGTCGGCGCCATCTTCATCCCGCTGGGCACGCTGTGCGCGAAGAACCCGTGGCTGGCCGGCGCGTCGATGGGCGTGGTCGCGTTCGCCGTTTTGTTCTCGGGACTCATCAACGGCTACTTCGCCGCCGGCGCGACGGCGGCGATGCTCACGTACATCCTGCCCGTGAGCATGCCCGTGAGCGCGTCCGTCATCCCGGATCGGCTCGCGGGCTGGGGCATCGCGTGCCTCGTCGGCATCAGTGCGCAGCTCCTGATCTGGCCCACCCGTCCGCGCGACCGCCTGGGCCCGCTGATCGCCCGCGCCTGCCGCGAGCTGGCCGACGTGACCGAGTCCGGGGGCTCGGTGGACGAGGCGAGCAAGGCGATCGGCCAACTGCGCGACCAGTTCTTCGCCACCCCCTACCGCCCGACCGGGCCGACCGACTCCGCGCAGGCCCTGACCTTCATCGTCGACGAGCTCGACTGGTTCAAGACCCGCCTGCTCGCGCCCACCGCCGAGCCCGAGGTGGCGCCACTCTGCCGAGACGAGAACGCCGAGGTCATCGACGCGACCGCGGCGGCGCTGCGCGCCGCGGGCGCGCGCTTCGAGGGCAGCGACGTCGTGCCCGACCTGGCCCGCCTCGACGCAGCTCGCGACGCGCTGGCCGAGAGCATCCCCGAGCGTCTGCCCGAGATGCCGCAGGCGGCCGACCCCGACACGATCCTGGGGGCGCTCGGGCCCTCGTTCCGCCTGCGCGTCATGTCCTACTCGGCCCACCAGATCGCGACGAACGCCATGGCCGCCACCGGGGGCCATCGCCCGCGCACCCGGCCGACGCTGGAGGCCGTCGGCCGCCTGGCCCGCGAGCACACCGGCCCGCGCTCGCAGTGGTTCCGCGACAGCATCCGCGGCGCGGCGGCGCTGGCCATCGGCGTCTTCGTCGCCCGTGAGACCGGCGTCCAGAACGGCTTCTGGGTCGTGCTGGGCACGCTCTCGGTCCTGCGCTCCAACGCCCTGGCCACCGGCGCCACCGTCATCAGCGCGCTGGCGGGCACGGCGATCGGGATCGTCGCCGGCGCCTTGATCGTGGTCGCCATCGGCACCGACACCACGGTGCTGTGGCTCCTGCTGCCGGTCGCGGTGCTGTTTGCGTCCTACGCGCCGCGCATCGTCTCCTTCGCCGCCGGGCAGGCCGGGTTCACGATCCTGCTGCTGATCCTGTTCAACCTCATCGTCCCGGTCGGCTGGAAGGTCGGGATCGTGCGCGTCCAGGACGTCGCCATCGGCTTCGGGATCAGCTTGGCCGTCGGGGTCGTGTTCTGGCCCCGCGGGGCCGCCTCGCTGGTGCGCAGCAGCGTGGCCGAGGCCTATGTCAGCGGGGTCGAATTCGTCGACGCGGCGGTCGCGCGCATCGTCGACCGCACCAAGATGACCGCGTCGCAACCCGCCGCCCGCGCCGCCGAGGCCACCGCGGTCCGCCTGGACGACGCCTTCCGCCACTACCTGGCCGAGCGGTCGGCCAAGCGCCTGGATCTGGGCGACGTCGGCACGCTGGTCTCGGGCGCCGGCCATCTGCGCCGGACCGCGCTGTCGCTCACCGGCCTCGGCCTGCGGGTCGACGGCGCTCTGGTGCCGGGCGACGACGGCGAGCGGCTTTCCGCCGACGCCGAGGGCGTGCACCAGTGGTACTGCCGCCTGGCCACGGCGCTGGTCGACGGCGACGACCCGCCCCCGGTCGGCGCGCCCGACGCGACCGGCCGCCGGCACCTCGCCATGCGGGTGGGGCGCGCCGCCGCTGGCGGCAGCGACGCGGAGATCCACGGCGCCGTGATGCTGCTCTGGGCGAGCGAGCACCTGGACAACCTCGCCCACCTCGAGGAGCGCCTGGTGCCCCCCGCCGCGGCCGCCGCCGAGGTCCGGCGGCGGTGGTGGGCGCGCGATGTTGCGACCCATTCGCAATAGCGATACGCTCGCAGCAGGCGACGCGAGGAGAGCTTGTGGCGGCCCACGCCGGCCCCGTGCGCGCGCAATCGCGGTACCTGCGCGTCAAGCAGTCCCTGAGCCCGGCCGAGTGGCGTCGGGTCGGCGGGATGACCGGCGTCATCGTGGGGCTGCACGTCGTCGGCTTCGGCATCCTGCTGCTGCTCGTCGTACCGCACGGCGCCTTCGGGCTCGGCGTCGGCATCACCGCCTACACGCTCGGGCTGCGGCACGCGTTCGACGCCGACCACATCGGCGCGATCGACAACACGACGCGCAAGCTCATGAACGAGGGCCAGCGCCCGCTCAGCGTCGGCTTCTTCTTCTCGCTCGGGCACTCGACGATCGTGTTCCTGCTCGGGCTGCTCGTGGTGGGCGGCATCCGCGGGCTCAGCGGCGCGGTGCAGAACCACGACTCCACGCTGCACCAGGCCACCGGCCTCGTGGGCCCGCTGGTCTCGGGATCGTTCCTGCTGCTCATCGGCGTCCTCAACCTGCTCATCCTCGTGAGCATCCTGCGCGTGTTCAGGCGCATGCGCGCGGGCGCGTTCGACGAGCACGAGCTCGAGCGCCAGCTCGACGCGCGCGGGTTCATGAACCGCCTCTACGGACGCGCCACCCGAGCCATCCGCAAGCCGTGGCAGATGTACCCGCTGGGCTGCCTGTTCGGCCTCGGGTTCGACACCGCCACCGAGGTGGCCCTGCTCGTGCTCGCCGGCGGCGCCGCGGCCAGCGGCCTGCCGTGGTACGCGATCGTGTGCCTGCCGGTCCTGTTCGCCGCCGGGATGTCGCTGTTCGACACGATCGACGGCGCGTTCATGAACTTCGCCTACGGCTGGGCCTTCTCCAAGCCGGTCCGCAAGATCTACTACAACATCACCGTGACCGCGCTGTCGGTCGCGGTCGCGCTGGTGATCGGCGCGATCGAGCTGATGGCGGTGGTCGCGGACAAGCTCAACCTCACCGGCCAGCCATGGGAGTTCGTCGCCAACCTCGACCTCAACCTCGTCGGCTACGTGCTCGTCGGCCTGTTCGTCCTGACCTGGGCGGTGGCGCACGCGGTGTGGCACTTCGGGCACATCGAGGAGCGCTGGAGCGCCCACCTGGAGCCGCGCCCCGATGACGGTCGCCCCTGAGCGCCAGCCGCTGCGCTTCGAGACCATCGACGAGGTGACCGAGGCCCTGCGCCGCGCCGGCCACCGGGTGACCGTCCCCACGCGGGTCCTCCTCGAAGCCCTGTTCGCGGCCGACGTCCCGGTCTCGGCCGAGCGGCTCGCGGCCGACGCGGCCACACCGGTCGAGCTCCCGACGGTGTATCGGAATCTCGAGCGCCTCGAGCAGCTCGGGGCGGTCCGCCACCTGCACGCCGGCCACGGGCCCGGCCTCTACGTGCTCGCCGGCGGCGGCGACCGCGACTACCTCGCCTGCGAGCGCTGCGGCCGCGTGGCGGCGGTCCAGCCCGAGGACCTCGACGCCCTGCGCGCGCAGCTGCGCGACGCCTACGGCTACGAGGTCCGCTTCTCGCACTTCCCGATGGTTGGGCGCTGCGAGGCGTGCCGCAGCGCCTGAACGCCCGTGTCGGCCTGACCTGATCAGGGGCGGGCGAGGCTCGCGGTCGTCAGGCCGTAGCCGCCGTCGACCCGCAGCACGGTGCCGGTGGTGTACGCGGCCGCCGGGGAGAGCAGGAACGCGATCGTGCCCGCCACCTCCTCGGGCGCGCCGATCCGGCCCAGCGGCAGTGCGGCGCTCATCCCCTGCCGCACCGGCTCGGGCAGGGCCCGCACCTTGGGCGTCGCGATCAGGCCGGGCATGACGACGTTGACGCGGATGCCGTGGCGCCCCCACTCGGCCGCGAGCGTGCGCACCATGCCGATCAGCCCCGCCTTGGACGCCGTGTAGGCGACCTGGCCGGGCAGGCCGGACTCGGCCGAGGCCGACGAGAGCACGACCACGCGGCCGTCGCCGGACGCGCGCAGGGGCTCGAACAGGGCGCGGACCACGTTGAAGGTGCCGGTCAGGTTCGTGTCGACGTCCTTGCGCCACTGGTCCTCGGAGAAGCGTTCGGCCCGGTGGATGGTGTCCACGACGCCGGCGCACGCGACCACCGCGTCGCAGCCGCCCAGGCGGTCGGCCAGCGCGGCGACACCGGTCTCGACCCCGGCGCGGTCGCGCACGTCGAAATCGCCGGCGTCACAGCCGGCCACCGCGCAGCCGGCCCGCTCCAGCGTGGCGACGGTGGCGCGGCCGATGCCGCCCTCGGCGCCGGTGACGATGACCCGGCGCCCGCCCGGGCTCAGCGCGTCGCTAGCGGCGCTCGAGGCCATAGCGCTCCCAGTGGCGGTCCGGGATGTCGGCCGGGTCCTTGTACCAGTACCAGGTGCAGGGATCGTGGTCGAAGTCGGCGGGCGGGTCGCTCGGGTAGACCGGGTAACCGATCCACGTGATCGAGAGGATCTCGTTCATGAACGTGCAGTGGGTGCAGTAGATGGGGAAGCCCTTGCGGTTGTACGCCCAGTCGTGCTCGCCCTCCATGACCGCGTGCCCGTCGGCGCCCTCGTAGCGGCCCATCCGCCACAGCCGCTGGCCCGAGCCGCACGGGTTCATCCGGAAGGTCACCTTCTCTTCGTCCTCCTCGACCGTGAACGCCCCCGGCTGCGGGCCGGTGCCGCTGCACGAGTGCGCGCGCCAGGTGGCGGCGAGCAGGTGGACGATCTCCTTGCGGTCGCGGGCGTCGATGGCGTGGACGCTGCGCTTCCAGTAGCGCTCCATGGCCCACCGCTGCGACTCCCCCAGCGCCTCCTCGCCGCAGTGCTCCTTGACCCACGACATCGAGGCGGCGATGCCGTCGACCATCATGTCGTGCAGGAACCGCCACTCGTGCTTCATCGCCTCGCACAGCGCCTTGGCCTGCTCGAGGTCTCCGGCCTCGATCGCCTCGATCGCCCGGTCCATCGTCGGGCGCGACATCTCCCCCAGCTCCTCCTCGGAAAACCAGCGCTCGGCCATCTCGCCTCCTCGGTCGTTCCTTTTCGCGCTCTCCCCAGTCTCCGGCGCGGGCGAGCTCGAGGGAGCGCCGCATGAGGTCGGGGGCGAACAGGGGCGTGCACATCGTGCCCGATTGCGGCGGGCGGGTTATGGTGGGCGCTATGGCGACGCCGGAGCGCACCACCGAGCGCTCCCACGGGCGGGTCGCCGGAGCGGCGCTCCGGGCCCGCGACTTCGTGCGCGTCGTCTACCGCGACCCCGAGCACGTCAGCGAACGGCTGGCCAACTACGCGGCCGACCGGCTCGCCGAGCCCTCGCGCCTCTGGGCCGAGGACAAGCTGCGCGAAAACCCGGACGCGTCGACGGTCGAGCTCGCAGACGCGCTGCGCAGGGACTCCGCGAGCATCGCGCGCATCGACGGCGCCGTCGCGGGCACGCCGTTCTACCTCGCGCTGGTGCCCGGCTACGTGGCCTACGTGTGGCAGGAGGGCAGGATGGTCCTGCGCACGGCGGCGCTGTACGGGCAGGATCCCGGGGACCCGCGCACCACGGCCGAGATGCTGGCGCTGCGCGGCGTACACCGCACGCCCGACGAGGCCGCGGAGGCGCTGGAGGCGGTGCGGGGCACGCCCCTGCCCGACAAGCCCGAGCAGCGGCGGCCGATCCGCATCTGGGTGCGGAGCGTACGGTCGCTGCTCATCTTCGGCGGGTTCATGTCGCTGCCGTCCGAGGACGACGGGCACGCGGTCCGGCACCCCCGCCTGAAGGCGGTGGCGGGCCTGGCGGTGGCGGGGGCGATCTGGCTGGTCACCTGGGTCATGCCGGTGACGTTCATGATCGCCATGGCCTGGGCGTGTGAGAGCCACACCCGCCAGCTCGGCCGGCGGGTCGTGCTCTTCTACGACGGCGAGGCCGACGACATGCGGGCGGCGATCAACGCCGCGAAGGAGGGCAACGACATGGGCCACGGGCGCCGCCGCAGCGTTCGGGCCGTGCTCATCGTCCTCTCGATCGCGATACCGCTCGGCTTCATCGGCGTGGCCGACCACTACCGGCAGCGGACCGGCCTCAACGGGATCGGGGCCTTGGGCGCCCTCGTCGCGGTGTCGCTGGTCATCGCCACCGCGGTGGTCGCGAGCCGGCGATAGCCATGCGCCTCCCCGCTCCCCCAGGCCTCGGTCTCGCGCTCCGCGTTGGTGCGCAGGCAGGGCGGGCGGCCACG
>Ga0157372_10009430_pt1 | contig 10386 bp, 11 predicted proteins | sample C55metaG_FD_115307 | JGI IMG/M metagenome (GOLD analysis project Ga0157372, IMG submission 115307) | Corn rhizosphere microbial communities from Kellogg Biological Station, Michigan, USA - C5-5 metaG | ecosystem: Host-associated > Plants > Roots > Rhizosphere > Soil | place: USA: Michigan...
GCTCGGGACGCATGCATCCTCCTGTCGCGAACCGGGCCACCATCCGCCTCGCCGCGCACTCGGCCGGCGTCAGCCGCCGCCATTCCTGGGATTCTGTCCAGCGCCGGAGTGCTTGCCGTAGCCGCCCTGCCGGTTGGCGCAGTCGGCCTGGTCGCCCCAATCGGTCGATCCCCTGCTGGCAGCGCCCTGCACCGGGGAGCCCGGTGGGCGGTTGGCTTCGGCGAGTCGAGGCCCGGTTGGCGCAACCTTCGGCGGTGCCATTCATGCCGTTGGCACCGTTGGCTCCGTTCATGCCGGCGGTGGCTCCGCCCATCGTGTCCTGGGCGCCGTTCTGCCGTTGGCCGGCCTGTCCCGGGGCGGACCCGCTGTTGCCGGCATTGCCGCCGCCGGTGCTCTGCGCGTAGGTGCCACCACGGGCCATCGTGATGGCGATCGCACCGGCCACCAGGGTTTTCCTGAAAATGTTCTTGGGTCATCGCCTCGTCTGGATGGGGAGCACGGCCAGGAAAAGCGGTCCGGCCGATAGGCAAGAGTGCGCAGCATCGGGTTCGATGGGCACGCCCCCGCCGCGCGCCGCAGGTGAAACCAGGCGCGGCCATGTTGCTGGCGTTCGGGGTCCGCAAGAGGGCAGACACGAGTCCGCGCGCCGCGCGCAACCCGTGGTTCAGGCGGACAGACCGGCGTGCGACACGTACAAGTCAGCCTCCACGCCCGATACCGCATAGCGACGTTCGACCCGACCGGTGCCCGACCACGCGGTGTCGATCAGACGCGAGCCGAAACCCACGCGCTCCGGCGCGGCCACCGGCGGCCCGCCCGCTTCGCGCCAGCAAATCAGCAACCCGTCGGGACTCAACCGCCACTGCAGCGCGACGCGCCCGCCGGGTACCGACAACGCGCCGTATTTGATCGCGTTGGTGGCCAGTTCGTGCAGCACCAGCGACAGCGCGACCATCGTGCGCGGGCCCAACGGCACGTCCGGTCCAGCCATGTCGATACGCTCGGCGTACGGCGCCAGCAACGTATCGATCATGCGACGCATCGGCGCGGCGCCCCAGCGTTGCTGCAGCAGTACGTCGTAGGCCTCGCCCAGGGCACGCAGCCTTGCCTGGAAGGCGTTCATACCCGTGGGGTCGGTGAAGGTGCGTGCGGCAATCCCCTGGACCATTGCCAGGGTGTTCTTCAACCGGTGCGCCAATTCATCGCGCAGAATCTCGGCCTCGCGACGGGCGGTGACCATCGCGGTCGTCTCGACCACCGTGTCCATCACGCCGCCGACACGGCCGTCGCCCATCCGCACCGGATGATAGGAGAAGGTAAACCAGCCGCTCTCGAGCTTTCCGAAACGGTCGAGCCCCACCTCGAAATTCTCGATGTAGGTGGGCTCGCCCTCGAGCGCGCGGTCTGCAATCGGACCAAGCACCTCCCAGGCCTCGGCCCAGATGTCGCGGAAGCTGCGCCCCAGCGCCTCAGGCTTATTGCCCAGGATCGGCCGGAACGCATCGTTGTAGATCGTGGTCAGCGACGGCCCCCACATCAGCGCTTTGGGAAACCCCGACTCGAGCACCAGGCCGGCGGCCGTACGCAGCTCGATCGGCCACTGTTCCATCGGCCCCAACGGCGTCGACGCCCAATTGAATTCCCGTACCCGCCGCGCCATGCCGTCCCTGTCGGGCAGCCAGGCAAGGTCGTGCTGGCTGTGTTCCGGTCGATTCAAGGGTGGCTCCGACTGGCGGGTGAACTCGGGCACTGCCCGGGTACGCGAGACGGCAACATGCCATGGAAAACCCCTGCTGTGAATGCGCCCGGGGCGCGCCAGCCGCCTCGTCTGGACAGTCCATGGACCGCTCTCCTTGAATCCATCCAGCTGGCACGACTCGCCGACTTACCGGTTTCTAACAGCCGCGGGCGCATTGTCGGGAAACCGGGCGCCTGCCGATGCCGGACGCCCAGTGTTGTCCGCGCGCGCGGCCTTCCACCGTTTCCGCAACCGACACGCCAGGAGCCACACCATGCCGCACAAGCAACGCCCTGTTTCGGTCGCCGACATCCACACCATCTACGGTGGCAAGCGGCCGGCCGAAAAGCCGCACGAATCGGCGAGCTATCGCAAGGCCTCCTTCTCCGTCCGCGAGCCGGGCCACCCCGGAGCGCCGCCACCGCGCCTGCCGCCAGAGAGCAAGACGCGCAGCCGTTGATCCTACGCGGGCCCCGCGCGACACGCATGGCCCGCTGACTTGCGACAAAGCCCCTTGCCGCTCCCCGCGCAGATCCCGCCCGGCCTGCGCCCGCGCCATCCTCGCTGAACAGGCGCGCCCGCTGTCCGCGGTCGCGGCCTGGGTCAGCGCGTGCGCACCCGACGCGACGCACGCGCTGCCCTGCCGGCCTTGGCGCGCACGATCCGCTTCCGCACTGTCTGGCCGGCTCGTCCCCGGCAGCTTTGCCATATTCGGACGCAACCCCCGACCCGCTCAACGCACACTTGCAGGGCGCGGAAAGGAGCGAGAAAGATCGCGCGGCTAGTGTCCGCATCGTCTTCGACGAACCCGTGCGAATCCGATGTCCCTCACAGGCTGGACCATCCTCTGCGATTTCGATGGCACCATCTCCGTCGAAGACGTGATCGACTCATTGCTGGACCGGTACGGCCGCCCGGGCTGGGAACAACTGGAGCACGACTGGCGCGCAGGCCGGATCGGTTCGCGCGCCTGCATGAGCGGCCAGGTGGCGCTGCTGGACGTGAGCCGGGACGAACTCGACGCCCACCTGGCCGAAGTATGGATAGACCACGCCTTTCCCGCGTTCGTGGCCAAGGCGCGCGGACTGGGCGTTCCCATCCACGTGGTGAGCGACGGGCTGGACTATGCGATCCAGCGCATCCTGGGCCGCCATGGGCTGGGTGACCTGCCCGTCTCGGCCAACCACCTGGCCCCCGCCGTCCCGCCGCAGCGCTGGCTGCTGACCTCGCCGTTCCAGGCGCCCGGCTGCGGCAGCGGCACCTGCAAATGCGCCTGCGCCGAACAGGCACGCGCCGGCGGAACCAGGACGCTGCTGATCGGCGACGGCGCCTCCGACTTCTGCGCGGCCGACCGTGTCGACTTCGTCTTCGCCAAGCACCGCCTGATCGAGCACTGCCGTGCCGCGGGCATTCCCTACGTGCCGATCACCGGCTTCGAGGATGCGCTGGAGCTGCTGCCCGCATTGCTCGACGGCAGCCTGGTCGGCCACCCGACGCTGCCCGCCCCGCTGGGCTCCCCTGCCTGATCCCGGAAAAAACACTCATGACCTTGTTCGACAAGCACGCCTCGGTAGTGATCGACGACGCCCAACTGCTCGCCGACGAAGCGCAGTACAGCTCCTTCGGCGACACCGTCCACTACGTCGACCCGCCGAAGATCTTCCGCCGCTGCGAAGGCAGCTGGATGTACGACAGCGCCGACGTACCGTTCCTGGACCTGCAGATGTGGTACTCGGCGGTCAACTTCGGCTACGGCAACCCGCGTCTGAACGACACGCTCAAGCGCCAGATCGACCTGTTGCCGCAGGTGGCCAGCCAGTACCTGCACCAGAGCCGCATCGAGCTGGCCAAGACCATCGCGCTGGACGTGCAGGGCAAGTTCGGCACCAAGGGCCGCGTGCACTTCAACGTGGGCGGCGCGCAGGCGATCGAGGATTCGCTCAAGCTCGTGCGCAACGCCAGCAACGGCAAGAGCCTGATGTTCGCGTTCGAGGGCGGCTACCACGGCCGTACGCTCGGAGCCTCCTCGATCACCTCGAGCTACCGCTACCGCCGCCGCTTCGGCCACTTCGGCGAGCGCGCGATGTTCATCCCGTTCCCCTATCCGTTCCGCCGTCCGAAGGGCATGACGCCGGAGGAATATTCGGACGCCTGCGTGCGCCAGTTCGCGCGCCTGTTCGAGACCGAATACAACGGCGTGTGGGACCCGAAGGTGAACCAGGCCGAGTACGCGGCCTTCTACGTCGAGCCGATCCAGGGCACCGGCGGCTACGTGATCCCGCCGGCGAATTTCTTCCGCGACCTGAAGAAGGTGCTCGACCAGTACGGCATCCTGCTGGTGGTCGACGAGATCCAGATGGGTTTCTGGCGCACCGGCAAGCTGTGGTCGATCGAGCATTTCGGGGTGACGCCGGACGTGCTGGTGTTCGGCAAGGCGCTGACCAATGGGCTCAATCCGCTCTCCGGCCTGTGGGCGCGCGAGGAACTGATCAACCCCACCGTGTTCCCTCCCGGCTCCACGCACTCGACGTTCAACTCCAACCCGCTCGGCACCTCGCTCGGACTGGAAGTGATCCGGATGGGCTACGAGCTCGACTACGAAACCAGCGTGCCGGCCAAGGGCGCGCACTTCCTCGAGGGCCTGCGCGATCTGCAGAAGCGCCACAAGGAAATCGGCGACGTCGACGGCCTCGGCCTGGCGCTGCGCGCGGAGATCTGCACCGAGGACGGCTTCACGCCGAACAAGGCGCTGCTCGACCGGATGGTCGACATCGGCCTGGCCGGCGATCTCGAACACAACGGCAGGAAGACCGGCCTCGTGCTCGATGTCGGCGGCTGGTACAAGAACGTGATCACGCTCGCGCCCTCGCTGGACATCACGCATGAGGAGATCGACCTGGCGATCGCGCTGCTGGACCAGCTGCTGACCCGTGCCAAACGCGGCTGATCCATTTTAGGAGGACGCACCATGAACGCCTCGCTTTCCGACGAATCCATCCGCGACGAGATCTACGCCATCGTCGCCAAGCAGGCCAAGCTCGACGTCGCGTCGCTTCGGCCCGACGCGACCCTCAAGGACCTGGGTGTCGCCTCGCTCGAGGCCATCGAGCTGATCTTCGACATCGAGGAGCACTTCGACATCACCTTCCCCGACGAGGGCGCGAACTTCGACACCGATACCGTGCAGCACCTGATCGACGCGGTGCGCGGCGCGCTGCAGGCGAAGTCCGGTGGTTCGGAGGCGACCGCGTGAATCCTTCGCGGCGGCGTGTCGCGATCACTGGAATGGGCGCGATCAGCCCGTATGGCGAGGGCGCCGCGCCGTTGTGGAGCGGCCTGCGCGCCGGCCTCAGCGCGATCCGGCCCTTGCGGCACGCTCGTGCCGAGGAAGTCCGCGTGAAGGTGGCGGCGCAGGTACCGGACAGCTTCGACCCCGCCGCGCGGTTCGACGAACGCATCCTGCCGCAGCTCGACCGGACCTCGCAGTTCGCACTGCTGGCGGCGCGGGAAGCCGTGGCGCAGTCCGGCCTGGACTTCGCCTCGGCGGGACTGGGCCGGCGCACCGCTGTGGTCATCGGCACCGGTGTCGGTGGCGAGAACACGCAGAGCGAACAGGCCCGGCGGCTGTACGGCGAAAACGCGACCCGGCTGCATCCGCTGACCATCGTGCGGGTGATGCCCAATGCGCCGGCGAGCCAGATCAGCATCGCCCTGGGCGCGCATGGCCCGACCTTCGGCATCGTCAGCGCCTGCGCCTCCTCGAACCACGCGATTGCACAGGCGGCCATGCTGATCCGTGCAGGCATGGCCGACGTGGCGATCGCCGGCGGTACCGAAGCATGCATCACCTACGGCGCGCTGCGCGCCTGGGAAGCGATGCGGGTCCTGGCCGACGACACCTGCCGCCCGTTCAGCGTCAACCGGCGGGGACTGGTGCTGGGCGAAGGAGCCGGCGTATTCGTGCTCGAAGCCATGGACCATGCCTACGCCCGTGGCGCGACGCCGCTGGCCGAACTGGCCGGCGTAGGCATGACCGCCGACGCCGGCGACATCGTCGCGCCCGATCCGGCCGGCGGTGCCGCGGCGATGGCACAGGCGCTGGCCGACGCCGGCCTGGTCCCCGAGGAGATCGACTACATCAACGCCCATGGCACCGGCACGCCGGCCAACGATCCGACCGAGACGATGGCCATCCACCGGGTTTTCGGACCGCACGCACGGCGCCTGGCAGTCTCCTCGACCAAGTCGATGCACGGCCATGCGCTGGGCGCCTCGGGCGCGCTGGAGCTGGTCGCGGTGCTGGGCGCGCTCGCCGAAGGCGTGGTGCCGCCGACCGCCAACCTGGACCAGCCCGACCCGGCCTGCGACCTCGACTACGTGCCCAACACCGCGCGCGACATGCCGGTGCGCGCCGCGCTCAGCAACTCGTTCGCCTTCGGCGGGCTCAACGCGGTGCTGGCGCTCAAGCGCGCATGAGGCAGCCATCATGGCGTACTCCACCGCGCTTGAACCGGCCGCACTGGTCGAGCAGTTCCTGGCGCATCCGCCGATAGGATTCACGGCCGAGTCCTCGCCCTCGGGCATACCGACCTTCCTGGCGCGCTTCGACCTGCTGACCACGGCCGACGAGGCGCTGCGCAAGCGCATCACCGGACTGCCGCTGTATCCCCTGTGGGGAAGGCTGTTGCGCTGGCGCACGCGTTTCGCCGGCTGCACCGTGACCGAGTACACGCCCCTGCCGACCGGCACGGCCGAGGGGCTGGCGGACGAACTGCTCGCCGCCTATGGCCGCGAGTGCGCTTTGCTCATCGTCAAGGACCTGCCGCAGGATTCGCCGCTGCTCGACGCGGCGGCCAACAGGCAGGCCGACGCGTTAGCGGCCGCGCTCGCGGCACGCGGGTTCCTACTGCTCGAGGGCATGCCACTGGCCTGGGTGCCGGTGGACTTCCATTCGACCGACGACTATCTCGCACGGCTGTCGGCGGCCCGCCGCAAGGACATCCGGCGCAAGCTGCGCGCGCGCGAACGGCTGCAGATCGACGCCCTGCCGACCGGCGCGCCCTGCTTCGCCCAGGCCGACGTGATCGGCGAGTACTACGCCCTGTACCGCAACGTGCACGCGCAGAGCGAGATCCAGTTCGACCTGCTCGACGAGGCGTTCGTCGCTGCATTGCTCAACGACGGGCACAGCGCAGGCATCGTCTTCACCTACCGCAGCGGCGGGCGGCTGATCGGCTGGAACCTCTGCTACGAATACGCCGGCAAGCTGGTCGACAAGTACGTCGGCTTCGTCTATCCCCAGGCGCGCGAGCACAACCTGTATGCGGTCAGCTGGATGCACAACCTGGACTACGCCTGCGCGCGCGGCCTGAGCCACTACGTCGCCGGCTGGACCGACGCACGGGCCAAGGCCCATCTGGGCGCGCAACTGAGCCGCACGCGGCATGCGGTCTACCTGCGCAACCCGCTGCTGCGCGCGCTGCTGCGCCGCCTGGCGCATCGTTTCGAGGGCGAGCCGGTGGCCACCGCCCAGGCCGGAGCAGGCCCGTGACCCGGCCGATCGTGCTCGACATCGACCAATCGGTGGGGCCGCTGACGGGACGGCTGGTGGTGCCGCTGGCGCACTGGCAGGAGGCGCTGCGCTTCGGGTGCTCGCTGCGGACGCTGGGACGGTTCGACCGCGTGCTGGACGACCTGCTGCCCGACCCCCACGCCACCGCGATGCTGGGCAGCGGCGATTTCCACCATCTGAGCCTGCCGCTGATCGCGCGCGCGGGCGACGCGAAGCCGTTCCAGGTGGTCGTGCTGGACAACCATCCGGACAACATGCGTTATCCGTTCGGCGTGCATTGCGGCTCGTGGGTGCGACGGGCCGCGCAGTTGCCGCAGGTCAGCCACGTGCACGTGGTGGGCATCGGCTCGGACGACATCGGCCGTGCCCATGCATGGGAGAACTACCGCGCGCCGCTGCGCAGCGGCCGGCTGAGCTACTGGAGCGTCGGCGTCGATGTCCGCTGGGCCCGCGACGCCGGCCTGGCCCACGCATTCCATGGATTCGATACCCCGGCCGATCTCGTGGATGCCTTCCGCGAACACCAGCTGGCCCGGCCGCTGCCCACCTATCTGTCCATCGACAAGGACGTCTTCGCGCCGGACGTGGCGCGCACCAACTGGGACCAGGGCCAGCTGCGGCTCGAACACGCCCTCGCCCTCATCGACAGCCTGCGCGGCGGACTGGTGGGCAGCGACATCACCGGCGAGGTCTCGCTCTACCGCTACCGCAGCTGGTGGAAGCGCCGGTTGTCCGCAATGGACGCCCAGCCGGTCGTGGACGAGCACCAGCTGGGGCAGTGGCAGGCGCAGCAGCATGCGCTCAACGAGCGCTTGCTGGCGGCGATCGGAAAACGCGTCGAAGCAGGCAGCCTGGGCGCGATCAGTTAGTCCTTGTCGTTGTCGATCGAGTTCTCCAGCACCTGTCCGTCCATCGCGTCCACGCCCACCTCGTGGGTGACGCCCTTGGCCATGATGTCGAAGGAATAGCGCAGGCCGCTGCCGCCCTTTTCCTTTTCCAGCTCTTCCTTGGTGATCTTGCCCGGGAAAGTCTTCAGGGCGATGGTGCGCGCCTCGGTCATGCTGACATGCGGCTTCATGCCGGACCTGGTGGGTGCGGCGGCGGCGAAGGCGGCGGTGCCGAAGGCTAGCGAGGAAGCGAGAAGAATCCATTGGCGCATGACAGTCTCCTGTTGGGTTGCCGATAGGACGTTCGCGGCGCCTACAAGGTGACCTCTATCGATTAGATGGCGCTTACCTGCGTCTCGCCGCGGCGTGAAGGCAGCGCCCCAAGCACGCGCCCGATGACCGTGGCGACCTCTTCGAAGGTGGCGTCGTCGAGCCACGGGCTGTTGCTGAGCGTGAGCGTGCGCTGCGCGAAGTCGCGCGCGTTGGGCATCGGTTCCCGCGGCACCCGGTCGGCGAGGTAGGCGTAGTCGGGCAAGGCATGGACAAACAACCGGCTCACGCCCACGCCCGCCGTCCACAACCGGGCCAGCACGGCATTGCGGAGTGCCTCGTCGGGCAAGCGCAGCAGCAGAAACGGCCAACTGCCCTCGGCATCGGCACCCGGCCGGATCACCTCGAGGCCGTCGATCTGCTGCAGGCGGGCCACACGCGGGCTGGCTTGCGCGCGGCGCTCGGCGAGGAAGGCCGGCCAGCGCGCGGCCGCATGCGTACCCACGCCCTGGCGCCAACGGCCTACGCGGTGCAGCGGGATGCCGGCAGCAAAGCGGTCGCCCACGGCCGCGACCGGATCGCCCTGCCGCAGTTTCCGCCGCAGTGGCCGGCCATAGGCGAGGGCCAGTCCGCCGGGCCGATAAAGCGCAGCCAGTCCCAGCAGTTCCACGCAGCGGCGCAGTTCCCACCCGCCGCCGCGCGGGGCCAGCGTGTCGTGCACGCGCTGCAGCGCCGCGCGCAACGACGGGTCGCGCGCGGTCAGCAAGCCGCCCTCGTAGATGGACAGCCCCTTGCCCGCGGCGAGGCTGAAGAAGCCGATGTCGCCGCGCAGCCCCACGCTCCAACCGCGATCTCGCGCGCCCAATGCCTGGGCCGCATCCTCGACGACCCACGCCCCGGCCTGTCGCGCGATGGCACGAGCCATGTCGACGTCCGCGACCAGGCCGGCCAGGTGCGTCGGGACGACCGCCAGCGTGTCCGCGCCACAGACCCGTGCCAGCGCCGCCGGATCCATGTCGAAGTGGCCGGGACGGGTGTCGCACAGCCGCAGCTGCAGGCCCAGGCTGTGCACCGCGATGGCGACCAGCGGGCAGGTGTAGGCCGGCACCACCACGACGCGGCGGTGCGGCGCGCGTTCGCTCAGCGTGCGCAGCGCCACCAGCAGCGCAGCGGTGCCGGAACAGGTCAGCAGCAGCGGCGGCGTACCGAGTTGCTCCGCCAGGGTCTCGGGCAGTGCGCCGCGGCGCGGCAACAGGTCCGCGGCCCGCAGCGGCAGGCCGGCCGTGGGCGGAATCTCGCGGAAGGCGCGCCGGCGCATGGCGCTCAGCCCGCGATGTCGGGTATCGCCTCGGGCACGTCCCGTTCGGCCGCGCCCAGGCAGACGATGCCGGCCACGATCGCCACCGCCCCGAGCACGCGCGGCGCGGTCAGCGGCTCGTGCAGCAACCAGACCGACAGCAGCATCACGCTGACCACTTCCAGGTGCGAGGCGGCGAAGGCCGGCCCAATCGGCGCGTGCTTGAGCAGGCTCATCCAGGTGAAGAACGCGCCCAGGTAACCCACCAGCGCGCCATAGATCCAGGGCTGTCCGAACACACGCAGCAGCCAGCCAAGGTTCGCTGCGACCGGCAGCGCGTGGCTGCCTGCCAGCTTGAAGGAGAGCTGCGCGAGCGTGTCGAAGCTCATCAGCAGCAGGAAGCCGAACAGGTAGAACCGCCTCATCCGCCCGCTCCCACGATGGCCACGCCCAGGCCCACCAGGCCGATGCCGAGCACGCGCAGGCGGGTGAGCTTTTCGCCGAACAGCAGCCGCCCCGCCAGCATGATCGCCACGATGTTGATGGAGCCCAGCAGCACGCCCTCGGACAAGGGCACCAGGGAGAGGAAGGCGATCCACACCAGGAACTCGACCACGTAGCA
>Ga0157372_10009431_pt1 | contig 10386 bp, 5 predicted proteins | sample C55metaG_FD_115307 | JGI IMG/M metagenome (GOLD analysis project Ga0157372, IMG submission 115307) | Corn rhizosphere microbial communities from Kellogg Biological Station, Michigan, USA - C5-5 metaG | ecosystem: Host-associated > Plants > Roots > Rhizosphere > Soil | place: USA: Michigan...
CATCGAGGGTTTCCTGGTCGTGGATGCGATAGGCCTGGCCTCGACAGCCAACGTGCTTCCGGAATTGGACGTTGTTGCCGTAACCACCACCGCCGCCGACACGACGACAGCTGTGAATGCCATCCAGATCACACCGGTAGAGGGCAAGAAACTGGCGGCCGGCACCTGGGCCTTCTAATCCCTTGAAGTAAGCCCGGCTTTTCGCCGGACGAGCGGAAGGGCACACGATGCGAGAGGTCTGGGTGTTGGCCGAATCAGGACGCGCACCCATCTCTATCCTCGTGTGCTCTTCTGGTTTTTCAGATATAGCGCATGACGAGCGCCTTCTCGTCAGGCCTGTATAGAGCAGAGCAGCGGTTCCGTCACCGTGAAGCGAATCGCGGACTGCAATCTACCTGTGTGTGCGGATCAGATCGATGAACCGTCTCCAGGCGATCTTGGGGACGAGACGGCGTTGGTCGGGAGGCATCCGCCGATCCAGTATTTCTTGCGCGAGCTTTTGCGTGTCTTTGGACGCTTTGCTGATGTGACCGGTTTCGAACGGTGGCCGGGGGTCGTACTCAATGGTCGATATAGTGCTCGTGCCCGGGGGCTCGACCACGCCGGGCCAAATGGTGGACGACGAAGTGCTGGACTGGCTTCGTAAGGTGCACGAAACCATCCAGTGCAGTTACACCCGGGTAAAGAAAGATCGCGATTCGAAGAGGCCTCCCGTTATCCATGCCGCACCTCGATTCTGATTTCATTATCGCGGGTGCTGCTGACGGCCGGCGGACTAACGCTCACGAACCAGCTGGAAGTCACCTGTTCGAGGACCAGGCCGTATGACCCAACCATCCGCGATGGCGAGGGTCCAGCCGTCGCCCTTGATTGTCTTCCCCTCGACCACTGCCGGGGCTGGAACCGTGAGCTTCCCGCGATCCATGTCCACGAGAACCGACGAGGCATCCAGCGTGCCCCAGTCCGCCGACGTCCGGTACGTCGAATAGACGATGCCTTCGCCGGGAATGTTCGTGATCCCGGCTGACGCGAAGGAAGCGCCACGCCCGCGGGGCAGGATCAGAACCGGCGCCTCGACAAAACGACGGCGCAGTTCCGCAAGACGGGCCTTGTGCTCCACATCGCGCCTGGTTTCCCGCTCGCGGATCTCCGGCCCGCCGTAGGACACCGCGGCGGCTTCCAGGTCCTTCGTGGTCCGGGTGGCCGCGAAGGGCTCCATTAGCTTTCCAAGATCGTCGCCGGACTGGATCCGGTGTGTCCAACCCGGAGCGTATTCGTCCAGCAGGATTCCATAAGCAACGCCTGTCGGATAGGCGAACTGGCGAACAAACGTGACTTCGTCGGGAGCCTTTCCAAGCTGTTCGATGGCGCTACGCACCGCCTCGGAGCGGGAACCGGCGGCCACCACAGTCGCCGTGTATTGCGCAAGACCTTCATTGATTTCGAATCCCCGCTCGCTCTCCGCCGCACCGGGAAACCGGCTCCTGCGCGCGGCACGGAACGCCAAAGCGTCGCCCACCGCCGTCGAGCGTGGCTGGCCCGCCGAGCCGATCGCCCGGCTCAGCGCTTTCCACTCCAGTTGCATCCAATAGCGGCCTTCCGGCGAATCCAGATGGTCGCTGGGTAAGTCCTGGACTCCCAGACCCAGCTGCGGCTGAATCCGGTGGAATAGTTCGTGGATCAGGAGCAGGCCTTGCAGGTCATGCAAGGCCACCAGAGACGGCCAGGAAATCGTGGTCCAGCGAGTGCCGCCCCAGTCCATCGCGGAGTTAGCGAATCCCAGCGCGGCCGGCCGCGGGGCATCGGGAGCCGGCTGGTTGGTCGCGATGGTTTTGGTGGCCGGATCGGCGATTACGATCGGACCGCAGAGGGAGATCTTCCACAATTTGCCACCCTCTCGCTCGCACAGGGTCTTCGCCTGGTTGAAAGCCTCTGCCGCACGCTGCTGGTCGATCTGGGCGAGGCCCGCCAGGGGCAGCAAAAACAGCAAGAGACTTCCTCGATTCATGGGTGACCCGCCTTAAAGCCCGGAGTATACGATAAGCAAATGTTATCGCATACTGCGATACGCACGATGCCCCAACTTCCGGTTTACATCCTCGGCCGAAGCAGTCCCTTGAGTGTCCTTTGGGCAGGTGTGCGTAGGCCACTCTCTCACCCGATCAGATCGACGATTTCCTATAGGATAAGAATTTTCGATTACGTTTCTTGAGGTGCCAAATGAACCAGGACCGCCGCGAGTTTCTTGGAGCCGGCCTCGCCCTCTCCACTCAACTGGTTGTCAGCGCGCAGCCGGGGTCTGACCTGACCAGGCTCAGTCTCTGGGAAGCCTCCGAAAGCGTTCGAAAAAGGGTTGTATCACCGGTCGAATTGACACAGGCCTGCCTGCGCAGGATTGAACAACTCAATCCAAAGCTCAATGCGTATATCACGGTCGCTGCCGAGAAAGCACTGGCGCGGGCGCGCCGGGCCGAGGCCGAACCATGGAGCAGTCGGCTGCATGGAATTCCAATCGGGATCAAAGACATTTTCGATAGCGCGGATATGCGAACGACCGCTGCCAGCAAGCTGTTTGAAAATCGTGTACCGACCACGGATGCCGAGGTTGTACGCAAGCTCAAGGCAACCGGCGCCATAATCATCGGGAAGCAAAACCTGTCCGAATTTGCGTGTACCGGCTCTGGTTTGATCAGCTACTTTGGGGCCGTGCACAACCCATGGAATCTTGAGTATCAGACCGGCGGGTCGTCGAGCGGATCGGCTGCAGCCACGTCTGCCGGGCTGGATTTCGGGTCGGTGGGAAACGACTCCGGCGGCTCAATCCGAATTCCAGCATCGTGGTGTGGTGTCGTTGGCCTTAAGCCGACGCATGGCCGGGTTAGTTTAAGGGGAGGCTTGTCCTCTGAATGGTCCACGGCTTGCGTCGGGCCGATTTGCCGTACGGTGGCAGATGCGGCACTTGTTCTGCAGGCCATTGCCGGCTACGACCCCGCGGACCCAATCAGCTGCGACGAACCGGTTCCCGATTACCTGCAAGCTCTCAAGGCGAACACGAAACGGTTTCGCATCGGTGTCCCGCGTGCACTCTTTGCCGAGACACTCGACCAGGAACATGCTGCTGCATTCAGTGAGAGCCTCCGCGTGCTGGGCCAGCTCGCCACGGACGTGCAGGATATCGAACTGCCACCGGTCCGCCGTTCGATAGGCTTTGACACGATGGCGGAGTTTTACCTCGATCATGAGCCGTATATCACCAAGACTCCTGAGATTTATCAGCCGGAGACGCGACAGCAGCTCGAAACTGCGGGCAAGGTGACGGCTGCAGCATATTCACGCAGCCAATACGAGATGGCAAGCGCGCGCCGAATGATTATGAGTGTCTTCTCCCGGATCGATCTTTTAGTCCTTCCGACATTGCTCCAGCCGCCCCTAAGCATCCCGGAAGTGGGGAAGACAAAGCGACAATCCCATCTGGCTTTGGTGATGCCGTTCAATCTCTACAATCTCCCGGCGCTGACGTTGCCATGTGGCTTTACCCGTTCCGGATTTCCAATCGGGCTTCAGATCGTTGGGCCGCGGTTCGGCGAGACGAAAGTGCTGGCGCTGGCGCACACCTACGAGCAGTCGACCGGGTGGCATAAGCGACGGCCTGCTCTATGAGGGCGTTGGACGCCCGGCTGATCGGCCGAAAAATCGCGGAGGTACGCCTGAGTCGCCTAACGAACCTGCATGGTGACTATCCCGACTCGCCGCCACATACTTGCGCATCGCCCAATCGTCTTATCGGCCATTCCATCTTGCGCTCCCGCGCAAGATCGACCCGTTGTGCTCGAACGGTCCCCGTGTGATCCAGGTACTTTCAGTCCTTGATTCCGATGAGATCGGGAATCGGTTGTGGCGAAAGAAACTCGTCCCTTGACGTGCGAGCATTCCGTTGCGCAGCACATCCTCTGGGCAGTAGATCTGCTCGCGGTCTTTTGACTCGTGAATCTCTCTCCTGTCCTAGAAGACCAGACGTAATGCCATCTGGATGCGGCGAGGCGTGTTGGCCTGCGATAGAATCTTGCCGAATGTGGACGAAGTGGGTCCCAGGTCGGGCGGATTGAAGATGGCGCGGTTGGTGCTGTTGAAGAATTCGCAGCGATAGGTCATCCTGGTCCGCTCGGTGATGCGGAAACCCTTGATGATCGAAAAATCCACCTGTTGCACGCTGTCCGCTCGAAGATTCGCGAAACGTGTGGGAAAGGTACGCACGTTCGATCCCAGTTGTTGCGCGCTGACGCGGTTGAACTGCGAAGTATCGAATGAGTTGTCGACGTTGTGCGGGTCCAGATTGAGGGGGCCGCCAAGATAAATCACGTTGCCCCAGCCGAGCGCCGTGCCGGTGGTAAACGTGGTAATCAGGTTCACGTTCCAGCCGCCGACCGCGTAGTCGAGCACGCGGTTGGCGCTCTTCATCAGCGCCTTGCCTTTGCCAAGCGGCAGGTCGTACGTGCCGCTCCACACCAGCCGGTATGGACGGTCCTCGGCCGCGATTCGTTTTTCCAACTGCGGGTCCGGGTCGTTCAGGCGGCTGCGTTTCTCCATCAGCTTCGACCACTGGAAATTGATCAGCATGAGGAAACCATGCGAGAAGCGTTTTTCGATGCGCGAGTCCAGGGCGTGGAACCACGAGGACCCGTCGGTGAACGACTGTCCCACCACGCCCGCCGCGCCGGAGAATTGGGGAAAGGGGCTCAACAGCTGGCTGCGGGCGATGACGCTGCCGTTAAGGCCGGTGCCCGGCAGCAGGCCGGCAAAGGGGTTCGGAACGTTGGCAGACAGACGGTCGATCGCCGCCTGGTCGCGAGTGGCGGAAGTGGAGAGATACTGCAGCGGTGTGCCGTTGAAATTGTGATTCACGGGCATTTTGACCGCCTTGTTCCCGATATAGCCGATCTCCAGAAGCACGTTGGGGAACAGCTCCCGCTGTACCGACACCTGCCAGCGGGTGGAATACGCATAGCCGGGGTCTGGATCGTAGTACGTGATGCTCTGGCCCAGGAAGGTTGCCAGCCCCAGGCTTGAACCCGAGGGTCTCTGGATTCCGTTGGGAAACGGATTCGCCAGCGAGGCGGCGGCCGTGAGATAGCCGTCGTTGGTCGCGACCAGCGGCGTGGTCTGGCTGAAGCCGGGCGCATTGTTTCCGGCAATGCCGTACGGGAAATAGTAAATACCGGCGCCGCCTCGGATTACGGTTCTGGAGATGCCGCCTGGCGTCCACGCAAAACCGATGCGCGGTGAGAAATTCGCCTTGGGGGTGGAATAGATACCTGTGTTTCCAGGGCCGGCAAAAAGCGGGCCGCCATTCACTTTGAATTGGGCTGCCGGAATTTCGACGATCGGGTTCGCAGCGTACGCCGCAATGGCCCTGGCGGCAATCGGGCTGGCGGCCGCGGTATCGAACCCGTTGATGGTGCGATTGTAGCGTTCCGTGGTTGGAGTCTCGCCTTCCAACCGCAGACCCAGATTCAGCGTAAGGTTCGGGAGCACGCGGAAATCGTCCTGCAGGTAGGCGGCGTAGTAGTTGTTCTTGTTCTGCCGGAAGGCATTCAGGTCGTACTGCCCGGACGTGGGCATCCCCAGCAGGAAGGCCGCCAGGTCCTGCCCGATGGGAGCGCTGGGAGAGTTGTCGAGCGGGCCGTTGGTCCAGTTGGTGCCGAATACAAACGTGCCATTCGAATACCCAGCGTTGAGCTGCGATTCGCGGTATTGCCGCACATCGACGCCGAACTTGAGGCTGTGCTTGCCCTGGATTTTAGTGAAGCTTTCAAAAATCTGGAAGATATCCAACGGCCGCTCGATGCCGCCATCGCTGCCGAGCGCGGTGAAGGTGGTGAAGGAAACCCGGGGCAGAATCTTGCGCGGGGCATTGGAGGAGAGATACGACGGCAGACCAAGGGACGTCGAATCGTAGCCCAGCGAGAAATTAGTCTGGGGTTCGACAAAGCGAGTCCAGTTCAGCCGGGTGTTTACCAGGAAAGTGGGGCTGATGGTGTAGACGTCATCGAAGGTAAGGCCCCAATTGAGCCGCTGCAAATAGTTTCCCGCTGTGGGATTGTCGTAGACAGACTTACCGAATCCATTGCCGCCGCTGCCGACACGCAGGTTGTTCCTGGCGCCGAAAAAGAACTTGTGACGGTCCGAAAGGTTGACGTCGAGACGGCCAATCGTATTGTAGAAGCGGTTGCGCTCGCCATCCGTGTTGGAGAGATAGTTGGCCTGTCCGTTGGCTTGGCCGGGCTGGTTCGGCAGCACATAATACTTCAAGTAATTCTTCGCAATTGGAGAGATCAGGTTGGCGGGTATGATGTTGTTGGCGAATGGCTGCCGGGCGATGCGGCCGCCCTGAACCACGCCGGAAAGCGGGTCGTAAATCTGGTAGACGGCGCCCACCTTGAGGAGCGCCGAGAAGTCGCCGCCGCGTTCCGCTTCGGTGGGCATCGTGTTCGTGGTGGGCGCGGGCAATGCGTCGCGCACACCTTCATAGGCGAACATGAAAAAGATCTTATTGCGGCCGTCGATGAGTTTGGGAATGCGGACCGGTCCGGAGAACGATCCGCCGTACTGGTTGTAGCGGCTTACGGGCTTCCTGGCGCCCGCCTTATTAGTGAAGAACGGGGTGGCGTTAAACGCCGAGTTCTGGTTGAACTCATAGAGCGTGCCGTGGAAGTCGTTGGTGCCGCTCCGGGTGATGATGTTCACGGTGCCACCGCCGGAATGGCCATAGGCTGCGTCGGCCTGGAAGCTTTCGGCCTTCACCTCCGTGACGGCATCCATCGGTGGGTTGTAGGCCACGCGGAGGTCGCCGGTGTTGTCCGCCGCGCCGTCGATCAGGAGCTCGTTGACCTGTGCCGGTGCGCCGCCCATGGAGAATCCCGATGGACCGGCGTTGTCGAAGGGGCGGGTAAATCGCGGATCGGTATTGGGCACAACGCCGAAGGCCAGCTGCGCCAGCGCCAGCGGGGTGCGGCCGGAGACCGGCATGTTCTCGATTTGGGCGGAGGAGATCAATTGTCCGGTGCTGGCGGTGGTCGTCTGCAGCACCGCGGCTTCCGCCATTACGCTGATGGTTTCGCTGACCGCGCCGACCTCCATCTGGATATCGACGCCGAGGCGTTCATTGGCGCCCGCGGCCAGGCTGTCGCGCACATACCGCTTGAAGCCGCTCGCCTCCGCCGTCAGGCGGTAAGTGGCCGGCTTCAGGAAGGGGATGGTGTACAATCCCTCGTGGTCCGAAACTGTTTCGAACCTGGCTTCCGTCCCGATCTGAACGACAGAGATTCTGACCGACGGAACCACTGATTCCTGGGCATCCGTGACTCGTCCGCTGATGGTGGCGCGAAACTCCTGGGCTGTGCAGACGGCCGTCAGCAGAAGCAGCGTGCCGAAAATGTGACGCATGTAATCCTCCCCCGGATCACTGTGAGATTTACAAAGATTGGATGGAGTATACACCCGCGAGGGCTGCCGCGCTCACTTTATTAATGGTAAATTTTAGCGCTACATTTCCTTGCGCTCGACCTGCTCCAAGTGAATATCGGGCGTTAGCGTCGAGCCATGCACCGAAAAATCGTTGACGTTGAGCAGCACCAGCGCCGGGACTCCGGCGGTCTTCTGCGCCTGGACATGCTGAAACGCAACTGCCTTCACGGAATCCAGCACGAAGGCCGGCCGGCGGTCCTCCTGCATGAACCCCACCTCCACATTGTTCAGCTCGATTCCTCTGGCGTGCCGGATGAAGAAGCCGTATGCGGGAAGCATGCCGAACATGGATGGCTCGGGATATTCCTTTTCCCGTTCCGGTGTGGCGTACGGTTCGCGCGGCGGGACGCCTCCGGCCGCCCGGAAAAAGAAAGTGTTGACCAGCTCGGCGGGCTGCCGGGCCACCTGATCCAGCGTCAAGCCGCCGCGATAGAGAATACGGATGTTGCTCAGCTTCACGTCTTCGATGTCGTGCCCGGGAATGCCGCTGAGAATGGAACCGTACCTCGGATCGGCGTCATATACCACGAGGTTGCTGATGCTCACGCGGCGAATCGAACCGATCGCGGTTCCCTCGGGCGAGCGAACCGATCGCGGTTCCCTCGGGCGAGCGCAGCCGGCTGCCCAGCCGCAGAAAGATGGGCGCGTTGGAAACATCCCGCATCGTGATGTTCGATATCGCGACGTCTTCGATGTGTGAGCCATCCACGGACTCCAGCGCGAGACCGCGCGAGCGGTCGAAGATCACGTTGGAGATCACGATGTTCCGGAAATCGCCTTCCGATTCCGTACCGATTTTGATTCGGCCGGTGGGGCCATCGCGGTCGGGAGCCTGTTTGACGGTCCGCTTGTAGGTGCCGTCCAAGAGCGAACCGATGTCATAGCCGCTGACCAGGCTGTTGGCGATGGTGATATTCTCGCTCGCTCGCGCAACACCCAGGGCGTGGGTGCCTTTCAAGACGATCGCGTCGTCGTTAGGGGCATTCACGCTGGTATTGGAGATGCGCACATTTCGGCTGGAGTCCAGGTCGATGCCGTCCCGGTTGGTGTCGATCGTCAGGTTGTCGATCGTGAGATTATCCACGCCGGTGGCCAGGATCCCAAAATGTCCACCAGTGAGAATCGAAAAATCACGCAGCGTTACTTTTCGGCAGAGCTTCAGGGCGATGGCTTTGTCGCCGCCCCCACCGCGTTCCCCGCGCGTCAGGGCCTTGCCGGAGATGACGCCGGCGCCAACGATCGAGACGTTCTCCAGCCCCTCGCCCCAGATCAGACTGTTGTGGAAATGGCTGTGTCCGAAATCCTGAAACTTGTCCCACTGGTTGGGCTCGGGCGCATCGTAGGCAGACGGGTCGGCGTCTGCTTCCAGCCGGGAACCGGGTTCGAATTGCAGGGCGAGATTGCTGCGCAGGCGAATCGAACCGGTAAGATAGGTTCCCGCCGGGAAATCCACGGTTCCACCGCCCGCAGCCGCGGCGGCATCGATCGCCTTACGGATAGCGTCGCGGTCGGCCGTCTTGCCGTCGCCCTTTGCTCCGAACGTCTTCACGTCGAATATGCCGGCCCTAAGTTGTCCCGCAAGCAGCCAGGGTGTGAGCGCGAGAGCAACCCGGCATAACATCCAATGTGCGATCATTCCAGATCCTTACTCGAACATATGATATCGAACCGCCCGGCACCGCCAAGTTATAATGTGAGGTCCATGCGCACAAGTCCCCCGAGATCGGTCCCCCTGAATGACTTGTTGCGACAAGCCACCGCACTGCAAAGCGAACTGTCCGCCAGTGTGAATCGCGTTCTCGCAAGCGGCTGGTACATTCTCGGCCGCGAATGCGCCGCCTTCGAAGCGGAGTTTGCCGCGTACTGTGGCGTGTCGCATTGCGTTTCGGTAGCGAATGGCACGGACGCGCTCGAAATTGCGTTGCGTAGCTTGGGGATCGGTCCCGGCGATAGCGTGGCGACCGTGGCCAACGCCGGCGGATACTCCACCACCGCCATCCGCTCGGTGGGAGCCGAACCGGTCTATATCGATATCGACCCATATTCCATGAACATGTCGGCCGCCAGTTTGTCCGCCCGCCTGACACCGGCAGTGCGGGCGGTCATCGCGACGCATCTCTACGGATACATGGCGGACCTGCCCGCGCTGCTTACGGTTACCGGCCGTGCCGCGATACCGCTGGTGGAAGATTGCGCCCAGGCGCACGGCGCGGCAATCGGCGGGAGGAAGGCTGGCAGTTGGGGAGCACTGGCGTGCTTCAGTTTCTACCCCACCAAAAACCTCGGAGCGCTGGGCGACGGCGGTGCCATCACCACCAACGATGAAGGCCTCGCGCAGCGGGCGAAATCGCTCCGCCAGTACGGGTGGAGCGGCAAATATCAGTGCTCCGAATACGGCCGGAACAGCCGCCTGGACGAAATGCAGGCCGCCGTCCTGCGCGCGAAACTGCCGTACCTGGACGGTTGGAACGCGCGCCGGAGGGAAATCGCTGCCATCTATTCGGCGGCGCTCGCAGGCCAGGCGTTGGAATACCCGCTGGATTTTGGGCAAGCCTACGTGGCTCATCTCTACGTGATCCGAAGCCACGCGCGCGATCAGATTCGAGGCGCGCTCGGGCGGTGCGGTATCGCCACGGATATACACTATCCCGTACCGGATCATCTACAGACGGCGGCACGAGGAACGCGCGCCGCGGTTACCGCGAAACTACCCGTCACCGAGCAGGCAGCTCGCGAGGTCCTCACGCTGCCCTGCTATGCCGAACTGGAGGATGCCGAAATATCCGCCGTCGCGGGCGCCTTACAAGCGCTCGCAGAGGAGGTTCGCGTTGGCTGACGGGAGCTATTTCAAACACGAAACGG
>Ga0157372_10009433_pt1 | contig 10383 bp, 7 predicted proteins | sample C55metaG_FD_115307 | JGI IMG/M metagenome (GOLD analysis project Ga0157372, IMG submission 115307) | Corn rhizosphere microbial communities from Kellogg Biological Station, Michigan, USA - C5-5 metaG | ecosystem: Host-associated > Plants > Roots > Rhizosphere > Soil | place: USA: Michigan...
CGGCCCCTGCAACGCCAGCGCTGAAATGCTCTCAGAAATGTCTTCGATCTGCACATCCATGCCCGCAGCGTTTTGCGTGAACCAACGCAGACTCGGATCGGCCGCGGTCCAGCGATACGTGTTCTCTTCGAGCCGCGAAACAGTCCCGTCGTCGATTACTTTCCCACGCTCGTCGCACCACGGCGTATAGATCACCTGGCCCACCGTCACCTTTCGCATGTCGCGAGTGATGATTCGATCGACGAGTCGCGTCGCATCTTTTCCCGTGAGCCGGTATTTGAACAGCGGCGAGATATCGATCAACGCCGCCGCGTTGCGAATCGCGTTGTACTCGTGCTCGTGATGCGGTTCGTAAGAGCTGACAGCATAGTAGCCAGACCACTCTCGATAGCTAAGACTTTCGCAGAGTGGCAATGTGCGTTCGTGAAATGCGGTTCCGATAGGCATGGGTGTTTGTCAGGGCGAGCGATTATAAGTATCCTAACGCGTTTGCGGCAAGACGGCACTTTTACAGGATTCACATGATTTATCAGGATTTACATGTAAATCGTGCCTAATCCTGTAAATCCTGTGAAACCAGATCTTTCGTACAAGCCTTCACAGCAATCATGAACAAATACGACGTCGTCGTGATCGGCGGCGGACATAACGGTCTGGTAAATGCCGCCTATCTCGCGCGTGCGGGTAAAAAGGTGCTGGTGCTGGAGCGTCGTCACGTGCTTGGCGGCGCCGCAGTGACGGAAGAAGTGTTTCCCGGCTTTAAGTTTTCTGTCTGCTCGTACGTTGTCTCTCTGTTGCGCCCGGAGATCATTCGCGAACTCGATCTCCCACGGCACGGTCTCGAAATCCTCCCTCTCGACGGCACGTTCACGCCGATGCCGAACGGCGACTATCTCTGGCGCGTCAACGATCACGCGCGCACGCGCCGCGAGATCGCGCGCCACTCGCGCCTCGACGCCGAAGCTTATGACGAGTACGGCAAAGCCATGATCGAGATGGCCCACTTCGTAAAACCGATCATGAGCATGACTCCCCCCGACCCCACGACCCTGGATCCGAAAGCCTGGAAGAACCTCGCGTTTCTCGGCCGTCGTTTTCAGAAACTGCCTTACGAAGATCAGTACAACCAGGTGCAGTTGATGACGATGAGCGCCGTCGACTTTCTCGATCAGTGGTTTGAAACTGACGTGCTGAAAGCGACCATGTCGGCCTCGGGGATCATCGGCACATTTCTCGGCGTGCGTTCTCCGGGCACGGCGTACGTGCTGCTGCATCATTACATGGGCGAGATTGATGGCGCGTTTCGTTCGTGGGGCTTCGCGCGTGGTGGCACGGGTGCGATCTCAAATGCGATCGCTGATGCGGCACGTGAAGCTGGAGTTGAGATCCGCACGGAAGCGGCAATCAAAAAGATTCTTGTGAAGAACGGGCGTGCCGTCGGAGTTGTGCTTTCAAATGGCGATGAGATTTATGCGGATGTGATTTCGTCGAGCGTCGATCCGCGTTTGACGTTCATGAAGATGGTTGGCGAGGAACATTTGCCTGACGATTTTTGTGTCGATCTCAAACGTTACAAGTATCGCGGTTCATCGGGGAAGGTGAATCTCGCGCTGGATGGCTTGCCGGACTTCAAGTCGCTGCCTGGTCCAGGCGCGCATCTCCGTGGCGCGATCTCGATTTCGCCGGGTGTCGACTACATGGAGCGCGCGTACGACGAAGCAAAGTATGGGCGCTTTTCGCGCCGTCCTTACATCGACATGGTGATTCCGAGTTTGACCGATCCGTCGGTGGCGCCGCCCGGCAAACACGTGATGTCGTGTTTCGTGCAGTACGCGCCGTACAACTTGAAAGAAGGAACCTGGGACGAGAAGCGCGACGAGTTTGGCGATACTGTGATCGACACGATTGCCGAACACGCGCCGAACATTCGAGATCTGATTCGCGATCGGCAGGTGTTGACTCCGCTCGATCTCGAGCGCGAGTTTGGTTTGTCGGAAGGAAATATTTTCCAGGGCGAGTTAACGCTCGAACAGCTCTTCTTTCTGAGGCCCGCACCAGGCTGGGCGCAATATCGCACGCCGATAAAGGGTCTTTACATGTGCGGCTCCGCCACTCATCCAGGCGGCGGAATCATGGGCGCGCCGGGCCGGAACGCGGCACTCCAGTTATTGAAAGATCTTTAACCACGGATGACACGGATTTAAACTGGTAATGACTTACGACGTGATCATCATCGGCGGTGGCCATAACGGACTCGTCGCTGCGTGTTACCTCGCGAAGAGCGGGTTGAAGACGCTTGTGCTCGAGCGCCGTGAAAGTGTTGGCGGTGGGGCTATCACCGAAGAGCTGCATCCGGGTTACAGATGTTCAACGTTGGACCATGCAGCGGGGCCTCTTGCGCCGCAAATCATGTCGGAGCTAAACCTTGCGAGTTTCGGACTCGAAATGTTCACGCCGGAAGCGCGCGTGCTTGCACTCGCGCCCGACGGCAGACACTGCTGCATCTTCAACGACACTTCGCGCACAGTCAGCGAGATCGAAAAGTTTTCGAAAAGCGATGCGGATGTTTATCCGGAATTCGTGAACACTTTCGCGCGCATCGGACGAGTGCTCGCACCGCTCATTTCGATGACGCCGCCGCTGATCGACAAACCGACAGCGGCTGACGCGTGGCACCTCGGCAAAGTCGGGCTCGCGTTTCGTGGCTTAGGCAAAAAGGACGAGTATCGACTGTTGCGCTGGGGACCGATGGCGGTCGCCGATCTCGTCAGTGAATGGTTTGAAACGGAGTTGTTACGTGCGACAGTCGCGGCGCGCGGGATCCACGGGGCGTTCGCTGGTCCATGGTCTGCCGGAACGAGTCTCGGACTCTTGTGGCAAGCGGCGATGGATGGAAGCGCAATCGGGTCTGCTTCATATCCGAAGGGTGGCATGGGCGGTTTGGCGAATGCTTTGGCAAACGCGGCGAAAGCTGCGGGCGCTGAGATACGAACGCAGGCAGCAGTGACGGAGATTGCAGGTTCAAAAGTAAGACTCGACGGCGGTGAGGAGATCGAGGCGCGCGCAGTCGTGTCTAACGCTGATCCACGTACGACGTTCTTGAACCTGGTGGATCCGGTCGATCTCGATCCGAACTTCTTGTTGAAGATGCGCAACTACCGCGCACCAGGAACTGTCGCGAAGATAAATCTCGCGCTGTCAGGGTTGCCAGTGTTTCGAGGTGTAAACGGGGACGAAACAAAACTTGCCGGGCGGATTCACATCGGTCACGAGATCGATTATCTCGAGCGCGCGTTCGACGCTTCGAAATACGGCGAATTTTCGCCCGAACCGTATCTCGACATCAACATTCCATCGATCGGCGATCCGTCATTGGCGCCGCAGGGAAAACATGTGATGTCGATTCACGTGCAGTTTGCTCCGTTTAAGCTGAAGCAGGGCGATTGGAACGGGCGTCGCGAGGAGTTTGCGGGCAATGTGATCAATCGTTTGGAAACGTACGCTCCGGGCTTGCGCGACTCGATCGTCGCCAGCCAGGTGATCACTCCGCTCGATCTCGAACAGACTTACGGACTCAGCGGTGGACACATTCACCACGGTGAACAAACGCTCGATCAGTTCTTCACCTTTAGACCGTTGATCGGCTGGGCGCAATATCGAACACCGCTAAAGCGACTTTACCTCTGCGGCGCCGGCACACACCCGGGCGGTGGATTGACAGGATTGCCAGGAGCGAATGCCGCGCGCGAGATTGCTCGAGATTTTAAGGCGGGAAAAGTTTAGTTTCACAGGATTTACAAGATTTTTCATGATGTAAATCCTGCAAAATCTCTTAAATCATGTCCAACCGAAGCTTCGCCAGCGACAATAACGCCGGTGTCCATCCGGAAGTACTCGAAGCCATCAAGGCCGCGAACGACGGTCACGTGATCGCGTACGGCAACGACCACATCACCGCGCGCGCGACGAAAGTGTTTCAGAAACACTTCGGCAGAGACATCGCGGTCTATTTTGTCTTCGGCGGCACTGGCGCGAACGTCCTCGGTCTAAAGTCGATCACCAAACCTTACAACGCGATCATTTGCGCTGACACGGCGCACGTGAACGTCGACGAATGTGGCGCGCCCGAGAAGTTCACGGGCTGCAAACTCATCGCTCTCCCCACACCCGACGGCAAGCTTCGCGTCGAGCAACTGAAACCACTTCTCCACGTCTTTGACAACGAACATCACGTTCAGCCTCGCGTGGTCTCAGTCTCACAAGCCACCGAGATGGGCACGGTCTACACAAAGAAAGAACTCAAAGCCCTCTCCAGCTTCGCTCACGACAACGACATGTTTATGCACGTCGACGGCGCTCGCCTCTCGAATGCAGCCGTGAGGCTCAATGCGAGTCTGAAAGAGATCACTGCTGACGCCGGTGTCGACGTGCTCTCATTCGGCGGCACGAAGAACGGAATGATCTACGGCGAGGCCGTGGTCTTCTTCGACAAGAAACTCGCCGCCGACTTCAAATATATTCGCAAGCAAGGCACGCACCTCCCGTCGAAGATGCGTTATATCTCCGCGCAGTTCGAAGCGATGCTCGGCGGCGATCTCTGGAAGCGAAGCGCCGCGCATTCAAATCGCATGGCGCAGATGCTCGCGACCGAGCTCGCAAAGATACCGCAGATCAAGATCACGCAAGCAGTAGAATCAAACGGCGTCTTCGCAATCGTGCCCGCGAAGTACGTACCGGCACTCCAGAAGAAATATTTCTTTTACGTTTGGGATGAAGAGATTTCGGAAGTGCGACTGATGGCGTCGTTCGACACGACCGAAGAAGACATTCACGATTTCATCGATGTGGTACGTAAGACAGTGAAGTGAGCAGCGTGCTCGACGACGTGGTTGACGAAGTTGAGCCGGCGCCAGGAATTGTATCGGTGATGGCAGGCATAAAGCCTCCCATGCTACTGAGCATTGACGTCGGTACGTCCGGAGTGCGCGCGGCGTTGTTTGACGATCGCGGCAACGAAGTGCCCGGCGCGCAAGCGCGCAGACACCGCAACCTCTCAGACTTTGTCGACCTGGACGCCGATAGCCTGGTCGACGAAGTTGTAAAAACCATCGACGAGCTACTCACATATCACTTTCACTCTGCCGCGCAGATCGAACTCATCGCCGTCTCAGCATTTTGGCACAGCCTGATCGGCGTCGACGCCGCAGGACGTGCGACAACACCATTACTGACCTGGGCCGACACTCGCGCCGCTGAGTACGCAAAACAATTGCGCAAACAATTCGATGAGCGTGCGAATCACGCGCGCACCGGTTGCCGCTTTCACGCGAGTTACTGGCCCGCGAAGTTGCAATGGCTGAAACACAAGCAGCCACAAAAACTCAACGCGACGCGCTGTTGGCTCGGATTCGCTGAGTATCTCTTCCTGCGATTGTTCGGTGAGACTGCGACGACGATTTCGATGGCATCCGCCACCGGTCTCATGAATCAGCAAACGTGCGACTGGGACTGGGATTTTGTCGAAGCGCTAAGCATCTCGCCCGACACGTTGCCGGAAATCAAAACCAGATTAAGTTCGCGCCTTTCAGATGCGTTTACATTTCGCTGGCCCGGGTTAGCAGAAGCTCGACTGGTGACGATCGTCGGAGACGGAGCGGCCAACAACATCGGCGCCGGCTGCACCACGAAAGAAAAAGTTGCGTTGATGATCGGCACATCAGGCGCGATGCGGGTCGCGTTTGCAGGTGAACCTCCGAGCGAGATCCCGTCGTCACTCTGGAGTTATCGAGCTTCCGATCGGCGTGTCGTTGTTGGCGGGGCGTTGTCAGACGGCGGCGGACTCGTCAACTGGTTAACTGAATCGTTGAACGTCGACGATGTTTCGTTGCAAGAAGAATTAGCGGCGCTCGAACCTGATTCTCACGGACTCACAGTCTTACCTTTCTGGTCCGGCGAGCGAAGCACTGGCTGGTCCACAGATACGCGCGGCGGCATCTTCGGTCTGAGGCAACAAACGACGCCCGCCGAGATCGTGCGCGCGACACTCGAAGCAATCGCGTATCGCTTCGCTTTAATCGCGCGTGATCTCGATCTCGTCGCGCCGAACGCGACGATTGTTGCATCAGGCAACGCACTTCGTTCTTCGCCAGTTTGGTTGCGGATCATCGCCGATGTTTTAGGTCGTCCATTGACGTTTGGCGGCACTGCGGAAAGCTCGACCCGTGGCGCTGCCTTGCTTGCGCTGGAAGCGGTGGGCAAAATAGCGACCATTGACGAAGATTCAGTTGTAGTTGAACAGGTGTTCGAACCTGACATGTCGCGACATGCTCGATATCAAAAGGGCCTCGCGCGGCAGGAGGAGCTTTACGAAAAAATTTTTGTGCCTTTTGTGGCTAAAAAGGAAAACTAACTAAATGAGCACGCCCGTGCAGAAAGAAAACACAAACCCCGAACTCGATCAACTCTGTATCAACACAATTCGAGCCTTATCAATCGACGCTGTGCAAAAAGCGAACTCCGGTCATCCTGGGTTGCCGCTCGGTGCGGCGCCGATGGCTTACGTTCTGTGGACTCGCTTCATGCGTCACAATCCGCGCAATCCGAAGTGGGAAAATCGAGATCGCTTTCTGCTTTCGGCGGGCCACGGATCGATGTTGCTCTATTCGCTGCTGCATCTGACCGGCTACGATCTGCCTCTCGACGAATTGAAAAACTTTCGGCAGTGGGGTTCGAAGACGCCCGGCCATCCTGAGTATGGACTCACGCCCGGCGTTGAAATCACCACTGGTCCATTGGGCCAGGGATTCGCGAACGGCGTCGGCATGGCGATGGGCGCTGCACATCTCGCGGCGAAGTTCAACAAAGAAGGTTTGTCGCCGATCGATCATTACGTTTACGCGATCGTTTCCGACGGCGATTTGATGGAAGGCGTTGCCTCAGAAGCCGCGTCACTCGCGGGACACCTGAAGCTCGGCAAGCTGATCTATCTTTACGACGACAACAAGGTCACGATTGAAGGGTTCACCAGTCTTGCGTTTAGCGAAGACGTGCCGAAGCGTTTTGAGTCTTACGGCTGGCACACGCAGACCGTTGCTGACGGCAACGATCTTGACGACATCGACCAGGCCATTCGCGTCGCGCAGTCCGTCACAGACGCGCCGAGTTTGATTTCAGTCAAGACTACGATTGGCTACGGCATGCCGACCCAGGGCACGCGCAAAGCGCACAGCGACGCGCCCGGTGAAGAAGCTGTTCGCGAAACGAAGCGACATTTGGGATGGCCGGAAGACAAGCAGTTTTATATTCCCGACGAAGCACTCGCGCATTTTCGCGAAGCAGTCGGGCGCGGTGAGCGACAGGAGTCGGAGTGGCGCGCGCTGGTCCAGAAATACACGGAAAAATTTCCGGAAGAAGGTGAAAGCTGGCGCGCGACGATGAGTGGAGAGTTGCCTGCCGGGTGGGAAGATCACCTGCCGAAGTTTGAAGATGCGAAACCTGTGGCGACGCGCGTCGCAAGTGGAGAAGTAATAAACGCACTTGCGAAAGTGTTGCCGATGCTTATCGGCGGCTCAGCGGATCTCGGGGTGTCAAACAACACGGACATCAAGGACAGTCACAGTTTCGAAGCAGACGCTTACGATGGTCGTATCCTGCATTTCGGCGTGCGAGAGCATGCGATGGGCTCCACGCTCACCGGGATCTCGCTGAATGGCGGTTTGATTCCTTACGGCGGAACGTTCCTCACGTTCTCGGACTACATGCGACCCGCAATTCGTTTGGCGGCACTGTCAGAAGTGCAGGTGATTTACGTGTTCACGCACGATTCCATCGGACTCGGCGAGGATGGACCAACGCACCAGCCAATCGAACACCTCGCAGCGCTACGAGCGATCCCACACCTGTTTTTGATTCGTCCGGCAGATCCAGCGGAGGTGAGCGAGGCGTGGCGAATGGCGATTTTGCGCCGCACGGCGCCGACGGCGCTCGCGCTCACGCGGCAAAAAGTGCCGGTTATAGATCGGAAGAAGTATGGAAAGGCGGATGGTTTGCGACGCGGTGCATACGTTCTTGCTGACGCGGATTCGCCGAGGTTGATTCTGATCGGAACTGGATCGGAAGTTTCGCTCGTGTTGGAAGCGCATGAGAAGTTGCTTGCGGAAAACATTCCGACGCGCGTTGTGTCGTTGCCTTGCTGGGAGTTGTTTGAGCAGCAGTCGCAAGAGTATCGCGATGAAGTTTTTCCGCCGTCGCTTACAGCGCGGCTAGCGGTTGAAGCCGGGGTGGGACAGGGTTGGGAGCGATATGTTGGATCGAATGGCGATGTGATTTGCCTCGATCGTTTTGGTGCTTCGGCGCCGGGTGATATTGTGCTGCGCGAGTTAGGATTCAATGTTGAAAACGTCCTTAAGCACGCTCGGGCTCTTGTGAACAGTTAGACAGGATTACAGGATTTTCAAGATTTACAAGAAGAATCATGTTAATCCTGAAAATCTTATAAATCATTATGAGAATAGCTATAGCCGCAGATCACGCTGGTTACCCCCTCAACGAACGAGTCATCGCAGAGTTGAGCAAGGGTGGACATGAGTTGACCGACTTCGGCACTCACAATGGTTCCATTGCCGACGACTATCCCGACTACGCAAAAGCCGTTGGCGAAGCGATCCAAGAGGGATCGGTAGATATCGGAATATTGATTTGCGGCAGCGGTGTTGGGGCGTCGGTCGCCGCCAGCAAAATGCGCGGCATTCGCGCCGCTCTTTGCGGTGATACTTATTCCGCGCGCCAGTCACGCGAACATGACGACTGCAACGTGCTTTGTCTCGGAGCGCGCGTTGTAGGGTCAGAGCTCGCGTTGGAAATCGTGCGCGCATTTGTGGCAGCGAGATTTACCGGCGAAGAACGGCACCGGCGGCGGCTCGCGAAGATCGAAGCGATGGAAAACTTTTAATGCCGCAGATTACGCGGATAAACGCAGATCAGATCTGCGTTTATCCGCGTAATCTGCGGCTGACCCGATCCAAGCATGCCTAAACCACGAAGCGCAGAGTTCCCGGCAACACCTGGAACTGAACCGGCGTCACACCTCGAACATTCCCATCCGCCTCGAGTGGCATCGCATCCTGTGCGAGAAAAGTCTCAATACTGACAATGCTGCCCTGCGTGATCGTCACCTTCGGATTGTTGACGTGGCCGCCGGTGTGTATGCGTGAGAGCTCCGTCACGACGTTCGCGCGCGTCAGTCCTGAGGCAGTGATCACGTCGAGCTTTCCATCGTCGACGCGCGCTTCCGGCGATAGCATCATTCCACCACCGGCATAAAGCCCGTTCGCCACGCCGGCGAGGTTCATTGGTCCATCAATAACGATACGACCGTCGACTTTCACGCGCACACGTCGCTCGCGCCACGCAGCCAGGGCGCCCACTGCGGCACAGACGAAACGAAACTCGCCGGAGAAGTTCCGCATGAACCGGCCTTGCGCGGCGACGCGTCCGGCTGTTTCTCCGCCGATTCCCATGGTCGACGCATTGAGGCAGATGAACGGTTTTTCGAATTCATTGCAACGACCGTAAAGAACGTCGATCGTTTTCGCGCTGCTGTTACCACAGGAATGGGAGACGAGCCCGTCGACCCAGTCTTGCAGCGGTGAGCGCCCACGGCGCAATCCACGCGCGAAATCGTTGCCGGTGCCGGCTGGAAGAATCGCGAGCGTGGCAGATGGATTGATTGGCGTTGGAGGAACGTCCGGATCGTCGTTGAACTGAAAGAAACCTTCGGCGGCTTCGCTTAGTGTGCCGTCGCCACCCACAACGACGACAGATTCGGTGCCTGATGTTAAAGCCGAGCGAGTCTTAACCGTTGCGTCGCCGGCGGAGATGGTTTCGTGGGTTTGGTACTGAATGCCGGCGGCATCGAGCGCTTTCGAAATCGTGGGCCATGCTTGCCGCGCTTTAGCCGCAAGGGGATTGGTGATAATGAGCATCCAGCATCAGGAAGCGGGGACGCGAAGACAGGGAGAAGGGGAGACGCGGGGACGGGCGACTTCACCGCGTCTCCGAGTCTCCCCCTCTCCGTGTCTTCCCGTCTTATCCGCGGGCCCGGGCTCGACTCGCGGCCAGCGCGAGCTCACGAGCACGTGGCATCGCATCGACAGCGCGTCCGATCTGCGGATCGCCGTCGTTGAAGACCTGTGTCGCGGTCCGGTAACCATAGGCCGCGGACAGTATGTTGTAGCGCAACTGCCTTTCTGCGAACGGCCGCGCCTTGTCGAGTTGGTCCGGAGACACCTTGTATATCGGCTTGCTGGCCGCGAACTTCTTCAGCTCCGCGAAGAGAGCATCCGTGAGATGATGGTCTTCGTTAACGAGTTCGTGATCAAACTC
>Ga0157372_10009438_pt1 | contig 10381 bp, 10 predicted proteins | sample C55metaG_FD_115307 | JGI IMG/M metagenome (GOLD analysis project Ga0157372, IMG submission 115307) | Corn rhizosphere microbial communities from Kellogg Biological Station, Michigan, USA - C5-5 metaG | ecosystem: Host-associated > Plants > Roots > Rhizosphere > Soil | place: USA: Michigan...
CCCGCTATAGTCCTAGCCAAGGCGGGTCAGGCTATCCGCTCATACTGCACAAGGCGTTAGCCACGCCCTGCCCTGAGCCCGACGAAGGGCCGGTATCCGCTTCCTTAACGCGAGTTTGCATTATCATTTTCGCAACGATTTTTCGGAACTCATGGGTATTTATGGGTGTTTTTTAGTTAGTTGCCAGTGCTGGATTATCAACTTGGCAATTCTGTTCCTGGCTATTGCACACGTGCAATAGCCAGCACGAGAGGAATTTACTGCATTGACGGTATAAATCTCATTTCAAGATCAATGTCTGTCAGTATATCGTTTACTTGCCTATAGAATTGTGCAGCTTCGGGTGGTAATGGGTATTTACCAAAAACCTCTATCACTATCTTTCTGCCCAGCGCTTCCTTTTTAATTTCATATATCTCACCACTTTCCACTACATCTATATACCTGTTTAATTTAGTCTGCAAAATCCCGCAATGGGTATCAAAGTCCTGCCAATCTAAATGATCGCTTATTACCATCGATACTTCATTGCCTTGTTTGCTCAGGCCAATTAAATCTATAATATCCGGGTTACCTATTGGCATAAGTTACACACTATTTGTCCATTATTTGCTATAGCACGGAGGAAGACTTACCTTTTAATAGAGAGTAACCAAAAAAGGACACGGTAATTTCTACCAAAAATATACATCATTGAGTTTCTTGACATAAATATCCCCGTTTATGATATCAGATATAACACTAATTGGATATTTATTAAGCTCTTCTTTTGAATACGTATTTGTCATTTTTTTTGCCCCTGTGGTCAACGAGCAAATTGTTAATTGTTCATTCTCAAAAAAAAGAAGATCTTCTCCTTTAGGAACAATTGTCAATTGGCCTTTTGGATTCATTTCCTTTTTCCATAAAATCATTCCGTTGCCAGTATCCACAAGATATATAATTGAATGTTGCCTATTTTCTTCATCATTAGAAAAGGGTTTCACCTTTTCATTTAATATTACTAATAATCTGTCACCATAAATGCAAACAGACAGGTCGTAACCATAATCAAATGATCTTCCCCAAAGAAGCTTACCATTAATTTTACCCAAAGCTATTATTTGATCAGAATTTTTTATCAAAAAAGATTTTTGAATATTATAACAACTAATGTTTTGCGAATTATCACTGTTCAATTTATAGCTCCATTTAATTTTATCCAAACTATCAATTGCATACAATTGCATAGTATTACTCCCGATCATTTGACCTGAAATTAAATTCAGGCTTTTGCTTAATGGAACAGAAACATTGCTTGAAATAGGGTTAGTAGTTTCACCTATCTTATTTGCAAAGTCATTTTCTTTTAAGCTTTTTAAATCAACAAAGCTAATTCCATAAACATTGTCAGTTAAGAACAACTGGTGATTATTATTTAAAACAATTTTATGGGGCAAAAGAAATTTATTTCTGTAAACAACATTAAAAGTGCTATTTTTTAACAAAGTGGCTTTATATATTAATTGATTATCGGTAGCATCAAAGGAGATGATATCGTTATTACTAACATCAAAAGATGACGTATAATATCGATTAAAAGGATCCCGAATCTTTTTTACTATAATTTTTTTTTTTATATCTGCAATTATAAAATAGCTTGAATCAAGTTGTGACACAGCCTTTATTAGTAATCTCCCATCTTTGATTTTTTCATCTATAATCTTTAAATCTCTTCCTATGAGTTTTTTAACATCTAAACTGTCTGTTAAATATTTGCCTATTACTTTATTAAAAGAATCCCTTCCAGACATACATCTATATATAACGAACAAAAAAAAAGTTAAAATCAAAAACTTGCCTTTCATAATTTCATAGAATTTTTATGATAGTCCATGATTTCTTTATGAGCTGTGTTAATTTGATTAGCCTGATCTTCAGTCAAGTTAATTTTCATTTCATTTTGATGTAATGATGGCCATAGCATTAACAATGGTACATTAAATCTGCCGCTTGCCCCAAATCCTGTTTTAGGATCATTAACAGAGATATTAAATGTACCAAAGTTGGGGAAATAGTGTTTTGAAGAAAGTCTGGAACCCCAACCAGCAAACGACATAAACTTTTTACTGGATAAACTATTCAGTTCATCTAAAGCTGTACTTCCTGCGTACCGTTTATAGATAGGCGGAGCCGCAATTGTTAATTGTTCGTCTGAAATAAATTGTTTATCCCATTTATACCACGACACATCACTTGTTACGTTGTCCATCTTCCCTTCAAATAAAACCGATCTAAACTTATCAACGGCAAGCCCTGCTATACCTTGATTCAGGTCCTTTAGCAGACCTCCTAATTTATTATATAATATACTTGTTAACGTTCCATTGTCGAAATCATGTGCAAGTTCATCCACAAGGTAAGATGCTCCCAGAGCCCATCGGCTCTTAAAATTATGACCTTCCATTTGATTTTGAGCCCAATTATAATAATCTCTAACTACCTCAAATGAAAACTGCACTTCTTGAATAGTACCACTCTTTTCTCCGTAAATTTGAATCGCATATTGATGGAATTTGTCTTTCCAACTATTTTTCGTGATGGCAGCCATTGCATTTGACCATACTTTACTTTTAGAAATTCTGTCTGAATACAACCAAGCTCCATCGGAACCGTCCATTTTCGCTAATGCCGAGCTTCCCTTATCTTTTGCATATGCTTCGTAACTTTCGTATTCTTCCGCACCATCAAGGTCAATACTATTAATTGGTTTATTACCCGCAAATTGATATGGTGTATACCAAGGATAAGATTTAGTTAAAGGATCGACGGAGTAAAACCGCCCAACTCTTGGATCGTATATCCTCATTCCATAATCTTGCTGGTTACCTTCTCCCTTAATATCATTATCATTTTCTTTACCATTAAAGCCATATTTGTACCCTCCGGTTCCCATTTGCCATCCTGCGGTTTGAGTAGATGGATCGTAAACCATGTGCCCTACACGACCAGGCTGTTCCATACCAAAAGCATAATAATCTTGGATAGTCGCAATGTCTGCCGTGTAGGTATCTACATTTAAACCATCTTCACTACCTCCCTGCACCCGCCTATCAGTAATAGTAGTCAGGACATTACCTAAATGATTATTTAGTTCATAGGATTTATGACCCAAGGTATTCCAGGCTGTGGTAATATTGGTCGCAACATTGGCTGGGCTCAAATTAAGGTCAACTCCAGGTGTCCATATACCCAGGCGGGAAGTTCCATCTAAAGTCTGTTCGCGCCACGTGATATCTCCGCCGGAGCAGGGTTAATTGCAGCATAGAAGTTTATATTTTTCACACATAAGGCCAAAAAATTTCCTGGTTTTCTGCCCTAAAACAATCCAATCGAAAGAATATGATTTATTTTCCACCTTGAAAATTTCAAGGTGTATTTTGCGAGTTACGAGGCTAATCTCAATGTGTGCAATGATAGCTCCTTTGTTAAAAAAAGCCAACCCCATCGTTGGAATATATGGGCTTATGAAATCAGATCTATAGTCGTCCTTATATGATGCTTTGAATATGTTAATTACACCAACTGCATCCCTGTTTCTTAATCGTTTTCCGTCAATGAAAAACGGATTACCCGTTTTTGATTTATAATATAATTTAGACGAATCTAACTTAAACCCCAAGGTATAGTTCCAGTCTATCTTTTCACAATTGAATGAAAAAATTTTTACAGAATCATACACTAATCGATTAATGTTATTAATCAACGTCGTGTCTTTCTTATTATATGGATCTGTGCCAAAATTTGTATTTTTTGAATGCAAAATAATCATTTGTTTTCCATTTGTGTGCTGAGCGAAATCGAGCAAAGCGACAAGCATTATTATTACAATCGTTTTAATTAACATGCTATTAATGATTAGTCGGTTTATTTATGATAACCGGATCTGTCTTCTTTACAGGGGCATTCCCATTCGGATCGAGTACAATGTTTTTATTTAATTTTGTCGGAGCCCCACCACCAGCTGGAAACAACGTAAAACCTTCTTTATAATCATTATTTGTATTGTTATTATTTATTCTTGGATCTACTAGTTCGCTAATACCATGCCAAAATGCCTGCCGTCCAAACCAATTTCTGCACGAAGGCTTTCAACCCTTGAACGCAGAGCCAGGCGGTGTTCATTGTGAAGCAGGTCCGAAGGACGCATTTTATCCAATAGGCGCCCTAACAAGGTAGAAGTGTTTTCTGTTTTCATAATCCTATGGGGTTTAGTGGTAGGTTTACAAGTTACTAAAAGTATATTAGAAAAAGAAATGCTTAACAAAAGCACCATTTTCACTTAATGATTTAGTAACCAACAACCGAATTAAAAAAAACATAGCAAGGCACTAAAAAATAAACTTAAGTTATAAGCTTAGAGCTGTGAAGGGTTATAACTTAGACCAGAAGAGGGGCCAGCGTGCCGTTACTGATGCTGCCGTTATACAAGCTATGGTATATCGCCGCTTTGTGCCTGGTATTGCATCACGAAGGCGTTGGCTGTAGTGACGCCAATGACTTTGGGCGTTCCCCGCCTTGCCCGCTATAGTCCTAGCCAAGGCGGGTCAGGCTATCCGCTCATACTGCACAAGGCGTTAGCCAGGCCCTGCCCTGAGCCCGACGAAGGGCAGGTATCCGCTTCCTTAACGCGAGTTTGCATTATCATTTTCGCAACGATTCTTTCTGGTCGATGGGTATTTATGGGTATTCTTAATTAGTTATCGGTGCCGGATTATCAACTTGGCAATTCTGTTCCTAGCTATTATACACGCGGCACACGTGTGATGACACAAGAGTATCCACAATTTATGGAAGTTTAGTATATTGTATTTGAAAATTTCTTAAGTGTATAACTACTATTTTTTGCTCATTTTTACCCCCATAGAATTGCATAACAAGATACTTGTATTTAATAAAATTCTCAAAAACATCAAACTTTGCACCATTACCGGCATAACCATTTATAGCTCTAGTTATAATGCCAGCATTTGAGGTTTCCGTGAAAACCATATTGGTTGATACTGCAATTTGAGGCGCTTTATAATTATCGGTAAATGCAATTTTCAGTCCGTTTTTAGTTGCTATATTATTAGGTAATATAAAAGATATAAAGGCTGGGCGTTTTGATGCTTTTGCCTTAGCAACTGTAATGGTGGCATATTTAATTCCCCCAAAAGCAAACGGCACATCTAAATACATTAAAGTGCCTTTATCCTTCTTGTCTATATCCCATTTAAAAAGTGTTACGGTCGAATCGGAAACACTCAATTTATGATCAACTGACTTTGCAATTACGGCATTTGAAAATAATAATAGAAAAAAACAGAAATTTAAAAATTTCATCATAAAATTTTATCAATATTTACTACCCTTATTTGCTATAGTAAAATAAACACCTTTAATATAAACTCGTGGCTACTTTGCACTTTTTGCACATGCGGCACGCATGTGCCAGTACGAGGGTATTTTTTAATTAGTTACCGGTGTTAGATTATCAACTTGGCAATTCTATTCGGCTATAGCACACGCGGCACGCGTGCGCCAGCACGAGATAATGAATATTCCCACTTATTACATAGAATATTCATTATCTTAGCCTACAAATAAAACCAATGAAAAAACTATTAGTTATTCCGATTCTATTATTCTTAACTGTAGCACACGCTCAAACTTCAGTAAAGAAACAAGAGATTAAAACACTACTTGGTATTTTACAAATGGAAGCTAATACACAACTTATTGTAAATAAATTTTTTGATGCTTATAAACAACAAAAACCTGGTGTGCCGCCAAAGGTTTGGAATGAAATACATCAAGGCATTGATTACACACCTTATATGCAGCAAATAGCCAACATTTTTGATAGCAACTACGATCAAACAGAAGTTGAAAACTTAATAGCTATCGCCAAAGCATCTAAGCCTAATCTCCCCGAATTTAAAAAAATCGTACAGCAGCAATTATACGATACGGGGAAAAACTTTGGCAGAAGCCTTTCTGCTACTATACAGACACAATTAAAAGCGAAAGGTTACCAATAAGCTTTTTATCCATTTCTAAATATTCTATGCTAAAGGTTTAGACGACAAGATTTTTTTAATTCTTTATCACCTGTAATTTCAAACGTAAGTTTGCCAGAAAAGGCGTCTTTCTTGTTTATTAAAAAACGATGACTATCCGCACTATCCGTAATTATAATATTATTGTCATCAATCAATATATCTTTAAACATCTTACTAAAAAGCACCTCATCTGGTTCAGTGGTTATTATTGCGCCAGTTACCAATTCTTTTAGTTGAAATTTGGCTTATTGTAACCATCAACTTAAAATAACTAGTGGTAAAATCACAGTTCAAAATGATTTCCAAATCCTCATCCTTAAATTTTTTCCGCTTATGGAGCCATTCGTTTTTACATCCGTCTTTTTTAAAATCTTCAATCAATTTTAATAAAACATCTAACGGTATACTTTTAAACTTACTTGCCTTTTTAAAGCCTGATTCAAATAGTTCCAGGTAATAGTCGCAGTTATCTGTACCTTTTATCTTTTCATATCTTTCTTTATCAAACCTAACCTCTACTTTAAGTACATCAAAGGGTACTATTTTACCAGTCTCAGCATCTGTTTGCGCACCATATATTCCTATCATAGAATAACTACCGTCTGTTATATACTTATACTTTCTTATTCTTTAGAAAGGTAGTTACTTATATAACGGGTATGCATAAAAAATTCGTAGCCGAAACTATTACCGTATAGTTCCCTATCTATGTCCAAAACGATATATCTCAAATCCATAATTATGGCTGCGGTATGACCAATGGAAATTTCAAGAAAGACGAGTTATAACTAAACTTCCTTATCGCGGCTTAGGGATTCCCAAATTCTCAAGTGTTTCTTTTCTCCATTCTTGGAGGATGGCCAGGCGAGCTTCAGTGGTTGCTGCATTCAATAGCCGTGTGGCATCTTCGCGTATCTGATCGATCCAATCTGTATCCCTGTTGATTTTTTTTAGCGATGATTCGATCAGCCCTTTGAGCATTTCATCTTGAAGCGATTCATCTGCAAAAAGAACAGTAGTGTAGGCAACCGCTTCATAAACCCGTATATTTTCCTTTCGCTCTGATTTGAATTTTTTATAAAAATCCTCTGCTGTGTTGAACTGACTGAGATATTTTTCTCCAAAGTCAAGCATCATCGATAGTATTTGCTTAAAAGTTTCCTCCTGCTTTTCTTTCCTTATGTCCCAATATCTTAACTCTACTGTTTTAAATAATCCATCACGTCTTTTGTGCCGTAGGGTTTTGCTGAATGTGAAAGATATCGCATCGTCTTTAACATATAATGGTTGAAAGAGACATTCTATTTTTAATCCTATTTCCTTATCCCCTTTCGAGTAAAAATGATAGCCTTTCACAAAAAAATCGCTGTCAATATATGTATAGATCACATTTTCAAATGCCCTATATCCCGGTAGGCTGGGAAGTATGTATTTCCTTATCGCGTCATTAATTTGATTTTTATTCATAGATATTAATAGCTGATTCTTTGACCATACAATATTCAAAGTTATTCAGTGTTAAATTAAAATTTTAAGGAAGTTTCACTTTTCTGACCACGTATTTTCCGGTTTTTGCATCTTTTATGATCTCTCTCAATTTAGTACCCTTAGGTAAATGTCTTTTATATTTTATTTTATCAGTTCCACTTACGCCGGTTTTACCTGTCTTTAAATCATAGGCAACTTTTGGTTTTTGAGGGTTTTTTCCGTGTATTGCATCTGGATTTTTTGATCCTTTGCCACGATACTCGTCTTGGTGCCTACCATTTTTATAACTCGTTTCTCCTGTTCCTCCCTCTCTTTCAACTATCTCGTCAAACTTTTTATGTATCTCAGTACCCTTTACAGTCGCGTTGGACGTATTAGTAATTGCTTCATCTGCCTCCTCTGCAGCTTTAACTAACATGCGTTCGGTTCTTGCAACCTTTATCGCTTCAAATATTTTCTTCGCGCCGGCCCCACTTATCAATGTGCCCAAAAGAGTCCCTAAGTCGGTTCCGACACTATATTTCTGCTGTTCTGTTCCATCCCCTGATAATATACTTTTCCACGCTTCGTATTTATCCCCTAAAATAGCTTTTAGGGTGCCTGCCGGGTCGTTAATCAATGATTTTATACCATCGATTAAATCAGCCCTAGTTTTTTCATCTGTAGCCAGATCCCAGACGAATTTTACAGCACCAATAGGTGAAGATCCAAGTATACCGTCAACCACACCGTTTCCAAACGATCCGAAATTAACTCCTATTCCACCAAGATATTCGGATTGTACTGGCTTATCGGGGCATTTAGTACAATCGCCATCAACATCTGTTATGATTATCGGATTGTCATTAAAAACAGAATAAGGGCTTTGGTCAACCTCTGGTTTAGGGTCAACGTTCCAACGACGGCCTAAACGGCTATCATATTCCCAGTATTCGGCAGTAGTAATGTTCTCGTTTAGTTCCGGATCTTTTTCCTGCCCGTTTATCGAGTAACGATAGGACTCGCCCGGTGTTTGCTCGAATTTACGGCCAGGCATCATCATCCCATATGCATAGTAATCTTGGGCTGTTGCTACGTCCGCCGAATAAAGGTCTTCGTCAACGCCATTGGTACTATGTTGTTGTACCCGGCGATCGGTTATGGTAGCAAGCACATTACCTAAATAGTTATCCAGCTCATATAACTTAGTACCGGCAGTATTCCAGGCTGTAGCTAATGGAGTGGCCGAAGCTAAAGTGCTGTTAGGAGTCCACATACCCAGGCGCGAGCCGCCATACAGATCCTGCTCTCTCCAGGTTATGGCACCACCGGCGGCTGGCATATCATACAAACCCAATGTGTTACCTTGTGCATCGCGTACATAAAAAGTACTTGTACCACCGGCAGTTTTACTTACACGCAAACCTCCCGGGCCATAATAATATTGAATATTACCACCTGTTTTAGTAATACTCCTTATTTTACCATAAACGTTCCAGTCAATGTTGCTTATGCCGGCCTGGCCGTCTTTGGTTAAATTACCAACAGCATCATAATCATAGTTGTTAGGGTCTGTTTGATCCTTTAGATCTGTAGTGTAGTTTCCCTGTGCATAATCTGTTATGCTGTGCAATTTGTTGTTATTAATTAATTTACCGGTGGCATCGCGCGTATAGTGATATGCCAGGTTATCCATTGATAAACCGGAAGCATTGTTACCATTACGTATCAGGCTGGTAATATTGCCATTAGCATCATAAGTAAAATCTTCGCTGTACTCATTGCTCATGCTACCGCTATTCCAACTTGTTCCGCCGATACCTTGATGCTGCCGCAGTTTAAGTAGACGATTCAATTGATCGTAATGGTAAGTATAGCCCACGGCTGCGCCATTGTTAATGGCGGTAAGCGCCAACGTAGCATTGCTAACATTGCCGTTATACAAACTTTGACCTGTTATATCACCGGTTTGACCTTGATACTGTAATGTAAAAGGATTAGTAACACCACCGCCAATAGGTTTATAGTCGTTCGGATAGTATCCCAAACTATAGGCATAGGCGTCCTTAGGTATATTATTACTACCATCGTTACCCATATCGTAGTCTAAAGTTGCCCCGTTCACCCCTTTCATCCAGCCCTGCAAAGTATATGCGTAATCAATACCCTGTACCTTACCTTTGATATGGCCGAGTTCAACACGGGCTAATGGGCCGTGCATATAGTAAAAGTAATGTGCGTCCATCCGCCCATTTCCCCACAATAGTTTACTGCCGGCTGTCGGATCTACCATTGCATCGGTACCGCTCCAAACTTCACTGAGTCGGGCATTGTCATCAAACTCATACCGATAGTAAAAACGGTCGGGCTGACCATCCTGGTAGCGTACAAAATTTGTATTACCGCTAACCAGGTCGTATTCATAATCGATGCGTTTAAGGCCTGCGTCAGTTTGCTGGTTATATAGGCCGTTAACCTGCTGGTATAATGTTTTCACATTCCCATCAAGGTCGTAATCGTAATAGGTAGCCTGTGTAACAGGATCTCCCTGGTTTTCGATATAGGTTTTGGCCGAAACTCTTTTACGCAGGTTGTTTTGTGATGCGACTGTAGCTATGCCATTGGTGATGGTATGCGCCACGGGGTTATCGTAATAGGTATGGGTAATCTGGGCATTTGTTAAATTATCCAAAAACGTATTCTTATCACTCTCGTTAATAAAATCGGGTACAGTTTCATGGGTATTATCAGGGAGGATTATATCGGTATAAGGCATAGCCTGGCCGGTTGTTTTTTGTCCTACCTCAATAATCCGCCCTTCTGTATCATAA
>Ga0157372_10009439_pt1 | contig 10380 bp, 9 predicted proteins | sample C55metaG_FD_115307 | JGI IMG/M metagenome (GOLD analysis project Ga0157372, IMG submission 115307) | Corn rhizosphere microbial communities from Kellogg Biological Station, Michigan, USA - C5-5 metaG | ecosystem: Host-associated > Plants > Roots > Rhizosphere > Soil | place: USA: Michigan...
GACCCTCGTACAGAGCGGTGCCGATGATCGCGCCCTCGACGCCGAGCGGGACCAGCTCCATGAGCGCCTCCAGGTCGACCAGCTCGGTGACGCCGCCGCTGGCGACCACCGGCTTGGTGGTCGCGTCGCAGACCTGCTGCAGGAGCGGGAGGTTGGGACCCTCGAGCATGCCGTCCTTGTTCACGTCGGTGACCACGTAGCGGGCACACCCCTCGCGGTCGAGGCGCTCCAGCACCTCGTAGAGGTCGCCCCCCTCGCGGGTCCAGCCGCGCGCCGCCAGCGTCCGCCCGCGTACGTCGAGCCCCACGGCCACCCGGTCGCCCCACTGCGCGATCGCCCCGGCGCACCACTCCGGTCGCTCGAGGGCCGCGGTCCCGATGTTCACCCGGCGACAGCCGGTCGCCATCGCCGCGGCCAGCGACTCGTCGTCGCGGATCCCGCCGCTCAGCTCCACCCGGACGTCGACCCGGTCGACGATCGCCGCCAGCAGCGCGCGGTTCTGACCGCGGCCGAACGCGGCATCGAGGTCGACGAGATGGATCCACTCGGCCCCGGCGGCCTGCCAGCGCAGAGCGGCCTCGACCGGGTCGCCGAAGGTCTTCTCGGATCCGGCCACGCCCTGGACCAGCTGCACGGCTCGACCACCCGCGACGTCCACAGCGGGCAGGAGCTCCAGGGGGGCCATGCCGCCGAGACTAGTGACGGCGGACCACCCGCCTGGCACCCGTCTCGCGGCGTACCGCGGTCACCACGTCGCCGATCTCGACCGGCCGGGTGGTGTCGACCAGGACCGTGCGCGGCGCCCCGAGCGGCTCGGGACGCTCGGCCGCGTCCCGGATCCGCGCCAATGTGTCGTCGTCGGCAGGCAGGTGCGGCCATCCCCGCTCACGCGCGACGTACCGCCGGATCGCGACCTCGGCCGGCACCTGGCAGCGCACCTCGACGAGCCGGTCCCACCACGGTCCGAGCAGCTCCACGATCCGCGCGGTGTCGCGCCGCGGTGCGATCCAGATGTCGACCACCGCCTCGCCTCCGAACGCCTCGAGCCGTCGCAGCAGCTCGGCCTCGGCGTCGTACCGGAGCCACTCCCGGGGCGTGTCCTCCGCCTCGACCGCCAGCTCCTCCTTGATCTCGTCGAGGGAGACCAGGGCGTACCCGAGCCGTTCCGCGAGCGCGGTCGCGAGGCCGGTCTTGCCCGACGCGGGGACGCCGGTCACCACGATCAGCGGGGTCATCGGCGCGACAGCATCAGTCTGACGACCGGGAACACGACCAGGCTGACGACGACGGCGCCCACGCGGGCCGCCCAGTCGGGACGGACCAGCCATACCAGGAGGTTGACCAGGAGCAGCAGGCCGATCGTCGCCGTCAGCTCGGCACGCCGGCGTTCCGCCAGCACCCCGGGCGTCATCCGGGGTCGCGGGATCCAGCCGGTGAGCGCCAGCTTCCGGGCGCGTGCCCGCGCGCGTCGTTCCTGCTCGCGCAGCCGAGCGGCCGCCTTCGACGAGGCCTCGCGCTCACGCTCGGCGCGACGGCGCGCTCGCTCCTTGCTCATGCGCGACCCGGGCGGGGGCTCACAGCGACGCCACCCAGTTCCGCAGCAGGACCGCGCCGGCGTCGCCGGACTTCTCCGGGTGGAACTGCGTGGCGCACAGGGGGCCGTTCTCGACCGCGGCGACGAACCGGTCGCCGCCGTGCTCGGACCAGGTGACCAGGGGCGCGCGGGTCCGGCCGTCGGTGTGCAGGTCCCAGGTGCGCGCGGCGTACGAGTGGACGAAGTAGAACCGCTCCCCCTCGACGCCGGTGAAGAGAGAGGAGCCTTCCGGCACGGCCACGGTGTTCCAGCCCATGTGGGGCACCACCGGAGCCTGGAGCCGCTCGACCGCACCCGGCCACTCGTCGCAGCCCGCGGTCTCCACGCCGTGCTCGACCCCTCGCTCGAACAGCACCTGCATGCCCACGCAGATGCCGAGCACCGGCCGGCCACCGGCCAGCCGCCGGCCGATCGCGCGCGGACCGTCGACGGCGCGCAGCCCGCTCATGCACGCCGCGAACGCACCCACCCCCGGTACGACGAGCCCGTCCGCCTCCTCGGCCGCCACCCGGTCGGCGGTGAGCTCCACCGCGGCACCGGCCCGCTCCAGGGCGCGGACGGCCGAGCGGAGGTTCCCGGAGCCGTAGTCGAGGACGACCACCGTCGGCATGTCATCAGCCACAGGGATCGGGGTCCCCGCATCGTGGCCCATCGGGGAAGGGAAGCAGGGGACACGGCGGACGTCGTGGGGTGATCACAGCGACCCCTTGGTGGACGGCACGCCGCTCTCGCGGGGGTCGAGCGCCACGGCGTCGCGGAACGCCCGGGCGAACGCCTTGAACTGCGCCTCGACCACATGGTGCGGGTCGCGGCCGGACAGCACGCGCACGTGGACGGCGATCTGGGCATGGAACGCGAGGGTCTCGAAGACGTGGCGGGTCAGTGAGCCGGCGTAGTCGCCCCCGATCACGACGTACGCCTGGCCGTCGGGCTCCCCCAGGTGGACGCAGTACGGGCGACCGGAGACGTCGACGGCGCACTGCACCAGCGCCTCGGCGAGCGACACCATCGCGTCACCGAAGCGGCGGATGCCCTGCTTGTCGCCGAGCGCCTCGTGGAGGGCCTTGCCGAGGACGATCGCGGTGTCCTCGACCGAGTGGTGGGCGTCGACGTGCGTGTCGCCGTCGGTCGCCACGGTGAGGTCGACGAGGGCGTGCCGCGCGAACGACGCCAGCATGTGGTCGTAGAACCCGACGCCGGTCGACACGTCGGCGCGGCCCGATCCGTCGAGGTCGAGCTCGACGTGGACCTTGGACTCCTTGGTCTGCCGGTCCAGCGATGCGGTGCGGCTCATGCTCGGGCCTCTCTCGGGACGGCGGTCACGGAGGTGAGCGCCTCACGGAATGCTGCCATCTCGGCCTCGGTCCCGATCGAGACCCGCAGCCAGCCGTCGGGACCGGTCTCGCGGATCAGGACGCCGCGGTCGAGCAGCCCCTGCCAGACGGCGTGCCGGTCGGGGAACGTCCCGAACAGCACGAAGTTGGCGTCGCTGTCGGCGACGGCGAACCCGTGGGCCCGCAGCCAGGCCACGGTGTCGTCACGCTCGGCACGCAGCCGGTCGACCGCGCCGAGCAGCTCGTCGGCATGCCGGAGCGCCGCGCGGGCGACGGCCTGCGTCACCGCGGACAGGTGGTAGGGCAGTCGGACGACGCGCAGCGCGTCGCAGATCTCGGTCGAGGCGGCGAGGTACCCGACGCGCGCACCCGCCAGGGCGAAGGCCTTGCTCATGGTGCGGGTCACCACCAGGTTCGGGTACGCCGGCAGGAGCTCCAGGGCGCTCGGCGTGCCCGCCCGCCGGAACTCGACGTACGCCTCGTCGACGACGAGCACGCCACCCGTGAGCTCCTCGCAGAGCGCCCGGATCACGTCGTGCGGGAGCGTGGTGCCCGTGGGGTTGTTCGGCGACGGGAGGAGGACGACGTGTGGTCGCCGCTCGCGGACCAGGGTGACGGCGTGGTCGGGGTCGAGCGTGAAGTCCCGCTCCCGGTGGCCGACCATCCAGTCGGTGTGGGTGTCGCGGGCGTACTCGGGATACATCGAGTAGGTCGGCGCGAAGCTGAGCGCGAGCCGGCCCGGGCCGCCGAAGGCCTGGAGCAGGTGCAGCATCACCTCGTTCGAGCCGTTCGCGGCCCACACCTGCCCGGGCGTCACGCCGTGTCCGAGGTACCTCGCCAGCGCCTCGCGCAGTGCCACGAACTCGCGGTCCGGGTAGCGGTTCAGGTCACCGGCGGCCTCGGCCACGGCGCGCTCGATGTCCGCGACGACGGCCTGGGACGGCGGGTAGGGGTTCTCGTTGACGTTGAGGAGGACCGGGACGTCGAGCTGCGGGGCGCCATAGGGCTCGATGCCGCGCAGCTCCTCCCGCAACAGCCCCGGCGGCAGTGGGCTCATCGTCGGAACCGCAGCGTGACGGCCTCACCGTGCCCGGGCAGGTCCTCGGCCTCCGCGAGCGTGACGACGTGGTCGGCAACCTCGGCGAGCGCGTCGCGCGAGTAGTCGACGACGTGCACGGCCTTGCGGAAGGCCCGCACCGAGAGCCCCGACGAGTGGTGGGCACAGCCGGCCGTCGGCAGCACGTGGTTGGAGCCCGCGCAGTAGTCGCCCAGCGACACCGGGGCGTAGGGCCCGATGAAGATCGCGCCGGCGTTGTGCACACGGGCGGCCAGCGCCGCAGCGTCCGCGGTCTGGATCTCGAGGTGCTCGGCGGCGTAGGCGTTGACGACGTCGAGCCCCTGGTCGAGGTCGTCGACCAGGACGATCCCCGACTGCCGGCCACCGAGCGCGGTCACGATCCGCTCCGTGTGCCGGGTGGCGTGCACCTGCTTCTCGAGCTCGGCCTCGACGTCGTCGGCGAGCCGGAGCGAGTCGGTGACGAGCACGCTCGCCGCCTGCGGGTCGTGCTCGGCCTGGCTGACCAGGTCGGCCGCGACGTACGCCGCGTCGGCGGTGTCGTCGGCGAGGATCGCGATCTCGGTCGGGCCGGCCTCGGCGTCGATGCCGACCCGTCCCTTGAGCAGACGTTTCGCGGCGACCGTGTAGATGTTGCCGGGCCCGGTCACCAGGTCGACCCGCGCGCACTCCCCCGCGCCGTAGGCGAACATCGCGATCGCCTGGGCCCCGCCGACGGCGTACACCTCGTCGACACCCAGGAGCGCGCAGGCGGCCAGGATCGTGGGCTCGGGACGACCGCCGTGGTCCTTGCGCGGCGAGCTCGCGAGCGCGATCGAGGCGACTCCCGCGGCCTGGGCGGGGACGACGTTCATCACCACGCTGGAGACCAGCGGCGCCAGGCCACCGGGCGCGTAGAGCCCGACCCGGCGTACCGGGACCAGGCGCCGGGTGACGGTCGCGCCCGCGCCGAGCGTGGTGGTGAGGTCGTGCTCGAGCTCGGCCTCACAGGTCCGTCGTAGCCGGGCCGTCGACTCCTCGAGCCCGGCTCGGACCGCCGGGTCGAGCTCGGCCAGGGCGCGGTCCAGAGCCTCCCGGGGAACGCGCAGCTGTTCGGGGGCCACCCCGTCGAACCGCTCGGAGAGCTCCCTGATCGCCTCGACCCCGCGGGTCCGTACGGCGTCACAGATCGGCCGCACCCACTCGACGGCAGCGTCGACGTCGATGTCCGCCCGCGGCACCACCTCTCGGTAGTCGTCGGGCGTACGGCCACGCAGGTCGATGCGCCGGATCATGGCCCGAATTCTAGGTCGAGCGAGGACGCTCCCATGACGGCGGAGCCGGAATGGGACGACCGCAGCGAGCGGCGAGGCGCGCTTGCGCGCGAGCCGACACCCCAGCGACCGACGGCGGAGCCGGAATGGGACGACCGCAGCGTGCGGCGAGGCGCGCGTGCGCTCGAGCCGACACCTCAGCGTCAAGTCGCGCTCGCGCGAGTCGACACTCCGCCCACCGGGGTGATGGCTACCCTCGACGCATGAGCGACACGCTCCCGATGTTCCCGCTGAACACGGTGCTCTTTCCCGGCATGAGTGTGCCGCTGCGGGTCTTCGAGGACCGCTACCGCGCACTGGTCCACCACCTGCTCCGGGTGGAGGACCCGACGGAACGCGTCTTCGGGTCGGTGGGCATCCGTGAGGGCTACGAGGTCGGGGAGCACGGCGCGCAGTGGCTGTTCCGGGTCGGGTGCCGGGTGAAGATGACCGAGGTCGAGGCGCAGGCCGACGGCACGTTCGAACTGGTCGCGGTCGGGCTCGACCGGATCGAGCTGGAGCACCTGGACACGACCGGCGCGTACCCGGTCGGCCGGGTCACGCCGCTGACCGAGCACGAGGTGGCGGTACCCGACGCGGTGGCGGAGGCCGCCCGTTCGACGTTCGAGGCCTACTGCGAGGCGTTGCTCGAGATCGACCGCGAGCCACCGACCAGCGACCTGCCGCACGACTCGGCGTACCTCTCCTGGGCCCTGGCCGCCCTGGCCCCGCTCAGCCTCGCGGAGCGGCAGGCGCTGCTCGAGGCCGAGGACGCCGACGACCGGCTGCGCATGGTCACCGACGTGCTGCGTGCCGAGGTGCACACGATGCATGTCTTCCCGTCGCTGCCGGCCACCGAGATCGCCCGCACCCGATGGTCGCCGAACTGAGCGAGCGCGCTGGTGCACCGACGCAGGGCCGAGCTGTCGAAGCGAGGTCGGGCGAGTCGACAGCAGTGCGACCTCCTCGACCAGCAGGGGCGGGACTCAGTTCGTGGAGATCTTGAACGAGAACCTGATCGTGTCGCCGTCGTGCCAGGTCGACACCCCGATCGCCCGCAGCGGAGTCAGGTTGTCCAGGGTCTCCTGGTCACCGGCCGCCGCCTTGCTGATCGCGGGCTCCAGGGCGTCCAGGTTCACGTAGAGCACCGAGCTCGCGTGGGCGGCGTCGGGCACGACCCCTCGGAAGGTGTCGTCGTCTCCGAGGTTGCCGCCCTCCAGCAGGTGCTGGCGGTACGCCGCGGTGGGTCCGATCGCCGCGAGATCACCCGCCGAGTCGAAGCCCAGGAATCCCAGGTCCTCGTCGCCGACCTGGGCCCGGACCTTGCCCAGCACCTGCTCGATCGCAGCGGGGTCGCCCTTGACGGTGACCCCGATCGGGAGGCCGGAGAGCGTGTCGGCGTTCTCGGCGGCCTCGAGATCGATGTCCTTGCCGACCGAGACCGTGGCGCCCGAGCCGAGGAGGGTCTCGATGTCGCCCGGGATGTCGAGCCCGGTCTCGCGGGAGAGCTCGCGCACGGCGTCGTCCCGGGACAGGCCACTGCCGAAGAGGTCGGACATCCGGTCGAGGTAGCGGTCCAGCCAGCCCTTCGGGAAGGAGATGCCCGCGGCGGCGGCGGTGTCGTCGGGCAGGCGCTGCACGAGCGCGCCGCCGGTGGTTCCGGTGAGGTCGGACAGCTGCCCCGAGCTTCCGTCGCCGGCCATCGCGAGCTCGAGACCGTCACCGGTGAAGCGCAGCGTGGCCGCACCACCCCGGAAGCTCGACAGTGCCCTGGTGAACGGGTCGTCAGAGGTGTCGCCCGCAGCGCCGGAACCGGAGCCGGTCGCGAGCCTGGTGGTGGTGCTCGAGGTGGCGAAGGACTCGCCGGTGCCGTTCATGGCACCCTCGAACACGCCGCCGAGCTCCCGGGCGAGATACCTGCCGGCGTCGGGTGAGGCGTAGGCGTTGACGACGCCGGCCTCACCGACCGCCTTGGTCCATTTCTGGTACGTCGCGTCGTCCGCGAGGGTGCTCTTCTCGGTCGCGGCGACGACCCGGTCCGCCACGTCCTGCGACTGGGCGAGGACCAGCCACCCGTCATGGACCGTGTACCCGGGGTCCTGGTCCGAGTCGTCGCACTTCTCGAGGGTCGCGATCCCGGCCCGAGCCTTGCCCGCGTCCTTGACCTGGACCACCGCCACGAGCTGCGGCCGTCCGTCGATCGGCACCCCCGCCACGGCCATCCGGTCGCCCAGCCACGGGTCGATGTCCTGGTCGTAGTCGAGGCCGGGGCAGTCAGCCTGCGAGACGAGCTCGGCGCCGAGCTTGTGGCGCAGCTCGTCGACGCTGTTCACACCGACCTCGTCCTTGAACGCCGGGAACTTGTTCAGTGTCCGGAACGCGTCGATCTTCTGACCGCCCGACGGGTCGAGGTCGATGCTGAGATACGCGACGGTGGACGACGGCAGGGCCTCCGCAGGCTGTGCGCCCTGCTGGAAGAAGCTGAGTGCGGCCCAGGCTCCGGCGCCGACCCCGGCGAGCAGGACGACACCGCCACCGATCCACCACGCCCGACGCCGACCGCGCCGGCCAGCCGAACCGGCCACCTCGGTGGGCGGAGTCGCCTCGGGCGCGAGCGGAGAGCCACTGCCGGACTCGAGGTACTCGGGCGTGCCGGCAGGCGGGCGTGGCTCGGACATGGCGTGATCTCCCCGTGAGAAACGCGCTCGGCGTGCGACGTAGGCGAGCGGGAGCCTACCCGGGCCGCGCCTGCGAGGTGTCGGCTTCGCGACGATCCGTCGACGGCGTAGCGGAGTCGTGACCGCCGGAGACGTTCGGCCAGGCGAAGTAGATCATCGCCAACACGAACAGCGACGTCATCGGCCAGACCAGGAAGGGACTCCTCCCCGAGACGGTGAGGTTGCCGGCAACCGCGGTGCGTCCGCTCGCGTGCGCCGCGAGAGAGGCCGGATCGGTGGGACCGAGCTGAGTGCCGACGCGCCACATCAGCGCGGCACCGATCGCCGAGCCGACGATGACGAAGAGCAGCACCCACAGCTCGCGGCCACGGGTCAGCGTGGTCACCGCCAACGCGATCAGCGCACTGGTCAGGCCGCCCACCAACGCGTAGAGGCCGGTGCCGCTGAACACCCGGCGCAGCGACGCATAGCTGTCGAAGAGCACCTGGTGACGGTCGATGATCTGGCCGGGCGGGGTCCAGATCCACTCCCACACCACCCCCGCGACCGCGCCGAGCACGGCGTACGCGAGGAGCACGACCAGCGCGGTCCGCACGACGCTGCCCGCGGAGAGGAGTCCGGGTCTCGCCCGCTCGTCGCGCTCGCTCATCCGCTCAGGCACCCGGGACCGAGGAGCTGCTTGAGATCGGCGAACAGCGGGGCGCCCGCGGCCACCCGGAGGTTGTCGTCGACCCGCATCACCGTGGTCTGCTGCCGACCGAGCAGACGCAGGTGGACCTCGGTGACGCCGGGATGCGTGCGCAGGACCTCCTTGAGCTGGTCGACCACCGGCGGTGTGCAGCGGGTGATCGGCAGGCTCACCACGACCGGCCCCTTGGGCCCGTCGTCCAGGTCTGGGACGGTGAGCTCCTCCGCGCGGATCTCCGGCTGGTCCTTGCTGCGGGAGAGCTTGCCGCGCACGGTGACGATGGCGTCCTCGGCGAGGAGGCTGCCGGCGAGCTGGTACGTGCCGGGGAACAGCAGGACGTCGATCGCGCCGTCGAGGTCCTCGATCGTGACCACCGCCCAGGTGTCGCCCTTGCGGGTGATCTTCCGCTGGACGGACGTGATCAGTCCGGTGACCTGGATCGGGCTGCCGTCGGGGCGCTCCTCGTCGAGCAGGAGCTGGCCGATGCTGCAGTCGGACGCTCCCGCGAGGACGTGCTCGAGCCCCATCAGCGGGTGGTCGGAGACGTAGAGGCCGAGCATCTCCCGCTCGTGCCCGAGCAGCGTCATCTTGTCCCACTCGTCGATGTCCGGCACCGCGACCGTGAGGTCGAAGATCGGCGGCGAGTCCCCGCCGCCCATGAGGTCGTCGAAGAGGGAGTCCTGGCCCCCACCGGAGTCCTTCTTGATCGAGGAGTAGCGGTCGACCGCGCGCTCGTGGATCGCGACCAGGGCGCGGCGCTTGTGCTTCAGGTCGTCGAACGCGCCGGCCTTGATCAGCGAGTCGATCACCCGCTTGTTGCACGCGAGCGGGTCGACCTTCTCGAGGAAGTCGTTGAAGTGCTCGTAGCGGCCCTTCGCGACGCGCGCCTCGACGATCTTGTCCACGACGTTCGCGCCGACGTTGCGGATGGCGGTCAGGCCGAAGCGGATGTCGCCACCGACCGGAGTGAACGTCGCGTCGGACTCGTTGACGTCGGGCGGGAGCACCTGGATCTTCATCCGGCGGCACTCGTTGAGGTAGATCGCCATCTTGTCCTTGTCGTCCTTCACCGACGTCAGGAGGGCGGCCATGTACTCGGCCGGGTAGTTCGCCTTGAGGTACGCCGTCCAGTAGGACACCAGGCCGTACGCCGCGGCGTGCGCCTTGTTGAACGCGTAGTCGCTGAACGGGACCAGGATGTCCCAGAGAGCCTTGATCGCGCTCTTGGAGTAGCCGTTCTTCATCATGCCGGCCTCGAACGGCACGAACTCGGCGTCCAGGATCTCGCGCTTCTTCTTGCCCATCGCCTTGCGCAGCAGGTCGGCCTGGCCGAGGGAGTACCCGGCGACCTTGCGGACGATCGCGAGCACGTGCTCCTGGTAGACGGTGAGGCCGTAGGTCTCGTCGAGGATCTCCGCCAAGGGCTCGGCGAGCTCGGGGTGGATCGGCTCGATCGGCTCGCGGCCGGTCTTGCGGCGCGCGTACTTGTTGTGGGAGTCCATCCCCATCGGGCCCGGCCGGTAGAGCGCGCCGACCGCGCAGATGTCGGCGAACTGGTCGGGACGCATCGAGCGCAGGAGGGCGCGCATCGGCCCGCCGTCCAGCTGGAAGCCGCCGAGGGTGTCGCCGCGCTGCATGAGCGCGTACGTCGCGGGGGCGTCGAGGGCGAGATCCTCCAGGACCACGGTCTCGGCGCGGTTGCGCTCGATGTTCTTGACC
>Ga0157372_10009440_pt1 | contig 10379 bp, 15 predicted proteins | sample C55metaG_FD_115307 | JGI IMG/M metagenome (GOLD analysis project Ga0157372, IMG submission 115307) | Corn rhizosphere microbial communities from Kellogg Biological Station, Michigan, USA - C5-5 metaG | ecosystem: Host-associated > Plants > Roots > Rhizosphere > Soil | place: USA: Michigan...
TACATCAAATTGCTCAATCGCCGCGCCGCCGAAGAAGCGGGAGATGTGGTGACCGCAACCTTGGGAGCGGCTGATTTCTGGCAAGAAGGCGCAGGCGGTGCTTCGGGCGGCTCGATGAGCTTCGAACATGGCCACGTCCTCAATTGGGGTGTGATGCCTGTAACGTCCGCTCACCCGGATTTTGAGCGAGCCGAGGAGCTTGCTGTCAAGTTCGGAATCGCCAAACGCAACTGGATGTTTAACATGCGCAATCTGACCATCTTCCCGAACCTGCAGCTTGCGGAAAATGCGTCGACCCAGCTGCGGGTTATTCGTCCGCTGGCTGCAAACCTCACCGAGATGCAGACCTGGTGCATCGCTCCGCGGGGTGAGAGCGGTGAAGCCCGTACCATGCGGATCAGGCAGTACGAGGACTTCTTCAATCCGACGGGTATGGCCACTCCGGACGACACAGTTTGCTACGAAGAGGCGCAAAGCGGCATGGCCGAACAAGAGCGGCCATGGTTGCAAGGCCATGCCCGTGGCTCCGAGGTGTCGGTCGTGGGGGGAAACCCTTTCTCCGAAATGATTGATTTAGCTCCCAGTTACAGTGTCCTGTCGGATTCTCAGCTTGGCGACGAGAGCTTGTTTCGCAGCTACTATCGCGCTTGGGCCGAGCGGATGACGGGGGCGCTCAATGGATAGCCTCAGTGCTCAGGAGGCGGCGCAGTTCCTCTACCGCGAGGCGGCCCTGCTCGACGAGCGCGACTTCGATGGCTGGCTTGAGCTCTTCACGCCTGACTGCGTCTTTTGGATGCCGGCGTGGCGCGACGATGGCACCCAGACGGAAGACCCTGATCAGGAACTTTCACTGATCTATTACCAAGGCAGGCGCAACCTTGAGGACCGGGTGCGGAGGATCCGCTCGGGTTTATCCGTCGCTTCTGCGATGCTGCCTCGCGTCTGTCATCTCCTCGGCAACGTGACCATCGAGCAGCACGAAGGACGGGCCCAAAAGGTGCGATCCGCTTTCAATATCAACCTTCAGGACGTGCGTACCGGCCGAACCCACACATACTTCGGCCACTATGTTCACCTCCTCCAGGCTGAGGGTGGCAATTGGCGAATTGCGCGTAAAGTTATCTACCTGCTCAATGACGTCATCCCGACCGCACTAGACGTCTACGCTATCTGAGTACGTCTGAATGGAAAGCGACAAGATACCGTTTGCGCGGGTCGCGATCGTCGGTGGCGGGGCAATGGGCTGCCTGTTCGCGGTAAGACTCGCCTGCGCCGGCGCTGCCGTCACAATTGTCGATGTGGATAGCCGTCGATTGGCATTAATGAACCGCGGCGGGTTGACGCTGGTTGATGACACAGGAGTCCATTCCGCAAGAATAACAGCCGTTGCCGCAATAGATGCGCCTCCTGCCGACCTGGTGATGCTGTTCACAAAAGGCATGCATAGCGCCAGCGCGATCGCGTCCGTAGCGCATTTGGTCGCGGGAAATCCGGTAGCCCTCACGCTGCAGAACGGGATTGGTAACGCGGAACTGCTTGCACAGACTTTTGGCGCGGAGCGCGTCTTATTGGGAAGTGCACATGTTCCTGCTGATCTCGAGGGGCCAACTCGAGTGGTATCTCGGGGGCCGAGCAAGATTGAGATCGGCGGATTATGCGAGGCTTCACACATACTTGCAGCAGCGACTGGCAGACAACTTCGCCTGGCTGGTTTCGATACCGACATCGTCGATGAGATCATGGTCCCCATTTGGGAGAAGCTTGCCTTCAACGCAGCGCTAAATGCGCCAGCCGCGGTATGTGGCGTCACGAATTCCGGACTCGACAACGAGCCGGGCCGGCGGCTGGCAATCAAAGTCGTCGATGAGAGCGTAGCCGTGGCCGGTGCCGCTGGCATTAGACTCAATCGGGCCCGGATCGTGGAGAGTGTTGCGAGTGCCTTGCGCGACCACCCGATGCATAAAGCCTCGATGGTCCAGGATCGAGAGTGCGGTCGGCCTACCGAAATTGAGACCATCAACGGCGCCATATCGCGCGAGGGCGCCCGGCTGGGCGTGCCCACAGTGGCGTGCGACACATTGTGCGAACTCGTGCGAATAATCGAGCTTCGCACCGAGTTCGGCCAAAATTCCAAAGCCAAATCCGACGCTGCCTAACCAACGCAGTGCTTCACCTTGACCTCAGCGCGTGGAAGGATCCGAATAATGCATAGTCGCCCGACGGTGCCAGCCGGTTTGGAGTTCGCTTTCGAAACACGCGTCGAATTCAGACCGGAGCGGTGCTCCTTCGGTCCACTCCCAGGTGGTGGCATGCAGGGGTACACGCCATGCTTCGCCGGCACGGTTTACGGACCACGGCTCACGGGACATGTTGTTCCCAACAGCGGTGCCGACTTCGCAACCATACGCGGCGACGGAGTGATCGTGATCAACTCTCATTACCTACTCGAGGCAGACGATGGGACGAAGATTTACATCAACAATCGGGGATACCTGGTTCCCAACAAGAGCGGAAATCCCACGCTGGTCGAAGGAACGCCGCAGCCGAAATACTTCAGATTCACTCCTACCTTTGTGGTTCCAGAAGGCAAACATGACTGGCTGGGACGCTCGCTGATCGTCGGCGGTGGGCATCGCCGGTCTAACCCTGATCACTCGATCTTCTCGTACTATCTGGTCACCTAGGAAGTCGATGTCGTGGGTTCTTACCGTTTAGAGCATTGTCACTCGTTCCCAGGTAATCTCTCTTCTCCTGCAGACGTCTTTGCGCGCTCGATTACGGGACGCTAGCTGCAGTCGAAATCTTAGTCCGACGGTGCCTCCACGGATGCGGTCGCACATTGAGTTTGTAACGGCGGAAGTGGTACTGCATGATCGATAGGGTGGAATTGCTCGGGGGAATTCCGAATCGCACATTGGCAGGCGCGCCTTCTTCGCATGCGGGGAAGACGTCGAATCTAGTCACTAAGTCTCTTTCAATCGCTTTTAAATCGAGTCAGCCGGAGTCGAGAACAACGAATGTCAAAGGCAGGGGAAAGAAGGGCAGTGCGAAAGCTGCCAAAGTATGAGCAGACTATTTCTGCGGCTCTCCTCAGCGCTAGAGAAGCAACAATTGCGCCCATGAGGCCAAAAATGAAAGAATTCGATGTAACGGAACCTCAATGTCGCGTGATGAGAGTGCTCAATGACCGCGGTGCCATCGATGCGGGTGGCTTGGCAGAAGTCGGAATGCTACACTCACCGAGCGTCACAAGGATATTGAAGGAGCTCGAAGCGCGTAAATTGGTCGTACGGGAAACTGATCCAGAGGATCGCAGACGAAGTCTTGTGGCGCTTACGCCCAGCGGTCGAGAATTGGCCAAAACCATTAGTCGTGATGTGAAAAGATTGACCGCGGAGTTCTCTGTCCGTTTTGGAATAGACCGTATGGATAGGCTTTTGAACGAGCTACAGGCATTCACAGCTGCGATCAAAGGCGTTGAATAGGTCCACTGGGACATGAAAGGACCTCAGTCCGCTCTCTATCGGCGCACACAATCAGAGCCGGCGTGGGATGATTCCCCGAAAATGGTTTGTCGGTGGTAGTAATCGGCCTCGCGTCTATCTGTTAGCCAGCCAGAGACCGTAACGAAGTCGAACAAGGGAGGGCCCACAAGCGACGCTGCGCAGTCGGTCGAAAGCAGACTGGCAACTAACGATGCTCCTGGGATGATAACGGGGATTCTGTTGAGTTTGGTATGACCGCAAGAAGTTGGATGCGCACAGTTGATCTCGCAATCGTGAACCGCAGATTTTGGCCGTGTGCGGCAGGTCCGCTAAGGTGGAAAGCCGAAATTCGCTGACCCTTACAGCACTCCCATGGCTACGAATGGGCCGGGTCACCCGCAGCAACCGATTGTTCTTACTCCCGCTGAATGGAAGGTAGCGGAGCAGGTGCGACATGGGCTGACCAATCCACGCATAGCTGAGCGGATCGGCGCCAGCGCTGAGGTGGTGAAGTTCCACCTCGGAAATGTGCTCGCGAAACTGGGCTTCTCTAGCCGACGTGAACTTGATCTGTGGGGCGGCGTGGCTAAAGATTCGGCGCTGGAGAAGAGGAGGTCGGCTATGACAGGCGAAATGGACGAGGAAAGCTACATGATCCTGGCCAAGTCGCGCGAATGACGGAGAATGCCGCCCAGGCACGTGATTGGTATAGATATGTGCTCGGTCTGCCAGAGCTTACATCTTCGGTAACCTAGCCTTCTTCGACCTAGGTGGAGTGCGCCTCATGCGACTGAGGCGGAAGTCGCCGGATCGTCGGAATCCATCCTTTATCTGCGCGTTCCTGATATTCATGCGACAAAGCAGCTGGAGCATCGCGGGGCCACCTTCACTCATGCGACCGCACCTGGTCCACCGTCATGAGGATGGCACCGAGGAGTGGATGGCTCTTTTCGAAGATAACGAGGGCCGTCCGCTTGGCCGTATGACGCAGGTGGAACGCACGCGCGTTGAACAGCTAGCGGACGAAACAATTCGATGACGGCAATGGGGCGATTGCCGCCGGTTCGCTTACGACCCATTGCCGTCATCTACTTGCGGGGCACCAAGAAACGTGAGGGGCTCACCCTGATGCAAGTTAACCGCAGGAACTCATGCTCTTGGCGGCGTTTAATCGTTCATGCCGAAGACTCCGGACGAATTACGGACGGGTCGCCCGTGGCTGCTCTGGGTCATGGTGATTTTGCTCGCACTTGCCGGGCTCGCGCTCGCGGCCGGCGGCTTCCTTCTCCTTAGCCTCGGCGGTTCGGCTTATTATCTAGTCGCGGGAGCGGTCATGCTCGCCTGCAGTGCGCTGCTGGTCATGCGCACGCCGCTGGCGCTGCTGCTATACGCAGTGCTCGTGCTAGGCACCCTGGCTTGGGCAGTCTCGGAGATTGGTTTGGACTGGCGGCAGCTCGTTCCTCGTGGAGACGTGGTTTTTGTATTCGGGTTGCTGTTGTGCCTTCCCTGGATCTTTCGAGGGTTGACGCGTGGGTCCTTTTTAAGCGTGCGGATTGGCGTCCAGGCGTTGGCGCTCTCACTAGTTGTCGCGGCCGTTGTCGGAGTGGCCGCTCTCGTCACACCGGACGGCAAAGAATGGGACAACGGCTTTGCAGGCGATGCCCCCCCACAGGTACAACCTTCGCGGCGCAACGCGGCGACTGGCCAGCATATGGCGGGACCCGGGCGGGTCAGAAGTTCTCCCCACTGGCTCAGATCACAACAGCCAAAGTTGGCCGGCTCGAGCGAGCATGGACGTTCCACACCGGTGACCACCCGCGCCCCGGCGACCCCCACGAGTTCACCAACGAAGTCACGCCGATCAAAGTGGGCGATATGCTGTACTTGTGCACCCCGCACGACATCGTCTACGCGCTCGATCCGGAGAGCGGAGCGGTGCGCTGGAAGTATGACCCGCACATCCGCGTTTCGCAAAACCTGCAGCACCTCACTTGTCGCGGCGTCAGCTACGCCCGCGTCGCCGGAGCGGATTGTCCGGAGCGCCTGTTACTGGCGACCAACGACGCACGTCTGATCGCCCTCGATCCGCGCAGCGGACGGCCATGCCATGGCTTCGGCAAGGGCGGGCAGCTCGACTTATGGACGGGCATGCCGCACTTCCAAGATGGCTGGTACCGGAACACATCGGCTCCTCTCGTGACCCGCGGTAAGGTGGTGTTGGCTGGGGCTATCTATGACAACGCCGCCGTCACGATGCCCTCCGGGGTCATCCGCGCGTTCGACGCGGCCACCGGGCGACTGGTGTGGAACTTCGATCCCGGCGAGCCACCCAACACCGCGCCGATCGGACCAGGGCAGAGCTACGTCCCCTCCACACCCAACAGCTGGAGCACGTCGGCGGCGGACGACGCCCTCGGATTGATCTATGTCCCGATGGGCAATGGCGCGGTCGACCAGTGGGGCGGCAACCGATCGCCGGAGACCGAACGGTACACCGCCACCATCCTCGTCCTCGACGCTGACACGGGGAAGGAGCGTTGGCACTTCCAGACGGTGCATCACGACTTGTGGGACATGGACGTGCCCGCGCAGCCCGCGCTGGTGGACCTCGACATTCCCGGCAAGGGACGCGTCCCGGCGCTCGTCCAGTCGACCAAGACCGGGAACATCTTTGTCCTTGATCGCCGCACGGGCGCGTCGCTCCTGCCGGTCGTTGAACATCCCGTGCCGGGCGGCCCCGCGCCGGGAGACCACCTCTCGCCGACCCAGCCATTCTCGGCCGCCAGCTTCTTTCCCCGGCCCGCCATTCGCGAGAAGGACATGTGGGGTATAACGCCGTTCGACCAGCTCGCCTGCCGTCTCGGGTTCCGGCACCTTCGTTATGACGGGCCGTTCGCTCCACCCTCATTACAGGGCTCGATCGTTTTCCCCGGCAACTTCGGGGTGATGGACTGGGGCGGAATGGCGATCGACCCGATCCACCAGGTCGCGTTTGCTCACCCCAGCTACATGGCGTTCGTCGACAAGCTTGTCCCGCAGGCGAAAGTTCACAGGGAGACAAAGGGGCCTTCGGGAGGTTCCGACTTCAGCCATCAGGGACGGGGGCTCAATCCCAACCGTGGAGCCCCGTTCGCCGTCCTACTCAACCCTTTTTTGTCAGAGATCGGCTTGCCCTGCCAGGCGCCTCCTTGGGGTTATGTCGCCGCCATGGACCTGACCACCGGGAAGGTTGACTGGCGGCGCATCAACGGCACCATCCGCGATGAAAGCCCCATTTCCCTGCCGATCAAGATGGGCGTCCCCTCTCTGGGCGGTCCGATGGTGACGCGCGGCGGTCTCGCCTTCCTCGGTTCTAGCCTCGACTATTATCTGCGAGCCTACGACATGCGGACAGGCGAGACGCTCTGGCGTTCGCGTCTCCCGGCCGGAGCGCAGGCTTCACCCATGTCCTATTGGTCCTCCGCCAGCGGACGGCAGTTCGTGGTGGTTATGGCTGGCGGCCATCGCTCGCTCGGGACACAGCTTGGCGATGAGGTTGTTGCATACGCGCTCCCAAAGACACCACGGAGCTCGTGAAAAACGAAAATTGACAGTTCACCAACCAACCTTCGGTCGGTCAGCATTCGACCCCTCGCGGACGATTGAGCAGCACCCCAATTTCGGACTGAGCAAGGAGCTCACCTGACCAGCCGCACACGACCCATTGCGGACGTAACAAGTCACTACCATCCTCGGTGGGATTTTGTTGCTGAGAATCAAACAGCGCGAACTTTGATCGCCCCGGTCGCGGAGCGAAAAACGCGAACGCCGCTATCGTAGTCCACCTTCTCGGCGCCTTCGAGCCAGATGAAAGCCGGTTCGTTGCATTGCTTCGAGCCGCACACCAACGCGGAATGTGGAAAGCCGACCGGTTTGACAGCAGCGACGTATTCTCGTGTTCGGCCGTGAGGGGCGTGAGCCCGGCAGCGCATCATTGCCATCGTGGCCTCCTGACCATGGCATCTACCACGTGTATGCTTGCCGCACATCCTGGAGGAATCATGGCTGTAAAGGACCACGCGAAGTTTGCCGAGTGGCGGAAAGCGCAAGATCGTCTAATTGAAATCCGCGAAGCTCTCCGGCGGGGCGACGCCAAGCAGGAAGAGGTCGACACACTTCAGGCGGAATACGATCGCCTTAGCAGGGAGATCGATCTCGCCTGAGGCAGCGCTACAGAGGTCGTTTGCCGGTGGAGCACTCTGACTATGCAGGATGCTTACGCCTGCTGATTTCCCCTGTCGGTTGCATGTTGAGCACTGAAGGCCCATCTTAGGATCATCGCAACGGCAACTTTCCTGTAGGCGCCTGCGACTGAGAGACCATGTGCTCCCGCTTACGCAAGGGAGCATCCTCATGTCCTCACAAGGCCGAAACACTAGCGAAGCTCAGTCGTGGGAGAACGAGGGCGGCAGCACCGCGCCGGAGGACGCAGGCGCTTCTCTCGGAGTGGTCCGCCACATGAGCGAGACCTATTCGGTGGGAGGGTATCGATACACCACTCTCACCGATGCTATTGCCCAAGCGCGCCGCATGACCAAGCTCGAAAAGGATTTGCTCGGAGATGGATCATGAGCGTGGAGCGAAAACCAGCAGGTTCCCCCGAGAGCGCTAAGGACCTCAACCAACTGCTTCACGCTCATCAGCGCGAAGTCATGAGAGCAAGTTCGGCGCGGACGAGCACGGCCCGCGAGAACCACTTCGGCAAGGTTGCGCAAATCGCGGGGGAAATCCGCATGCTGCGGAAGATCTCACCAAAAGCGGGGCTGCCCGAACCCAATTCAGAGCCCCACACCATCATCTACGGGAGCTATGCCGGGGCCTCTGCATCAGAAGTGCCATCAGTCTCCAGCACCCATCTGTCCGACAGCGCAAGTGGGGTCAGCGAAAACCCGGATCAGGGACATGCTGACGACTGAGATAGCCGCAAACTGCCGGCGCGAGAAACGACTGCGATCAACTAGCAAGACCTGGAGAAGAACCATGGCCAAGGGCCAGAAGAAATCGAACCGCGAAATTCGCAAGCCGAAAGCTGAAAAGCCTAAGACCAACGCTTCACAACCCAGTCTGAAGCTGGGTTCAGTGAAAGGCTTGGAGAACATCAGAAACAGCTGACGTAGCGCCGCGCGCGACAACCATTGCGCCACCAGGAAGGTGAGAAAATGGTCACCCGAACCACCCGCTCTCAAGTAACGTTCCACACCTCCTTCGCACTGCCCGAACTGGACGGCCCGCTTCCTCCCGGCACCTACGACATCGATACCGATGAGGAGGTAATCGAGGGCAACGAGCGCACGGTCTACATCAGGACAGCAACACTGATACAGATCAGAGGGCTTGGTACGACTCGCACCGTGACTATCGACCCTTCCGGCCTTTCCGCTGCCTTGCAGAAGGACACGATAAACGGCGAATAAGGGGCGCTGATCGTCCGCTTTCCACCCATGACGGTCATTCGCCGGCATGGCAGCTAGTGGCCGATTGCGGTCGGTCTGCCTTGTGGCGAAACGGGGCCATTGCAGACGTGTCATGATTGGGTTGGATGTTTGGGCAAACTCTTAGCGGTCTATCGCCTCGCTTTGATCGGAAGATGTCAATTTAGCCGCGGATTCTGCCAATGTGATCGCTCCGAGAGGGCCTGCCGACGGTCCGAGCCTTGAATGAACGACAACTTCCTCGATCGTCCGCTGATCGACGTGTCGCAGGTAATCGCCAAGCGCCAGCACGGCGTGGTTCCTGATGCGATCGAGCAGGTTCGCCCGAGCCAGAGCGACGCTTCCGCCAAGGACGATCCTCTCGGGGGACACTGCAAGGATGATGCTGGCCATGAGCTCGCCAAGATCCCAGGCGACATGGTCCCACCGCGGGTCGTCGTCGGGGATTTGCGCTGCCGGCTGGCCGAAGCGTTGCGCGAGGGCGGGACCACTGACCAGACCTTCGATGCAGTCCGAATGGAATGGGCAGATGCCGGCGAAGCCGTCGCCCGCCGCTCGGCGCAACCGTAGATGACCGATCTCCGGATGCAGTGCGCCGTGAACGGCTCGGCCACCGATCACGAGCCCGCCGCCGACACCGGTGCCGATGGTGATATAGCACACGCTCTCGCAACCCACCGCAGAGCCAACACTGCACTCGGCGAGAGCGGCGGCGTTGACGTCAGTATCAATGGCGCACGGGCAAGTGAGGCCGGAGGTGAGCGGCGTTCGAACGTCAGCTCCGCTCCAGCCGGGCTTCGGAGTATTGAGGATTCTACCAAGGTCGGGATTGCCGAGATCGAGCTGTATCGGCCCGAAGCTGGCAATTCCAAGACCGTCCAGAGGAACGTGCCGGTCCCATCGACGCAACTCGGCATTCAGATGCTCGAGCGTTTTGTCGGGAATGCCCGTCGGCAAGGTGCATTGCTCGATGATCCGGTGATTCTCGGCGAGGACGGCAATTGCTTTCGTCCCTCCCAGCTCGATCCCGGCGAGGCGCAAGACGCGTCCCATGCTATAGCTCCAGCCGCGCGCTTTCTCTGTCGAGCGTCAGACGCAAGCTTGGCGCGAACGAGCCGCCAAACCGGCGTCGGTGGCCTGGCTGACCTTCCACGCGCCAGTTATCGACGAAGCTGATCACGCTGAGATCTGGCATCACCAACCAGCTGTAGGCCTGCTGCGGCGCCGCCTGCGGATTCGCAAAGACGAGGCCCGATCCATTGAGGGGGCGCCACGGCCCCGTGATCCCGTCAGCCGTCATCCCGCAGAGGCCGGTCGGCCCGACAGGTCCGTGTGGATTGAAGACGTGCGCCTGGGTCGACCAGAAAAGGTAGTAGCTGCCAGAGGTGACGAGTACGTGTGGCCGCTCGAGTTCGTTGTTCAA
>Ga0157372_10009443_pt1 | contig 10378 bp, 8 predicted proteins | sample C55metaG_FD_115307 | JGI IMG/M metagenome (GOLD analysis project Ga0157372, IMG submission 115307) | Corn rhizosphere microbial communities from Kellogg Biological Station, Michigan, USA - C5-5 metaG | ecosystem: Host-associated > Plants > Roots > Rhizosphere > Soil | place: USA: Michigan...
CACAACAATCAATATGGCGAGGAATATTACAGTTTTGTAAACGGGCAGTTTACCACGCAGGGAGGAACGCACCTCGCTGGTTTCAGGGAAGCATATGTAAAAACAATCCGTGACTTTTATAAAAAAGATTATGATGCCGCTGATATCCGCGGAAGCATTTGCGCAGCAATCAGTATCCGTGTGCAGGAACCGGTGTTTGAAAGCCAGACCAAAACCAAACTTGGTTCAACTTTGATGTATGAAAAAGGACCCGCTGTAAAAACTTTCATTACCGATTTTTTAGGAAAAGAATTGAATAATTTTCTTCATAAGAATCCGGCAATTGCAGATGAACTGAAGAAGAGAATTGAACAAAATGAAAGGGAGCGAAAAGATATGGCAGGAATTAAAAAGCTTGCTAATGAACGCGCCAAAAAAGCGAATCTTCATAATAAAAAATTACGCGATTGCCGCTATCATTTTAATGATGAAGCTGAAGGAAAAAATAAAGACGAGATCAATGCGAAAAGGATGGAAACAACCCTTTTCATTACCGAAGGTGACAGCGCCAGCGGATCTATTACTAAGTCACGAAACGTAGAAACACAGGCGGTTTTCAGCCTTCGCGGAAAGCCATTGAACAGTTTTGGATTGACAAAAAAGATCGTTTACGAAAATGAAGAATTCAATCTTTTGCAACATGCTTTGAATATTGAAACAGGCTATGAAGACCTTCGATATAATAACATTGTAATCGCTACCGATGCTGATGTTGACGGCATGCATATCCGCCTTTTGCTGATGACTTTTTTCCTCCAGTTTTTTCCAGATCTGGTAAAAAACGGGCACGTTTATATTTTAGAAACTCCTTTGTTTCGCGTAAGAACCATGCCGGGAAAAAACAAAGAAAAACAGGAAACCATTTATTGTTACAACGAAGAGGAAAAGGAGCGGGCGGTTATAAAATTAGGAGGCAAGCCGGAAATAACAAGATTTAAAGGTCTTGGAGAAATTTCACCGGAAGAGTTTGGAAACTTTATTGGTGATGACATAAGACTTCAGCCTGTAATGCTTTTGCCTGAAATACACATCCAGCAATTACTTGAATATTATATGGGGAAGAATTCTCCTTCACGCCAGGATTTTATTATTGATAACCTGAAAGTTGAAGTGGATTTGGCAGAAGTATAACGATAGAAAACGAATAAAACTTAATTACAATAAAATTGCTTATTTAAATGCAGCACCTTGTTTTTCAGCGGGAAGATGTAAAAACGCTTAAAAAAAGCTTTGAGTTAGATGATAGTTTAAACGGTAAGGTTTATGAAATTAAAGACGATTTTGCTGTTGGTCCGTTAAAAGATATTTATACGCAAGATGGAATTGAAGATAGGAAAGAATGGTGGAGGAAAGTTTTAGCCGGCGGAGATTATGATGGCGATGTTGATACAGGTGAAGTAAATGATCCGGAAACGGTACAGGAAATTAAAGAGCAATTAAGATCGGATTTGGATGAAACATTGTGGATTTGGGTGGCGCCAAACAAACATGATGTTGCTGGCTATTACTGGCTGATGGCGCAGTTGCAGGAATTTGCAGGAAGAACTTATGTGTTGTCATTAAATAATCTTCCTTTCATAAATGATAAAGGACATATTTTTTATCCAAAGAATTTATCTGAAATTCCTGCGCGGGAATTTATAAAAGCGAAGAAACTCGCGCGGGCGATCACATCATCTGAATTTGAAGTCGATCCTGATGAGTGGACAAAAATTTGTAATGAAAATAAACTCGTTCGCATTCTTGAAGGAGCGAAAAAATTATCGCAGTACGATGCGGACTTTTTTGATAAATATCTTCTCAATTTTATTACGCCTGACTGGCAAAAGGCTCATAAGGTGATTCTGAATGTTTTAAACAAAGCCGAGCAAACTACCGGTGATGCATACCTGCTTTGGAGATTGAAGGAATTGATCGCACAGGATAAAATCGACGCCCAGGGTGAATTAAAGAATATGAAAGATTTTGAGGTGAAGCAAAAAGTTGGTAAAACTGAATCTGAATGAAAATAAAAGCGATTCATCATATTGCAATATTGACTGACGATTATGAGAAAAGCAAAGAGTTTTATACCGGCGTGTTGGGTTTTACAATTTTAGCTGAAACTTACAGGGAAGAAAGAAGATCATATAAATTGGATCTTGCAATCAATGGAAATTACCAAATTGAGCTGTTTTCTTTTCCTGAATTTAAAGAACGCCAGTCATTTCCGGAAGCGAAAGGCTTGCGGCACCTTGCTTTTGCCGTGGATGATATTGAAGAGGCGGTAAACGAACTAATTTTAAAGAAAGTTAATTTGCAGGGAATAAGAACAGATGAATTGACAAATAAAAGATTTTGTTTTTTCTATGATCCTAATGGGCAGCCACTGGAATTATATGAAGTATAACAGAATCGAAGTGAAAAGAAAATAATAATGGCCAAGACAAACAAACAGGAATATAAACATAGTGACTCAGGAATTTCCGGGCAATATAAAACATGGTTTCTCGATTATGCAAGCTATGTAATATTGGAACGGGCCGTTCCTGCAATTGAAGATGGATTGAAACCGGTTCAACGGCGCATTCTTCATGCGATGAAAGAAATGGATGATGGACGCTTCAATAAAGTAGCAAACATCATCGGCCAAAGTATGCAATATCATCCTCACGGTGATGCAAGTATTGGCGATGCAATTGTAAATCTTGGGCAAAAAGATTTGCTCATCGAAACGCAGGGAAACTGGGGAGATGTTCGCACCGGCGATGAAGCTGCTGCGCCAAGATATATAGAAGCGCGTCCCAGTAAATTTGCGCTGGAAGTCGCTTATAATAATAAAACCACCAATTGGCAATTGAGTTATGATGGCAGAAAAAATGAGCCGATCTCCTTGCCAATGAAATTTCCTTTGTTGCTCGTGCAAGGTGCTGAAGGTATTGCTGTTGGCCTCGCAACCAAAATTCTTCCGCACAATTTTTGTGAACTTATTGAAGCAACTGTCAAATATTACAAAGGGAAAAAGTTTGAATTATTTCCTGATTTTTCTACCGGCGGAATGATCGACGTTTCCAATTATAACGATGGCGCAAGAGGTGGTAAAGTGAGGGTGCGGGCGAGGATAGAGGAGTTAGATAAAAAAACAATCGTCATCAAAGATGTACCTTATGGAACTACAACCACGCAACTGATCGATAGTATCATAAAAGCTAACGATAGCGGAAAAATAAAAATTAAAAAAGTTACAGACAATACAGCTGCTGAAGTGGAAATTGTAGTTGACCTGGCTCCCGGCATTTCTCCTGATATCACTATCGATGCGTTATATGCATTTACTGATTGCGAGATCTCTATTTCTCCAAATGCATGTGTGATCGAAGGGCAAAAACCGCGTTTTTTAGGTGCGACTGAATTATTGAAATTTTCTGCAGATCATACACGAAGTCTTTTAAAACAGGAACTGGAAATTAAACTTCGTGAGCTGCAGGATAAGTGGCATTATACTTCTTTGGAAAAAATATTTTTTGAAGAGAAGATCTATAAAGAGTTAGAAAAAAAGCATGAAACATGGGATAAGGTAATAGCAGCAATTGATAAAGCGTTTGTTCCATTTAAAAAAATATTGCACAGGGAAATTACAAGAGAAGATATTCTAAAACTAACGGAGAAGCCTGTACGCAGAATTTATAAACTTGATATTGAAGACCTGATCAGCCAAATAAAATCTTTGGAAGATCAAATTGAAGAGGTACGTAACCACCTTGAATTTCTTACGGAGTATGCGATTTCATATTATGAAGATCTTTTGAAAAAATTCGGGCCGGGACGTGAACGTAAAACAGAGATCCGTTTGTTTGATACAATCCAGGCAAAAACCGTTGCTATTGCCAACACAAAAATTTATGTAAATCGCTCTGAAGGCTTTATTGGCACCAGTTTGAAGAAAGATGAACTGATCGCAGAATGTAGTGACCTCGATGATATCATCGTTTTCACTAAGTCGGGTAGAATGAAAGTGGTAAAAGTTTCGGACAAAATTTTTATTGGAAAAGATATCATCCATGCAGCGGTTTTTACAAAAAATGATGAGCGCACAACTTACAACATGATCTATACGGATGGTAAAAAAGGAATAAGTTATGCCAAGCGATTTAATGTCACCGCGGTCACCCGTGATAAAGAATACGACCTTACAAAAGGAGATGAAAAAAGTAAAGTCCATTATTTTAGTGTAAATCCTAATGGAGAGGCGGAAGTCGTTCACATCCTGCTTACACCGGGTTGTAAAGCCAGGAATAAAGATTTGGATTTCTATTTTGAAACACTGGAAATACGCAGTCGCGGAAGCATCGGAAACCAGGTAACCAAATACCCGATCAAGTCCATAAAAATGTCTGAAAAGGGAAAGTCAACTCTTGATAAGAGGAAACTCTGGTTTGATGAAACTTTCGGCAGATTGAACACAGAAGAGAAAGGTCATTTGTTGGGAAATTTTGACGGAGATGATAAGATATTAGTAATCTATAAAGATGGAAACTATGAGATCACCGGCCAGGAAATAACACAGCGGTTTGATGTAGACGCAATTGAACTGATAGAAAAATTTGACCCTGAAAAAATAATTACGGCAGTTTATCTTGATAATGAAAAGTTGCAGTACAATGTGAAGCGTTTTAAAATTGAAACTAATACCTTAAATAATAAATTCCTTTTTATAAAAGAAGGAAATGGCAACCGCCTGGTAAAAGTGAGCACAGCAGAAGAACCTGTTCTTCAAATGCAAACCGGTAGAGGATCACAAGTAAGGAAGGCAAAAATTAAACTTCATAAAGTGGTTGACGTGATGGGATGGCGTGCAATAGGGAATAAACTTACAGACTATTCCAAATCGGATCAGATGGAATGGGTGGAACCTGAAAAATCTTCGGCGCAAACAGAATTATTTGAATAAAATTTTTAAAAAGTATAAAATAAAAAACGCAGTGGAAAGTTTATCCACTGCGTTCAACTTAACTCCTGTATTCACATTTAAAAAACCAATTACGCATTCGTTGTCTCTTTCTTATTCTTTGTTGTATTGTAGTTTGTGTTAGAAGTTATGTTGTTATCGCCATTATTCATAGCTGATTTGTTTACAGTATTTTCAGTGTCTTCCCGCACACGCAAATTATTTTGCACATCCTTTACTCCTGTAACATCTTCAGCCAGGTCTTCAGCCCGGTGTTTCGCATACCTCGAATCTACATAGCCACTTAATGTTACATCACCGTTTTTTACACTCACTTCAATTCCGGAAGCGTCGAGGAATGAATCGTCTGTTAATTTATCTGAAACATCTTCCCTGATCCTGTCTTCTGAACGGGTATAATTTTTAGGTCCTTTTCCCCGGTGTTGGCCATTCCTCATTTCGTCTCTGCGACGGCGTCGTTCTGCGTCATCATCTCCAAACCATGAAGCCACCTCGTCTCTTGTCTTATCCCACCATCCGCGATCATTATCTCTGTTATCGTTGTTGCTGTTTCGGCGCCAGTCCTCATTTCTATACCTGTCGTTATAATTGTTGTACCGGTCATTGTAATTATTATACCGGTCATTATTGTTATTATAAGTATCACCATAACTATAAGCGCCACCCATATAATTATCATTTCTGTCATTATAATTGTCGTAGCTATTGCGATAAAAATCGTTACTGCTGTTATAATCATTTGTATAATTACGATTGTAGTCGTTATAACGCTGATTCCTGAAATCAGGATATGCGCCGGTGTTGTAATTGCGATCGTACCTGCTTGCGTAACTATCGCGGTTTATATTGTTGTAATCATTATAATTTCGATCCGAATACCTGTCATTCATGCGCTCTCTTCCATTCCAGTAATCTCTTTCCATGTCGCTCGAATAAACGTTTCTGTCACCGGTATTATAACCCCGGTACTCATCGCCGGTTTGGTAATTTCTATCCCAATTCATGTCATAATTTCTCTCGTTAGATGAAGAACGGTTATCATTACGATAACGATCGCTTCTATTGTAGTCTGCCATAATTTAGTTGTTTTTAAGGGTTTAAATAACAGTAATCAAGAAAAAACTATTCCTGATTAAGGCACGCAGATTAAATGTGGATAAATTAACAAATACTTTTTGAGAATCATAGAAATAAAGATTACTATAAAGGATATATTTAAAATATTCATGAAGGAACAACATTTTCCTGATTTAATTTGTTGCCACGTTTCTACAAAACAATCTTTTAGTGGAAGTGTGGAAGCCACAAAAATTGTTACCGCTAGGGTTGTGCAAAATGGAAATTAATTTTTTATAAATTTCTTTGTTTACTACTATCAACCGGATCACGCGCATAACTTTATTTTTTCTAAATACGCCTTGTTATTGAGAATTAAAGACCAATTTCGATTCGATAAAGAACCATGCGCCCTATGAAAATATACTTCCCTGCTGAGTGATTTATTTCAGGAAAATAAGCGGTAGTAATAAAACGTCTAAGATTTTTTCAACAAAAATATTTTGTATCAAAATAAATTTTTGATCTATTTGTTTGGTTACTCTAAACAGGAAATCAAGAGGTTATTTTTTGTTCTTTTTGGGCTCAGTTTGTTTCTCGGGTTGCTGTCCTTCAGGCATTCTCTGGCTCAGTTTGGATTCATCAATATTTCCTTTTGCATCCAGGATCGGCTGTGGAACCGGTTCTTGTCCCTCAGGAGTAATTTGATTAAAGATCTTTTCAATGTGAACCCATTTGCCGTCTTTCCATTTTAAACCTTCATAATCTCCATCCGGAATGTAAGTATATTTTTTTTGTGGTTCCCCGGTTTCTGAAATCAAATGCTCGTAGATAATAACATCCATGTCATTGTCAAAAGAAAGTTTGGGGCTTGCATTCTTTTTATATTCCATCACATAACGGTCAATCCGGCCTTTGTGCAAAGTATCATTTTGAAAACTAAAATAAGGTCCTCCAAAAACCGGTTGCCCATCGTTGAACGTCAACACGTCAATGATTTTTCTGTCACTTACCATGTTATTATCGTCAAAGCCGAGCAACGTATAATAGTTTTTGCCAAAAGCTTTTTCTTCCACTATTTTGTAATATAAAGCCCCGATCCACGCGCGGTTGCTGGTAATCGTGTCATCGATATTATTGATAAGATCTGTTTTATCGATTAATGGGAAAAGTTTTAGTGAACCATTTGGTGTATTCATTTGGATGGCACCGTGTTGCCGGATCATATCTCCATTAATTCCGAGTTGCCAGGTAAAAATCTTGAAGGAACTATCCTGTGGAACAACTTTGGCAATACTTCTTAAAGAATCAAAAGGATAATAAAATGAATTTTTTATTTGTAAAGCGCGAACCAAAGTTCTGGTGAACTGGCTGTCGGCTGAAAATCGCTCTTCAACATTTCGCCCATATAAAATTTGATTGGCGAAGGTTTTTAATGAATCTTCTTTCTTTTGTAATATTTTTTTTTCTGTTGCGGAAAAATGTTGGGCAAAAGTAGTTGCCGAAAGGATAAAGGAAATTAAAAATAAACTCAGTTTATTCATTCAAAAAACGTTTCGACAAAATAAACTTTAATTCAGATAAATTATTGTTAACCTGATAATATTTAACTTACTTATAATGCTTTTGCTACCGAAATCAGGTCATCAAAAACGAGATCGATATCTTGATGGTCAAGCTGAACTTCTTTACGTGTTGTAGCAAGAAAAATATTAATCGCAACGCCAAGATTCCTTCCAAATTTCATGTCACTCAATGTGTTCCCGATCATCATACTTTTTGAAAGATCAATTTCCGGGAAATCTTTAATAGCCTGTAAACCCATACCTGTATTTGGTTTCCGGTTTTCGCTTTCCATTTCGGTGCACACATAAATATTGTCAATTCTACCGCCCGCCACTTCAATTTCTTCCTGCATATTTTTATGTATGAGATCAAGGTCTTCTATTTTTGTAAGTCCTTTGCCAACGCCGCGCTGGTTAGTGATGATCACAATTACGCCGAGTTTTTTGTTGAAAATTTCAAATGCTTTTTTTACACCTTTATAAAATTTAAACTCCTCCCATGTGTGAATATAATCTTCGTGTTTTTCATCGTTCATCACACCGTCACGATCTATAAAAAGCGTCCATGAAGAATCGATATTTTTTAAATTTTTCAAAATAAGAAGATGGGTTTTTGATAGTGAACAAACAAATTACATCGAAAATAATTTCACATTTCTATAAAATCTTTTTGTGCTCTTTCATAATCCTCAGGAATGCCGATATCTATAAAATAAGCATCCTGTATCAAACCATATAAATGTGCTTTAGCCTTTATTGATTGGACATTTTTTTCAAGATAATCTTTTTCAAAAGAAAATTTTTCAGGTAAATTATTTTTTAAAAACCGTGTAACATTTAAAGCATAAACGCCACCATTGATAATTCCTTTTGTGTAAAATTTTTTTTCTTTGAAAGAGCTCACAGAATCATCTTCATTTAATTCTACAACTCCATACCGGTCGAAATTTTTCATTGGTTTAAGGCAAAGTGTACATTCTGCCTTTTTCTCTTTATGGAACTTATCGAGCAGATCAAAATCAATTTTATAGAAAGTATCGCCATTGCACACTAAAACATTTTCTTCAGAAGTTTGAGTACAAGCCAACCTGATAGCACCGCCTGTTCCCAGCGGTTCTTTTTCAAATGAAATATCATAATGAAGATGAGAATAGTTTTCCTGCAAATATTTTTCGATCACTTCGTGCAGATAGCCAACACTAAAAATAAATTGCTCGATACCATTTTTTTGTAAAAACTCTATAAGATAGTGCAGGAAAGGTTTTTCATCGACAAGCGCCATACATTTTGGAACGTCAGAAATGACAGATCGTAACCTGGTTCCCAAACCGCCTGCAAGAATGATGGCTTGTTTAATCATGTGTATCCCGAAAATAAATTTCTTCTACAAACTGGCAAATGATATGGCCAAGAGTGATATGGCTTTCCTGGATGCGCGGAGTATCATCAGATGGAATGTTGATAAGAACATCAGAAAACTTTTTCATTTTTCCACCACTGGAACCTGTAAAGCCGATGGTTAGCATGTCTTTTTCTTTAGCTACTTCAAAAGCATTTACAATATTTTTACTATTACCTGACGTGCTTAAACCTACCAATACATCACCCGGTTTTCCTATTCCTTTAATCAGTCTTGAATAAATTACATCATAGCTGTAATCATTTGCTACAGCGGTTATATAAGAAGTATTGCAATGCAAAGCTTCTGCAGGCAAGGCATCCCGATCCGTATAAAATCTGCCACTAAATTCTGCTGCTAAATGTTGTGCGTCGGAAGCACTTCCTCCGTTTCCACAAAACAAAACTTTATTGCCTTTTTCAAAAGCGTTCACAATTACGTTTACCGCATCATTTACTGCAAGCAACAACCTGTCGTCATTAAGAATACTTTCTTTGACATTGATTGATGCCTGAATTATTTTTTTAATTTTTTCCATTAATTGATCTTGAATGGCAAAAGTAAACTGATATTTTTTGATAGTAATTTAAACACACCATGTTGACAAACCATGTTTTGTAAAGGTGTAATTTTTTACTTCCCCACCAAATTTTTTCAATTCTTCAATTACCGCATAATGCGTATTTCCCGGGCAATAAAAAATCATGAAACCGCCACCACCGGCGCCGCTTATTTTTCCTCCTGTTGCCCCGGCTTTTTTGCTTGCTTCATAAATTTCTTCTATCCTCCTGTTACTGATATTATTTGCCATCCGGCGTTTATTCTGAAAGCCAAAATCCAATATCGAGCCAAATTCATCCAGTTTTCCTTTCAGCAAAGCTTCTTTCATCATCCTTGCCTGCTCTTTTAACTGGTGCATAGCTTCTATGCTTTTTTCGTTCTTGTTATTTACATTCTTCACCTGTTCGTCAATGATAGAAGCACTTTCACGGCTCGTCGCTGTAAAATACAAAACAAGATTATTTTCAAGCTCGTGAAGATATTGTGACTTGATGCGTAGCGGATTTACGATCACTTTATCATCTTCATAAAATTCCATGAAGTTTACTCCACCAAACATGGCTGCATATTGATCTTGTTTTCCGCCGGTAAGTTTCAGATCATTTCTTTCAATTTGGTAAGCATAATGTGCAATATCATAATCACCCAACGGAAGCTTGAGCCACTCCACAAAAGCCCCGATAATCGCCACAACCAAAGTTGAAGAAGTACCAAGGCCGGAACCAGCGGGCGCATCAACAAAGGTTGACAACCGGAAACCAGTTTCAGGAATTCCATAATCTTTTTGAATTCGGTTATAAACTCCTTTTA
>Ga0157372_10009444_pt1 | contig 10377 bp, 4 predicted proteins | sample C55metaG_FD_115307 | JGI IMG/M metagenome (GOLD analysis project Ga0157372, IMG submission 115307) | Corn rhizosphere microbial communities from Kellogg Biological Station, Michigan, USA - C5-5 metaG | ecosystem: Host-associated > Plants > Roots > Rhizosphere > Soil | place: USA: Michigan...
TTCACTTTTTTTGATTAAAGATTCACTTTTAAAAATAATTATTGGTTTTTTTAAAGAAGGAATTCACTATAAAAAATAATTATTGGTTTTTTGAAAGAAGGAATTGGCTTTTTTAAATAAAGAATTGGCTATAAAAAATAAATATTCACTCTTTTGAAAGAACGGATTTGCTTTTGTTTTTACTGAAAGCTATAGTGTTTGATACCAAAAAGCTATTATTATAGTGAAGCCTTATAGTGGCAGTAAATGAATAAATAGCCTGATTTTTTATTTTATTTTATGTAAGTCTTTACTCCAAGGCGTATTTTTCTTACTTTGCATATACAAAATTTCAGGAGTATTACTCTCTGTTTACCTTACTAAATGATTGATGACTAACGACAACCCAATTTTAAATAGCCCGTACTTAGAACCGAAACTACATTACGATACCGATAGTGAAGGAAGCCTGGATTATAATATTGTCTGCAAAGGACGTAGAATTTTTAAACCGGATGTCTCTGTAATACCAATGAGACAGAGAGGCCAGAAGGAACTTTTTGAATGGAATGAAGATGAGCAGGAATATGGGACTCACCCAATAAACCTTGCTAGAAAAGAAGTCGGTAAATGGCGCTCTGAAAAATATCCTAACACTACAAGGGTTACTAAAGAGTTATTGAATTTTTGGTTTAATAATCCCGAACGGGTTGTAACAAAAAAATTATTTTTTGCTCAGCAGGAAGCAGTCGAAACTGCAATATGGCTTAATGAAGTTGCCGATAAATCGAATGCTGGTCAGCATATCTTGAATCTCATCCGCAGTGCGCAACAAACGGTGAGCGATGATGCTGGAGATCAATTGCCACGGATTGCTTTTAAAATGGCAACAGGTTCGGGTAAGACTGTTGTAATGGCTTGCCTTATTTGTTATCATTATTTTAACCGGCAGGAGTATCGAAATGATACCCGCTTTGCAGATTATTTCTTAATCGTGGCTCCGGGCATTACCATCAAAGACCGCTTGGGTGTTTTATTTGTAGATACTAAAAATAAAAATCTCGTTGATATACAAGATTATTACCGCGTTCGCGGATTGATACCTCAGCATTTCGAATACCGCCTTGATAATTTAAATGCGAGGTTGATCATTACCAATTACCACACATTTGAACCAAAGATTTTACAAGGAAATAAACGAAGCCCTTTTGATGGAAAAGTAGATCTGGCAGGCAATAAGATTGACACTGATAATAAGGAAGATTTTTCGCAAGTCGTTAAACGTGCTTTGGGAAAATTTAAAACCGGAAGCAGAATTTTAATTCTGAATGATGAAGCGCATCATTGTTATTTGCCATTGTCAAAAGGAAAAACATCGGATAATGAAGAATCTGATGAAAACGCAAGGGCGGCAGTTTGGTTCAGCGGTATCAGGGAAATTTCAAGGCGCTTCAAACTTCAAAATGTCTATGACTTGTCTGCTACCCCTTATTATTTAACCGGATCAGGATACACACCATATAGTTTATTTCCCTGGGTGGTTTCCGATTTTGGTTTGATAGAAGCGATTGAATCGGGACTGGTTAAAATTCCTTTTTTGCCGGAAAGTGATAATTCGCAGGAATTGACCATGCCGGTACTTCGCAATTTGTACGATCACGTGAAAGAGGACTTGCCAAAAAAAGGGCAAAAAAAGAAGAAGAGTGAAGCATCAAAAGAAGGTGGAAAATACAAGGAAATGCCGCCACAGATTCCTCCCTTGGTTAAGAACGCTTTAGATCAGTTTTACAATCATTATGCGGAATACTATAAAGGTGTAAGAAAGAACAATGAAGAGCGAAGTAATATATTTTCTGCACCCCCTGTGTTTATCGCTGTATGTAATAATACATCCGTTTCAAAAGAATTGTATAAATACATCGCAGGCTATGAATATGAAAATAAAAAGGGACAAACAGAAGTAGTTCATGGTGTGAAAGAATTATTTTCCAATTATGACATGACTACCAACAGGCCGCTGAAACGGCCGCCGACTTTATTAATTGATAGTGATGCGCTGGAAAACGGGGAACAGGTAAATGATGAGTTTAAAAAAATATTTGCCAGCGAAATAGAAGAGTTTAAAAAGGATTATGCGCGGTTAAAAGGCCAGGGAAGTGTAGATAAAATAACGGACGCCGAAATACTTCGGGAAGTAGTAAATACCGTTGGCCAGCAGGGAAAATTAGGCGCTCACATTCGTTGCGTGGTTTCTGTTTCCATGCTTACAGAAGGCTGGGACGCCAATACAGTTACGCATATTATGGGCTTACGTGCCTTTGGCTCGCAATTACTTTGTGAGCAGGTGGCCGGAAGAGCTTTGCGCAGGATGAATTATTTTCTGCAGGGCTACGATAAGGACGGTAATCCCACCGATGATAAACGTAAAATTGTTATAGAAAAATTTCCGCCTGAGTATGCGCACATTATTGGAGTGCCATTTAAATTATTTAAAGGCGGTGTCTCTGGTCCGCCACCGGAGCCGGTTGATTTAAAACATATTGCTGCTTTGCCGGAGAGGCAAGAGAAAATGGAAATCGAATTTCCAAATGTAACTGGCTATCGCCTTGAAAATTTTGATGGTGAAATAAAATATGATTTCAGCAATATAGAAAATTATGAGATTGATGGTTCTAAGTTTCCAACAGAGACCATTATGGCAAGCCCTATTTCTGCTACAGAAGAAAAACTGGAAGTGAAATCTGTTTTAGAAAAGCGCGAAAGTGAATTATTCTTCCTCATCACCAAAGAACTCATTAAGCGACACTTTAGCGATGAAGAAGGCAGTCCTGAATTTCAAAAGTTTAATAAATTAAAGCAGATTGTTGAAGATTGGTATCATAATAAAGTGATGGTTCTTCACCAGAAACCGGAATTTAAAAAGCTATTATATTTTGAAGACCCAAAGAAAATGGTAGATCATATCGCACGGGGAATAAATCCACATATTAATACCATTGAACACATTCGCCCGGTATTTAATTTTTACAACAATTTCAGCAGCACCAAATATGTGAATGGCAATACGGTAAAAGATGTTTTTGATACAAAAAAGAGCCATGTAAATTATGTAGTGATGGATAGTGATTGGGAAGGCATTTGTGCAAAATCTTTAGAAGAAATTGAATCGGTAGATTGTTATGTAAAAAACCAGTTTCTTGGCTTTACTATTCCATACATTAAAGATGGTAAAGACCGGCTCTACTTTACAGACTTTATCGCCAGGATAAAAGGGAAAGATGGAACAATAAAAAACCTGATGATAGAAGTAAGCGGAATGAGTAAAGATAAAGCTGAGAAAAAATGGTTTGTGGAAAATCGTTGGTTGCCTGCTGTTAATGCTTTGAAAGATAAATATGAATACCCTGAATGGCATTTTATAGAAGTGGCAAATGACATCAGGAATATCAAGAATCAGTTAATTGAAAAGATTGCATCAATTGTCTGAATCGCAGATTAAGCAGATTGTCTGAATCACAGATTAAGCAGATTATGGGATTAAAAGGATTAAGAAATCCGTGCAATCTTTCAATCCATAAAATCAGCGATTCAGACAAAATCTCAGTGTAATCTTTTAATCCACAAAATCAGCGATTCAGACAAAAAAGAAAAAATGGAAGATCTAAAATATAAGGACATAACGCAAAAAATCATTGGTGCCTCGTTTGAAGTGCACAAATTTTTAGGGAATGGTTTTCAGGAAGTCATTTATCAAAGGGCATTAGCTTATGAAATGAGCGTTGCAGGTTTAGAATTTGCCCGTGAAATAGAACAAGATATTTTTTACAAAGATTTAGCGGAACCAATAGGTACAAGAAGAGCAGATTTTGTAGTAGAAAATAAGGTACTGGTTGAATTGAAGGCAATTGTTCAATTGGAGGATGTTCATTTAGCACAGGCTTTAAATTATTTGAAAGCCTATGAACTGGAAATTGGTTTACTAATCAATTTTGGAGCAAAAAGTTTAGAGTTCAAAAGATTGATACTCTCACAAAAATCTGTCTGAATCGCAGATTAAGCGATTACGAGATTAAAAGGATTAAGAAATCAGCGAAATCTTTTAATCCAAAAAATCCGCGATTCAGATAATTGTCTGAATCGCAGATTAAGCAGATTACGAGATTAAAAGGATTAAGAAATCAGCGAAATCTTTTAATCCAAAAAATCCGCGATTCAGACAAAAAATAAATCAGGGATCACACAAATAAAAATCAGTGTAAAACAATGCCTAAAAAAATTACCTCACTTAAACATACAACCGACAAACGTGCCCACATTCCCAGCATTGAAGAAGCGGGTTATGAAGATGCCAATGAGAAAGTTGCGGAAGGGAAAAAAGTATTGGAGCTCCCTAAAAACCCCGTGGTACATCGCGGACAAGACCCTGAATTATTTTGGCTGAATAAATATGGAAATGACGACCGTGATGATTTGCTGAAAGTGGATATCCGCAGTCTTTACCGGCACGAGCATATTGCGCCGGAAGCATTGATAAAAAACCTGTATAAACTAACCGAAACAAAAAGTGACCAAATAAGTTTGTTTACTGTAAACGAAATGTTTGGAAATGCTTTGGATAAAGATGAAATAGATAAAGTAAGTGAATATTACCAGCACCAGGATGGCTGGACAAACAGGCTGATACAGGGCGACAGCCATTTGGTAATGGCCAGTTTATTGGAGCGCGAAGGAATGGCAGGGCAAGTGCAAACTATTTTTATGGACCCGCCTTATGGAATAAAATATGGCGGCAACTGGCAAATAAAACTCAACAACCGAGATGTAAAAGATGGCAGCGACGAAGCGCTTACCGGCGAACCGGAACAAATAAAAGCCTTTCGCTATACCTGGGAACTGGGCATTCATTCTTATCTCTCTTATTTACGTGACCGTTTATTAGTTGCCAAGGAATTACTTACTGAAAGTGGAAGTTGCTTTGTACAGATAAGTGATGAAAATGTGCATTTGGTAAGAAGTGTAATGGATGAAGTTTTTGGAAGTGAAAATTTTTGTTCACAAATTATCTATAAAAAAACGAGTGGTTCATCATCTACTCTACTTGGAGTAATAAGTGATTTTATTCTCTGGTATGCAAAAGATAAAACAAAAATAAAATTCAGACAATTATATATTCCAAAAGAGATCGGCGGCGAAGGAACATTGGAATATAATAATGTAGAACTTTCGGATAGAACGATTAGGAAAGCAACTTTGGAAGAATTAAGTGACACTTCGATTTTGCCAGAAGGCTCTCGAATTTTTGTTGCAGATCCGATTGTAAGTGACGGCCAGGGTAAATTGAGTGAGCAAGTAATTACATTTATTGAAGAGGGTAAATCTTATACTATAGATTGTGGCCCGAAGCGGCACTGGAAGACTACCCCGTTAGGAATGCAAAAGCTCTGGGACATAAATAGACTACTTAGGAAAGAAGGATTAAGAATTTATAAAAGATATTTCGAAGATTTCCCCTATATGCCCTACAATTCAATGTGGACGGATACTAGAGGAGAAACAAAAATGGCATATGTTGTGCAAACGGCTAATAAAGTAATTGAACGATGTATATTAATGACGACCGATCCCGGCGATTTAGTTTTAGACCCAACCTGTGGCAGTGGCACCACAGCTTTCGTTGCCGAGCAATGGGGAAGAAGGTGGATTACCATTGATACCAGTAGAATTGCTTTAAACATTGCGAAGCAAAGAATCATGACCGCAGTGTTTCCGTATTATAAATTGTATGATGAAAACCAAAGCGATATCAGGCAGGGATTTATTTATAAAACCGTTCCGCACATTACTTTAAAAAGCCTGGCAAATGATGAACCACCGGCAACAGAAACTTTATACGACCAGCCGGAAGTTGATAAAAAGCTGCTTCGCGTAAGTGGTCCTTTCACAGTGGAAACTTTACAAAACTACGAGCCAATCAACCCAGAAGATTTAGATAATGAAATTAGAGAAGCGGAAGAAGAAGGCGCTTTTGAAGAAGTGATCAAACAACATTTGATAAGCGCCGGAATTAAAAATGGCCGCAAAAATGAAATGGTTGTTTTCCGAAGTGTGGAATTGTTAGCCGGAGAAGCCTTACATGCAGAAGGGTTTTATCAAACAGCAAAAGGAGAAGAAAAAGCATACTTCCACATCGGCCCAAAATTCGGAACCGTAAGTAAAAAATTAGTAAGCGACGCCATAAAAGAATGCCGCCATAGAGGAGATGCGAATTGGTTGGTCATATTAGGTTTCAGTTTTGAAAGTGATATTTCCGGCAGCACACAAACCACAAGCATGGGCAATTTTGAAGTTACCAAATGCCGCATTCACGATGACCTTTTGCAGGAAGGTTTAAAAAAGAAACCGGCAAAATCAGCCGCAAGTTTTGTTACCATCGGTGAACCGGATATTGAGCTTCTTCCCGTTATTGCGAGGAACGAAGCAATCTCATCAAAGAATCACTTTGTTCAGGTAGAAATAAAAGGCCTTGACATTTATGATCCGATAAAAGACATCGTAAAGCCAAGAGACGTTCACGACATCGCCTATTGGATGGTAGACGATGATTATGACGGAAGCAATTTTGTAGTAAAGCAGGTTTTCTTCTGCGGCGGCGATAAATCAGAATTTGATAAATGGAAAAAAGGCTTAGACAACCTTGCAAAAGAAAACACCAAAAAGAAAGTAGAGAAAACCCTGAAAATAGAAATTGACGACGAAGCCTTCGATCGCTTATATGGCCACATTTCTCATCCAATAGAAATAAAAAAGAAAGGGCAAAAAATAGCGGTGAGGATTATTAGCCAATTTGGGGAAGAGAGTACGAAGGTGATGGGGGTGTGAGGGGGGAAGTAAGATTCCCTTGTCAACCTAGGTGAAGAAATATATACAGTTATTATGAAAAGAAGATCCTTTAAATGTAATTTTGGAGGCTTAATAAAGTCACCTTCCTATTATAACTTAAATACGAATGGAAATAAGAGAAATATTTGAAGACTTAATAAAGATTGAACCTAAAGTCATGTCAATAGAAAGTTTGTTTAATAATCCTGATAGGGTTGAGCAAACGAACTATAAGCCATCATACCAACGAAATTATGTGTGGGATGATGAGAAGGCTACATATTTTATAGAAAGTATATTATTAGGTACAGAAATACCTCCCTTAATTTATTTTAGAAATTCTAATAAAGTGGAAGTAATAGATGGAAGGCAGCGATACCAAACCATTCTTAGATTTATCCACAATGAGTTTAAGCTTAAAAAAACCGGATTGCATAAATTAGATAATATCGGCATTGCTAATAAGTATTTCAAAAACTTAGATAGTAAGTTAACCGACCTTTTTTTTGATACGAAGCTTCGAATTATCGAATTTAGTTTTCATAGCAAGAAATTAATCAATGATGAATTAGAAGAAGTTGTAAAAAGAGAAATATTTAAGCGTTACAATTCTGGAATAACCCCTCTTAAACCTACAGAAATTGATAAAGCTGCATATTTTGAGGATGACTTAAATAGCTATTTTAAATCAAAATTACAGAATGATAAAATTCTTTTTCGAGATGTTTCAAGTGTTTTACATTTTGAAAAAACCAACAATGAAATTATTTTAAAAAAAATCCGGCAATTATTAGTTCAACATAAGATCCCCATTAAATACTACTCTGTAAAAAAAGACACTGTAATTTCAAAGTATTATGAGTATCTTTTTTCTGCCATTAATCAGAATGAAATTAGTCTACTATTCAATGGTTTTATTGAAAAAATCAATCTAATTAAAATTATTAAAAAGGCTATTGAAAAGGAAGGAATAGTATATAATAGACTAATTTCTGAATGTCTATTTTGGGCCTTTTCTGTGTTAGAAGAGGAGAAGCATACTCTTCAAGAGATAACTATTGAAATCATTGCAGATCTTGTCAATTACATTGTGGAAAATATTAATGCCTTTCAAATGGACAGAAGTTCTTTCTCAAAGGAACTTCATAATCGATATTATATTACTTCAGAATTTTTTAAACGAGAGTTTGAAATAAATTTTGCAATCTATCTACAGTACAATCCAGAATTTAAGCAAAGAAACAAGGAAATAACTCCGCAAAATAAGGAAAGGACAAGTTTTGATGAACTTAGGATCAATAAACCAGAACCTTCATCAATTGCAATTGTTGATATTGTTAGACAAATGGAAAGGCAAAGGTTTTTAATTAGACCTCCATATCAAAGAAATGAAGTGATAAATAAAAAAAAGTCCTCCTCAATTATTGAAAGTATACTTCTCGGTATAAAACTTCCACCCATTTTTGTATTTAAAAGAGAGGACGATATTTCTGAAGTGTTAGATGGCCAACAAAGATTGTTATCTATTCTTGGATACATTCAAGAACCATACAGGGACGAAAATAATAAAATCACATACTCTGATAAAGACGGATACACCCTCCAATTAAAAAATGGCATATTGAACAATCTCACAGGGAAAAGATTTGTTCAATTAACTGACGAAGAAAAAAATAAAATCAGAAATTTCGACTTATGGATCATTGAAATTAATCAAAAAAACAATAGGAATTTTGAGCAAATTGATTTATTCATTCGCTTAAACAATAAGCCTTATCCAATAAAAGAAGATACGTTTGAAATGTGGAACTCCTACATCTCTCGAACTATCATAGATACGATTAAAAATATTCATAAAAATAATAAGGGATGGTTTTACTTAAGAAAGAATAACTCAAGAATGGAAGATGAAAATATATATACTTCCCTTGCTTACTTACAATATAGTGTCAATAAAAAGGGTCTTGAAAGCACTTATATTTCCCAAGATTTAGATGTTTATAAAGTAGTGGATAAAATAAATTTTAGGGTCAAATCTAAAAATGAAATAAGTAAAACGCTAGAAGATGATTCCCAGAAAGATGATTTTATTAGTGCCTGCAATGATTTTGAGTTTATTTTTCTTCGAAAATTAAAAGAACTTTTAACGGATAATAGTGACGATAGTATTGATAAATTAAATTACAACCTTGATAATATATTTAACATAGAAAAAGGAAGAAGAACACAGCAAGGATTTTATGCTTTGTGGTGTTTTTTATTTAGTATCCCTTATAATCAGATAGTAAGGCATAAAATTGAAATTAGAAATAGCTTAAAGGAACTATATGTGAAGATGAGCAGTATAAAAAGTCGAGAATCGTTTGACGAGGAAGTTCATATGTTTAGATCAAGGTATCACGGAGACAATTTATTAAATAATGCCACTACTGAAATTGGAATCGCAAAATTAAATAATATTACTTTATCATCGTCTGGTTTGTTATTATCACAAAACCAAAAAATCGTTCCAAACAATCTAAGTATTTTATATATTAAGAAAGCAAAATTTGAAAACTTTAATGTGAAAGCTGAAGAAACCGAATTTGTGGCCGCAAATAAAGTTGATCCGACGGATTTCTTTGAAGCAAAACCAAAAATATTATTTAAGAAATTTAGTGAAATTCCATTTAGAAATTCGGTTGCCTGGTCTGATAGAAAAGAAATATTTAATAATGATACCTATATAAGTTTACCCAATAGGAATGGGATTGAAGTGAAATATATAATGAGCGTTCTTTCAAGTAGATACGTTCGGTATCAGCTTGGTAAAAACAGAAATCAAGACGTGTCTTTGTCCATATCAGATGTCAAAAATATAGAGATACCAATTATCCCTTTAAAAAAACAACAAGCATTTATTAATATCGTTGAGATAATCATGGCCCAGCCTTTTAAAAACGAAAAAAGCTTGTTCTTTGAGCGGATACTTGATGCGATGGTTTATGAATTGTTCCTTCTTCCTGAATTTCAAATTGCTGACCTTACAATCATAAAATATATAAATGAAAATTTAAGCTTAAGTTTAATCGAAGAAAAAGGTACAGATCAGAAAATTGAACAGATATATACAGAATTAAGTGATAATAAAAGTTATATAAGCTTGATATTGATTCAACTGTTAAACATAAGCAAGATTAAGGAAATTGAAGGGGAATTATGACAACAGAAACGCCAGAACATGCATCCTTCATAAAAAGGATTTCGGCTATAAAATTACATAATTTTAGAGCATATTATGATGACTATAGTCCAATTGTTCTTGACAATGGGGAGAACATGCTTATATATGGGGAAAATGGCAGTGGAAAAAGTTCACTATTTAAGGCTTTAAATAATTATTTCTCCAGCTCCAGTTCACATATTCATTTCGTCAAAAATCGTTATTTACTTGATCAGCCAGGAGAAGTATTTATTTCCTTTAATGATTTTAATCCTGGCAACTTAGCTAAAATTGATGGATCTGAACAAACATTTAAA
>Ga0157372_10009453_pt1 | contig 10371 bp, 10 predicted proteins | sample C55metaG_FD_115307 | JGI IMG/M metagenome (GOLD analysis project Ga0157372, IMG submission 115307) | Corn rhizosphere microbial communities from Kellogg Biological Station, Michigan, USA - C5-5 metaG | ecosystem: Host-associated > Plants > Roots > Rhizosphere > Soil | place: USA: Michigan...
CCATTCTTCGTTCAATCAAGCTCTTATTTAGCCGGCGACGCCAGTCTCAGCGTCGACACAAAATGGGGCGGTGCGAAGTCGTTCTTCTCAGGCGAGGGATTGTTCGTACTGATGGTCCAGGGGACAGGACTCTTGCTCGTCTCTTCGTTTGGCGCGATTCATCGCAAACGACTTCAACCCGGCGACCGTTATGTTGTCGATACCGGACACCTCGTCGCATGGGAGGGCACAACGCAATACACGCTTCGCAAAGCAGCATCCGGCTTCTTTCGCAGTATGATGAGTGGGGAAGGGATTGTCGCCGAGTTTAGCGGCCCGGGCGAAATACTGATTCAAACCAGGAATCTTGCGGCGCTCGCAGGTCTTCTGAAACCATTTTTCCCAAGCCAGAGCGGCGGAGGTAGCGGTGGTTTCGATTTCAGCAGCTAGTGAAACAGGTGCAGGAGCAGGAAACAGGCGCAGGCTGCTCCTGACTGCTGCTCCTGCCTCCGAAATTTATGGGAATTGAGTCAAACAAGTCAGTTAGTATTCTCGGGGGTCCACTGGGTTACGGCGCAAGTATGGCCGGCGTCGACATCGGTCCGGCGGCATTGCGTGTCGCGCGTTTGAATCAACGAATCTCGCGGCTCGGATATTCAGTTGAAGATCACGGCGACTTGCGACTCCAGCGGCCGCAGTCGTTTCCGGAGGAAGGTGAAAAGCTCAAGTACCTTCGCGAGATCACCGACGCCTGCGAACAACTTGCTCAAGAGATTGAACGCGTACTCGGCTCCGGAAAATTCCCGATCATAGTCGGCGGAGATCACTCGATCGCGATCGGATCGTTTGCGGGAGCGGCGGCTCACTACCGGAAACAAGATAAGACACTCGGTTTGATCTGGTTCGACGCGCACGCAGACATGAACACACCGGAAAGCACTCCTTCAGGCAACATTCACGGCATGCCGCTCTCGACTCTGTTCGGATACGGTGCTCCCGAACTCGTTAACGTCGGCGGTTTTGCGCCGAAGCTCGATCCGCAGCTTTGTGCTCACGTTGGTGCCCGCGACATCGATCCGGGTGAAAAAGAGTTGATCGCGAAGCTGGGAGTGCGTTTCTTCACGATGCGAGAGATCGACGAGCGTGGGATGAAGGCATGCATGGACGACGCGATCGCAATTGCCTCACGTGGTACCGGAGGCTATGCGGTCACGTTTGATGTTGATGTGCTGGATCCGGGAGATGCCCCGGGTTCAGGCACACTCGTCCGTGGTGGACTAACATACCGTGAAGCACACTTGGGGATGGAAAAGATCGCCGAGGCGGGCGGCATGCGCTCTCTGGAGATCGTCGAGATTAATACAGCACTCGACGTTAACAACAAAACCGCAGAACTGGGTGTTGAATTGATACTCTCCGCATTGGGTAAAACAATTCTTTAAAGGTCAGGAAAACACGAGTGCCAAAAAAAGTTCGGGTCGGAGTGATCTTCGGCGGACGATCGGGTGAACACGAAGTCTCGATCCGTTCGGCGCGAGCGATCGTCGAAGCGATCGATCGACGAAAGTTTGATGTGGTTCCGATCGCGATCACGAAGGAAGGGAAGTGGCTCGCGCCTGCGCACTCTGCTCAGCTTCTTCCTGATGCAGTACACGAGTTGTTACCTTCGAGCACTCACACGGCCACTGCGGACGTGGCACTCCTCGGAGATCCCTCACGCAAAGGTTTGATCTCGCTTGATGCGAATACGGGAGAAAAGCTTGACGTTGTCTTTCCCGCCCTGCATGGACCACTAGGTGAAGACGGCACTCTTCAAGGATTACTTGAGATGGCTGACGTGCCTTACGTTGGCTGTGGAGTGCTCGCGTCGGCGTGCGGGATGGACAAGGTTGCGATGAAGACGCTGTTTATCCAGGCCGGTTTGCCGATCTGCAAGTACATCTGGTTCCTGCGGTCTCAGTGGCGCAACAATCCAGCTAAAGTAATACGTAAGGTGATCGCGGACATCGGCCTGCCATGTTTCGTTAAGCCGGCGAACCTTGGATCGTCAGTTGGCGTATCGCGCGCGACGGATCGGAAGTCGTTGAGTGAAGCGATTGATCTGGCGGCTGAATACGATCGGAAGATCATCATCGAAGAAGAGATGATTGCGCGTGAGATCGAATGTGCGGTGCTTGGAAATGACGAACCGAAAGCGAGCTTGCCCGGTGAGTATGTGGTCTATGAAGAATCTGCGAGGTTTCTCGACTACACGGAGAAGTATTCGAACACGGGACACGTGAATTTCGTTGTTCCGGCGCCTTTGTCAAAAGCGCTGACGACGCAGATTCAGCGGATGGCGATCAGGGCGTTTCAATCGATCGACGGAGCGGGATTGGCGAGAGTCGACTTCTTCCTGCCGCACAATGGTGGAGGCTTGGTTGTTAACGAGTTGAATACAATGCCCGGGCTGACTGAGGTGTCTGGCTATCCGAAGATGTGGGAAGCGTCAGGATTGCCGTTTTCGAGATTGCTGGAAATATTGATCCAATTAGCGTTCGAAAGACACAAAGAAAAATCACTCACGAAAACCAGCAGATGAGCTTTGTACTTAGTACTTAGTGCTTTGTCAAAGTACGAAATACAAAGTACAAAGCACTATTTTGGTGCTCGATAGCCTTTGCGCGTGCGGACAGTAAGATCCTCTTGCTGAACCTTCACCTCGAGCGCCCGCCACTTCCCATCACGCTTTTTATTCACCGGCCGGTAAGAGATCGTGTACTGGTGACCAAGTTCCTCAGCGATCCCGGCGAACGCATCTCGCAACGCTGGTCCACCCGGTGTCGAAACAAATCTTCCTCCAGTTTTCTCCGCAAAAGCTCTGAGCTGAGCCGCGCTCTGGTGTCTCGCTGAACCCGCGATCTCGAGGGCCGACATGTCAACAGCAAAAATACTCGCGCCCACTGCCAGCGCACTCTCAACAGCCTTCTCGCTCGATGCCTTACTGAACGTATCCATCCCGTCCGACAAGATCACGATCGCCTTGCGGTGCTCCGGTCGATCCGCAAGCGTCTTCGCAGCCTCGACAATCGCATCGTTGAGCGTTGTCATTCCCTTCGCGCGAATTGCGTATGCTGTCGGCGCGAGATCCCTGCCACCCGAAAACTCCTGCACGCGTTCCACCTTTGAATCAAACCTGTAGACTGCCGCAACATCTTCCTGACGAAGTCCGTCGAGAAATCTGATCGCCGCCGATCGTGCGAGAGAGAAGCGCGCTTCCATACTTCCGGAACTGTCCAACAGGACCACCGCCGCATAAGGTGATTCCTGAAGTGAGAAGCTCGTGATCATATTGCCCGGAACTTCCACGCCATCTTCGTAAATTTTGAAGTCCGACGTCTTCAACGCTTTTACGTACTGGCCGGCTTTGTCAGTGACCGTAAGGTTGAGCACAACCAGATCCGTGTTCACACGGACGACGTCGTCATCGTCCTGGGCACGAACAACGGATGCGCTGACGCACAGGAGTACGAACAGAAAGGGAAGAGTCTTGCTAGTTAGCATGGTTAAGCTGGCGTGTGTAACCGCGAACGATCTTGATCAGCTCAAGTAAAACATTAGCGTTACCGATCACTGATGCTGAGACCACTTGCCGGGGAGTGTTTTGAACATCTTTGGATAAAGTCTCACTCGCATCTGCGAGCTGCGCAATAGCCGAAGCAGCGTCGGTTGGACGTTTAGGAAGTTTGACTTCCTCATCCTCCCCGCCAGCTTCACCACGAACTTTCCTCGTGAGCTTTTCCAGGCGCTCGACCTTTTTCAGGAAGTCGCGATCAAGAGATGCCGCATTTTTCGCACATTCCTGAAGTTCTTTACCGATCTGTCCGATTTCACGCGCGCGATCGAGGTTTTCCTCGTGCTCCTTCTCAGCCGCTTTTATTGCGTGCTTCGCTCGCATCTCCTCTTCAAGCTCTGTCAACGGAGGAGCGTTCGGATCACGCGCCGCCGGATCCCTCGCGCCATCTTGTGGCCGGACAGGAATGGGAACACCTTGGGTTTGAGCGACAACGAGATCAGCACAGAGTAGAAGAGCAAAAACGATCAAGCCCGACGTGACAAACGCAGAGACTCTTAGAAAAACAGTTTTCATTTCACATTAACTATCGGCGCGCCGACCCTTAAATAAAAACTTCAAAGCTTTCGATTAGGAGACTAAGGAACACGGCCGGGGTTGTCTGGTGAGTTGATAAACTCCCCGGGTTTTCCAGCGCGCTTCACGACGATCGTTCGCGGCTCGAACCGTTCTGGTGGTCGTTTCTTTCCCTGTGAGGAGCTGTAGGCGATCAACGCTGACTGGGGATCAGCTTTCAAACCTGCAAGGCGAATCGAAGCAAAGTCCTGTGAAGGTGCTTTCATTGAGTAAACACCTTCGTGCTCCGGTTGCAGTAGAGTCGGCGTCACGGGAAGCAGCACTTCTTCAAGTCCGCCGTCTTTTCGCCTGCGTAGCTCAATCACCACTTGAAGATTATGCAAATCCTGCCTGGAAATGTTTTTTACGGCGCCGCCGATCGTCGTTTCGCCTTTTAAAATCGTAGGTTCATCGACGACGACGTGAGCCAGTGCTGGCCCTTTTGGACCAGAATCGGCGACGGACGGCGGGGGCGTAGCGTTCTCGAGAACTCTCTGTGCGTGATACTTGCGGATGTAACCGTAGCCAACCAACAAAACTGCTGTGACGGCGACGGCGCAAACTACGCCCAGCAGTTTTCTTCGGTTTGATTCGTGCTGCCGGGCAATCGCTTCTTCGGGGTGAAAGGGATCGTTAATCATTCAAAATCCAGCTCACGTAAAACGTTAACTCATGGTTGAGGATTGCGGCCCGGGGGAGACGCACCGGTGACAGCCGTTATGAGCCCTTCGAGAAACTGATCCTCCGCAAGGCCGGTGCTTCGTAGCGTGGTCCATTCAGCTCCCGTCACTCCGTCACTTCGTCCTTCAACCTTCGCATTAACTGACACGTTCGCAGCCGTGCCGTCGATTGGTTGGACTTCAACTGTCAATGTGTAGCGGCCGCGCGTCCATCCGCGTGCATTCGAAGCAGGGACATCCGCGTACCGGCTCAGGTCAGCCTGGGCCACCACTGCGCCTTTTGTGAATGTGAATGGCTGACTGACGATGATTCCATCCGAAAGTCTCGATGCATTCTCATCTACGACGAGCTTCCGATCGCGCATCAACTCCTGAACAGCGGTGATGATCACGTCGCGCCGTCCGGTTAATCGATATGGATTTGGCAGTGGCGGAGTTTCGGGCGTGCGGCCTCGACCAAAGTCCATGCCGCGACCAGCACCGACGTCCGTTTTGTTTCCGTTGTTTGCAGGCGTGCGGTCCGAACCGCTATCTCTCACACGCTCGTTCTGCTTGTCGACACCTTTTGCTGCCTGTGCGAACGATGGGACGGAGCAGGCAATCAACATCAAAAGACCAACGATTATGCGCAACATAACAACACCTTTTACCTTCACACCGCGATGAATCTCAGAGGGGACTTGCAACCTGAGAATAGTTTACCGGACAAGCAAATACAAGCAACTCAAGGAGCTTTGTTATTTGTCCTTTGTACTTTGTCCTTGGCTTGGATGCTTGAGATCAGCACAAAGGACAAAGGACAAAGAACAAAGATCTATTGGCCCGAGTTCTCGCGTTTCTTCCGCGCCTCCTCAGCGTCTCTTTCCCGTTCCCATTTGCGCAGTGCCTGGACGCCCGTCTCAAACTCCGCACCATTGCTGTAGAAATTATGAGCGCCGTCGTCGCGGTCCGGGTTACGCACGTAGTAGAGATAATCCGACGTGGCGGGATTCAAAGCGGCTTTGAGAGAACTCTCACCAGGTGAGGCGACTGGTCCGGGTGGCAGACCTGCATAGAGTCGCGTGTTGTACGGTGAGCGTCGCTGGATGTCGCTCAGGTAAACCTTTCCGTCATAACGCCACTTTCCTTCCAGTTTCGAAGCGTAAATAACGCTCGAATCGACTGCGAGTGGAATGTTCTTCTGCAAACGGTTGTAGATCACAGATGCAACCAGCGGACGCTCGTCGGCAAGCTTGGCCTCGGTCTCAATAATGGAAGCCGTGGTGACGACCTGCCGCGGAGTGAAGTTGAGACTTCGTGCGCGGTCGGTCCAATCCGGTTTCCACACGTCACGAAACCGCTTCACCATCATCACAACCAACTGCTCGGCGGTTGTGTCGTACGCGAACTCATACGTGTCAGGGAAAAGATAACCCTCAAGGTTTGTCGCGACCGGATCGAGGTCGCGTATGAGGTTAACGTTATTCATTAACTCCAGGGCTTGATCCTCGCTCGTAAGTCCGAACTCAGGAATTTGAGTCATGGCGCGGGCGATATCCCAGCGCGTCCAGCCTTCGATGATGGTCAAACGGTTGAGGCGCCGCTCGCCTTGTTGAAGTTTCGCCAGCACGGCAAGCGGCGAGATGGGTGATGGAAAGTCATATTCCCCGGCTTTTAGCGTGGATCCCTTGCCCGTGGACTTAAGGTAAAGCTTTAAGGGCCACTCGTTCTTGATTACGCCTTCAGCAGCGAGTTTTTTGATTACTGCCGATGGGGACGAGCCTTTTGGAATCTCGATGTACTGTCCGGTTTTCGCGTGGGTCACCGGACGGTGCAGATCCAGATAGGTCCAGGTTCCCAGACCCGCGACGGCGAGGATGCCGAGCGCGATGATTAATATTATTAGCCGCTTCATTCTTGTGTCGTTTCCAGATCTCCGGATGGGCTAACCAGGACCCTCTCTTGTTTAGTGTCGAGAAAGTCGCGAAGGATTGTGGCTGCCGCTTCGCCATCTATGAAGGCCGGTATCTCGTCGGGCTTAAGGCCCTCCGCCTTTAAATTCGCCATCGCTTCGAGGGAAGTCAAGCGCTCATCCTGGAGATAGACGGGCAAATCAACCGATCGCGCCAGATTTTGGGCCAGGCGGCGAACGTTTTTTGCTGCGTCACCCTCAGTTCCATCCATGCGTAACGGCAAACCAACGACTATTGTTTGCGCGTCAAAGCGCTCAACCAGGTGTCGTATATCCTGAAGAAGTTTTTTCCAATTCGAACGTTTGAGTGGTGGGAGTCGTTTGGTTGTCACCATCCTTTCATCCGAGATCGCGGCTCCGACAAGTTTTTCGCCGAGATCGAGGGCGAGAATCGGTGCGGTAGCGCTGGAATGATCTGGTGAACTTTTCACTTAACTGATGAATTCTCTGCGATCCTCTGCGCGTCTGCGGTTTATGATCTTTACACCTCTTTTACCGCAGAGGCGCAGAGGATCGCAGAGATACGCAGAGAGAAGATAAAGGCACAACCCGTATAAAGCTTTAGCTTGCACCCCGTAAATGCCGCCTGTATCATACGTTTCGACTCGCAAACAGTGCGATCTTTGTTGATCCGGGCTCTAACGTAATTCAAGAGGTAGGTAAATGTCATTTCGCACCAAGTTCATCCTGATTTTGTTGTCTGCAACACTGACTCTCTATACCGTTGTCGGTGGCTGGATTTCCACGCGTGCACAACAGCCGGCTAACGACCCAAACGCGCAATTGCGAATCTTCGAGAGTGTGCTGCAACACATTCAGAATGATTACGTGGATGAGCCTAACATGGAAAAGGTTAGGGCCGGCGCCCTGCGCGGGCTTGCCTACGGCCTCGATCCTTATTCGACCTATCTCACGCCTGAACAGGTGAAGGAGTTCAACGCCGCCAACAAGGATAATCAGGTTGGCATTGGCGCCGAGCTTTCTCAGGTTGCGTCATATCTTTATGTGATCGCCCCGATCAAGGGATCCCCGGCAGATCAGGCTGGACTCAGACCAGGCGACATCATCGAGTACATCGACAACAAAGCCACTCGCGACATCTCGCTCTACGACGCCAAACAACTGTTAAATGGACCGTCCGGCAGTGAGATTAAGCTGAGAGTGCTGCGAGCGAATACGACCCCGCTAACAATCAGTGTGAAGCGTGGAACGTCGCGCGCCGGAACTGCGGAGATTCGCATGGAAGCTGGCCGCGTCGGCGTGCTTCGAATCAACAGTTTTGCCGACGGCGAAGCCACTGAGGTGCGTGCTCGGCTTCAGGATCTCATGAAGCAGGGTGCTCAGAAAGTCGTCATCGACCTTCGCGATACCGCAGGTGGATCGCTAACGGAAGCTGTTGCCGTTGCGAATCTCTTTATCAAAGACGGCGTGATCGCGGAGACTGTTGGTCGCGAAGGAAAGGCGCTGAAGACGTTTACGGCTGATTCGAAAGCGACGTTGTTCTCCGGACCGGTCGTCGCACTGATCGATACGGGCACGGCTGGAGCGGCTGAGGTTGTTGCTTCCGCGCTGCTCGAACGTAATCGTGGGCAGGTAGTAGGCGAGAAGAGTTTTGGTGCAGGAACCGAGCAACAACTCTTTACACTGCGCGGCGGCGATGGTCTTCTGCTGACCACCGTTAAATGGGCAAGTGCTGGTGGCAAGACTTTCCTCGGCGAGGATCGCGCTCATTCCGGCGTCACGCCCACAGTTGAAGTCAAAGGTCAGGAAGTGGCTGAAGTTGTCGACCCTGACGAACTGACGGGTAACGATGACGACGCCATCAACAAGACCGAGCCCGGAAACGAGAAGCGCGATGCGGCGACGCCTGCGCCGGCGGCTAAACCCGCGCCCGCGGAAGATCTGCAAATGAAGAAGGCGCTCGAACTCCTCAAAGACAAACCCGCGCAGCGAGCAGCTGCATAGCAGGATCATTTCACAGGATTTACAAGATTAGACAGGATTACGGGATTCATCCTGTAATCCTGTCTAATCGTGTAAATCCTGTGAAACTATATCGAATACCATAATTCCATATCGGGTACATTCCCCGTCTCACCATCAATCATAATCGTTGGGTTTAGCTTGTGAATTTCTTGCAAGTCACCTTTTTCCAGCCCTGATTGCTAGAATTACAAGCAGTTACGAGTCACCTCCAACTGTCCCGACAATGAGGAACACCTGTTGCAACATCCCCGGCAGCTTGGGAAGCACTTAGATCTTTCGCAAGGAGAAGCAGAGCGATGATTATGACTAACAAATTACTCCCAGTCGCCTTGATTGCGGCCCTCGTCGGTGGTTCCGTCGGCGCACTGGTTATGCATAGAAGCCAGCCGGCAACGGCTGAAACAACCACCACAGCGCAGGACACGGCCAAAACGGCAACTCCAGTTGCTGATCAAGCAAACAGTGACTTAGTTGCTGCGGGATTCGATACAGCGAGCGAACAGACCGCGTACAAGACCGGTTTCGCGGATGGATTCGCGGCAGCAATGCAGTCACCACAGGGAACAGCAGCGGCGACGACGACTTCAGTCCGGCGCGCTCCGACTCGCGTGGTTTATCGCAACTCCGCTAGCCGAGCCTCGTCACAGCGCGTTTACTACAACTATGAACCGCGTAAACGCAGCTTCTGGGACAAGCACCGCGATAAGTTGACAGTGGCTATCGGAACCGGCGCAGGTGCGGCTGTCGGTGGATTGATCGGTGGCAAGAAGGGCGCGGCGATTGGTGCGCTTTCCGGTGCGGGCGGCTCAGCCTTGTGGACGTACAAGCTTCGCAACCGCGACCGCAACTACTAACCTGACTTCTGAATAGAGAGGTTCAGACGTTGTGAGCAAAGCTAAACTTGCTATCGCTCTAAGTACTCTCAGTGTTGTTGCAATAGTTGCATGGGCGATTCCTACGATGGGAATCGCCCATCAACGTGTACAGCGACGTGAGAGCAACGGATTCAGCGCACCGATGCCGGTGGCGCCAATTCGGCTGCGTGACGATGCCCGCGGATTGTTAGCCAACGGCTGGATTAACGGTCGAGGGCCATTCGTATTTGCGATCGACACGGGCGCAGGTGTTTCGCTCGTCAGTCGCAGAGTCGTCGCAGAGACGCAGCTTGGCGTGACGCAATCAAGGCGTCCGCTCGTCGGCGGCTTGAGTACGTCGCCAATTTCTTCCAACGAGGAAACTCGGATTTCTGGTCTTGCACTCGGCAGACGCGAGAATAACGTTCCGGGCAGCTTCAACGCAGCCGTAGTGAATAACCTTCCGAGTTCTATCGATGGCGTGCTGGATCCGACGGAGGTTTTTAGTCCTTACGGATACTCGGTGGATCTGCCGAATCGAGAGTTACGAGTTTTTGATACTTCTGCGCACCGGCTGCGACTGTCGGACGTGCCGCGTGATGGAGCAGTTGTGCGCTGGGTGCGGGAGTCGGGCAGTCATCGGCCTTTTGTTCGGCTTGAGGATGGACGGCTCGCACTAGTCGACACAGGATCCGCGCTTGGGCTGGCACTGAGTGAAAGCCGAGCCCACGGAGGAGCTGGAAACACAATCCA
>Ga0157372_10009456_pt1 | contig 10366 bp, 12 predicted proteins | sample C55metaG_FD_115307 | JGI IMG/M metagenome (GOLD analysis project Ga0157372, IMG submission 115307) | Corn rhizosphere microbial communities from Kellogg Biological Station, Michigan, USA - C5-5 metaG | ecosystem: Host-associated > Plants > Roots > Rhizosphere > Soil | place: USA: Michigan...
CGCGAGGTGAAGTGCGACTGGTCGGGGTGCGTGTAGCCAACGGCCGGCATGACGGTGACCTTGCCCTCGCCGTGAAGCGTCGCGAAGGGCGCGAGTGACGGGTGCCAGTAGAGGCTCGGGTCCTCCGTGAACTGAGGGCCGTCCCCGGCGGCGAGGGCCAGTGTCGGGCGAAGCTGGCGGTAACGCGAGTCCAGCGCCGGATACAGCACCGAGAGGGAGTCCGCGCCGCCCGGCAGAAAGACCGAGACGAGCACCGGCTGGGCGGGTCCGCTCGCCGCGCGCGCGATGCCCTCCTCGAAGAGGTTCAGCTTGCCCACGCCGTACACCGAGAGCGCGAGCCCGAACGTGCGAGTCACGAACGCGCGCCGGTCGAGGCCGGTACCGGCCGGGAGCGGCATACCCGCCTCGATCGCCGGCAGCCCGCGGCCCGCCTCGGCCGCCGTCCGGCGCACGAAGGAGGCTCGCGAGAACTCGTCGCAGTGGTGACAGCGGGCCATCAGCAGGTCTGGAGGTCGGGGGACGAGGCGAGCAGCTGCCGCAACGCGTTTTCGATCAGCGCCGGGTACTGCTCCTTCTTCCAGCGGGCGTTCGCGTCGCCGAGCGCGTGCCTGGCGAAGCGCCTCAGCTCGGCGTGCGTGCGGCCGGTCAGGACGGGCTTGCCGAAGAACGCCTCCGCGCGGGTGAGCAGCTTCGCTGCGTCGGCGGGGAGCTTTGCCTTGTCGCCCTTGAGCTCGTGCGGCCGGATCGCGTGCGAGGCGATCAGCCAGCGGGCGCGGTACGTCGAAGTGTCGAGCCAGCGCGTGTCGTCCCAGCCAGCGACGTTCGGCGGGAAGAAGAGCGACTGGCCGGCGAGGCCCATCAGCCACGTCCAGGCCTCGGTGTCGATCCCACGGCGCAGCGAACGCAGCAGACCGGCGACGTAGACGGCCGGGGGCTTCACCATGCGCGGTCCGTCGTAGAGCGCCGGGTGCTTGAGGATCGCTTCGACGACCGGGCCGATCGCGTGCCCGTGAGCGACGTACAGCCGCTCGAGCGAGCGCTTTGTCGCCGCGGGCGGTGGAGTCGGCACGAAGTAGCTCCAGAGCTTCGTGACGAAGAACGACGGGTGAAGGCGGTGCTGGACGCAGAGCCGGCAGGAGTCGCGCCAGTCGAAGTGGCCGCGCTTGCCGAAGATCCGCTTCACGCCCGGGTCGTGCCGGCGCTTGTCGAAGCGGAAGTGGATCGGCCCGAGGTTCTCGCTCCAGTCGTTGCGCCAGCCGGTCAGGGCCCGGGCCTGCTCGCGCACGTCGCGCTCGGTGTAGCCGCCCCGGCCGGCGCCGATGGTGAACAGCTCCATCAGCTCGCGCCCGTAGTTCTCGTTCGGCGAGTCCTTCGTGTTGTCCGTGCCCGAGAGCCAGAGGAGCATCGCCGGATCGCAGGTCACGTCGGTCAGCAGGGTCAGGAACGAGCCAAGGCCGTGCTTCCGGAAGAGGTTGTTCTGACGGATCATCAGGCGCGCATTGCTCGCGTCCTCTGAGGTCGCGAACCAGTCGTGCCAGACGAGCGTCATCCGCTCGGCGAGCGGGCGGCTCGTGCGAACCATCCGGTCGAGCCACCACAGCTGCTCGTGGCCCCAGGCGTCGTACGGGGCGAGCGGGTGGCCGTTGTCGTCGTGCGGCTTGGGGCCGCGCAGGCGCTCGCGTCCAGGGTGGGTCAGCGAGTGGACGGCGTGCTCGAGCCCCTTCTTGGCGAGCCTCTCGGCCTCGCCGGGCCGGGGGCCGAAACCGGCGCGCCAGAGGAGGCGCTCGGCCTGCGGCTTGCGGAACGGTCCACGGTAAACAGGCGGCATCGCCTTGTTATCGGCGGTCCGTCGGACGGCTTGAACCGCCCGTTCGGGGTTAAGTCAGCTCGCGCTCGAGCACGGACGCGACCGCCGTGAGGGCGATCTGCGTCTCCTCGACCACGGGCTCTTGCGTGGTCAGGCGCTGCAGAGCGAGCCCGGGAAGGAGGAAGACCCGCGCGACCCGGTGGCGCGAGGCCTGGACCAGCTGCCAGAGCTCCATCGTCAGCGCGAGCGAGAGGAGCGAGATGGCAAAGGGCGTGTAGGCCGCGGCCGGGAGCGGCCAGAGTCGGTCGGCCAGCACGGAGACGGGGAACACGAGCGCCGCGAAGTTGGTCCCGCAGCGAGTCGCGAACCGCGAAGGCTTCGCGTGTCCGACCCAGGTCGGGACGAGGTTGCCGGCCTCGGCCGCGGCGATCGCGCGGTGCTCGGCGCCGTGCAGGAAGAGCGTCCGGCCGCGGAGCATCCATCCGACCAGGACGACGCCGATCCCGATTCCGAGCGGAAGCGACGCGGACTGCGGCAGGAAGATGAGTGACAGCGGCGCCAGCAGCGCGGCGAGCAGGAACACGCGCTCGCGCCGGCGCGCGACGCCTCGGCCGCGGAAGAGCGGAGTCAGTGCCAGGCCGAGCCGCACCATCCCGCGCAGGAGCGGAACCCGGCGCACCAGGCGCGGCGGCGCGGGCATCGCGCCCTCCTGGACGACGCCGTCGCGGCTCGCGAACGCCCAGAAGCGCTCACTCGCGATCACGACTCCGTCGGCACGCGCCATGCCGCCGAGCCTTGGGAGCTCGGGCACCTGGTCGGCACGTGCGAGAACGCTGAGAATCCGGGCGCGATCCACCAGAACAGGATCGCGCGCCGGAGGCCGCCCGGCAAGGGCCGGGCGGCCTACATCGGCGAACCGGTGGGCCTATTACCAGCGGCCGCGGCCGAAGAAGCCGAGCAGCAGCAGCACGAGAACGATGATCAGGATGATCCAGAGGATCGACACGAGGTGGTCCCCCTTTCGTCTTTCCATCAGAACGGGGAAGGGGCCCATCCGGTTACGCAAAAGCCGAAAATCGGCTTAACGCGGGCTTAATGCGGCGCAACAGCGGCTGAACACCGCAGCGCTTCAATGGGAGCGTGGCAGGACGAGCGCGGATCTTTCTCGGCCTGGGCATCTTTGCGGCAGCCGGCGCCGGTGCAGGCCTCGCGCTGGCGGGCGCGGCTGCTCTCGGTGCGTTCTCGACGGCCTCGACCACCACCGTCCGCGAGATCCAGGCTACGGGCGGGACCCCGACCGCGACGGCCTTCCGCACCGGGAAAGCCCTCTCCGTGAACGAGATCTACCGGCGCGACGCACCAGGCGTCGTCCAGGTGACGGCGACCCAGGTCGTGAAGACGCAGTCGCTCGATCCCTTCTTCGGCTTCCCGGTCCCCCAGAAGCAGCGGCAACAGGCCCTCGGCTCGGGCTTCGTGATCGACAAGGCCGGACACATCGTCACGAACTACCACGTCGTCGAGGGCGCGCGGACGGTCAGCGTCAGCTTCTCGAACAACGAGAGCATGAAGGCTCGAGTCGTCGGGGCCGATCCGTCGACCGACGTAGCCGTGCTCCAGGTCGACGTTCACTCGCGCGCGCTCACGCCCCTCACGCTCGGAAACTCGGACGACGTGCACGTCGGCGACTCTGTGGTCGCGATCGGGAACCCCCTCGGCCTCGATCGGACGGTCACGGCCGGCATCGTCAGCGCCCTGCAGCGCGTGATTGCCGCGCCCGACGGCCAGTACTCGATCGATCACGTCATCCAGACCGACGCCGCGCTCAACCACGGCAACTCGGGTGGCCCGCTGCTCGACGCGAACGGCGACGTGGTCGGCGTCAACTCCCAGATCCAGAGCGACACCGGCAGCAACATCGGGCTCGGCTTCGCGGTCCCGATCGACACCGTCAAGACGGTCGCCGCGCAGATCGTCAAGACCGGGCACGCGGAGCACGCGTTCCTCGGCATCCGCGCGCAGGCCGTCACTCCCCAGATCGCCCGGTTGTTCCGGCTGCCCGCTGCGAACGGCCTGCTCGTCGCGAGCGTCGACCCCGGCAGCGCCGCCGCGAAGGCGGGCCTCCGTGCCGGAAGGCAGCAGGTGACCGTCTCCGGCGAGACGTATCCGCTCGGTGGAGACCTGGTCGTCGCCGCCGACGGCGTCCGGCTCTACTCCCTCGACCAGCTGCGCGACGTGATCTCGGGGAAGCAGCCCGGCAACACAGTCTCGCTCGAGATCTGGCGCGGAGACAGCAAGGAGACCCTCGACGTGAAGCTTGGACGGCAACCCTCCCCATGACGTTCGCCGTCCAACATCCGGCCCCAACCCCCTGGGGCCCGGTTCCCGGCCCGGCCGCACGCCAGCGCGGCCGGCCGGGAGGTAGGAAGGAGGCCCGTCGCCTGCCCGGGCCTCCTTCCTTTTTTAACCGCGCCGCTCTCTAGACTGCGCCGCCGTGATCATCGGCGTGCTGGTCGTACTCGTGCTGCTCGCCGCGGCGCTCGCGGGCCTGGTGGTGACGGCGCTCAAGCGGAAGTGGGGCAGCCTGGTCGTCGGCTTCGTCTTCACGCCGGTCTGGTGGGTCGCGGCGACCCGGCTTGCGCGCCCCAACTCGTGGTGGGCGCGGCGCTACTACGGTGCGGCAAAGGTCGAGCGGGCGGAGAGGCGCAGCTCCAGCGGGCGGTACCGCTTTGCCGTAGTGATTGGGCTCGTCCTCTCGGTGGCGGCGTCGGCCGCCTTGACCGGCCTGCTGAACCCGTATCGGATCACCGCCAGCTCGATGGAGCCGACACTCCGGTGCGCGAAGCCGGGCCCGAACTGCACGGAGACGACCGCCGATCGCGTCCTCGCGCTGCGTTACGCCTTCGGCTCGGACCCCGGTCGCGGAGATCTCGTCGCGTACCACCCGACGTCGCCGCAGTCGGCTCGCTGCAACTCGAGCGGCGTCTTCATCCACAGAGTCGTCGGTCTGCCGGGCGAGACCGTCGAGTACGACGGCAAGAACGTGCTCTCCGTCGACGGTCACGTGAAGAAGGACCCGGGCCGAGGCCGCGGCGGCGGGGCGCACGGGACCTGGCACGTGCCGCCGGGTGCCTACCTCCTCATGGGCGACAACCGCTCGCAGGCCTGCGACAGCCGCTACGCGGGGCCGATCCCGAGAAAGAACATCATCGGCCGCCTCGTCTTCAGGTACTGGCCACTCGGCCGGATGGGCACGCCCTAGGCCCGCTCGGCGGCGGCCTTCACGCCTTCTCCGTAGGTCGGGTACACGTGGTGCATCCCGGCGAGGTCGTCGACGGTCGCGCCGAGCCTGAGCGCGAGTGCCAGCCCCTGGACGACGTCGCCTCCGTTCCGCGAGACCACGTGCAGCCCGAGCACGCGACGGGTTCCGCGGTCGAAGACGATCTTGAAGAGGCCGTGCTTCGCCTCGATGTACGAGAAGCGCTTGACGTGGTCATTTCGCGCGACGCCGACGTCGTGCCCTGCTTCGCCGGCCTGCTCCTCGGTGAGGCCGACGCCGGCCAGCTCCGGGTCGGTGAAGATCGACGTCGGGAGGAACGAGTAGTCGGCGGCCGGCGCGTCGGCGGCGCCGAACATGTCCGCGACCGCGATGCGCGCCTGGTACTGGGCGACGGGCGTCAACTGTGCGACCGCGTTGACGTCCCCTGCGGCCCAGATCCCGGGCACCGAGGTGCGCAGGTGCTCCTCCACGACGATGCCCGTCCTGGTCGTCTCGAGGCCGAGCTTCTCGGCGTTGAGCCCTTCGAGGTTCGGCACCCGGCCGGACGCGAGCAGGATCCGCTCGACCCGTAGCTCGTACGCCGGCGAGCCGTCGCGCGGCGCGACCGTGACAGCGATCTCGTCGCCTTCCTTCGCCGCGCGCTGCACGAAGACCGAGGTGGCGATCTCGATCCCCTCCTCGCGTAGCGCCGCTGCCAGCGTGGCCGAGGCCTCCGCGTCGGAGGCGGGCGCGATTCGGTCCAGCGCGTCGACGATCGTCACCTTCGAGCCGAAGCGCGAGAACGCCTGCCCGAACTCGAGCCCGACGGCGCCGGCGCCGACCACGAGCAGCGACCGCGGAACCTCGGTCAGCTCAAGCGCCGAGATGTGGTCGAGCCAGCCGGCCTCCTCGATCCCGTCGATCGGAGGTATCGCGGTCCGGGAACCGGTCGCGACCAGGATCCGGTCGGCAGCAAGCTCGCGCTCGCCGACGCGGACGGTATGCGCGTCCACGAGCTCCGCCTCGCCGGTGATCGGCGTCAGCCCTTGGGCCTCGAGATCGGCAACCCATTGCGGTTGCGGCCGCTTCAGCGAGTCCTTCCAGTCGCGCACCCGACCGAGGTCGACCCTCGCCGGCCCCGCATCCACGCCGATCCGCGGGCCGAGCGCATCGACGTCGTGCGCGAGCTCGGCCGCGACGAGGTACGCCTTCGTCGGCGCGCAGGCGACGTTCGGGCAGCTGCCGCCCCAGCGCTCGCGCTCGATCAGCGCGACACGCGCGCCGTGCTCCCGGGCAGCCTTGCCCGCGGCGTCTCGTGCCGCCGAGCCGCCGCCGATCACGATCAGGTCGAAACGCTCGCTCATGGCAGGTGGTCTCTCCTTTCGGGCCTCCGTTACAGTCGCCACGTGGTCGAGACCGCGGGCGAGGAGCAGCTGGTCGCTGCGCTGCGGGCGGGTGACGAGGAGGCGTTTCGCGCGCTCGTGCGCGAGTATCACCCGTCTCTGGTTCGGGTGGCGCGGATCTACGTGCCCACGCAGGCAGCCGCCGAGGACGTCGCGGCCGAGACCTGGCTCGGCGTGCTCAAGGGACTCGACCGGTTCGAAGGCCGCTCGTCGCTTCGCACGTGGATCTTCCGGATCCTGACCAACATCGCCAAGACCCGAGCCGTGCGCGACGGGCGCACGCTGCCGTTCTCCGCGCTCCAGGAGCCCGGCCGCGTACCGGAGCCTGCCGTGGACGCGGACCGCTTCCTCGACCCGGAGCATCCGCGCTGGCCGGGGCACTGGGCGGTCAAGCCGGCGCCGTGGCCGGAGGACGCGCTCGAGGCTGCCGAGACGCGCGGCGTGATCGCGGATGCCATCGAGGCGCTGCCCGCGACGCAGCGAACGGTCATCTCGCTGCGAGACGTCGAGGGCTGGTCGAGCGAAGAGGTCCGTAACGCCCTCGACCTGAGCGAGACCAATCAACGAGTGCTACTCCACCGCGCGCGCTCGAAGGTACGAGCGGCGCTCGAGGCGTATCTGAGCGAGGACGGCACGTGAGCCAAGAGGTCGAACAGCTGAGCTGCCGGGAATTCGTCGAGCTCGTCACGGATTTCCTCGAGGGCGCGCTCCCTGAGGAGGAGCGGCTGCGCTTCGAGGATCACATCTCCCGCTGTGACGGCTGCAAGGCGTACCTGGAGCAGATTCGCCAGATGGTCGCCGTCAGCGGCCGGCTCACCGAGGACGCGCTCTCGCCCGATGCCGAGCGCGTGCTGCTCGACGCTTTTCGCGGCTGGCACGACGCCTGATCCCTCGTTTGCGGGCAGGAGAGCCCCGCTGCACGGCCGAACCTCTTGGCGTGCGCCGCCGTTCGTACGACGTCGTCATCGCGCTCCTCGTGGTCGTGAACATGGCATTCGGGGCCTACGTCGCTTTGCTCTGGACCGGGCACTTCGGCGACGACGCCGTCTCGCAGGCGTCTGCCTCGCCGCCCGCGCCTGTGGCACCACCGCCGCCCCCGGCACCGCCTCCTCCGGCTCCGCCGCCGGTGGTGAAGCCTGTCGCCAGCCACGCTGTCGCCGCCAAGCGGCTCGTGCTCGTGACGATCACGGCCAGCCGCGGTAGCTGCTGGATGTCCGCTCACCGCGGCTCTGCGACGGGGCCTCTGCTCGCCGAGAGGACGCTGCTCGAGGGCGACAGCGTCTCCCTGCGCGGCAGGCGGATCTGGCTCGAGCTCGGCGCTGCAGGCAACGTGGACGTCTCGGTCAACGGCCGGCCCCGTACGGTCTCGTCCGGGACGACCGAGCTCGTTCTCGGCTGACCGTATCCATTTGCGCTCGTAGCGCGTTTCCTTCGTGGAGGTGTCTCCATGCGGCAACGCCTGCTCCTGTTCGCGCTGACCGGCCTCGCCGGTCTGGCAGCGGGGATCGCGTACGACAACCCAGCGCGCGGCGACCTGATCCGGTCGCTGACCCTGCCCACGGTCACGGTGCCGACCACGGTTCCGACGGTCCCACCGCTCCCGCCACCGCCGCCGCTCCCTCCGCCACCGCCAGTGCCGCCGCTGCCTCCGCCACCGCCGCTGCCTCCGCCACCGCCGCTTCCGCCCGGGGCGCCACCGCCGCCGGTGACCGTGCCTATCGTCCCCACGCCGCCGGCGCCTCCCGGTGGAGGGGGAGCAGGTCAGGGCGGCGGAAGCACGCCTCCTTCCGGGAGCGCGGGCTCGCTGGCGCCGCAGAACGCCCAGGCGCGGCGGGTGAAGGCTTCGCGGACCCGCTTCTCGACCAGGGGCCGCAGACGCGGCACGACGATCAACTTCCGCCTGGGCCGTCCCGGACAGGTCGAGCTGGTGGTGATCGGGCCGAGCCCGAACTGCGAGGTCGTCGGGCGAAAGCGCGTCCACGGCAAGGCCGGTTCGAACCGGGTGCGGTTCACCGGGCGCGTGCACGGCCGCACGCTCGGGCCGGGCCGGTACGCGATCGACGTCGTCACGATTCGAGGCGGGAAGCGGAAGCGGATCGGCAGGATCGCCGTCGAGGTGGTTCGGCCTGGCCATCGGGTGACGCGGCGCGAGCAGTCGGCACCCGTGACGATGGCGTGTAGCGGGCCGGGAGCTGCGGCTGGTTCGCAGCTGCCCGCGGTGAGGATCAGCACGACGGCGCCGCCGACTGCGTTCGGCGTCGAGGGTGCGACCGCGCAGCGCTCGGCTCCCGAGAAATCCTCGGGCCCAGGCATCCTCCGCCCGCCCCGGCTCCTGCCCTTCGGCGGCGACGGCGGCTCACGTCTCTCCTGGATCTTCCTCGGCCTGACCGCGGCCCTCGCGTTGGCGATCGCGGTCTACGTGGTGCGCAACCTGCGCGGTCCGGGTCACCCGACCGGCGGGTAGCGTTACCCGCGTTTGATCGAGCAGCACTTCGGCGAGAGCACCCCCTGGTCGCTCGGCCTCGAGGAGGAGGTGATGATCCTCGACGGCGAGACGCTTGCTCTCACGCCCGGCGTCGAGCCGCTCGTCTCCTGGGCCGAGGGGCGGGAGTTGCCCGGAGTGCTCAAGATGGAGCTGCTCGCCTCGATGGTCGAGCTCGCGACCGACGTTCGCGCGTCGGCCGCAGAAGCGCTCGAGGCCGTCGTCGCGCTGCGGGCCTGCGCGGCGGAGGCTGCCCGCGAGAGTGGGCTCGTCATCGCGGCCGCGGGGACGCACGCCTTCAGCCTCCCGACGGCGCAGCAGATCGCGCCCGACCCGCGCTACCTCGAGTTCGTCCAGTACGCGGGCGTCTCGGCGAGGCGGCAGGCGGTCTGCGGGCTGCACGTCCACGTGGGGATGCCCGGGCCCGACGAGTGCATGGTTGCCCTCGAGGGCGTGCTCGCGTGGCTGCCGGTCGTGCTCGCGCTCTCGGCGAATTCGCCCTTTCTCGCCGGCGACGAGACGGGTCTGTGCTCGAGCCGTGCCGAAGTGCTGGCCCAGCTGCCACGCGCGTCGGCGCCGCCCGTCTTCGACTCGTACGCGGAGTGGGAGGCGTTCGTCGAGCGGTTCGTGCGGATCGGCCTGGCGGACGGCTACACGCGCTTCTGGTGGGACATCCGGCCGCACCCGCGCTTCGGGACGCTCGAGATCCGCGCGCCCGACCAGCCCACCGCCGTGGGGCTGACCGGCGCTTTCGGGGCGCTGCTGCAGGCGCTCTGCGCGACCGTCGTCGAAGGCCTGCCTCCGCGCCCGGCCCAGCGCGGCGACTACGCCCAGAACCGCTGGGCGGCGCTCCGGTTCGGCCCGCGCGCCGAGCTGATCCACCCGGACGGCGAGCGGACCGCAACTGCCTCCGAGCTCTTCGGTGAGCTCCTGGAGCTCGTCGCGCCGGCCGCTCGTGAGCTCGGGAGCACGGAGCTGCTCGAGGCGCTCGATCCGTCCCGCTGCGAGGGGGACCGCCAGCTCGAGGTGGCGCGCTCGCGGGGCCTCGAGGGAGTCGTCGCGGACGTTGCCGAGCGGACGCTAGGATCGCTGCCGTGACCCGCTCGGAGACGATTCAGGTCAGCGGTATCCGCTGCGAGCGCTGCGTCATGCGCCTGGGCGGCGCCCTCCAGGGCCACGACGGTCTCGAGCAGGCGATCGCGAACCTGATGGGCCAGGTGCAGCTGACCTGGGACGAGGAGCGGACGAGCCGCGAGGCGATCCTCGCGGACCTCGCCCGCGCCGGGTTTCGCGAAGTCCAGCCGGTCTAGCTAGGGCGTTCGCCGCGGCGGCGAGGCGTTCGACGCGTCCGTGTCGGGCGGGATCAGAGGCTTGCCCTGCAAGCCGGGCTCCTCGACGCCCTCCCGGATTCGGACGCG
>Ga0157372_10009458_pt1 | contig 10364 bp, 6 predicted proteins | sample C55metaG_FD_115307 | JGI IMG/M metagenome (GOLD analysis project Ga0157372, IMG submission 115307) | Corn rhizosphere microbial communities from Kellogg Biological Station, Michigan, USA - C5-5 metaG | ecosystem: Host-associated > Plants > Roots > Rhizosphere > Soil | place: USA: Michigan...
CGACGAGCACGTAGCCGGACAGGGCATTGGCTCCGGCGGACGATCCCAGCAGGTTCGTCGCCCCGACGCGGCTGCCCATGTCGGTCACCGCCGGGCCGAGCTCCCGGAACCAGGTACCCCAGGCAGCGACCTCTTCCTCGGTGGCATTCACGGCGGGGTCGTTGCGGAAAGCAAGAACGAAAGCAGACATGATGTGCTCCTTGTGATTCCGGTCGACGTTGGATGTCGACTCAGCAGTACGACGTGCGAGCGGCTCCGAAATCGACACGACACCGAAAATGGCGGGCTCCGCGTAGCCGTCCTGCAGTGCATGACTGCGGCTTTCAATTCGCTTCCTATGGTCCTGATGGTCGCGGGGCGGCGGCTCGTATTCCCGCTATCGCGTCAGCCAGTTGCTTCGGCGTCTTCCCCATGAAGCGAGAATCGCGGCCGCAGTCTCAGCGAACTCGTGCGAGTCAACGGGAAGATGGCCGACATTGGCGATGAGCCCCTTCTCGTTGATCACCCACACGCCCGCCTCAGCGTGCGAGGCATGGGCGATCAGCATGGCTGCGGTACTGAGACAAAGCGCCACGTAAGCGACGTCGCCGCCGCGTGCGCCCTTGACAGCAGCGTCGAGGCCCGGCCAGCGAAGCTGACCGGGCTCAGGAGGGGGCTACTTGAAGAGGGCGTTGACCTTCGCGTTGGCGTCCTTGAATGCACTCGCTCCGACGGTGCCCTTCAGGTACGCCTCGATGGTGGCTGTCATGGTGTCATTGACGTCCGACCAGTGATCGGCGATCGGTAGAAGCTTCGTCGTTTCGTCGGTTACCTGCACCGTGAAGCCGCTGACATCCCAGCCCTTGTCCTTGAATGCCTGCAAGGCCTTATCTGTGGAGGTCTTGATGGCGGGGAAGACGACAGCCGACTTCGCCACGACGTCTTGGCAAGCCGTGGATCCGAGGTACTTGACCCACTTCCACGCCGCGTCCGGGTTCTTCGTCCCCTTCCAGATGCCGTCAGACAGGCCGTTGAACAGGCTTGCCCGCTTGCCGTCCGTGCCTGTGGGCGTCGGGAACACCTTTGTCGGGACCGCGGATTGTCCCAAGTACGACGAATTCATCCAGCTGCCGTCCGTGACGAGCGCGTAGTGGCCGGCGAGGTAGCCGTTGAGGGGGTCCTGTTCGGAAAGCGCGATGTCGACGCTGGGCATGTAACCCTTGTCGATGAGGGTCTTGTACCAACTCATCGTGTCGACGAACGACGCTGAGTCGTAGTTCCACTTCGTGGTCCACGGGGTCTTGTCGCCAAAGTACCAACTGTTGCTGAGGGCGTAGGGAGCCCACGTCTGCTGGCCGCTCGCGTTGAGCCCGTTGCCGCTCAGGGCGAGCCCGTAGACCTTGACCTTCGTCTTGTCGAATCCGGCCTGGTCGCCGCGCTTGCCGTTCTGGTCGATGGTCAGGTGCGCGACGAGCTTCTCGAAGGAGCCGCTTCCACTCGTGTTCCACGAGAGGTTCGAGAGGTCATTGGTGTTGACTCCCGCATCGGAGAGCATCTTCTCGTTGTAGAACGTGGCGACGGTGTCGAAGTCCTTCGGCAACCCGTATCGACCACCGTCCTGGCCGACCCAGAGGTCGGCCAGTCCCTTCTGGTAGATGCGGAGGTCGAGCTTGTCCGCCTTGACTCGGTCGGAGATGTCGAGCAGCTGCCCCTGCGAGACGAACTCGGGGAAGTAGGACAGGTGGTCGGCGAAGACGTCGGGGGCGGTGGCTGATGCGAAGCCCGTGGTGAGGTTCTTCCAGTAGTCGGCCCAGCCGTACTGTTGGATCTTGACGGTGATTCCGGACTCCCGCTTGAAGTCGTCCGCGCATTGCTGGTACGCGGGCTGCTGGTTGGTGTCCCAGAGCCAGTAGCTGATCGTCTTCCCGGAGGCATCGCCGCCCCCACTGCCGGAGCCGGCGCAGCCGGCAAGAGCGAGGGGGATGGCGACAGCGACCGCGGCGACCGCAGCGGTGCGGCGCGTGTGTGGTGTGTTGCGCATGGGTGTGACCTTCCTTGCTGTTGGTGATGGATCGTGCGGGTGAGGGGACGTGCGTGACCGTCCCTCGTGCTGCCGAGGTGCGGTGTGGAGTCTGGTCGGGTGGGTGGATGCGTGGTGGCCGCTACTTGATCCCGGAGTACCCGAGGTTGTCGACGAGCCTTCGCCCGAAGAGGACGAACAGGAGGAACACCGGCAGGGCAGCAATGAGCGTGCCCGCCATGAGTCCCGCCCAATCGGGACCGGTCTGCGGGGTCTGCGACCGGAAGATGCCGAGCGCGACGGTGAGGACGCGAGACTCATCCGCCCGCGCCACCAGCAGGGGCCAGAAGTACTCTCCCCAGGCGGTGATGTAGGAGAGCGTGGCGAGGGTGAACAGAGGAGTTGTCGACATCGGCAGGATGATCCGGAAGAAGATGCGGACGTGTCCGGCTCCGTCGAGCTTCGCGGATTCCTCGACCTCCTTGCTGATGCCGAGAAAGAACTGGCGCATGAAGAAGATCGCGAACGGGGTCATGAAGAAGAACGGCAAGATGATGCCGGCGAGCGTGTTGAGCAGTCCGAGATCGCGGATCAGGATGAAGTTGGGAAGCTGCACGAAGATCGGGGGGATCATCAAAGCGGTGAGGAACAGGAAGAACACCGCGTCGCGCCCCGGCCACTGCAGCCGTGCGAAGGCGTACGCGGCCAGGGAGGAGAAGAACACCTGACCCGCTGTGATCGTCGTGGCGACGATCACGGAGTTGCGCAAGTAGAGCCAGAAGTCGATCGAGCCTGTGCTGCCGCCTTCGGCCTTCGCCTCCGCAGGGGTGGCGAGTCCCAGCACGCGTTTGAACGCACCCCAGGTGAAGTCGACAGGAAGGAGGCTGCCGGCGTGGGTATACAGCACGGTGTTCGTTGACAGAGCCGTGCGCAGCATCCAGTAGAACGGGAAGAGTGTGACCAGCATGAGCATGCACAGCGCGGCCCAGGCGAGAATGCGTCCCGGGCGCACGCGTGCCCGACGGCGGCGGGGCGGCGACGGGATCGGCTCCAGGTGGTCGGCAGATGCGTCGGAGGGGGCGACCCGGGGATTCGTCAACACGGTCATCTTCGACTCCTCAGGCCAGGTCCGATTGGTTCGAGCGCATGATCTTCAGTTGCAGGTACGCGACCACCGACAGCGCGACGAGCAGGAACACCCCGAGGGCCGAGGCATACCCCATATCGAACTTCTCGAAGGCCTGCTGGTAGATGTAGTAGTAGATGACGCGCGTCGCATTGACCGGTCCGCCGTTGGTCGTCACCGCGACCGTGTCGAAGATCTGGAACGAGCCGACAACGGTGATGACGAGGACGAGCGCGAGCACAGGGCGGATCAACGGAAGCGTGATCGAGCGGAACATGCGCATCTCGGATGCACCGTCGAGTGCGCCGGCCTCGTACAGTTCGGTCGGGATGGTCTGGAGTCCCGCGAAGATGAGCAGCGCGGTGTAGCCGACGAATCGCCAGACGTTGATCAGCGCGATCGTCGGGATCACAAGCATCTCGTTCCCGAAGAACGCGACCCGACTTACGCCGATCCAGTCGAGGAAGACGTTGATGATGCCGGTCGAGTAGTCCAGCATCCAGAACCAGACCAAGGCGACCACGACGTTGGCGACCAGGTAGGGCAGCAGCATGATGCCCCGGATGAGCGCGGACCGGGTCAGGCGGTGCATGAGTACCGCGATCGCCACCGCCAGCACCGTCTGCACGCCGATGTTGATGACGACGTATTCGACGGTCACACCGAGCGCATTCCAGAACAGCGGGTCCTGGATCATGCGGACGTAGTTGCCGACGCCGACGAAGCTGCCTCCGCCGATGAGGTTCTGGTTCGTGAAGCTGAACCAGATGCCGCGGAGCGCAGGAACCAGATAGAACACGATGAATCCCAGCGCCGCCGGCGCGATGAACAACAGTGCCACCCGAAGATCCCCGAGACGGCGGCTCCGTCGACCATGCGGCGCCCGCACCGGGGAGGCGCTCTGGGCGGCCGTCATGACTCGGCCCCCACGTGAATCAGGACAGCGTGGTCGGGATCAAGAGCGGGCACCTGAACGCCGACGTCAGCCAGGCTGGCACCGGTGAGACGGAGGCCATCAGGCCACCAGGCCGGGTGCACGCGCGGATCGAACAGGTCGCCGGCGTGTGGGCCTGCAGCCGTCACACGGTAGACCCGGTCACGCGCCAATCCCGGAAGCCGCACGGCGCCGACCGGCCAGGTGACGTGGCGCTCCCGCAAACTGATGAGATACAGCCCCTCAGCCTGGTCCGCCCCCACGGTGCCGTGCAGCCACACATCGCCGCCCTCCAGCGTCCGCCGCACCATCGTGCCGGTATGGATGAGGCGCCGCATCTGCTTGTAGTAGGCGACCCACGCGCCGAGCGCGGCGAGTTCCCCCGCTGTGGCATCGCCGAGGTCCCACTCGATTCCGAAGTGACCGAACAGCGCGGTTGCGGCACGATATGACAGGTCGAGCCGTCGACCTGTCGTGTGCGCGCGCTCCGCCCCCACGTGACTTCCCACGAGTTCGGGTGGGACCAGCTGTGCCGTCCACCGTTGAATCTGCTGGCGTTCGCGGGCGTCGATGCAATCTGATGCCCACACCCGGTCCGTGTGCTCGAGGATCTCCAGGTCGATGCGCGCACCCCCCGAGGAGCAGGATTCGATCTCCAGGTCCGGGCACGCATGGCGGATGTCGTCCAGCAGCCGATATGCCGTGAGGGTCTGCTCGTGGACGCCGGCTCGTCCCGTGCGGGTGGAGCCTGCGTCGACGAGATCGCGATTGTGATCCCACTTGATGTAGTCGATCCCATAGCTCCGGACCAGATCCACGATCTGTGAACGGACATGCTCGTACGCGCCCGGATGCGTCAGATCCAGCACCTGCTGGTGGCGTGCTTCGACGGGCAGGCGTCCGGGCACCTGCAGCAGCCACTCGGGGTGGGCGCGGGCGAGGTCGGAGTCGACGTTGACCATCTCCGGCTCGAACCAGAGTCCGAACTGCATTCCGCGATCCTTGACCGCCTGCACCAGACGACGGAATCTGCCGTCGCCCCAGACCTCTTCCGCCAGGACCCAGTCGCCGAGACCGGACGTGTCGTCCCGTCGACCCGCGAACCAGCCGTCGTCGAGGACGAACCGCTCGACGCCCACCTCTGCAGCGAGGTCGGCGAGAGCGATCAGTCGATCAAGGTCGTGGTCGAAGTACACGGCCTCCCACACGTTCATCACCACCGGACGAGGAGAGGATGGATGCCGCGGCCTCGCCCGCAGGTGTTCGTGGAACCGGGCGGCCGCGGCATCGAGGCCGACGGCATAGGTGGCAAAGACATCCGGCGTCTCGTAGGACTCGCCGCGAGCGAGCTCCACCTCGCCAGGAAGCAGCAGCTCCCCGCCCATGAGCATCCGCTCGCCGGAGAACACGCGCTCGGCGATGACACGGTGGTTGCCGCTGAATGCGACATGCATCGACCATGCCTCGCCGCACTCGAAGTCGAGATCTGCCGTTCCAGCGGTGAGCAGCGTCGCAGCATCCGCCCCGGTACGACCGTGCCGGCCTTCGCGCATGTGCGTGCCGACGGTGAACGCGTGAGCCTGGGGAACGCGCTCCTTCGCCCAGCGCCCGGCCATATCGTTCACCGTCGTGGCACGTGTCGGAACCGGCAGTGCGAGCGCGAGAGCGTCGACCGTGTACGCGGTATCGCCCAGGTTGGTCACCCGCGCTCGCATCCGAACGATGCCGCTGGGGAGCATTTCGAGGAGCATCCCGAGTTCGAGCTGCGCATCTGCGTCTACTGCGGTCGTCTGAATCGCGCCGCCCTCGTCTCGTGCGATCACACGCGCTGAGGTGGGCCGGAATTTGGGTGACCACGCACGACCCTGACGATGTCCGACAAGACCCGGTGTGCCCGTCCATCCTGTCCACGCCTCGGGAAGGACGGACACCTGGTGCTCGTCATCGACCCCGTTGGTCGCGAGCGGCGGCGTGGTCGCGCGGGCCAGTTCGGCGAGTTCTCGCGGGGAGGAGCCACCGGGGTCGGCTCCCCAGTGCACGACAACGGGTAGTGCCTCGAGGGGCATTGACAGCACCAGCGCAGTGCCCCGCGCGGCGAGCCGCACGACCTCCGGCCACGCGGTCGATCCCGTCGCGCGTTCCGCGTCCACTGTCGTGGTGCTCAAGCCCCATCGCCTCCGAGTCGTCATCGAGATCTGCAAACGTTGGTCAGACACTAGCTGACGGATCGGAACTTCTGCAAACGTTGGTCAGGAAGGCACGTTGCTGCCACGCATTGGCGCCCGTCTCGTCCGACGAACGCTCCTGGGGCAAGTGCACCGTCCCTCAGGGAAGTGCAGGGCCGTTATCGAGGCGAGGCCGCGCTCTCACGAACGACGAGTCGGGGACGCACGGCCGAGTCGCTCGGCCGGGTTCCGGTCTGAAGCCATTCGTCGAGCAGACGGAAGGTGCGCCGTCCCAGATCCACGAAATCCTGCGCAACCGTGGTGATCGACGGCATCCACATCTGCGCGAACGGCTGATCGTCGAAGCCCACGATGCTCACCGACTCGGGGATGCGCCGACCACGTTCTTGATACGCTCGCGCCGCGCCGATCGCGAGTTCGTCGTTTCCGCAGAGGATCGCTGTGACGTCCGGATCGTCGATGAGGCTCAGCGCCGCCTCGTAGCCGGACGTCGGAGAATAGTCCGCCTGAGCCAGCTCCGGGACGGGGGCCCCGGCCGCCTGCAGTGCACGACGCCAGCCCCATGCCCGGCCGCTCTGCGCGCGCGTCGCCGGGATCGCGATGTGGTGCACTGTCCGATGCCCAAGCGAGAGCAGGTACTCGGTGGCCAGGCGGCCGCCGGTGTAGTCGTCGAGATATGCGTGTGGGCGCTCCGCCGCACGGCGTCGCGCGCCGGCAGCCGCCACGACCGGCAGATCCTCCGGTAGCGCATTCGTGGTCGCCACGCCCACTTCGTCGAACTCGATCACGATCGCCCCGGCGAGAAATTGGGAAAGTGTGAGGTTGACGCCTCGATCGATTTCCTCGGCATCGTTCGAATCGATGACCGTGATGACGACGACGTACCCGGCCGCGCGTGCGGCCTCTTCGATCCCCTCCAGCGTCGCCGCGTAGCCGAACCGCGTCGTATTGCGCGCCATCACCGCGATCGTCGACCGCCTGCCACTGACGAGCATCTGCGCGGCAGCGTTCGGTCGATAGTTCAGCTCGTCCACAGCCGCCATCACCTTTGCGCGCAGCTTCTCGCTCACGCGCGTGCGGCCGGTTATGACGCGAGACACCGTCGACAGGCTCACGCCCGCCTTTGCCGCAACATCGACAAGCCCCGCCGGACGATGGTCGAGATTCACTCCTGAAGCGTACCCACCTCGACTTACGTTGGTCAGCGTTTACAGCCCGCTCGCCAGGACCCACCGATGTGACCAACGTTTGCAGGCATCTAAGCTCTTGATGTACATTCTGACCAACGTTTGCAGCCCGCTCGGAAAACGGGGGCACTTGGAGGCAATGAAGCCCACGACCACTTCGCAATCACGTCCACTCTGCGCGGACCAGCCCCGTGCGCCCGGCGCCCCACGCGGTGCGTCCACCACCATTCCCGTCTGCTCCAAGCGGGACGACATGACTCCCCGCAGCGATATGACCCGGCAACGCCGCCTGCTTCCCTGACTCGGCGCGTTGCACAACGACGTGGCGACCGCCACATCGGCGCCGACGCGCGCCTACACGGAAGGAACACCGATGTCACTTCACAGTCGAACCACCCGACCTCCTCGGATCCCGAGGGCTCATCCACGAGGACACGGGATCCGCAACGGGCTCGTGGCCGTTGCGGTCGCGGCGCTCGCGATCCTGGGCGGCCTGGCACAGCCGGCCTCCCCTGCCCACGCGGACACCGCGTCGCCGATCCATGCGGTCGGTGCGGGCAAGTGTCTGGACGTCAGCGGAAACGTCGCGACGCCAGGCACAGGCATCGACATCTGGGACTGCAACAACCAGGCGAACCAGAAATGGACGTCCACAACCGGGGGCCAGCTCCAGGTGTTCGACAGCGCCACCTGCCTTGACACGGTCGGCGGCAAGACGACCGCCGGGACTTATCTGAACATCGAGCCTTGCAGCGGCGCCGCCACCCAGAAGTGGACGATCAACGACAACGGCACCATCACATCGCAGGCCTCCGGACTGTGCATGGACGTCGATCACGCAGGAACCGATAACGGCTCCAAGGTCCTGCTGTGGTACTGCAACGGTCAGACCAACCAGCAGTGGTCGCGGACCGTTGTGACCGTGAACTCCACCCTCACCGTCGACGCATCCACCGCCCTGCACCCGGTCGATCGCGTGGGCAACGGCTTCCTCTACGGGCTCGCAGACGCTGCCACACCCAGCGCGTCCATCGTCGCTCCGCTGAAGCCGCTGCAGTTCCGTCAGCCGCCGCCCGGATCGCAGCACATCCCGAACGCGGAGACGCACCCGGTCGGCGAAGCGATGAGCGTCGCCCCCACCGTGCAGGCAGTCGGGGCGCAGCAGATCATCGACATGGCCGACAGCTTCACGGGGTTCCCGTACAACTGGTCGAGCTGGGATGACTGGTACAGCCGCATCGACAGCATGACCGCAGTCGCCGCAGCGAGCGGCTACGCCTCGACCATCAGCTCGTGGGAGCCGTGGAACGAGCCGGACTGGACCTGGCCCGCAGCGGCAGGGGTGTCGTTCAACGACGGCTGGGCGCGCTCGGTACAGCGACTCAAGGCTGACGTGCCTGATGCCATCACCCTCGGCCCGAGCATCTCGTACTGGAACCCGACATACATTCGCAGCTTCTTGACGGCGGCGAAGGCGTCCGGCACGCTTCCGGACATCATCTGCTGGCACGAGCTCAGCGGCTCGGCGGGCATCGTCGACCACGTGAACGCCTATCGGGCAATGGAGAAGGAGCTTGGAATCTCGCCCCGCCCCATCTCAATCGACGAGTACGCGACCACATCCGAGATCGACGTCCCCGCGAGTGCGAACAAGTACATCGCACAGTTCGAGCGTGCGGGAGTTCATGACGCCGAACGTGCCTTCTGGTACGAAGCAGGCACCCTCAACGGCCTCCTCTTCAACGGCCAGCCGACCGCGTCCTACTGGATGTACAAGTGGTACGCCGACCAGACGGGCGACATCGTGAAGGTGACTCCCGGCGCCAACTACTCGATCGACGGTGTCGCCTCCTACGACGCCGGGTCGCGGAATCTCAGCGTCGTCTTCGGCGGCACGCCGGGCACCGACACCGTCGAGGTCACCGGGCTCTCCGAATACGGAACTTCAGCCAAGGTCACAGTCACATCGGTGCCCTCGTCCGGGCGAAAGACGAACGTGGCGGCACCGACCACGCTGTCAACGGATGTGGTGCCGGTCGTCGACGGCAAGGTGAGCATCACCGTCCCCGACGCCCAGGCGGGCGCCGCGTACAAGCTCGACGTCGCTCCCGCAGACCTGACGGCACCGGTGGTGGCAATGACCTGCCCGACGGATGCCGTCATCCTCGGTGCATCGGCCACCGCCACGTGGACGGCGACCGACGAGGCGCACGGCTCCGGCCTGTCGACGGCAGCGAGCGGCTCCATCTCGCTGGACACCTCCAGCGTGGGGTCGAAGACAGCGACCGCTCCGGCGGCCACCGCAGTCGACAACGCGGGCAACGCCTCCGCGGCGGTCAGCTGCAACTACTCTGTCGACTACGCATGGTCCGGCTTCGTCGCCCCGGTGAACACCGGTGACGTCGTGAACACGGTCAAGGCCGGCAGCGCCGTTCCGGTGAAGTTCAGCCTCGCCGGTGACCAGGGCATGGCGATCCTCGCCGCCGGTTCGCCGACCGTCTCGTTCGGGGCGTGCTCCTCCGACCCGACGGACGCGATCGAGCAGACCGTGACGGCAGGATCGAGTGGTCTCCAGTACGACCAGACCACGGATCAGTACACCTACGTCTGGAAGACGGACAAGTCCTGGGCCGGCCAGTGCGCCACCCTGTCGGTGCAGCTTGCCGACGGGACGACCCACACCGCGCAGTTCTCGTTCCTGAAGTAGCGCAATCCCGGATGCCGCGTGCCGTCTCCCTCACGGGCGGCACGCGGCATCCTCTTTGCTGTTCTTGGCGGCCCGGGAGGAAACGCCTGACCAGGCGGTGCCCACAACTGGCAAGGAACCAACCGGAACAAACAGAATGGGCCGGATCGAAACCGCCTGAAAACGGAAGTCGATCCGGCCCGATATGGCGGTGACGGTGGGATTTGAACCCACGGTAGGGGGTTA
>Ga0157372_10009459_pt1 | contig 10363 bp, 19 predicted proteins | sample C55metaG_FD_115307 | JGI IMG/M metagenome (GOLD analysis project Ga0157372, IMG submission 115307) | Corn rhizosphere microbial communities from Kellogg Biological Station, Michigan, USA - C5-5 metaG | ecosystem: Host-associated > Plants > Roots > Rhizosphere > Soil | place: USA: Michigan...
ATGTTTCATGGTGGCGTGCAGGTTCGCAAACCCTGCATCTGGGTCTTCCGCATCAGGCCAAGACAAGACCCGAGCAAAGAAAGCACGGACTTGCTCTTGGGTAACTATTGCTGACATTTACGTGGCCTTGCGTGTGGGGTTTGAGCACTTAAGCCGGGGGCTGTTTTTACGGGTTATTAGCCCCCGGCTTTAATCGCAAATGCGCGAACCCTTAGCTTACTCCACGCTGAGCAGTTCCGCAAGCTGGTCATCCAGCGACTTCTCGAAGTCCGATCCGGTGCCGGTTTCTTCTTCACTGGTGCCCTCGGCAAACATTTCCTGCTGTCCTTCAGCCTCGTCTTCATCCGGGATAACCGGGGGCTTACGGGGCTCACCAGTGGAGATATTCGGCTTGGGTTCGGCGACTACCGTCTTGCTGAAACCGCCCGTGGTCTGGGGCTTGGTCTCCGCAGGCTTGGCGGCTGGCTTGGTTGCGCCGAACCCGCCTGCCTTCTGGGGCGTTTCCGGTTTCGGCTCGGGCTTGGGTTCCGGCTTGGGAGTGGCCTTCGGCTTGGCCTGTTGGGTCGCCTTGGGGGTTTCGTTACCTTTGGGGGTAACAGGTGGCTGCTCGAACGCGTTCTCCACCGTCTCGGGCTGCACAGGGGCTTGCTCCTGCGCATGTTCGGACCCTTCAGCCAGAACGCGCGACACCTCCTGAGTGGGCAGGAGAGCAAGCACTTGGTCGGCCTCGTCGTCGGTCAAGGGTCGGATCGCCGAGAATACGAACTTCGGATAGGCTTCGTTCGGATCGAACGCAATGCGCGTTGCAATGCCGAAATAGGGATACCCGAGGTTCTGCATCTTGTTGCCGTAAGTCGCCAAGTCCTGCAACGATGCAGCCGGAACCCGCAGCAACATCGGACCACCGTAGGTTTCGTTGGGGATGTCGCCGACCGGAACGACGGCTAGGCGTTTGCTGTCGCTGCAAGCCTTGCCCTTCTTGCCTGCCTCGGTGATCTTCGAGCCCCAAACGTTCTGGGGGCAGTTGGCGCAAGCGTTCGACTGGCGCTTGGTGGACTGCGGATCGGGCACGACACCGTTCGGGGAGAAGCAATCCGGCGCTGCCGTCGAGCCTTCCACGTACCCCTTCTCGTACCAGATTTTCGAAATATAGGTCGCACCTTTGACGATCACGACCTCGATAGAATTGCGCGGGCCGTCGCCGTCATCGCGAAGCAACTGCTGTTCGTCGCCGCGATAACGGATTGACCAGACCTTGCCCTTGTAGCCGATTAGGCCGAACCCAGCCTGTACACCTGCGGCAAGGTCGTTGTCGGGCTTGACCCCGGCGAATTTGGTAGACACTTCCCCGAAGTTCTTCGGGATCATTACATCATTTGCCATTTGGTTTTTCCTTGGTTACTTTCGAAGGTAATGGGATGCGGCTACTTGCGCCGCACCCCGACCGTGATGACCGACGAGAAATTAACGCCGGGCGGCGGTGTGTTGTGGGCTTCGATGAAGTCCTGCACCGCAGAGACGTTGGCTTTCTTGTCGATCAAGTCCCATGCTTCGTTCTGGTTGACGAACTGCCAGAACGATGCCCCGTCTACGATGGACGCTGAGTTCTTGACGGTCTGGTACACCGTGCCGCTCGACGTGGCAACGCTTTCCGCACCTTGGTTCTGAAGATGCTGTAGCATGATACCGCCGAGAGTGTCGAGCATTTCGCGGTATGGCTTCATCTTCTCCTTGTGCGCTTCGTCCAGTGCCTTGATCTTGTCGCGCAGACTGACATACTGCGAAACACGAACGTTGATGTCTGTTGCTTGCGCCGTGGGTGTGGCCATGTTTCTACTCCTTTTTCTCCGGGGTTGGCTCACCGAAGACCCGCTTGATAAGGTCTCGATGCTGTTGATCGAATTGATCTTGGGTCAAAAGCCCAAGCTTTTTGTTCTCGGACAGTTCGGTCAAACCGTCCTGATATTCAGTGTTCATCTGCTCTGCTGTTTTTATCTCTGAACTTGTCATGGTTACCTCCAAAGGTAAGTCGCCCGATTGACATTAATCCCTTCTTGACGGCTAACCATTCCGGCATTGTCAGGATAAGGATTTTTCGGTTCACATGATGGGCAGAACACTGTGAACCGGGTATCCATTTAGCGTCCTTTTCGTCACCATTTAATGAAACTTTTAGTGCCCCTTTTCTTGAAGTGTAATGCCAACAAACTGTCATTTGTGCCAACGGTTGCGGCGGGTTCTTTACTGTGGGCATTGTCTGGCTCCGAGAAAGCTAGATGATATAGGAGCGCCTGCAACATGATGGGGTCTCTCGGAATTTCTATAAGCCCCCCTTTGGTTTCATAGAAAAAGTTTTCTAAGGAGCTATACATGTTCGAGCTTCCATATGCGACCTGTACAAACCATGTCCTCATAGAATGACTGGTGAACACAAACATGCGCCTATGATTAAGGACACACGTATAGAAGCTAGTTAAAGCGCCGCCTTCATTATGTAACTCTTCGGGTAGCCCCATGAACGGCGGCAATAGTTCGATTGATCTACTGTCACTCATTCACTTGCCTCCTCAAACAGTTCCAGAAGTTTATTCTGCACGCTCTGATGCGCTTGTAGAAGTTGGTATATCCGCTTCTCGACCGGCGTTGATTGGAAGTGCAAATACAACTGCTTTTGCTTCTGGCCAACGCGGCGAATACGTGCGTTCGCTTGCTCGTAGATTTCCAGCGAAGTGACAGGTGCGAACCATATGATGGTCGAAGCGGCTGTCAGGGTAACGCCGTGTGCAAGGCACTGCGGATGTGCCGCGATTACTTTGTACTTCGTCGTGTTTTGAAAGAGGTGGAAAATTTCAGACCGCTTTCGCTCCGAGGTGTCTCCTGAGACGCACGCGTGTTCAATGCCATCAGCCGTAAGCGCTTCAGATATTCCTTGGAGAGCGTGCTTGAATGGAACAAAAACGAGGACTTTGCTATCCGTGTCATTGATGGTGTCCAATAGAGCGTCGATACGTTTTTTGTTGTCGAGGCCAACTGTCTTACCTTCAGAGGTATACACCCAGCCAGTGGCTACTTGGAGCAGTTTCATCATGACAGCACCCGCATTCGCTGCCGTGATTTCATGGTTCTGCACTGCGGCATGGCACTGGTCCACGAGCGCCTTGTAGATACGGGCCTGATCCTTGCCCATGTCAATTGGCATGAACCGTTCGACTGCCTCTGGCAATTCCAAGATATCATCCAGCGTGTACCGCACAGACGGTTGTAGTGCATCAAACGCACGCTCTACAGCATCATTCTTCGGCACCCATTTGAACTGGTTGATCTTGATCATCAGTTCATCGCGGAACCTACCAAAGTATTTCGGCACTGTGTTAGGAGTAACGATGGATGCTTGCGCCCATGCGTCCGTGGGTGAGGTGGGGATCGGACTGCCAGTCATTCCCCATACGATCCTGCACTGATGGGACAGTTTGCGGGTTAACTTGGTGCGGGCTGACTGGCCGTTGCGGTATACAGCCAGTTCGTCCAGCACCAACGCTGTGATCTCGCCCTTGTTGACCTTCGCCATTATCTCATCATAAATGACTTTGATGCCATCGTGGTTGATGACGTAGATGTTTGCGTCCGAATTCAAGCGCTTAAGGCGACCGGCTTTGCTGTAATGGTGCAATGATACGATCTTGTGATGCGGCACAGTTGCGAAGGCTTCCTTGATCCACGTGAAGTTGATCGTGGACAATGGTGCAATGACAAGCAGTTTGCCAGCCAACCCACATTTGTTTAGGTAATCCCATGACCACAAGGCCGTCTTCGTCTTACCGGTGCCGAGACCATTGAGGACATAGGCCCTCGGGTTCGAGGTCAGCATGGCACAGGTCTTCTTCTGCACATCGAACGGCTCACCACTCGCCCAATCGTAGTGGGTAAGGATCGGGGCCGGAACATCGAAGCCCATTTGCCGCAGCATGTAGGCTTCGGTCGGTTGGTGTGGGATGACCAGATGCCGCTTACCTCGGAAGGTAACCTCCGGGGCAGTGCTGAATAGGTTCTTGACCGCAGGAGTTAATGGCACAACGAGCGTCTTGAATTTCTCGCTGACCTGTACTTGTGTCATGGCCACTGCTGCACTTCCTGTGGTGTACGCGGTTTCTCGGACAACCAATTAAGAAATTCCACCAACATAGCGATATCAACGTCGTTGGATATTACAAACACTTTACCGCCAGCATCTTTGATTTGCCTGATAATAAAGTTTTGCCGGGCAGTAGTCTTTCCACCCAATTTCTTGGCTTCGATGGCGATAAAAAGCCCCCTGTAGCACAGGATATAATCCAGCGAACTAGGGCCAAAACCCCCCGGCACAGGCATGAACTTGTACAAGTCTTTGCCATACGCCTTTAGGACTTCGTTTATCTTGTATTTTACTTTGCCTTCGGGGGTCATTTTAGCACCAAATCGCTTTCGGTTTCAAGAGGTGTTTATTCCTACCCCGGCATCTTCTCGTACGCCAACGTGGCAAGTTTGACGGCGTAGTCAACGTGTGTTTCGGGATCGAGCATGGTCGCCGGGTTGGAAGCGATGGCTGCAAGAATATGCACAAGGTATAGCTGCCTGACAGTTATGCCAGGGGCATACGCGGATTGCTCATATATCCACCGGTTTTTCTCGGAGTCGTAGTTTGACACGAATGTTGGGTACGGGTGGACTTGGTGGCTCATTGGCTTACCTCCTTGGTTACCTTCACAGGTAACAGCATCATCTTGGCTGTCAGTTCATCGGATGGGAAACTGACCCACGGCTCGGTGCGGGAGAATATTGTTTTCCCTTCCCATATATACTCTATCCGAATGAGATATGCTGACTCCCGTTTGCGCTGCCATGTTTTCTTGTGCTGAGTGAGCCTGACCCCATCCGTTGGCTTCGACCATATCGTGCGCCTATCTCTTTCATCGGCGTACATTTTCATTTCAGAGAACTGTAATCCGGTTGCCTGCATGACATCAAGCAGCTTGTTCCTCGCTGCCGCCCCAGACCATGTTGTCATTCTTCCCACCGCATTGAAAGTTTGAGCCCAACCGCCTTCCCAATCTCTTCCAATTTTGAGAGAGACACAGGGCGCTCAAGGCGCAGCACTTTGGCGAGGTCGTTCTCATTCATGCCAATTTTTTTAGCCGCCGCTGCCACGCTGCCATACCGATGGAGCGAATACACCCGCAGCCCCATAATAAGCGCGTCTCTGTCGTCACGGTGCTTTGGTGAAAGATATCCAGCCATGTTACACCTTAACCTTTCTCATTGGCGCGTGTGGGACATCCTCGTCGGGCTTGAAGTTGACGATGCACGGAGGGATATACACAACCTTCTCTTCTTCCCTATTCTTGCCAAAGTGCTGACGGCGAGTGTATCCGCAGCGCCAATGCATCGGCATGTGCCATCCACCCGAGCCCTCGCGCTTTATAGCGCTGCCATCGCGACGGTAGATCGTGCCGATATGCACCACACTATGAGTAGGGATAGGATGCTTGCCCTTGGCAATCCGTTTCTTGTTGAGCGATGGCTCGATTTGCACCACTTCTTTTTCAATGCCCTTGGTGTTGAGCATGAGCAATGCTAGATGCACTGCTACAGCGAACGAATGCAGGAAAACCTTGCTGGCTGGCTCGTTGCGTTTTGCCTCATATATGCCTCCGTTTACCACAAGTTGCCCACCGGCAATTTTCGCCGAAAGTTCAAACATGGAACAAAGAGCCGTCTCCTTCGCAAGCTCCATGGCTATGGGGCGGCCATATATTATTCCGTTTTCCTCGCGGAGGTAAACGAACTCGTGTGTGCCGCCTACGGCATCATGGGTTTCATATTCAATCACCATAGGATTGTATGGGAGGCGAACTAGGTCGGCCTCGATCAGCGCCTTTATGGACTTCTTGCAATCCTCGCGTTTTACAAGGTCCAGCACATCGCTATCTATAACAAATGATGCAGCACCAAGCATCAACTTGATAATCTCAAAATCCCTACCATACGTGTTTGTATTTGGATCGACGTTCGACGCGAGAACGTGCAGCTTGGTGCGAATCATTGTTACCTCCAAAAGTAACGTGGGCAGTCAGGCGATCAGCGCTAGTTGAGCAATTAGATGATCAGATGGGAATTCTTCTACCGGGTCTTCCAGATCAATCTCCTGATCGACCGAGGTCATCCGTCTCATTTCTTCATCGGTCAGTAAAACAGTAGAGAACAATGGCGAAAGATTAGGCTTGCGCGTTGCGCGAACGGTAACCATCGTGTAGGGCTTGTTGATCACCGTTCCAATCAGAAGCGTGGGGAAGGCTTGCTTAAGCTTGTCTTGCGATTTTTGTATTTTATCGAGCAATGCATACTTCGCTGCGAGCCTTCGCCCCGCCTCATATTCAGCTTCCCTTTTTGCGTCCCTTTCCGCTTGGCGCGCGCTTCGGGAGTTTTCCTCCGGTGTCATGTGATACGAACTCCTTCGCGACCTTTTGGCTTACGCCTGCCTGTTTTGCGAACTTGGGGTTGTGTGCCGCAGCCTGCATCATGCGGCGCTGTGCTTCGGATTTCATGGGCATGATCATTACTCCCCGTGGTGCGGACACTTAGCCACCGGGCACCACTTCCGGCATAGGTATCCCGGCTTCGCCGGGTAATCATTGTTCTCGTGGGCGCGCTTCAGCGCCTCGATCCGGGGCCACAGCCCCTTCCACATGGCAGGCATGTCGGAGCGCTTGAAGGTGGCGCTTGTTCGAGCATCCTCCTTCAGCCATATGAACTCGGAACGCACAGCTTGGATGCTGGGGTAATGCGCGAACACGCACGCCGACGAAAGTGCAAGCTGCACGCTGTCTTCGACAATCTTGCCGGTTTTCCAATCGGCGATCAAAGCGACAGGACCCTTGATCTTGATCACGTCGCCAACCGCCCGGAACCATGCCGACTTGTCAAAGAAAGTCGTCGGACCAAAATCCTCGTTGATGGCCAGCTTCTGCTCGACAAGGATTTCGCCGGGTGTTTCGAGAATTTTCTCGCACCATGGTTCATAGGTGCGCATGGGCGTGGGCAGTTCCTTGTCTTTCGCTAGACGTTCGGCCAGCGCCTTGTGTACTGCGTTGCCCCATGAAAGCTCCTCGCTCTCTTCCTCTTTGATATCCTTGGCAATGTCGATATGCCAATGCCGCTTGGGGCATGACTCGAAATTCTTCAACTTCGAATAGCTCCAAGCGAATGGTTTCTTGACAGCACCGCCGCCACGCCTCGTGGTTGTAATTTGCATTTAGTTACCTTCCGAGGTAAACAGTTCTTCAAGCGCTTCACGTATTTTGGTAGCCGTTTGCGCTTTCTGTTCGGCGGTCCAGAGGGGCTTCCAATCCTCTGATGATGGCATGGTGCGGAGGCGATTTACTTCCGCGATGTACTTCGCCTCTATCCTCCGCACCTCCGCCAGATGGTCAAGCGCCGAATTTGTCGGCATGGACACGTTCCTTGATGCGGTCGGCGAGGGCGCCGAACGTGTGTGGCTTCGTTGCCGCGTAGATTTCCGCCTCGACAAACGGATAGTGTTCGTCGGGGTTGACGATCTTCTTCTCGTCAAAGAGCCCGTAATACTGGTCTGCCATCCCCATGTGCACCGCATATTGCGCGATGGGGCAGTTCTTCGGGTCTTGGTAGTTGTATTCCTCGTTGTAGTCCTTGGTGCGGCAGAACTCCGCAAAGCTGTCAAGTAGTTCGAGCATTACTTATTCTCCTTGTTGTCCTGCTTGTCCTGTGGCTTGCCAATACGTTGAATACCAAGCTGGCAATCGGCATGGTATTCTTCAACCGTTCTGACGGGCGGTGAAGGGGTGGCTTTGTCATCCATCGACGGCGTTTGCGATGGGATAATTGTGAATCTCACAGGTTACCTCCAAAAGTAATTATCCGACCATAAGCCGCAGCTTAGTGATCAGCGCATCGGACGGGAACATGTTGGCGTCGTCTTCCAATATCATTGGTTGACCTTCGCGCACAAGAAATATGAACACGAGTTCGTTGCCCTTATGCGCCGAAATGAATTCCAAACCGGTGCTTACCCCGGTGTCCCAACGCATGCGCATTGCGAGCATACGCAAGAGGGCTTCAGTAGAATATTGCCCGCCCATACTCCCTCCTGTATACTGATGCACGGCACCGGACGGTTGAATAACCAGCCCCGGCGGTATAGGCGGGCTCGGGAATGCTTTAGGTGTAAATATGCCCGATAATATACCTTTCATCATTTCTTGGTCCTTTATCCCGGCATCATACATGTACCGCAATGCATCAAGCTTGTGCTGTTGTTCTTGAAGCGCCTTAGAAATGTTCGTAGCCATTACATCAGTTCCCGCACCTTGGCTTTCTGGTCGGGGTCAAGCCAGAACCCGTAGAACCGCTTGGCGCTGATCTTGATGCCGTATTCATCCATGCGGTTCCGCAACCGGTGGATCGCAACCTTGGCTTCGGTGCTCATCTTGACCCTGTTCTGGATCACATGGGCCGAAGCAACCGGCACTTCCATGAGCAGCGCGAGCAGCTTGGCTTGCTGCTGCGTCAGCTTGAATGGCATGATGTAGTTTTCGTATCCCACCGATGCCGGTGCAGTTGCCGTGTCCATAGTTACCTCTCGGGGTAATTGTCAGTTGCAGGACGGTATCATAAAAGATACCCACTTGCAACCCTTATTTTTGGATATATTTTTTGAACTCGTCAAGGTCTCCTTCCTTCTTGAACCCCCAATGCGCCTCGCCGTTGAACGGTACACGAAGGAAATGAAAGGTGACATCGATCTGCACCTGTCTTGGATCAGGGTCTAGATTAGACATGTGCTTGACAGAAATTTGGAATGGGTATTCGTTCTTGTGACGATTCCAATATTGTTCCGATGAAACTTTGCTCACTTCGCTTCTCCATAGTTTGGCCCGATACCAGCTTCAGAAGCCAATGGAAGGTCAGCCCCCCATACCGGACGGCGGTTCATTTCCTCAAGCACGATCTGGCGCACGACAGGCGCAACTTTCTCGGGCACGACATAGACCAACTCGTCATGCACCTGTAGAGCGAGCCTGATGCCATACTTATCCAGCCGCCGCCTGATCCTGATCGCAGCATCCATGATGACGATGCGAGCCAGTGACTGGCTTATGTTTTCCAGCAACGCCCCGCCGTACAGTCGCTTGATCTTACCTCCGTAGGTAAACAGCCAATTCCCGTCAGCTTGATATAGGTCATGGTAGTATAGGCTAAGACCGGACGGCAGGAGAATTTCACCGCGCTTCAGCTTGACCGGACCGAAGTCCAGTTGCTTCCCACCGGCAAGGGACAACGCGATAAGGTTGTTCAACACCTTCCACGTCTGCGGTATCTCCCGATACGTCCTACGGTAGGTCTGCACGATCCTAAGCCCTTCCTCGGGCTCAAGCATGATCTGTTGGCCGATCTGGTTGAGGGACATAACCGGGATTGATCGCGTGAACTTCTCGTCGCCCAAGCCATAGCCCAGACCAAGAATACTCTGCTTGCCGATAAATCGTTCTGGGATGTTCTTCTTAGTGACCGGGAACCCGAACACGATACTTGCGAATTCCGAGTACACGTCCCGCCCCTCGGCGAACGCCTGCACAAGGTGCGAACACCCGGATAGCCATGCCACATGTCGGGCCTCGATCTGCGAACTGTCCACGGCGACCACGACGAAGCCGGGCGGCGCTGCAGCGACGTGGTCGCCATGGCTCATCCAGACGTCGAGCGCCGTGGCCGGCGCGTGATCGGTGAGCCCGGCGAGCAAGGCGTCCTTCGCGACGATCTCCACGCGCGCATGGCCGAACTCGCGCGCGTCGGCCGCTTCGGTCGCCCCGCCGAGCTGCGCGGCCATCGTCTGCATGCCGTAGCAGATGCCGAGGATCGGCAGGCCGCTGTCGAACGCGGCCTGCGGCGCCTTCGGTGCACCGGCGAGCGTGGTCGACTCGGGGCCGCCGGAGAAGATGATGCCCTTCGCACCCCACGCGGCGATCTCGGCAGGGTCGTGGTCCCACGCCCAGATCTCGCAGTAGACGCCGAGCTCGCGCACGCGGCGCGCGATCAGCTGCGTGTACTGCGCGCCGAAGTCGAGGATGAGGATCTTGTCGGAATGGATGTTCTGCATCGGACCGGGGTCTATGGGCTGTCGTCCAGAAACGGGCGGCGTCATTCCCTGGGAGCGGAAATCCGTGGATGCGGCAGCGATGCGGCCGCGGGAATGGCGCCATAAGAAGTCGGGGCCCGCGATGGGCCCCGTGTGTCACGAGTTCAGCCGGTAGTTCGGCGCTTCCTTGGTGATCTGGATGTCGTGCGGGTG
>Ga0157372_10009460_pt1 | contig 10363 bp, 12 predicted proteins | sample C55metaG_FD_115307 | JGI IMG/M metagenome (GOLD analysis project Ga0157372, IMG submission 115307) | Corn rhizosphere microbial communities from Kellogg Biological Station, Michigan, USA - C5-5 metaG | ecosystem: Host-associated > Plants > Roots > Rhizosphere > Soil | place: USA: Michigan...
CGGGTGCAGATAGACGCTGCCGCCAGGAATGGTTTCGTCGGCGACCAGGGTCTGCAGCCAGTCGTTGATGCGCTTGACCTCCTGATCCATGAACGATTTGGTCAGGTTCTTGGCCATGGCTTTCTGGCCGGCCTTGACCAGCTTGCGGCTGATCGCATCTTCAAGGCCGACGTAGCTGATGAACTTGCCGGTAATCGAACGGTTACCCAGCAGCGAGAAGCCACCGAGCACGGTGCGGGCGTAGTAGCTCACGCCGTAGCGGTTGAGCAGATCGCCTTCGGTGGAGGTGTCGAGAATGTTGTATTCAACGACGCGGGACACGTCTTCGGCGTAGGTCACCTGGTTGCCCGGGCTCTCCCACTGCTTGACCTTGGCCAGCGCGGCAATCGCCAGGCTGGACGGCGCGAGGAAGACGTTTTTCTTCGCGGCTTTCGAGTACACGGCGGGCATGTTGTGCACCACCAGGCAACGGTCGAAGCCTAGGTCGGCGCCGCCCAGTTCCTGGCTGTAAGTCACTTGATCAGCGACCGAGGCGTCCTTGCCATCCAGTACCACACGGGCCTTGATGCGTTTGCCGAACGAAGCGAACTCGCTAGCCACCGCTTTGGTGCCGGTGAAGCCCGGCGCGCCGATGATGGTCAGGTCTTCCGGGACACTGCCCAGTGCCGCCAGACCAAGCTTGCGGCCGGTGGTTGGATCGACACCACCAATCACCGCGTTAACGGTGTCGGCCGGAGTCGCGCCTGCCTCGACGATCACTACGTAGACCGGCACCTTGACCACTTTGAGGATCTGGTAAACCGCGTGGTACAGCGTGCCCTCTTCGGCGCCGGTCGGATCGAGCAGCGCATGGGTGGTGAAGCTGTTGATGCGGAACGGTGCGTTGCGCGGAATCAGCGGATCGGCCTTCGGCGCGGTGCCGACCAGACCGATGACGTTGTCACCCAGGCCACCCATGGACTCGGGGGATTCGGTGGCATTGACGGTAATGCCGTTGTGCTCGAAGTTCAAAACCTCAGCCATGGTTAGTCAGCCTTCTTGGCAGCGGCCTTTTTGGCCTGGGTGGTAGGTGTTTTCAGTTCCAGTCGACCGGCGCTGTGCAGCGCACTGGCCTCGACGTCGAGCAGATCCAGGTCTTGACCGACGCTCGACCAGTGCCCACCGCCGGTGGGGAATGGAACGAGCACGGTGTAGGTTTGGCGGGTTGCCATTTTTCGTTTCTCCATAAACGGGAAAGCCCCTCGTGGGGAGGGGCTTTGGCGGGTGTTGAGTGTTGTTAGGCGGATAAGAAAACGCCCCGGGGTGCGGGGCGTTTACTGGGGAGCCGAGACGGGTGTCGCTGGTACGGAATCCGGCCAGCCTTCTTTGAGCATTTCGTCGGTGTAGCTGCCCACTTCAATGGCCCGGAGCAACTCAAGCTCTCGGTCGAAGCAAGCCTGGACGTGCGCCCTTACGGCTTTGGCAATGGCGAGAATCTGTTCGGCACCGATCTCGACAAAACCATTGAGGGTTTTGAAGTTGCAGCGGTACTCGGGGTCGAGAATGGCGGACAGACCGGTGCTGGCGATTAGTGCCTGGCTGTCGCGAGATGTTTCGATAGCCATTGATCCCACAACGATACCGAGACCTTCCCGACGATATCTCTCGGACGCAATTATCTGTGAAGGGCTCAGCTGCGGATCAACCGGAGACTCCAACATGTAAGTCAGATAGCGTTGATCCTGCGGTTCGACCACCCCAAGATTGGCGTAATTTCCCTCATCTTGAGGGCAGGAAAAAACCGCAACGATCTTTGTTTGCGTCTCATCCGAGAACATGACGTTTATGCGTGATTTATCTTCCACTGGGTTCACCCTCAAAATCTGTAACTATTCGTCGTGATCGCAAAAGCACTAAAGGTTCCAGCGCTGGTCAGGCGATAAAACAGCGTTTGCGGCGACAACAAGGGAACATCCAGAAATGACCCTCCGCCGGCCCCTGTAAAGTTCACGATAAAGGTCTGTAGACCTATGGCGGCAGCCGACCCGGCAAGCGCCATGCTATATCCATTGGCCGACACCGAGCCTTGAAAGTTTCCGGAAATCGACTTGGCATTCAATGGCACAGCGGCAGAGATCGACAACCCTGTGAGAGTCGAAACCGAGACGGTTGTCGACAACACTTGAGCGCCATAGAACACCTGACGATCAACTTGTTCAGCTACAGCAAACTGAGCGCTGGCATTCGTCGGCAAAATGCTGAGAAGCGCGGAAAATGTATAGCCATCAGGAGCAACACCCGCCAACAGTTTCGGAGCGATTACAGCTGTGACATTGACGGCAATAATGCCGGTGGATTTGGACGCAGGATTGTAAAGCGCGTACAACGCGACAAACCCATTGACCGGCGCTGCGCCCGCATCCATTGCCCCCAGGCCCTTGACCGAAGCCGACAGGTTGAGGCTCTGGTTGAAGTTGGAAATAACCACCCTTTTCCCATTCCCATCTCCCAGAACGATCTCGGAAGCTGTGAATGTCGCAGTCGGAGCAGCAACCGGAATCGAGACCCGAGCGTTTCGAATGTCCCCTGCAAGGGGTCCATTCAACGAAAGCTGTTTTAGCTGTTCAGAGAGCACGGAGATGTCGATACTTCCCTGATTGACCGGCGCGTTCCAGGCCTTGATGCACCACATGACGGCGATGTTGCGGGGACGATTTTCTGTTGCTGTCCGGGCTTGTCGGGCGTTGTCAAAATCTATGGAGGTGTAAGCATCAACAGCAGCATTTACGCCCTTTGACACGCCGGACTTCGACCCACCGTACACACCGTTGAGTATCTGGCCCATTCCAGTGGAGTCTGCTGCAGATATCGCACCGGTCAGGCGCTGCATCGCATCCAGTTGAACCGTACCAATCTGTCGACCAGCATCCACTCCACGTCCATGATCCCAACCACGCAAGAACTCACCGCGTGATTCCGGCAAGCGGAAGTTGCCGGAGCCCTCATCGCCCTTGTTGTAGGTTGTGCCTAGAAAAGCCGCCAGATCCGGATAAGTCGCAATGCTCTGCACACTGCCATCCAGCTCCAGATAACCGGGCGCAACGATCCCCGTCGGGAAGGCCAAAACAGCACCCACCGGAACCGCGGATTTGAGTCGTTCGACTTCCTTGGCCAGTGCGGCTACGTCGATGGTTCCCTGATTGACCGGGGCGTTCCAGGCTTTGATGCACCACATGACGGCGATGTTGCGTGGGCGAGTTTCGCCGGTTCCCAGCGAAATAGCTGGACCGGTCTTCAGCCAGCTGTCCTCACCGGAAGGGTAGTAAGTTGTATTGGTGCTTACAGAGTTTGTTCCAGCAATACCGATAGCTTCCGCACCGTACGGCCAGCTTCCCGCACCTGCGCCCATGCCACGTGCACTCTGAATCGACGCAACTGCCGCCGTATCATTCACACCCGTTACATGTGAGTGCCCCTCTGCCTGCATGGACTGCAGACTACCGAGACCACGCCCGGCATCCACCCCACGCCCATGATCCCAACCACGCAGGAACTCACCTCGCGCTTCCGGCAACCGGAAGTTCCCAACACCCTCATCCCCCTTGTTGAACTTTCCACCCAGATAGGCGCTCAAGTCCGGGTAGGTCGCGCTGCTCTTGACGCTGTTATCCAGCTCCAGAAAACCCGGCGGCGGTGTATCAACGGGGAAGGCAACAATCGAACCCACCGGCAACGCCGACGCCTTGGCAATCAACGCCTCGACTTCAGCCTTGGTGTAGGAATCCTTGATGCCAAACCCGGCCAACGTTTCAGGATTCGCACCTGCCGTCGCTCGACCATATTCATCAACCGTCAGACTCTTGTAAGTACCCGCAGCAATCCCGGTACGCCCCGCGAGCATCTTGAACGTCAGCGCCGTGGTGCCGAGGTTGATCGGCGCGTTGGTGGTCAGGTGCCACAGCGAATCTCCGTTCGCCGTGCCCTCCTCGACCATCACCGTCAGGCCCGGCGTGACCTTGGCGCTGGTATTGGCATCAGTCGCCCGCACCCAGTCACCGTTAGCCACGATCCACAGGCCGTTGTCCTTGGCCAGGGTCTGGTTCGCCAGCAGCACACGGTCGCCGGAAATCACGGCCACGCCGTCGATCTGTTGCGCACCGTTCAGCACGATGTTGGTAGAGGCCGCGACGCGCACCGATTGCTTGCCATCGAGTTTGCCGAGTTCTTCGGCGAGGTAACTCATGACCCAGGCACGGGTGGCCTTGACCACGGTGTCGTCGATCAGCAGCGTTACCAGCGATGCATTGCTGGTCTCGAAAATCGAGCGAATATAGAACTCTTTGCCCGAGCCCGACGTGGCTAACACCGGTTTGAACGACTCCGGATATTTGACGATCGCGTAGAGAATCCCGGTGTCGGTCCAAAGCCCCGCTTCACGCACGTACCAGCCGCCGACATCCGGCGGAATGGTCACTTCGGCGAGCAGCCAGCTCGGATTTTTCTCGTCCTGGAACAGCGCGTTGAGCGACCCGCGCCAGACTTCGCGCTTCAGCGCAGTGGCGGTCGCGGCCGGGTTGTAGACCGCGCCGCCGCCGTCGCCGACGGAAATCTGCGTCAACTTGATCGGCGTGCCCGCAGCCTTGCACGCCGTTTCGTAGGCAATCCCTGCGTTGGTGAGCAGGGTGTAATAGTCAGCCATTCAGGCCCCCTGAGGATAAATAGTGGATGTTTCGACGGTGTACAAAGCAGCGGCCATGAACGCCTCGCCAGAGGTTTCAAGCCCTTCGATGAACACCGGATAAACCGTCGTCAACTCACCGCAGAAAGTCGCGGCGGCGATGGAGTGGCTGCCGAATGCGCTCAAGCCAACCGTCACCGAAAGGATGTCCCGTTCGCTCTTGGCATCCGCCAGACGACGGTCGAGACGGGCGTCGATTTCTGCGCTGTAGGGTTGCTCGCTGAAGGCCCGCACGGAGAAGCTGTAAGGCACGCCGGGCGGCGTCTGTTCGTACCAGGCGCGGACTTCGGGGCGCAGTTGCAAACCCTTGGCCGCGTTTTCCAACGCCTTGCGAGTACCGGCCTGGCGTGCGGTGGGCCAGGCCAGTTCGACGGTCAGGCGCTTTTCCGCTTCCGGTGCGCTGGTGCTCCATTCGGCGACGCCGCGATCCGCTGCCAGATACGGCAGGAACGCCACCGGTGTTTCGCTCGGATTCATCAGCTCGGGGAACGGCGGCACGATGCGATCAAGCAGTGCGCCGAAGCCCAGATCCAGCCCGCGCTCGAGTGCCGAGCTGTTGGCCGGCAGCAACGTCGGGCTATGCGTTGGCTCACTCATAACGTCAGCACCTCGACCTCGACCGCCGTGCAATACGGCGCCTGAAACGCCGTGGTGACGATCGGCGCCAGCGGTTCAAGAATCTGTAGTTGTACGGCGCCGGCGCTGTGCAACGTGTAGTCGATCCAGCTCGGATCGACCCGCCCTTCGAGGCGATGACAACTGTCGGCGTAGGCCTGCAATTGTTGCTGCGCGGCGACTTGGGTCAGGCCCGAATCGGGGCCGGAATTGATCTTCGCCACCACGCGAATCTTGTAGCGGTGAATGTCGGCAGCCTTGACCGTGACGAGGTCGGTTTCCGGCCGCACATCAGGGCGGGCGAAGTGCTGACGCACGCCATCCAGCAACGCTGCAGACGGAGTGCCATCGCCGTCTCGCGACAGCACCGTGACCTGCACCTCGCCCGGCGCCGTGCGGCGACCGTTGCCGTCCTTGACCTGTGCAGCGAGGCCGTCCGGGTTGAAGGCGTAGGTGACGTTCACCACACCGCCATCGCTGGATTCGACCTTCACCGTTGGCCGTTCACCGAGGGTGAATACCTCGCGGCGATACTGCATTCGCGAACCCGCAGCCGGGGCATGTGGCGCCAGGTAGTAGCGCAACCGGGCGTCGTCGTCGCTTTCATAAATCGGTGGTATTGGCGGGAAGGCTGCCGGGTCACCCGCATCGAGCAACTGTCGCTCCAGGCCCATGTCCGCCAGCCGTGCATCGAGGTTGCTGCCGGTCGCCCACCACGCCAGCATCTGCTTGATGCGAGCGTTGTATTTGCGTTCGTGGGTTTGCAGGCGCACGCAGAAAGCCTCAAGCGCCAGGGTCAGCAGTTCGCTCTCGTTGTCGAGGCTGGTCTTGAGTTTCGCCGCGCTTTCGGGCGCTCGGGCGCCGACGTATTCGACAACGAAGGTCTTGAACTCGGCAAGCAAGTCTTCGAAGGCGTCGACAGTGATCAGCGCCGGTTCGGCCAATTGGTTCTGGCCGGGGATCAACATGCTCATGTCACGACCTCGAATGTCTGTTGACGGTTTTTCCAGGTGCCGGCGAAACGCAGCAGCAGACCGGCGCCCTGACGGCTGGCGACGATCACGCTCGGCTGAAAATCGCTGATCCCGTTCTGCGCGTTGTAGAACGCCTGAGCCGCGTGGCTCTGGGCCAGAAGCAGAACGTCGTCACCGAGGTTCTGCCCCAGCAGCGTGGGGATCAGCGAGCCATAAAGGGGCCTTTTTTGCCGGGTGCCCAGCGGCGTGGTCAGGGCCCGGGTCGCGCGCTGCACAAACTGCAGCCAGTCGTCGACCGTGGCCCCGGAGTCTCTATCGATTCCGATCATGGGAAGCTCTTGATTCAGGGGCTGATGACGCGGCCCTGGTGATCCACCAACGGGCCGCTGAAGTGCACGCCCGAGGCGTCGATGCTCAGGCCGACGCCGCCCAGTTGCAGGCTGATCAGCTGTGGCGTCATCGTCAGTTGTGCCGGGCCGATGCTCAGTGCAAGCGATTCGCGAGAACCGGTGAAAGCCGCCGGGCCGTTCTGCCAGTGCAGAATGTGTGTGGCGTCGTCGTAGCCGCTTTCACTGCCATCAACGTGCACCCGGCGCGTCAGCGTCGGTACCGTTGCCGTCGGTGGAAAGCGGTCACTGTTCAAACCAAACAACGCCACGCTTTGCGCGCCACTTTCACCGCTGCCGTAGTTGAATAGCAGGCACTGCTCGCCCACGCTCGGAATCCGCGACTCGCTCTGCGCTCCGGCGCTCGGGTTGAAGAATTTGATGGCTGGCGTCAGCAGTCCACCGTGACTGACCTGGCAAGTGTTGCTCGCCGCATCGACTGTCTGACAAATGCCGATGCGACAAAAACTCTCGGCGCGGCGGTGCAGGTCATCGATCTCCGCTTCCATCTCGGCCAGCCGCTCGATGATCGGCCCCAGTTGCATGCGCAGTAATGCGTCGAACATCGGTCAGGCCTCCAGCGCGGTGTATTGGTCGGGGTCGTCGATGTCGCTGACTTCCCAGGTACGGGCGAATTTCGGCGTGCCGAGCGGGTCGTCGAGCAAGGTCGGGCCGAGATAGAGGGTCTGGGTGAAAGTCAGGGTCCAAGCCTTGTATTGCTGATCGGCGCGTGTGAGCACTGACGGCAGACCATCAATGTTCATCGGCAAATCACATTGAGTGCCGGGCAGGCTCCAACGGTTGTCGGTGATCAGGTTTTTCAGTACGGCGATCAGATCGCAGGCGGCAAATGCGCTCGCAGAAAGTGCCGGAATGACTTGCAGCGACACCGTCATGACGTGGGCGATACGCCCGTCAGCGGCACGTGCGCCCGGTGCATTACGGTCGAAGTCGATCAACGCCCAGGCCTGAGCGCCGGGTGCCGTGAAGTCGTCGTGATTGCCGACCTGCAGATTCAGGCCGGCGCTGTTGCGCAAGGTTGTCGCCATCGCCGTGAACAGCTGCGAAGGCTGCTGGATCGGTGCGGGCATGCATGACCTCCTTTTCAATTGTCCACGCGCAGCCCCGCCGCATCAGTTGCAGCGAGGCAGGAAAGTGTTGAGTTACTGGGGATCGCGCGGCGAGGGAACTTCGCAGACGCCGATGCGCTTGGCGGCCCAGCGTTCGTACAGACCGATGGCGACGTCGGCACCGGCCATGGCGGTCAGGCAACCGAAGGCACCGGCGGCCCAGATCGACAGCCCGGCTGCATACAGCAGCATGATCGCCGAGACGCCGCAGATCATGCAGGCGCCGGAGCGCAGGGCCAGACGCCGCAGCAATGACCAGCCGCGGGCACCCTCCTTATCGGCGCGCCACATTTCGCCGGACACCCCTCCCACTACAGCGAGGAGGATGACCAGCCAGATCGGCATGTCCGCCAACGCTTGTTGCTCGTTTGTCATGTCACGCCTCCTGGTTCTAGTTGATGAGTATTGTGTGTTGGGTTCAAGCGATGTCTCTTCAGGTAGGCATTCCGAAAAGCCCGGCGTTGAGGCCGGGCTTTTCAGTAATGCGCTCCCGCTGACGGGATTAACGCTTATGCCTGAATCAGAAAGGAGCCACTGGCCAGTCAATCGTGTAGGGATAGCCAGCCTGTTTTTTCACGTCGGAGACTGCAATGTAATATTGCTGATAAGCGAGCCATGCGGCTTCTTCCTCTGGCGTGGCAACACCGAGATTCACCTTGTAATTGACCGGGTTGATATCAAGCCAGCCAGCGGCTACGCCGAGCCGCTGTCGTACAAACAGCGTTACCTGATCAACATGGTCTTGATAAGTGGGCTCAGAAAACTCCCAGCCATTCGCGCCGTATGTAGCCTTCCAGCCCACTTGAACAACGGTGTCAATTGCAAATCCGTACCAACCGCCGGCTATGCCCGGGGGATTGATGACAGGTTGGTCCTCAGAGACCTGAATCATTACCGCCTTGGAATACGCAGCAATATTGCTCATCTCAATGAAAACGTATTTCTTCATGAATATTTCCTTATAACAAAATGGGCCGAGACAAAGTTCTCGATGCGCCAAAGATTCAGTAAGGCGCAACAGGCCAAATGATTTTTTCGGATAGCCGGACTGTTTCAATGTCGCTGACAGCCATGGAATACTGCTTGTGAGCCAGTAGCAACGCATGTACTTTTTGGGTAGCTACAGAAATCAGGCAGGCATTTCGAAAGCCCGTTGGTGAGACCGGGCTTTTCAGTAATGCGCTCTAAGAGGCAGGCGCGTTAACGCATTCGCATCAGAACGGGGCGACTGGCCAGTTGATTGTCGGGAAGGTGTTCTGGTTGATAACTTCGCTGACGGCAACGCAGTACTGCTTATAGGCAACCAGTGCCGACTCATCTGCCGCAGTGGCGATGCCGAGATCCAGCTTGTATTGCAAAGGGTTGAACATCAACCAGCGCCCGGCTGCGTCAAAGCGTTGTTGCATGCGGCCATTGGTGGTCATCTGTTGCTCGAGGAGAGTTGTCTCAACATACTCATCGCCAAAAGGCCCCCAGCTGATTTTCATTCCCGGTTGCGCAATGTCGTTACCGGTGATGTTGCGCCATTGGGCAAAAGGTTCATTTGCCGGAATAGCGGGTGCCGCGCCCTCAGACTCGACGATCTGAAGAATCACGGTGTAACCCATTACTGTCGTTGTAAGTGCGTAACGATTCATTCCAACTTCCTTTTTTTTGATTACCAGCGAACGCTGTTTGTCATGTCTGTCAGTACGGGGCGACTGGCCAGACGATAGTTGCCGGATAACCCGGCTGTTTATCGATGTCGCTGACGGCGATGCAATATTGCTTGTGCGTCAGCAGCAGGGCTTGTTCTGCCGGGGTGGCAACGCCGGTCTCAACTTTGTAATTCAGGGAGTTGAGCAGCAACCAGCCAGCGGCAACATTCAGCAATTGCCATTTCTGCTGCTGCGCTTCATCGCGCAGGTCTTGCTCGGAGGGCGGCGTGAATGTCCAGACGCCATCGAATGTTGCGCCCCAACCGACGCGAATCTGTGTATTACCTGTTACATCAACCCAAAACGAAGTTGGCGAAGCAGGTGCTTCCGGGCTGACTTCACTTTCCTTGAGCTGGGTAACTTTGCTGTATTCAACCAGTGCATAGAGATTCATTTAGTCTTCCTTTGTGCGGTGTTAGCGATGAATGTCGTGATGGATCTGGCAGGCATTCCAAAAAGCCCGGCACTTAGCCGGGCTTTTCAGTAATGCGCTCCTTCGCCTTCCTTCAAATCCTGTATCCGAGAAGGAAGCTGACTTTTCGGCGCTACTGGCGCGGTACGAGTCCATTCAAATTGTTTTTCCGACCGCGGTCCCTGCCCGCCGGATAACTGCTCTTGGTGCTTTACGCTGCACACCCGGGTCAGTTGCCAACCCTCTGAACCGTTGAGGCCGGTTCATCGCTGCCTTGTCCTGGCCGGTAGTTATCCGGCGATGGACAAACAATACGTTTGCGAATTAAAACGGTCAACACTTTTTAATGCGAAAGCGAATAGATTTTTATGGGGGTGAAAAAAATCCCCGCTTTGGGGGCGGGGATCTTGGGTTGGCGAAGCGGGGTAAACA
>Ga0157372_10009461_pt1 | contig 10363 bp, 10 predicted proteins | sample C55metaG_FD_115307 | JGI IMG/M metagenome (GOLD analysis project Ga0157372, IMG submission 115307) | Corn rhizosphere microbial communities from Kellogg Biological Station, Michigan, USA - C5-5 metaG | ecosystem: Host-associated > Plants > Roots > Rhizosphere > Soil | place: USA: Michigan...
CCGTTTCTCCCTTCTCGTTTGTCTTTCCGTGTGCCCTTTCACATTTGCTGTTTCCCGCTTCCCCTTTGCTGTTTGCCGTGTCCCGTTTCTCCGTTCCTCAGTCTCGCGGTCTTTCCGACTTCCGGACTTTCCGACATCCGGACTCACGGACTTTCCGACTCCCGACTCACGAAATATGTTCCTTAATCTTCCCGATATCTGATAGAATCCTGTTCTTCATATTGGCCAACTCCACCTCGTAGCCGCTGCTATTGCTTTCGATCTTCTGCTCATTTTCCGTGATCTCATTTTGCAGCACTGCTATTTTGTTCTGCAGGTCGGCTATCTCCTTCGAAAGTTGTTCTATCCCTTTGCTCTTCTCCTCAATCTCACGCTTCTTGCTCACTACTTTTTCATGCAGTGTGGCATCGATCGTGTTATTGAAGTTGGAAGCATCCGTTTCAAGCATTTGCAGGTATTGCGATGCGGTGGACAATAACCTTGCTTTATCCAAACCCTGTACACTTAATCCTGCAAAGGCAGCAAGGTATCGTGCTTTTTCATCTGTGATGGCAGCCATGGCCTCGATCATCTTTGAGAACTCGTAGTAATCGGGTCCCTGTATGTTGGCTTCTTCAAACAGTTTGTTGAAATACTGTTTGAACTTCCCTGTATCAGTTGCCGGCTGATCGTGTACAACCGGCGATGTTGATCTTACAACTTCGGTTGTTGGTGGTTTTGTGTCTTCCGATACTTCCACAAAGGCAGAGAGTATCTTTTTTCCAATGTTCATGTTGTTTGGTTTTATTGTTATAAATGATTGATCAAAACTTCAAACACATTACCTGGAAACAGCGCCATGTCAACAAATGCACAAGGCAGATACGGAAGGGAAGCTTCCCCGGCAGGTTGCTGTTTCGGTTTACTTATTTTTTGGGATTGGTGAGTGCAGGCTATGGCTATGGCAATAGCGATCACTATCACCATCTTTTTCCTTTTTTTCATTTTGATGATGATTAAACGAGTGGTTGTCGATAGCCAGCTGGTCTTAGGCTACCTTTCGGTTAAATCTTTACTGTTTGGTTGGGGAACTTTTACAGAGCGGAGATTTCCGGTGGTTTTACCCTTTGACGAAAGCGGGCAAACGGCTCATCCAGAATTACTTTCATTTTACATTGGAGACTGGCTCCTGTTTGATTTGATATATCAAAGATATATTGGGTGCCAGGCAACTTCATAGGGAATACGGTAGGATCGGTATTTTTCGAGCCACCATCGGTAAAGTATGTGTGATGAGCGGTAATATAGGTGGTTGAGCGACAAAATAGCTGGTTAAGCGGTTTGGGGTGCGGTTTTATCGTCCGAAGCATTGCTGCAAATGAATATATATCTTATTGATTATTATAAACTAGTACCGGGTTCCGTATCATAATATTTTACTTCCTGCCGGGGGTCTGCGTATTAATCGAGATCGAAGCATTCCGATACCGCGGGTGTTCCTCCATATAGTTCTCTATCAGAACAATTGTTTCATCTAATGCTCTCGACCTTTGATTTCCCAGTAACGACTTTGCAACTATCGAGGGTCGTTTCATGATAAGGGGACAAGGGAGTAGCAACATATGGTCCATGTTAATGAAACGCGATGAAGTTTTTATGTAAAAGACATGGTACTGAAAGCGATACCGAAAACTCTTCACAAAGTTGATATAGGGACGATAACCAAGATTGGTTTCGTAATTCATTTCAACTAAATGATCAGACGATGCCCGTTAACCATGTTTACCCGGGTGGACACTGAACCAACAGTCCGTGCCAGGGACCTTAATAAGACGAAGCATGGTGACATTTATTAGTTCACCCGCGGCAGTTCCGTGCAGGCGGCGGAAAGGCTCCGGAGTGGACGAGTTTATCAAAGAAAAATAATCGGGTTTGCGAGAAAAAGACTGAACTTTAACTCTGAGTATTTTACTTCAGTACCTCATCGGCGAAGACCTCATTTCCTTTTTTCACATCTTTTAAATCAAGTTGTATGTCATTAGTTCTTCATTTCAAGCCGTCAGGGTTTCCGCTTGCTACTTATCAGGAAGTCCTCAAGAGATTAGAAGCCGCGGGCGCCGGCTCTCCCAAAGGAAGAAGTTACCATGTTTGCTATGGCGACGCTAAAAATGTGCAGGTAACTGATGTCTGGGACAGCAAGGAAGATTTCGAAGCCTTCGGTAAAACGCTGGTACCAATTATGCAGGCCCTTGGTGCCAATCCGGGACAACCGCAAATTGAGGAAGTCCATAGTGTGGTTGTAGGTGAGGTTCACTCGATGGCGTAGTTGCGTACTTAGTCCTCAAAAAACTTGTGTCTAATACTGCTCGGTTTGACCGACCAAACCGAAAGGGATTGTATTACTGTGTAATAATAGTAAGAACCAGGCCTGTGCAGTATTATTCCTGCCAAATACCTTTTGGAACTTGTACTTGAACTACCAATCAACAGCGTTCTCCCTGATAAACGATTTAGAAAGAAGCTTTTAGAAATTTCGAGAAAGACGAAAGCCGTGAATTCATGCATTTTGGTCGTCATAATAACAGCAAAACCTACCTTCAAATACAATAGATTATCATGTCGGCAATCGACTTCACCGGGTAAAAACTACAGTTACCGACAGTATTCTGCTGGTTCGCCCGTTTGCACTTTCCCGCCTTTCTACCCGGTATAGTTTTGCATTTCAAAAAGCCAACGAAATGAGTGCAAAAACAACGACAATCAACCGATTCACTTCTTACCAAAAAATAGTTATTGTATTATTAGCCGTAGTACAGTTCACGATAGTATTGGACTTTATGGTAATGGCGCCACTTGGTGACCTGTTGATGAAATCAATGCACCTGACGGCAGCGCAATTTGCATCGGCAGTATCAGCTTATGCCTTTAGCGCCGGGGTTTCAGGCATACTCGCCGCGGGTTTTGCGGACAAATATGACAGGAAGAAGCTATTGATTGTATTCTACGTTGGCTTTAGTGCCGGAACCGCGGTCTGTGCCACCGCCACTACATTTCCGGTTCTGTTGGTTGGACGAATAGTAACCGGGCTATTTAGTGGTGTACTTGGCGCTTCCGCTATGGCTATCATTGCTGATCTTTTTTCATTTGACCAAAGAGGGCGGGTAATAGGTTTCACCCAAATGTCGTTTGCAGTGAGCCAGGTTGCCGGCATTCCAATTGGTATTTACCTCGCCAATCAATTTAACTGGCATGCCCCCTTTGCCATGATCGTTGTGTTTTCCCTGTTGACCCTGGCTTTTACAATTTACTTCCTGAAACCCGTCACCAGGCATTTAGGTCAAAGAGAAAAGCAAAATCCCCTGGCACACCTTCAGAAAACATTAAACAATCGGATTTACCGGCTTCCATTCCTGGCAACCGCACTCCTTTCCATAGGCGGATTTATGCTGATGCCGTTTTCAACGCCTTTCATGATCAACAATGTTGGTGTTTCTCAAACGCAGTTGCCGTTGATATATGTCATCATGGGTACTTGCACGATGGTTACGCTGCCAATGATCGGGAAGCTCAGTGACCGGTACGGAAAGTTCGCCACTTTTATCGCCGGAACCATACTGGCGATGATCATGGTTGTCGTATTCACCAACCTTAATCGAGTACCTCTGCCGGCGGTGATAGTGATCAGCGCCTTGATGTTTGCAGGCGTCATGTCCAGGATAATCCCCTCTACCGCCTTGATGACCGCCGTTCCCGCGAAGGACGACCGCGGAGCCTTTATGAGCATCACTTCTTCTCTACAGCAAATTGCCGGTGGTGTTGCCGCAGTAATAGCAGGTTGGGTTATTTTCCAGGAGCACGACGGAAAGCTCCTGCATTTCAATATCCTTGGCTATCTGTGTATCAGTATTATGGTCGTGTGCGGCTTTCTTATGTACTTCATCAATAAGAGAGTTTTGGGCAAGATTCATTACCAGCAAACAGAAAAGATCGAATTGGTGGCTTAGCTCGTAACCTGAAGCAGAGGACTAATGAAGGTCTAGCTTAATTTCGAAAGGGTGAGTACATTTCGTCAAAACGACAATAGTCGATTTTTCAATGGCCCCTCGCATGGAACCGCTAATCACCTACTCCCATTGCTGGATAATAACGCAGACGCCTGTGTTATCTTTTAAAGCAAATTCTTTAGCACCCCAGGGCCGAAGGGTGATCTTATTTAAGTTGGGATGAAGAAAAGATTGATGGGTTTTGGAAACTTTTGCATAGACTTCCTGGATGTTATCCGTATGAAGCCTTATTTCAGGTCTGTCTTTGTTGGCGTATTCTCTATCCTGGAATAGAAAAATAGACAGTGTGTCGCTTTGAACGATACAACAGGGGCTCCCAGATTTCAGATCGTTGTAACCAATGCTAAATTCCAGGCAACTGACAAACAGATCGAGCCCATCGTTGATATTCTCATAGAAGATATTTGGAACCAGTTTGGTAAATCTCATATCTTGTTGTGCTTCTTTTCTATCGCGTTTGGTAAGGCGATGTCATTGTTTTTAAGGTTTAATACTGATCATCATAGCTGTCGATTGCGTTCTTGATAAAAGCACTCAATTCATCATCAGGTGTGACTTGAAAGCTACCTTCTGTTTCAGAAGTCCACTTACCTTCCTTAGTTTTCAGGAGCCGTTACTCCTGGTGTTCGTTTGCTGCTGGGGCAACCTTCACAATGTAACTTTTTTCGACGTTTCTATTCGATTTCCTGCTGTTAAGTAGGTTTGAGAACCGTAACTTCTTTCTCATAGTGACCCACCTTACATAGACTGGTTTATCACCAGGCAAATTGATTGTGAAGTGTCGCCTAACAAAAGCATTCTCGTTAACCAAATTACACAAAATATCAGGATTGCTTCATCCTGCACTGGCACATTGGTAACGCGATTGGAGATGCAAACGCTTAATAATTTAACGGGTTAAAGGATTAAAGATTTTATCGTTTGAACCATCTAACTTGCGTTTTTCTCGAAATAATTATTTGCTCCCAATTGTTTGATCAGTAAAGGCGAGAAGATCTTCTTGAAGACCAACGGAGCAAGAAGGTTTCTGATCCACAAGTTGAAATTATTTGAAGGCACATAGGTGGCTGCGTTCTTCACGGCTTTCTTTTGCATTTTTTCTATCATTGGGCGTAGCTCGCTTTCGTAAGCTTCGAAAGCCTGTGTAAGATCATCCGGGTATCTGTTGAGCTGTTCTGCTAAAACGAAGGCTGCGGTCATTGCCATGGATGAGCCCTGCCCGGAAAGTAATGTGATACAAAAAGCGGCATCTCCGATTAGCACTACCCTGTTTTTATACCATTTGTCGTGTATCCTTATTTGTGTCACTTCGTCGAAGAAAAGCTTTTCTTTTGTAGATGCTTGTTGAATTATCTCAGGCACGGGTGATGCAAAGCCGGTGAATTCTTTTTTCAAAAGTTCTACTTGTTCCCTGGTTGTGAGGTGTTTTTGTTTTCCTGATAGAAAGACAAAGAGGCTGTTTGAACAACCATTTCCTGTGTCATAAGTCATGATCTGTCTCTTGGGTGAGATCATTGATATCACCTCCCCTCTATCGACGCCTACCGGTACGCTATGCTCTAATGCGCATACATAATAACCAAGATATCGTTCTTCAACCTTTCCAGGAGAATAAGTTTGTGAACGTACGTTGGACTTTATTCCATCCGCCCCTACAAGTAGGTCGAAGTTTTCCTGTCTGTCATCGTGAAAGGTAATGGCTACTTCGTTTTCACTTTGAGCTATGGATTTGATTGATGTGGAAAAGCGGAGTTCTACAGAATCTTTGATCTTTTCATACAGAACATCAGCCAAATCGGTACGCAGGAAGTTAAACAGTTTGCCATTTACGGCTGCCCGAAAGCCTGACATATTTAACACGAACTGCCTGATACCTTTTTTGTTTTGCTGAATGATGATGTTGGAGGCGTGATTTCTTGCTTTCAGCTCGTCTATAATACCCATTTTTTCAGCTACGGTAATTCCGGAAGAAAAGAAGTCGATCATGTATCCGCCGTCACGTAATGAGGCAGCTTTTTCGACGATAACAGGTTGGTGCCCATTTCGGTGAAGAAAATAAGCAAGGGTAAGGCCGCCAATACCGGCCCCCGATATCAATACTCTTTTACTACTCATAACTCTTTATTATTTTTTGTTTTATTTTTTTCAGTGGATAGTGTTGCTCGCTAATCAGGTAGTTTATGCACACTCCATCCAGGGTTGAAAGAAGAAACAGTGCTTCAGTTTTGGGATCTGCCACTCCCTGGCTTCGAAAATACCTTATCACTGAAGTGATGATTGGCGTGGCAGCCTCAACCATATATTCCTGGAACTGGTTCAATATCTCAGGTTGACTGATGACAATAAAGTACAGTTTCCAAAAGGCAACATTAGTTTCGATCTCCCTGAAAATATGCTCAATGAACTGTTTGAAAGATTTCGTAGTCAGTGCGGCCTTTCCCTGGAGAGGAGTATAAACCCTGTGAATGCCTTTTATATAGATGCTCTTCAGCAGGTCCTCTTTGCTCGAAAAATAATTGTAGGTGAGTCCCACGGAGATACCCGCTTCCTTAGCGATGTCGCTAATAGAGGTATTGTGAAATCCCTTTTTCGCAAAGCACTTCATGGCGGTGGTTTCAATAAGGTCGATTTTCTGGTTCCGCACTTCCTCAAATTGCTCTTTTGATCTCGGCATAATTTTTTGATTGAATATTCATTCAACAAATGTATATAAAAAAGCGATTTGGACAAATTGAAAAATAAGAGGCGCCAACTGGTTCGGCAAATCGAAGGTGAAGCAGAGGTGCTTGCAACGATGAAGTGCTTCGGACGAAGGGAGATTGGCAAGGACCGAAACGGAAAAGAAGCTACCTCTTCCGCATCGGTCTATTCTGCCCACTACCGCCGGACCGTAAAACAACATTATGAATAAGGTAACTCTTGCGATCCCTTCCTATGATTCCTTTTGGTTGTTACACAGGCAATCCTGTGCGATTAATGTGGCGGTCGGACCCAAAAGAATACAATTTCAGGTTTGTTTACCCCTAAAGAAGTTAACCTTGTCGTTCCCCAGTTCGGTGCGGTGCAATTGCTACCTATTTTCACAAACAGCATTGATCCTTCAAGGCAGCCAGGCGGAAAGGACAGACAGGTGTGGAAATACCCGAACAGCAAACGTCAAACCTGGGCAGCTCCACATTAAACCCTTCACTTTCATAACTCCCTCAAACTCCCTGTTTGTATAGATGGCAAAGAGATAGTAAAGTGTCCTCATAGCGTTCTCAATGTAGTCCAAGGATATTCAGAGTCTACCCCTCCGCTGCCTGTAAACTGGTAAATTGCGAACGGCCCTAACCTCGAACCGATCTCACTGTTCGTGGAGGCACAAGCTATTTCCGTCCAGGTCTTTCAGCCACGCGAATTTACCCCATGGAGTTTCATCAACCTTACCCACTTCAATCCCTTTGGACTTAAGCTCTTCGATCTTTGCGGTGATATTATCGGTCTTGCAGATGATGGCTGTAAAACTGGAAAGGGAAATAGTGGTTGGGGAGCCAGGCAATCCCATCTGGATCCAGGTTTCTCCATGTTCGCCGGGGGCCTCTACAATCACTTCAAAGCCGATCTTGCTGTAAAATTGCTTCGCTTTTTGCCTGTCCGTCACCGGCAGCATAATGATTTCGACTGATTTCATTTTTATTGTTTTAGTTAAGAGATCAAATCTAGATACTTCAAACAGGAAGAGTACAGGGCAAATTGGACAAACTTACCCGTTGAATGCGACAAGGGATTTTCGTAATGTTGTCGATTGATAAAAACAATGAAAAACGTTTCCATCTTACCTCTACACGACGCTACTTTGAGCAGCATCGACAGTTGTTATCAATTGTTTAGCCGTGTCAATGATTTTATGAGATACCAGGGAAAGCCGCCTTTCTACGATGTCCGTATTGTGGGTCTTGAGCGGAATACGCAGCTCGGCATTTACAGTATACGAAGTGATCAGACAGTGGCGGAGGTTAACAAAACCGATGTGATCGTAATACCACTGTTATGTGGAAACTTCCAAAACGCGATCAAAGAAAATCAGCCATACACAAACTGGTTATTAACCCAATACGAAAGCGGGTGCGAAATTGTTTGCCTTTGCGTCGGCTCCTTTTTTCTTGCTTCCACAGGCCTGCTCGATGAGAAAAAGTGTGCAATTCATTGGGCGGCAAAGAATGAATTTACCGGGTTATTTCCGCGGGTACGGGTTATGGACAATAGGATCATAACGGATGAAGACCGCATTTATACTAGTGGTGGTGGTTTCTCTTATCTCAACCTTATACTGTATGTGTTCGAAAAGCACCTGGGCAGAGAGGTATCGATCCTTGCCTCTAAGATGTTTGAAATTGATATAGAGCGAAGAAGCCAGAACCCGTTTTCCATTTTCATAGGACAAAAGGCGCATGGTGATGAACTGGTAACGAAAGCACAGGAGTGGATAGAAAAGGATCCGACTGAAGCGTTTATTGTCGAAGACATTTGCAAGGCGCTTTCCGTCGGAAGAAGAACCTTTGAAAGAAGGTTCAGGAAATGTACGGGCAATTCAATTGCAGAATATATCCAAAGAGTGAAGGTCGAGTTTGCCAAACAACAGTTGGAGACCGGAAGTAAGACGGTTAAAGAAATCGGTTACGAAACGGGTTACAATGATATTGACGCGTTTAGAAAGGTGTTTAAAAAGATTACGGACTTGTCACCGGCCGACTATCGAAAAAAGTATGCGGTATGATGAACCGTACCCTTACGGCACCTGGTTCGCAGCTGTAGCTTCCATTCTTCCCATTTCCCGTTCTGTGGAACAAGTTGTTCGGACATTGCAAACTGCTGCCCGTAATATCCTTTCGATCGATTGGCCCAATTTTACCAATTTTATCAGAGTATGAGGAGAGTGTTATTGCATATTGCTTTCTGGGTCGCTTACCTGGTCCAGGATATTTTGCTGATTTTTTTGGTGAATACTACCAGGATGAATCCCACTATGCAGAATAATCTTTTTTTCTCCATTGAACACGCCCTCCTATTGTTGCTTCCCAAGCTAATCTTTACCTATTTTATTCTATACATTGCCCTGGAGAAGATTATCGACGAAGGCTTTGGACGAAAATGGAGTCTCTATTCAGCAGCGGCCCTGGTGTTTAGCATATTACTATACAGGGCGATATTGGTCACGGTGGTAGACCCTTACATTTATGGCTTTGAAGATGAGAGTGCTCATTTCTTTTATCTTTTGGGCTTCCCTGTCGCCTTAATGGACATTGGGTTTGTTTCAGGAGCAGCCATAGCTATTAAGCAAGTTAGGCAACAACTAACGAGAACCAAAATACAGCAACTGCTGATACAGGAGAAGCTGGAAACCGAATTAAAATACCTGCGAAACCAAATCAACCCTCACTTTTTATTTAACACACTCAATAATATCTATGGGTTGGCGAGAAAGCGATCGGATGAGACGCCCGATGCGATCATGAAACTATCGAAACTCTTGCGGTTCATGCTGTACGATTCTGCCAAACCATTTATCACCATTGGAGAAGAGGCCAGGCTGCTGGAAGACTATATCGACCTGGAGAAAATGAGATACGGAAGCAAGTTGACACTGCGTTTTCTAAAAAATATCAAAGACGAAAAGGAGAAGATCTCCCCCTTGCTTCTATTACCGTTTGTAGAAAACGCTTTCAAACATGGAGCCAGTGACAGCCGCTATGCTTCCTTCATTGACCTGGAACTGAGCTTGAAAAACGGAATCCTTAAGTTTATGGTGAAGAACACAAAGGAAAACAATGTATCTCACTGTGAGAATACAAACATAGGTCTGCAAAATGTTAGAAGGCAGCTTGAATTGCTTTACAAAGAATATGACATGGAGGTGATCAATGAAAAGTCTGTCTTCATAGTATTGTTGAAGATTAACCTGGAGAGCTATGCAAAGAATAACTTGCCTTATAGTTGAAGACGAGCCTTTGGCCGCAGAAGTGTTGCAGGATTACGTGAGTATGATCCCGTTTCTTGAATTGGTGGGTGTAAGCGGGGATGCCATTTTTGCATTGCAGGAATTGGAGGAAAAAAAGATTGATCTCGTCTTCCTTGACATTCACTTACCTAAACTAAAAGGGCTGGATTTTATCCGGACCCTGAAGAATCCTCCTAAAATCATTATCACATCGGCCTACCAGGACTACGCATTAGAGGGCTACGAGTTAAATGTTTTGGATTACTTGCTGAAGCCAATTGAGTTCAACCGGTTCGTGGGTGCGGTTACTAAAGCGCGGCAGGAGATCGAAGCCGGCAAG
>Ga0157372_10009463_pt1 | contig 10362 bp, 5 predicted proteins | sample C55metaG_FD_115307 | JGI IMG/M metagenome (GOLD analysis project Ga0157372, IMG submission 115307) | Corn rhizosphere microbial communities from Kellogg Biological Station, Michigan, USA - C5-5 metaG | ecosystem: Host-associated > Plants > Roots > Rhizosphere > Soil | place: USA: Michigan...
CCGTCCGGGGCCGCCGTGAATGGGGCGAAGGTGACCGTCACCAGCCAAACGAAGAATACCTCGGTCACGGACACGACCAACGAAAGTGGCAACTACTCCGTAACGCACTTAATTCCCGACGTCTACACGGTACGAATCGAGGGATCCGGGTTTAAGACCATCCAATACAAGAACATCCAAGTCTCTGCGGATACCGGGGCACGGGTGGACGGCCAGTTTCAGGTGGGCTCGGCAAGCGAGCAGGTGGAAGTGACGGCTGAGGCACCCCAGCTGAAGACGGACCGGGCGGACGTTTCCATCGAGTTCACTCAGAGGGCAATCGAAGACGCTCCAATCCTGAACCGGAACTTTACTTCGTTTGAGCTTCTATCTCCCGGTACCCAGAAGTTGGTGGGATGGAGCCATGCGGCCACAGAGAATCCCCAGGGGGGGCAGCAGATCTTCGTGAACGGGCAGCATTTCAGCGGAACTGGCTTCGAACTGGACGGTACGGATAACCAGGATCCGATTCTCGGAATTATCGTGGTCAATCCGAATCTGGACGCCATTCAGGAAAGCAAGGTTACGCTGGGCAACTACGACGCCGAGTTCGGCAAAGCTGTGGCCGGTGTGGTGACGGTGCAGACAAAGTCCGGAAGCAATGACCTTCACGGCAGCGCGTTCTGGTTCCGGCGCACGGATGCGCTGGCGGCGCGCGATCCATTTACGCAATACCAACCCGATGCCGTGACCGGCAGGATGATTCCATCCTCGCGATGGCAACAGATCGGCGGAACGCTGGGTGGGCCGATCATCAAGAACAAGCTGTTCTTTTTTGGTGACTTCCAAGCCACGCGACAGAAGAACGGCATCAGTAACCAGGAAACGATCCCAACGCTCGGGTTAATTAACAGCTGCGCGGGTGGGGTGTATTGCAACTTCAGCGACTACGGGCAGATTCTCTCCAACAACGGATCGCCATACGTATACGATCCCACCACCGGTGCCGCGGACGGCACGGGGCGCAACGTATTCTGCGGAGCTTTGGGAAGCGTACCCCAGGCAACCTGCACGGGAACTACGAACGGGGTCCCCAATCAGTTCCTGGTACCCATAACGATCGGTGCGCGTCAGGTAATCTCGCCCGCTGCTTTGAACATGTTGGCGGCATTTCCAACCCCGACGACAACGGGGACCTGTGCTCTTGGCGGAGCCCTGAATTGCTTGAACAATTTTGTGGGAGCCGGAGCCGGCCCGTACAACCAGAACAGTTTTGACGTGCGCATTGACTATGCTGCCAGCCAGAGCACGTCAGTGTTCGGTCGTTACAGCTTTAACCATTTCAGCCTGTCGGGGAAGCCGAGCTTGGGTGCAGTGGGCGGTGTGGGATACGGACCAGGCGGACTGGCTGGCAGTTCGATCGTGCACAATTACAGCCTGGCGGCTGGGGTGACCAAGACTTTCAGCTCAAGCCTACTGGGTGACTTCCGGTTTGGATACTTCAAGTACAACCCTGTAACGGATAAGCCGGACGGGGGCAGTACGCCCATGACGAGCTTCGGGATTCCGAATGCTAACCAAGGGGACCATTTCACCTCCGGGCTGGGCGAGTTCGATATGGATGGGACCGGTACTAACTTCGGAGACGGCTTGGGCGTAGCTCGCTGCAATTGCCCGCTGATCGAGAGCGAGCAGCAATTCCAGTGGGTCGCCAATATCACCAAGATGAAAGGAAATCACCAGATAAAATTCGGGGCGGACGTTCGCTATGCGCAGAACCTGCGAGTGCCGAGCGATTCGAATCGCACCGGCGTTTATTCTTTCAACCACCAGGGCACGTCGAACGGTGGAGAAGGCGGGCTCGATTTCGCCACGTTTATGCTGGGCGAGGTTACGCAGCTAAGCCGCTACGTGAGCACCAGTACCAACGCGGCCGAGCGGCAACATCGGATGTTCTATTACGTGCAGGATACTTGGCGCATTACCCCGAAGCTAACTTTGAACTATGGTCTCCGGTGGGAAGTTTATTTCCCCGAGTACGTCAGCGGAAAAGACCAGGGTGGGTTTGCCAATCTGCAGCAAGGCGTCATTCGCGTGGCCGGCGAGAGCGGAATTGGGCTCAACGGAAGTATCCAGAACAAGTACAACTACTTTGCGCCTCGCTTGGGTGTGGCGTACCAAGTGAGCCCGAAAACGGTGGTTCGGCTAGGATATGGCCGCAGCTTCGATATGGGTGTGTTCGGATCGAACTTCGGGCACGCAGTCACGCAAAATTTGCCGGTACTGGCCAACCAATTTGTCCAACCTGCAGTCCCGAACAAGTTTGCGGCATTCACGCTTGACCAGGGACCTCCGGCGTTTGTGTTCCCCCCAATTCCATCGAACGGACTGTTCCCTCTGGCAGGACCCAATTGCTTCCAGGCGGATACCGTCGTTCTTAACGGGGTTTCGGTGCCGCAGAGTTGCACCTCGACGAATATCCGTCCGACGTACCAGCGGTTGCCAACGTTGGATGCCTGGAACGTGACGGTGCAGCACCAACTAACCAGCACGATGTCGATTGAGGCGGCTTACATCGGCAATAAGGGAACCAACGTCTTTGCCGGAGACGGGAATACCTACAATGCGAACCAGCCCTTTATTGGGGCGGGCAACGCGGTAGTGACGGATGCAGGTTCAGCCCCAAGCTTCTCTCCCGCGGTTACGCAAGAACAGCGGCGGCCGCACTTCAACCAGTTTACGTACGCGAACTATCCCGATCCGAGTAGCACCACCGGCAATCTGATGTGCTGCTCCAAAGATCTGAATGGCTATCTAGCGAACGACGCAAATAGCTTTTACAACGCATTCCAGGTGAAAGTTGATAAGCGGTTTTCACGCGGTCTGCAGTTGTTGTCGCACTACACGTTCGCGCACGCGAACAAGTACGACAGCAACTATTTCGCCAATAACCATCCATACTCGTACGGTCCTGACGACCAGGTCCGGACTCACGTGTGGGTGACGGAGGTGGTTTACGAGTTGCCGTTTGGCAGGGGAAAGAGCTTCGCCGGAAACAGCGGTCGTTTGAAGGACTTGCTCATTGGAGGGTGGCAGATCACGGGTACCACGAACTGGAGCGGCGGCCTGCCGTGGACTCCGAGCTTCTCCAATTGCGGCCAGGTGAACGATGTGGGTCTATGCCGACCCGATAAGAACGCGGGTTCCTTCCATGTCGGAGCTGGCAAGTTCGATCCTGTGAACCACGTCGTACCGTTCTTTACGCCAATTCCAACGCTTGCTTATGATCCCGCGGCGCTAGTTCCTGGAGTGGACACTTGCAGCTTACCTCGTCCGAGCGGACCGGGGTGGAAAATGCCTGCCTGTGGCGCTCTAGGCAATGCCGGTCTCTTGCGCCTGCGTGGTCCGCGGGCGTTCTTTGCGGATGCGGCAGTATTCAAGAACTTCACCGTCACCGAACGGGTGAAGATGCAGTTCCGCATGGATGCATTCAACGTGTTCAATCATCCGGTGCTGGGCTTCAACAACAACCAAACCGGCAGCGGCGCATGTATCGACTGCGGCGGCAATGGCAACATCACGGACATCGAGTTGGATGCCTCCCCGGGTTCCACTACCGGTATGCGTCAACTCGAGTTCGCTTTGCGGCTGATGTTCTAAATGTCTGGGGTGATGCAGAAGAGGGATTCCTTCGGGAGTCCCTCTTTTTATGGAGAGTGCGTAAACGTTTACGATCTTGCCGGTGAGCAGCGATGAAGAAGAGGGTCGTGGGGCTCGGGGAGGTGTTGTGGGATGTGCTGCCTGGGGGAGCGTGCCTGGGCGGGGCTCCGGCAAATTTTGCTTACATTACGACTTTGATGGGGGATCAAGGGATTGTGGCGAGCCGGGTGGGTGAAGATTCGCGCGGGGTCGAGGCACTGCGGCGGATGGAGGAGTTGGGGCTCGACATTGATCATGTGCAGACGGACCGGCAGCATCCCACCGGGGTGGTGAACGTGAAACTGGATGCGGACGGGGTGGCGCAATACGAGTTCGCGCACGCGGTGGCGTGGGATTTCCTGGAGTGGAGTTCGGACTGGCAGCAATTAGCGCTGGATGTGGATGCGGTTTGCTTTGGATCGCTGGCCCAGCGTTCGCAGAACAGCTGTGCGACCATTCGTCAGTTCCTGGCAGCCGTTCCGGAGCATACGGTGAAGGTGTTCGACGTGAACTTGCGGCAGGCTTATTACTCGGCGGAAATTCTTGGGGAATCGATGCGGCTCGCCGATATCGTCAAGCTCAACGACGATGAACTGCCCACGCTCATGGAGTTGATGAAAGTTGTTCATAAAGATGAGACGGCGTCGGCCCGGAAGCTGCTGCGGGAATATGGACTGAAGGTGGTCTGCATCACGCGGGGGAGCAGGGGCAGCTTGCTGGTGCAGGGAGAAGAGGTCAGCGAGCATCCCGGGTTCCGCGTGCCGGTGGCCGATACGGTTGGGTCCGGCGATGCATTCACCGCGGGCATGGTACATGAGTACCTCCAAGGCGCGTCGCTCAGCCTTATGAATGAAGTCGCTAATCTAGTGGGGGCGTGGGTGGCCAGCGAAGTGGGGGCAATGCCTACTCCTAAGCGCGGGGCTCTGGAGCATTCGCTGGCGGAGATACGGTAGGGCGGATAGCGAATCACTGAGTCACTCTTCAGCTTCAGCTTCGGTTTACCCCTAATCATCACATTTCCAATTCCATCACACGCTCGCTACGCAGGCGGGGCGGACGAGGCGTCCGCCCTTACACAATCCATTGACTTGCTCCCTGGGGGCGTAGTTTGTATAGTTACGAACGGTTATGTTTTCTTTCGATTTGGATATCTTCGATCTGGGATACTAAAGAGGGAGGCGGTATGAAGCGCGTTAGTTGGAGTGCTAGTCCTGTTTCGATGGTCTTTTTGGTGCTTGCCATTTTGTTTGCTGGAAGCGTGGTGACTTGTTCCAAGCCGCCGCAACAGGCGAAGCCCGCGCCTTCGCATCCCTCGGAAATCAACGTGGAAGTGCGCGATGGCGGGCCCATCGTGGTCACCACCAAGATGGCGGAATTCCAGATTCTTCCCTCGGGGTTTCTTCAGGCGACTCTGTTGAAGGACGGGAAACACCTGACGTTGGACGAGCCGCCGGTGGGATCGACGGGCGGGAGCGATTCCATCGTGATTGCGGGGAAGGAGTACGACTTCATTCCAGAGTTCAATCAGGCCAAAGTGCAAGAGGCGAGCGGAAAGCTGGGTCGCGGGAAGCGGGTGGAGATTACGGCGCGTCCGTTGGCGCCGGCGGGCGTCCCGATCGAGCGCACGCTGGTGTTGGAGGCGTACGACGATTTCCCCGGCATCGTCTTGATCAGCACTTCTTATAAGAACGTGGGAACTTCCGACGTGCAGATCGAAAAAGTGTTGATGCAGGAGCATCAGCTGAACGCGAAACAGGCGGACCCGAGCGCGCAGCCGTATGACATGTGGTCGTTCCAGGGATCCAGTTATAACTGGGGCGAGAATGACGTGCAGAAGCTGACCCGGACTTCATCGCAGCCGAACGTCATGGGCGAACAGGTGAAAGGCGGCTACGGGGGCGGCATTCCGGTGGTGGCGTTCTGGACCGCATCGGTGGGAGAGGCGATTGGGCACGTGGAGACGCTGCCCTGGACGCTCTCGATTCCGGTGAAGGTGGGCCGGGAGGGCCGGGTCGAAACACAATTGGAGATTCCGGTGAATTCCAGCCTGAAGCCGAATGAGACCTACTCCACGCCGCGGAGCTTTGTCGCGGTGTACAGCGGAGATTTTTACGAACCGCTGCGCATGTGGTCGAGCGTGCTGCAAAAGGAAGGATGGAATGTCCCCAAGCCGTCGAGCGAGGCCTACAACGTCGCCTGGTGCGGGTGGGGATATGAATTCAACGTCACACCGAAAGAGATGTTGGGAACCGTCCCGAAGCTGAAGGAGATGGGGATCAAGTGGGCGACGCTGGACGATCGCTGGTTCGATACGTACGGAGATTGGAATCCGCGGACGGACACCTTTCCCGGGGACTCGATTAAGCAGATGGTGGACGATTTCCATAAGCAGGGAATTTACGCCCAGCTTTGGTGGCTGCCGCTTGGTGTCGAGGACGGGCAGGGGAAGTATGAGTCACATAAGTACAAGGTCTCTGACGTTGTGAAGCAACATCCGGATTGGCTGATTCTTGATAAGAATGGCAAGCACGCCCGGATGGTTCGCGATCTGGGCGCACTGTGTCCGGCGGTGCCGGAGGTGCAGAGTTACTTCAAGCAGTTGACCGAGAAGTTCATCCGGGATTGGGGCTTTGACGGCTCGAAGCTGGACAACATTTATACGGTTCCGGCGTGCTATAACCCGGCGCATCATCATAAGTCGCCGCAGGATTCGGTCAAGGCCATGGGCGACGTCTACAAAGTTATTTTTGAAACTACGCGGGCCATCAAGCCGGAGAGCGTGACCCAGGCGTGTCCGTGCGGGACTCCGCCATCGCTGGCGTGGCTGCCGTTTATGGATCAGGCGGTGACGGCCGATCCGGTGGGCGGGGTGCAGGTGCGGCGGCGGATCAAGATGTACAAAGCGCTGCTTGGGCCCGAGGCCGCGGTCTATGGCGATCACGTGGAGTTATCGGAGATGACGCGCACAGGCGCGGATGGCTGGAGCGAGCATGGCTGGGACTTCGCTTCGACGATCGGACCCGGCGGCGTGGTCGGAACAAAATTTGTGTGGCCGGATCCGGGGCCGAAGTACAAGCCGGTTGCGCTGACTCCGCAGAAAGAAGAGCACTGGAAAAAGTGGATCGGACTGTACAACCAGAAGATGCTTTCGAAGGGCGAGTTCCTTGATCTCTACACGTACGGCTACGATGTGCCAGAGGGATACGCAATCGCCAAGGACGGCAAGATGTATTACGCGTTCTTTGCCGAGACGGGGAAGCCGTTCTCAGGAGAGGTCGAGCTGCGCGGCTTGAAACCTGGGTCGTATGACGTGGTCGATTATGCCGACGGGAAATCGTACGGGACGGTGCAGGCGGAGCAGGGAAAAGCTCCGCGGCTGAAGTCGGAGATTAAGGACCATCTGCTGCTGGAGGTGAGCGGGAAGTAGATGTTGTTGTTCAGCGCGCTTGGGTCCGCTCCGTGTGATTCGCGAGAAAGTCGGCCCGGTGCTGAGCGTCTCGAAATGCTTCCGTTCCTCCGGGGCGGGTGGTCGATAGGGCTCCTCCCAGGTTGCCGCTAGCTAAGCAGGTGGGAACATCGGCTCCTCGCACGTACTCATGTAGGAAGCCCGCGTCGAAGCTGTCGCCCGCGCCTACGGGATCGACGGCGTCCACCAGCTTGGCGGGACTGGTAAACCTTTCGCTGCCCCGCTGGGCGATGGCTCCCTGGCGGCCCATTTTCACCACCAGTAACGGGACCAGCTCAGAGAGCTTGCGAATTGCGGTCTGCAGATCCTCTGTCCCGGCGGCTTTGCAGGCTTCGCGCTCGTTGGGCAGGAATACGTCCACATACTGCAGAACGTCTTTCAGATTACCTTCCCAGAGGTCCTCGGGATCATCATTCGTGTCCAGAGAGATGGTGAGACCTTTGGACTTCAAAAACTGGAACAATTCGCCGACTTTGGGTCGCAGCGCCCGCTGGAGGTAATACGAGGAGAGATGGAAGTGGCGGGAGTTGGACAGGTAATCGAGATCCAGATCTTCGAAGTTGAGTTCGGCGATGGTTCCGGCATAGGTGAGAATGTTGCGCCACGACTGGTGATGCAGGATTACCGTCAGACCTGTGGTAATGGCTCTGGGAGCGTGGCGTACGCGCGAGGTGTCAACTCCGCCTTGTTGCAGGCGCTCGAGCGCGAGGGCGCCAAGGGGATCATCGCCGATGCGGGATTGAAATCCTACGCGGCTCCCGAGCGCGGAGAGATTATGGGCGACAATGGCGGACGACGCGCCTAGCGTGAGCATCATGCGGTCGGCGAGGAGTTCGCGTTCGGGCTGGAGTTGCTCGGGCAGTCCGTAGAGGATGAGGTCGAGATTCAGTTCGCCGGCGATGGTGACGTCGAAACGGGGCATGATCCTCCAGGGCTAAAGCGCGCATTCAAATGCTTGCGGAGACGCGTCCTCACCGAACGGTCTTCGGCGGTATCGAGATATTCAGACCAGCGTTACTTCTATGCCCGCCTGTTTCAAGGCGCGCACATCGGACTTAGGTGCACCGCGGTCGGTGATCACTTCGTGAAGGGACGAGGTGGGAGCGATCAGGGACAGGCTGCGGCGGCCGAATTTGCTGGCGTCGCAGACGGCTACGGTCTGGCGCGCGATTTCCACCATCACGCGATTCACTTTCGCTTCCAGAAGATTCGGAGTGCTCAGGCCGAAGTGAACATCGAATCCATCCACGCCGAGAAACAGGATATCTGCGCTCAAGCGGCGCAGAGTTTCTTCGGCAATGGGACCTACGAGAGAGAAAGAATTCTTGCGCAGGGTGCCGCCGGTGAGAATCACTTCCACGGCGGTTCCGGTCAGTTCAGCCGCGATATTTACGGCATTGGTGATGATGGTGAGAGTTTGAAATTTCCTAAGGGCGCGGGCGATGGCCGTGGTAGTGGTTCCGGAATCGAGAATCAGGACTTGGCCCTCTTTGACCATTTCGACGGCGCATTCGGCGATGCGCAGTTTTTCCTGGTGGTGCAGCTTTTCTTTCTCGCGCAGCGTGGGATCTTCGAGCGCGCCCTCGCGGGAGGGGAGAGCTCCGCCGTGCGTGCGGTGCACCAGGCCGTGAGCGTGTAGGATCTCGAGGTCTTTGCGAATCGTAACCTGCGAGGTTTCGAATTGGCTGGCCAGTTCGGTGACTAGCACCCGGCCCTGATGAGTGAGGAGGTCGAGAATGGCGCGTCGGCGTTCTTCGTTGAGCACGGTATGTGAGCTGCCGCTTCGAGATTAGCGGGGACAACAGGCCCTGGCGACAGGATTTCTTTTTATAACGAATTGTTTCGTTTGTCCACAGGAAAGGGGAGTGTGAGGAGGCGGGCGGACTACGTCCAATAGAGGGGAAGTCGTCTTGCGCCGCGGGGTCTCCTCATCCGCCAAATTCAGGCCTTGGTAGGGCTGAATTCTTACGCCGCTTCGCCGCTGGAGAGCCCAAGCGTCCGTCCCTACGCTCACCCCCGCCGCAGGTTTAGGATACGGCGGCAGCCACCTGCGGAAAGCTGGCAGTCTTTCGCAATGGCTCCGCCAGGCCGCGCATCACCTTCTCGAATCCGTCGAAATCGAGGGACTGGGGGCCGTCGGACAAGGCGCGTTCCGGGCAGGGATGGACTTCGATGATCAAGCCATCCGCACCCACGGCGACGGCTGCACGCGAGACGGGGGCTATGAGACTCTGCTTCCCCGTTCCGTGGGAGGGGTCGGCGACTACCGGGAGATGAGAAAGATCGCGGGCCAGCGCCACGGCGGCAAGGTCGAAGGTATTGCGCATCTCGCTTTCGAAAGTCTTGATGCCGCGCTCGCAGAGCACAACATTCCGGTTGCCGCCGGAGAGTAGATACTCGGCGGCGAGGAGCCATTCCTTCACCGTAGCTGAAGGTCCACGCTTGAGGAGGACAGGTTTGTTGCTGGTTGCCAGGCGCCGCAGTAGCGCAAAATTCTGCATATTGCGCGCGCCCACCTGCAGCATGTCGGTATGCTCCGAGATGACATCGATGTCCTCGGTGCTCATCACTTCGGTAACGATAGGAAGGCCGGTTTCTTTCTTCGCCTCGCTCAGAATCTTCAATGCCTCAATGCCAAGTCCCTGAAAATCATAGGGAGAGGTGCGCGGCTTGTAGGCGCCGCCGCGAAGCATTGAGGCGCCGGCACGCTTCACGGCATGGGCAGTCTGGAGCAACTGTTCGCGGGATTCCACGGAACACGGACCGGCGATGACCACCACGTCCGGGCCCCCGATCTGAACGCCATCGATTTGCACAATCGTGCGTTCGGGATGCACCTGCTTGCTGACGAGTTTGAAAGGTTGCGCGATAGCGACGACGTTATCGACGCCGGGAGCGACTTGCAGGGCTTCAATCTCGTGACGTCGGCCGCTGCCGACGGCGGCCACGATGGTGCGCTCGGTGCCTCGGGTGACGTGGGGATTGTATCCGGCTTCACGAATTCTATCGATCACGTGCGCGATCTGTTCCTCCGTCGCTTTCTCTGACATGTTGACGATCATGGGCTGGGATCTCCTTTGGATTCGATTGGAAAACAAAAGCCGCGATCGTTTGATCGCGGCTGGCAGCTGAGCTTGTTTGAGGTGGCCGTTAGAGGCTCATCTTTCCTCCAAGCTGCGCTGCAGCCGCACGCCAGGTAAATCGGTAATACACGGCAA
>Ga0157372_10009464_pt1 | contig 10362 bp, 10 predicted proteins | sample C55metaG_FD_115307 | JGI IMG/M metagenome (GOLD analysis project Ga0157372, IMG submission 115307) | Corn rhizosphere microbial communities from Kellogg Biological Station, Michigan, USA - C5-5 metaG | ecosystem: Host-associated > Plants > Roots > Rhizosphere > Soil | place: USA: Michigan...
GCAATGATTATTGCTGCTGTCAGTGGTAATTTCCAATGTTCCATTTTCTTCCATTGCCTCCACAGCATTTACAATAATATTTAAAAAAGCAATTTTCAATTTCTCAACATCGACAGAGATCTTACAAACATTTTCATCATAATTTTTTACAACAAATATTTGTTTCAATTCAATTCTATCCCGCGCCAGTTCTAATGTTGCATCCAATATTTCATTTACAGAAGCTTCAGAAAAACTAAGTTCTGCAATCCGTGTAGAATTCAATAAATCACTTACCAGTTGATTGATCCTTTCTGAATTTCTGTTGATCATCGTAAACAACATTTTGGCACTGTCATTATTATCAATTTCTGATTGCAATTGCTCGCATGCAAGATTAATATTTGTCAAAGGATTTCTTACTTCATGAGCTATTACCCGCGCGATTCTTCCTGTTACCAGGTATTTTTCCATTCTTCTCAGGTCAAGCAATTCGGCATTTAACGCAGCCAATTCTTTTACCTGTTCCTGCAACGTATTTTTATATTCATCTGCTTTTTTAGAAACCTGCAATTTTTCTTTATTCTCTTTGTTGTAAACAACAATCGAATAGATCGTAAGCAATATCGCTATTATAATAGATGCAATATTCAACACTTGTATCAGTCCTGAATATTCTGAAACTTTTTTCGAACGCTCCAACCATAAAGCTCTTTCTTCCTGTTTCATCTTAGCAATTTGCGCTTCAATGTTTTTTGTTTTTGTAATTCCCTGTTGATTTCCTTCCAGCAGTGAAGGCAGAATTTTATGAGTAGAAGAAAAATCGGAAATAACAGATTCGATCCAAACAAATTTTTCCCTGATCAGGTAGTGAAGCGTATCAAGATTTTTTTGCTGATGGAGATTGTCGATGGTAAGAATTTTTAATCTTGAAAAGGTGCTGTCTGTATTCCTGATACTTTCATCGTAAGATGCCAGTAATTTTTTGTCATCAGTAATAAGATAGCCTCTGAATGCGGATTCTCCTTTTGTAATAAAGCCGATTATGTTATCAAGATTATGAATCACTTCGTTGGTGTGATTCATCCAAAAGTCCTGCGTTGCTACTTTGCGGGTCGAAATAAAAGTCAGGATGTAGGATATAAATAACAGGAGAAATGCAGCAAGAAAACCAATCCTTGTACGCGTAGATATTTTTTTAAAAAAACTGTTTACCATTTGCCCACATCTGATTTCGCCTAAATATACAAAGCAGAATTATTTGTTGGATACTTTTCTGATAATCCAGAAAATTATTATCACGATTATAACAATTATGATAATTCCTACCCAAACGCCGGCTTTAAAAATGGTTCCAATTGCTTCGCAACTGTTTAATGTTAGTGCCAGAAGAAGGCACAACGGGATCAATTTGCTGAATGAAATTTTAGTCATAATTAAGGTTTTATTTAAGTTGCTTTTACTTCATCGATATCCTTTTCAATATTTTCTTTTTCCTCTTCCAAAGAATGAGGTTTGTTTTCTTTTTCCTTTTTCGTTACCGTTGATAGATTCGTATAAAACTTTTTAATTACTTCCAGTTCCTCATCTGTAAGTTCTTCTACATTGATCAGTTTATTGCTCGCCGTGCTTGCTGCTATCAGTTCGTCTAATTTTACCTGTAATGCCACCGTGTCTTTATTTTGAGAATGTTGAATGATAAAAACCATTAAAAAAGTTACGATGGTGGTGCCCGTATTAATTACCAATTGCCAGGTATCTGAAAATTTAAAGATCGGCCCGGAAACGCCCCAAACAATTACAATAAAAATTGCAATAATAAATGCATAAGGGCTGCCTGTCGCCTTGGTGGCGATAGTTGAAAAATGATTGAAAAATTTCGAAAATTTTTTACCATTTTTCTTCGGTAATTTTTTTTCGTCCTTTGCTTTTTCCTGTTCCAATTGTGATAATTTTAAAGAAGAAAAAGAGTTTATTTCTAATTTATTCTCAATCAAAATATTATGCCAAAAAATAAGTTAACTTTTCCTACCTTGCTTTAGAAAAAATTAAGGCGACACGGTTTGTTGTTTTTATGAAACAAAAGGATTTAAAAAGCTTTAAAAAGCTTCCTCACTGTGGGCAAAATTTTACTCATAGCATTATTAAAAATTAGCCGGAGAGCAGATTTTTTTCGCTCAAACGCCGCTTCAGCAAAGGGTTTCAGCGAATCGTTTTCGTCTTTCTTTTTTCTTGGCAAATTATTTTATCTTCTTTACGTGTAACAATATTTTTTAAATTTAAACTTACAACTATGGGCGCAGGAAAAATTTTCACTAGCGTATTAGCAGGTGCCGCAGCAGGTGCCATATTAGGGATATTATTCGCACCTGAAAAAGGGACAGAAACCAGGCGCAAAATAGCCGAAAAAAGCTCTGAAATTGCAGGAACTGTAAAGGACAAGTACAATGATATTTCTGATACAGTTTCTGAAAAATACGACCAGGCGAAACAAAAATTATCTAATTTAGTTTCCGAGGGTCAAAACATGGGCAAAGACATGGTTAGCCAGGCAAAAGAGAAAGCAAATGCGATGAGGAACGACGTTAGAAACCCTAACCCAGTCAACTCATAAATTGGTTTTGAAAAAGGCAAGCGACCGGTGATAAAATAATAAACATGGAAAATAAAACAACCATTGTAGAAGAACTGTTTTATAAGCTAAAAGATTACGGAGAAACAAGGCTTGATTTATTTAAATTAAAAAGTATTAATAAGGTTTCAGGTTTTTTGTCAACCCTGATCGTTTCAGTTTTATTAGTAGTACTTCTGTTTATGGTTCTGATTTGCCTTACCATTGGAATTGCGTTATTGATTGGAACGTGGCTTGGTAATGCATTTTGGGGATTTTTCATCATGGCAGCTATTTATATTATCATCGGCCTTGTCTTTTATACATCCAGAAATAAATTGTTGAAAGCTCCGATAAGTGATAAGCTAATCAAAGAATTAATTGATTAAACTCAAGGAAATGAACAATGAGGAATCTGCTGAAGAAAAGCTTGAAATGATCGCAAACACATCAGATCTTGCTACCGCTATCAAACGACTCGAACGAAAGAAAGCGGTGATGGAAGAGGATTTGAAAGATCATTTTCATGTTCTGTTGGAGGACTTAAAGCCTAAGAATATTTTAAAAAACACAATCGATGAAGTGCAGGAATCTACTGAATTGAAACACAATCTTTTTAAAGTAGCACTTGGCCTTGGCGCCGGCTATTTTTCAAGAAAGATGGTGGTTGGAAAATCAGCTGGAATTCTTAAAAAAGCTTTAGGTACTGCACTTCAATATGGAGTTACCAATTTTGTCGCTAAAAAAGATGATGAAGACAACAACGTTTATGATACAAAACCAAAAAAGAAAAATCTTCTGCAAAGAATTCTCTCTATTTAAAATCTTCTGCCTGTTTGTTTAATTTTCTTATTGCCATTCCGGCAAAAAATCATGTGTATTATTTTGAGGAATGTTTGTGGAGAAGTTTAAAAACTTTTCATTTATCTTCTTTTTACTTTAGCTTGTATAATTAAGATCATGAACAAAAATCCAATAATTGTTGAAGCTGTTTACAACGCTCCTGTTTCTAAAGTATGGCAAGCCATCACCGACAAAGATCAAATGCAAAAATGGTATTTTGATGTTTCAGATTTTAAAACGGAACAAGGTTTTGAATTTCAATTTAATGGTGGAACCGAGGAGAAAACTTATGTGCACCTCTGTCGCATTGTTGATGTAATTCCTGAAAAGAGATTATGCCACACATGGCGCTACGAGGGCTATGCAGGCGATTCGTTACTTACTTTTGAATTGTTTGATGAAGATGGAAAAACACGTCTTAAATTAATGCACGAAGGCCTGGAAACTTTTTCGGAACCTAATTTTGCAAAAGAAAATTTCAGGAACGGATGGAAGCAGATCATTGGTTCTAATCTGAAAAAGTTTGTTGAAAACAAGATGCATACTATTTTATAAAACTTTTCTTTCTCTTTTTATCATCATAAAATTTTTCGGAAATGTATATTTGATTGAAACTTTTTCTCAATCAAACATTTCAACATGAAAAAATTGTTGTTTCTCTGTGTCTCTCTTTTTTTTGTAGCTAATTGCTTTTCTCAAAAAATAAAAATTGTTGCAGATAGCATTCATTCTTCTATGAGAGGTTTGAGCGTTGTCGATAATAACGTTGCATGGGTTAGTGGCAGTAATGGCACTGTTGGCAGAACCATCGACGGAGGAAAAACGTGGAAATGGATGACTGTAAAAGGTTTTGAGAAAAATGATTTTCGTGATATAGAAGCGTTTGATAAAAAGACAGCGATTATTATGGCGGTGGCAGAACCGGCGTATATTTTAAGAACTGAAGACGGTGGCGAAACATGGAAAGTTGTTTTTGAAAATAAAACAAAAGGAATGTTTTTGGATGCGATGGAATTTTGGAATGATCAAAGTGGAATTGTGATCGGTGATCCAATTAATAGCCGCTTTTTTATCGGAAGAACTTTTGACGGAGGAAAAACATGGAGAGATATTCCTGAAGAATTTAAACCTGTTGCAGACAGCGGTGAAGCTTGCTTTGCCAGTAGCGGCACCAACATCAGAAAATTGAATCGATCAGAAGCAGTTTTTGTAAGTGGCGGTTTAAGTTCACACATTTTTATTCGTGATAAAAAAATTCTTCTTCCCATTGTACAGGGTACTGAATCAACCGGCGCTAATTCTATTGCGATAAAAAAAGAAAAAACAATAATTGTTGTTGGAGGAAATTTTTTGAAAAAAGATGATACTGCTAAAAATTGTGCAATCAGTGAAGATGGCGGCTACACGTGGCTTTCACCGAAAGTATCTCCTACCGGTTACAGAAGCTGTGTTGAATATCTGAACAAAAATAAATGGATCACCTGCGGTTTAAACGGCGTTGATATTTCAAATAATAATGGAATAAACTGGCAAAATATCAGCAGCGAAAGTTTTCATGTTTGCAGAAAAGCAAAAAAAGGAAACGCTGTTTTTTTTGCCGGAAACGGAAAACTGGGAAAGCTAGTTGATTGGTGATTTGAAAATAAAAAATTGAATTATTGATTGATTCACTATCAATTCTTTCTCTTTAAAAAGACATGTCATTCTATTTTAAAACTTCAATTTTTTTATAAAATAAAAAACGCGTTATTTGTTCGTTTACTGCAAATGGATATTTAAAAAATAACTTCATCTTTTTGGTGCCTCATTTGCGGATTATTTATTTCTCAAAAAATAATTTTTTCTTTTGATCATAATTTTTTGAGTTTATAAAAGAAGCATGGAAAATATTTATTTGCTGATTTTTATCGGTTTTTTTATTGGAGCTCTCGGCACGCTGATCGGCGCCGGTGGCGGATTTCTTTTAGTGCCTCTTCTCATCATTATGCGTCCTGATTTTTCTCCTGAAACTATTACTGCCATCTCAATGGTGGTTGTTGCATGTAATGCTATCTCCGGTTCGGCCGCTTATATGCGATCAAAAAGAGTGGATTATAAAGCGGGAATTATTTTTGCCATTTGTACCATTCCCGGTTCTATCCTTGGCGTTCTTACTACCAAAATAATTCCGCGTGGATTGTTTGATATTATTTTTGGAATATTAATGTTGGGACTTGCCATTTTTCTTTTCTTCCAGGGAGGAAATAAAGAACCGGTTCATAAAATTGTAAAAGGCCGCAAAGGCTGGATTCATCAATGTTTGACGGATAAATGGGGCGAAGAATATTCTTTTTCATACAACCTTCGGCTTGGAATGATTCTCAGTCTTTTCGTCGGATACTTTTCTCCATTGCTGGGAATTGGCGGAGGGATCATTCATGTGCCGGCAATGGCTGAATGGCTTTTATTTCCGGTGCATATTGCCACCGCAACTTCTCATTTTATTTTAGCCATCATGTCAACTGTAAGCGTTATTGTTCATTATCTGCAGGGAAATTATGATAATCCATTGATCAAAAAAATGGTGATCGGCTTGGTGATTGGCGTTATTCCGGGGGCACAACTTGGCGCTTATTTGTCAAGAAAAATAAAAGGAGAAATTATTATTAAAGCCTTGGCGGTATCAATCGGAATTGTTGGAATTAAAATTTTGATCTCACGGTTTACATAACAATAAAGCAACAAATACTTCTGATTTCTATTTCAGTAAATTTTATGTAGTAATCAAATTGGTGATCTTGCCAATATCGCCGGAAATTTTATAAATGAAATTCATTTGCTCATTCAATTGTTCATCTGCAGTTTTATTGGATGTTGTAGAAAAATTTTGATGATCCGATTGCTTTTGAATTGAAAAATTGTTGTCAATTTTTTGAAGGCTTTTTTCCAAAACAGTGATGGAAGAATTGACAGGTTTTATAAATTCAAAATAAGTTTTTTTATTCTGTTGATTGATCATTTCTGCTGTAAGGCTTGCGACGTTTGAAGAAAGCACATGATTTAAAACTACAAACTCATAAATTTCTTTTCGATGCCTTTGCTTACTTTTTGGCTCACTGAGCATGCGTTGCAAAGCAGCAGATAAATTGGCAGTGCTTACAAATAATTCTTTACGAACTAATTTATAATCCAGCGTCGGAATTTTATTTCCAGAAAAAAGATCTTTCATTTTTTGCAGGTAATGAATATTCGCTTTTAAAACATCTGCCATGTATTTTCTTAACTGTCCGGATTCCCATTGCGGAAATAAAAAATAGCTTCCCAAACCTGCCAACACGGAGCCAATTGCAGTGTCCATCAACCTTTCGCTTGCAACGTTCAATGCACCAAGCCCGAGAAAATGAAAAAGAATCAGCACATAAGGCGTCAGAAAAATTACCATTATGATATAATTCAAGGTCTTAAAAGTGTAAGTGCCGAGCATAAAGAAAATGATGAGGACGAATAAAATTGTTTTATCCTGGATAAAATAAAGCAACAACAATCCGATAATTCCTCCTCCAATCGTTCCCAGTAATCTGTCAGAATTCTTTTGCTTGGTCAAACTAAAAGCTGGTTTCAAAATAATGATGATGGTCATCACGATCCAATAACTATGATGCCCATGTAATAATAATTTTGAAACAATATATCCAACGCCACACGTGATCATCACTCTTAAAGAATGACGAAAAATGGAAGATTGAAAAGTGAGATTATTTTTAAAAACTTCCCAGCTGATGGTTTGGTGCGTTACAAATTTTGAATATTCTTTTCCGGTTCGCAGCTTTCCTTTCAGCAACTCATCTTCATTAAAATATCTTAAGATCCCATCAACCTTCTCACCAAGGTTTCTGAGGTTCACCAGTATTTTTTTCAACATGATCGTGCTTCCTTTATCAGAAACAAGATCAATTTTTTCTTTTAAAGAATTGAGTTTAGAGATCAGATCAAATTGTTTCGTGTAGCGGCTGTTAGATTGTATAGCCTGACCGATGTTGTCCATCTCGGCAGCAATATTTTTTATGATAAAAGAAACTTCTTCTAAAATACCTGTGGAAGCATATTTTTGTCTCAACAGGGAATAATCATACCATGTGGCCATGATGTGTTCAAACAAATCAACCACATCAACAAAAGTCAATACCAGTAAGCGTCCTGTTCGTGTTGATTCTTTTAAAACAGCGCGGTTTTTAAATAATAATTCTCTTACTTCATTTTGTTTTTCATTTACAATTATCTGCTGATCCAGCAACTTTCTGTATTGATCAGCGAGACCAGAATCAGGACGATACATTTCGGATTTGATCAATAAATATTTCGCCGTTTCATGAATGCAATCTCCTAACGATCGTTGTGCGGGACGGTAAGGAGTAAGACGATAAAAAATCAGCGCAACAATCATATACCAAATACCGCCGGATAAGATCAACAAACTTTCTGTAAGAACCTGCTGCGCAGGAACCACTTTTGTCATTTGCAAAATCATGATCAGTAATGCAGCAAAGCCAACTGAAGTAGCGCGGCTTCCATAAACTGAAAACATGGTAAAAATAAATGAAGCAGATAAAATCAAAATTCCCAGCGACACCATATTTCCGTTCAACATGCCTGTAAGAAACGCGCTGATAAAAATGAAAAGATTGCAAAGCAACATTCCATTTGTTTTATGAACGATTGGGCCGGGCGCATCACTGATGCTGACACACAAAGCGCCCAGTGACATTGCCAGTCCTATTTCCAGGTTGCCGAGATACGAAAAAACAACAGCCGGAATGATAATTTCGGCTGTGATTCTGATACCATCTGAAAGGTATTGGCTAAAAAGAAAATATCTTATTTGCTGTGATCTTTCCATCTTTTCTATCGCAAAGAAAGATACAATTTATGGTTCGTTTTTAGAAACGAAAACTCTCAAAAATTTAATTTAGGACATCCGCTTCTTTTTCCGTTGGAATATTTTTTTCTTCTTTTATTTTTTTCCATCCGCCGACAACGTTTCTCAAATTATGATAACCTTGTCTTTTTAAAAGCGAGGAAGCAATAACACTTCTGTAACCGCTGGCACAGTGAACATACAAATTCTGATCTTCTTCTAATTGTGCTATTTGTGCCACATCTTTCATTTCGGCCAATGGAATATTGATGGCTTCTTTTACATGTCCGTCAGCAAATTCTGAAAATTTTCGTACATCCACCACGGTTAGTTTTTCATCAAAAGGAATATCCATTCCCAGTTCATCCGCTTCGACGTTGATGATCAGATCTATTTTCTCGTCTGCATTTTTCCATGCTTCAAAGCCACCTTTCAAAAATCCTTCAACTTTATCAAATCCAACACGCGCAAGTCTTATCAGTGTTTCTTCTTCTTTTCCTACAGGAGTTACCAATATCATCGGTTCATCAAAAGAAAGTAAACTTCCGGCCCATTCCGCAAATCTTCCATCGAGACCAATAGAAATGGCCCCCGGAATAAAACCATTCGTAAATTCTGCTCCGTCTCTTGTGTCTAAAATAACACATCCCTGGTCAACCTTGGTTTTAAATTCCTCTACAGGAAGTGCCCTAAGACCTTTTGCTTTTATTTCATGAAGGTTTTCGTAACCTTCTTTATTAATTCTTGCATTGATGCTGAAATACGGAGGCGCTTCTTCCAATCCGTCTGTCACTGATTTTATAAATTCTTCTCTTGTTTGCGGTTGCAACGCGTAATTATTTTTTTTCTCGCTTCCAATGGTGCTTGTTGTTTCACTGCCAATATTTTTCCCGCAACTGCTTCCTGGTCCATGGGCCGGATAAACGATTACATCATCAGGCAAGGTCAAAATTTTATTTTGAACCGAATCATACATGATCGAAGCCAGTTCTTCTTTTGATAAATTTCCACTGCTGAGATCCGGCCTTCCAACATCACCTACAAATAAAGTATCGCCGGTGAAAATGCAATATGCTTTTCCATTTTCATCTCTCAAGAGATAGCAGGTAGATTCTAAAGTATGGCCCGGAGTATGAATCACTTCCAGGGTAATATTCCCAATTTTGAAAATTTCACCATCTTTTGCCAGGTGAAAATTAAAATCTGCTTTTGTATTCGGGCCATAAACAATGGTGGCACCGGTTTCTTTAGCAAGATCAAGATGACCGCTGATAAAATCTGCGTGAAAATGCGTTTCAAAAATATATTGAATGGTCGCGGTGTGATCTTTGGCAATTTCCAGATATGCGTTGGTATCGCGCATCGGATCTATTACTACTGCCTCACCATTACTTTCTATAAAATAGGCGGCTTCGCTTAAGCAACCTGTATAAATTTGTTGGATATACATAATAATTAGTTTTTAAAAAAAAGCCATATTTATGTAAAGATCATAAATATGGCCTAAATGCTTGTGAAACTTAAATTTTTGAGAAGAATCGCAAACGAACTAATAATCCGAAATTCTATTCTTCCAAATCCGTGTTATCCTACCAGTTCATTTACAAACTTGTTGATATCGGCAATCCGGTCTTCATTAATAGTATAAAAAATGAATTTTCCTTCGCGAACGGTATTTACAATATCAGCTTTACGCAAAATAGCAAGATGCTGGGAAGCAACAGATTGCTCGAGGCGTAATTTTACATAAAGTTCAGTAACGGTAATTCTTTTGTGCTCATCAATGGTTTTAAGAATCAGTTGTCTGAGTTTATGGTTAAGAGCGCGTAATACCAGTGCGGCTTTTTTAATTTTTAAGTAATCCATGTTTCTGAGAGCTTCACTTTCATGAGTGTGCTCCAGGCGGCTTGTTTCGTGACTTTGAGCTGTGAGTGTCATTCTTATTAGATTTTAAAGAGTATTTAAATTAGTTTTCAAACGAATTCAATTTTTTTCACAGGCAAATGTACGTATTGTAAATAGATATATTTTGTAA
>Ga0157372_10009465_pt1 | contig 10361 bp, 5 predicted proteins | sample C55metaG_FD_115307 | JGI IMG/M metagenome (GOLD analysis project Ga0157372, IMG submission 115307) | Corn rhizosphere microbial communities from Kellogg Biological Station, Michigan, USA - C5-5 metaG | ecosystem: Host-associated > Plants > Roots > Rhizosphere > Soil | place: USA: Michigan...
AGCAGCGAGCTTTCTTTTGCGGCAGAGATACTTCATGCGTTGGGGATCGATGCGTAAAAGCGCCGCAGCCGCCGACTTGCTACCGCCGGTGCGGTTCAGCGCCGCAGTGAGATAGGCGAGCTCAATGCGATCCATCTCGGCGTCGAAGTCCACCCCATTCTCGGGGATGAGGATTGCTTCTTGGCTGGCGGCGCTGGAGAAGAGCATGGGCTGCGGCAGATGCTCGGCGCGAATCGTCAGCGAGTTGCCCATGATGATCAGCCGCTGGATCACGTTCTCGAGTTCGCGCACGTTTCCAGGCCACGCGTAGTCCTCCATTATCTCGAGCGCCCCAGGCTCCAGTTGCTTCAGGGGGCGATTGTTGGCTGCACAGTAGACTCGCAGGAAATGATCCACGAGGAGCGGCAGGTCTCCAGGACGCTCTCGCAGGGGCGGAATGAAAATGGGCACGACATTGATGCGGTAGTAAAGGTCTTCGCGGAAACGGCCCTGACGAACCAGTTCTTCAAGGTTGTCATTGGTGGCCGCGATCAGGCGAAAGTCGATCTTCTTTGACGTGCGTCCTCCCACGCGTTGCACTGTTCGTTCCTGCAACACCCGGAGCAGCTTGCTTTGAAGGCTGTGATCGAGGGTCGTGATTTCGTCAAGAAACAAAGTGCCGCCGTGGGCGGACTCAATCAGTCCGGCCTTGGCCGTGTCGGCGCCAGTAAACGCGCCTTTTTCGTGTCCGAACAGCTCGGACTCGATCAAGTTTTCCGGAATCGCAGAACAGTTCAGGCATACATAAGGCTTATCGTTGCGCCTACTCAGCTGCACAATGGCGCCGGCGATCAACTCCTTCCCGGTGCCGCTTTCCCCACGCAGGACCACGGTGGTATTGCTATCGGCGACGGCCTGGATCGCCTGATACACGCGCTGCATTGGCTCGCTGACGCCAATCAGCCCACAGAACGATGTTTTGCTTTCGGCTTGTTCGATGAGGCGCTGGCCCTCCAGTTGAAGGCCACGTTTCTCGATGGCGCGCCAGAGGACGATTTGCAGCTCCTGAAAATCCAGGGGCGCAAGGAAAAATTCGTCGGCCCCCGACTGGCTGGCTTTCAGCGGAATGCTGCGACTGTTGGAGCGGGTGATCGCAACCAGGACGAGGTCCTCGCGGACCTGACGAATGTCTCGCAGAAGCTGAAGGGCACCGGACTGGTCGTCGCCCATACTGTCGAGGTCAATCAGGACGGCGCGAATATTGACGTCATCGACTGCGGACTGAATTTGCTTCTCCGACTGAGCCAGCACGGCGTCAAAGCGCGGCGCCAGAAAATGCCGCATGTCGGGGAAGGCTTCGGTTTCGGCAGTGATAATTGCAATACGGCATTCCGGCCCTTGCAGAGCGGTGGCGTCGCGCATCGGGGTCCCCAGTTCCTGGTGATCGGAGCAGCCGGATTATAGGGGAAGCGAGCGCCGGTTTGAAAGCACCAGATGAGTACAGACCGGGGATTCGGTCGGCAGTAGGGCCGAGTTCGATGCGACGAACAATGGGCGCGAACAGATGCAAAACGATTTGGCGAGATCTCATACTACGGTTAGACGGTACCGTGGCCGCGGCCAAAATAGTCTTCGTCAGTTGTTGCTTGACGACTTTTCCGTATGACCATTATCATCGCTCTCCAACGTGAAACGAGTACCCTCCGGAATTATCCCCGTCATCTCAATCGACAGGAAGTCGGCGGACGCGCTATATCAGCAGATTTACGACGCATATCGCGCGGCTATTGTCGGGCGAACGCTGCGGCCGGGGCAGCGAGTCCCTTCCACTCGCATGTTGGCAGAAGAACTCGGGATTTCGAGAATACCGATTTTGAACGCGTATTCGCAGCTTCTCGCAGAAGGCTATTTCGAGAGCCGGGTGGGATCGGGTACCGTCGTCTCACGCTCGCTACCTGACCAAAGTCCTGCGCCGCACGTGCGAAGTGCGCGGCCGGAGAAGCCCAAACCAGAAGCACGCCGGATTTCCAAAAGGACAACTGCTGTCGATAAGAACATTCCCTGGCATCGCGGATGGGGACCGTTTGGAGTGAGCCAGGTCGCGTTTGAGCACTTTCCATTTCCGGTGTGGAACCGCTTAATCACCAGGCAGAGTCGGCACAGCTCCGCGAAGGCGCTGGACTACGGCGATGTGCTGGGGCTGAAGAGACTACGCACCACGGTTGCGAATTATGTGAGAACAGCGCGAGGCGTGCGTTGCGAGGATGAGCAGATCATGATCGTGAGCGGCTCGCAGCAGGCGCTCGAAATCGCGACGCGCGTCCTGCTCGATCCGGGAGATTCGGTGTGGATGGAAGACCCAGGCTATCGGTTCGCGTACCGGGTTTTCGGATTTCACGGATGCAAGGTGGTTCCCGTTCCGGTAGATCATGACGGGTTAAATGTTGAGGCAGGAATTCGGTCAGCGCGACAGGCGCGAGCTGCATTGGTGACGCCTTCGCATCAATACCCGATGGGCGTAACCATGAGCGCTTCGCGGCGTCTGCAACTGCTGGCTTGGGCGGAGCAGGCGGGTTCTTGGGTCATCGAGGACGATTACGACAGCGAGTACCGCTACGAAAGCATGCCCATCGCGTCGTTACAGGGACTCGATCACCATGCTCGGGTGATCTACATCGGAACGTTTAGCAAGGTGCTCTTTCCGTCGCTGCGGCTGGGTTACATCGTAATTCCTGCGGACCTGGTTGAGGCATTCCTGGCAGTGAGGCTTTCCATGGATATTGGGCCGTCCCATTTCTTCCAGGCGGTGCTGGCGGACTTCATCGGCGAAGGGCACTTCTCGCGACATATCCGGAGAATGCGCGTGGTGTACGGCGAACGGCGGAGCGCACTGATGGAAAGCATACGCAAAGAATTCGGTAGCGCGGCGGAGGTCACGGGCGGGCAGGCGGGGATGCACTTGTCCATGGCGCTGAGCGGAATTCGCGATCGGGAAATTGCGGCGAGGGCGGCCGACGAGAATCTGTGGCTTGTGCCGCTCTCCTCTTCTTATCTGACCAAGCCGCAGCGGCCTGGCTTCATCCTCGGATTCGGAAGCACGAGTGCGGAACAGATGCCCGCCGCGGTGCGCAGACTGAGCACGTTCGTCCGTCAGTTTCGATCGTAGCTAATCCGAAATTGCGGACGGACGCTTCGACATCAGGGCGATGAATCGCGGGTCGTTTCGCAGCTGGGCGAAAGCGGGGTCCGAATGAGCGTCGTCGGCGTGCTTGTAGCCTTCTTCGAGAGCGCGCCGCAAACACTCCAGAGAACGGTCGGCGAATCCCTGCTGGGCGTACAGTTCGGCGAGAACATAAGAGAAGTGCGCGCGGTCCTCGGGTGAGGCGATCTGTCCGGTGATGCCGGCGCGGGTTGAGTTGTTGAATACGTCAGGATCAATCTCAACGGCTTTGCTGTAGGCTTCTGTGGCTTTGGGAAAATTATTCTTTGAAAAATAGGCGGCACCGAGGTTGCTGTAGTAGGTGGCGTTTTCTTCCAGGTGAATCGCCTTTTCGTAGTCCTTAATCGCGCCACGATACTTCTTCAACGCATACTCCAGTACTCCCAGATTGTTGTACGCAGAAGCAAACTGGCGATTGAGATGGAGGGCGTGCTCGAAGTCCGACTTCGCCTGGCGGAGATGGAGGGACATCAGTTCATTGATGCCAAGCTTGTTATAGAGCACAGCACTATTGGGATTCTTAGCCAGAGCGGCGCGGTAGAGGTCATAGGCGTCGACGTACTCTTTGGCAGCACGCAACTGGTCGGCGCGGGTTTCCAATTCCGACGCTGACATGTTTGCGACGATGCGATCGGAGGGGACGATCGCAGTAGAAGTCAAGTGCCGACTATCCGGTTCCGACTGGCACATCAGAGGTTGAGAAGCGAGAGTGCTGGCAGCGAGCACGAAAGTGATGTACCGAAGTTTCATACCTGACTCCTCCTTCATTTAATCCCGCCGGAAGGCTCGCATGAACATCCGTCGTCGAGGGGTCAGAAAAGGACTTCCGGCGGGCGTGCCTCTGTAAGTCCACTCTGACGGAAGAAGGTGGTCCGATCAATATCCACTTCTGGGGGGTTTTCTATAGCCATTTTGGGCAGGCCTGAGGGGGTCCGCGGGTTAGGTGTTGACGGGAATGCCTGTTCGATCTGTGGAAATGGCAAACTCAGCGGACTCGAACGTGGGCCGAACCCATTGGCGATCAGGATCATAGGGGAATGTGACCGCGGTCACAGCCCTCCGCCGTCTTGCACAGCAAAATCGGGGAAACATTCGTTCCCGGTTTCTGGAGGATCCTATGGCGACTGCGATTATGACTGAGCGAGAGACCCTGCGCACCTTGCCGTCCGATGCCGCGCGCCAGGTGCAGTGGGGATTTGCAGAGCAATTTGAGCTGCAGATGCTGGTGCAATCCTCCCGAGCGGTGGCGCGAGGTCCGGTTGCCAGGCTGGTTGCTCAGGGCGGCAGAAACTCACACGAGTGGACTGCAGGCAAGGCCGAGTTGCTGGAGGCCTTCGATTCGGCGGGGATCACGGCGGTTTTCATGGAACCGGAAGAGGGTGGCTTGTTTGCCGGACCGAAGAACCTTGCGCTGGCCCTGGTTGCGTTCGAACTCGCCTGGGTCGATGGCGGAGCCGCGACCGCGAGCTTGGCGGGATGCTTGGCGCTAGCCCCGATCCATGAGCGAGGTACTCCTGAACAGCAACAACATTACATGAGCCTGGCGACTCCGGCGAAAGCCGGAGAAGATCGCAAGCCACTCCGGGGCGCGTTTTGCTTGACCGAGCCGATCCCTTACGTCGGCGTGGATACAGGCATGCTTAACGGGAAGATCCGCGTCGTCGACTGGAAGCCGGGTGAAGAGCCACTGCTGCAAGTTGAGAAGCGCGGGCGATTCATCACCAATATCGGCTTTGCCAATTTTGTAACGGCTGCCGTGGATTCGGATGACGAGCGGATCAAGGGCAGCTGCATGGTGATTCTCGAGGAAGGGGATCCCGGGATTTTTGATCGAGGCACGCCGACGAAGAAAATGGTGCACCAGTTGTCGTCGACCGGAGATCCGATTTTCAATCTCCGCGTCCCTGCGAGCAGGATCGTTGGCGGATACAACGTGCAGGATGGAGTCATTGTCCCACGCTACAGCCACAGTGAAGTGATTGAAGCAGTTTTTCGCCGGACGCGAGTGACTGTGGGCGTGATGACGTCAGCGAAATTGCTGTCGGCGGTCGAGCCGGTAATTCGCTATCAGCGAGGCAGGTTCCGCGGTGCTGAGACCGCAACACCGGGATCGGTGCGGTATGAACTGGGGCTGCAGGCACGCCAGGACGCGCTACATCGGCTAGTGGATGTTTGGGCAACGGGCGAAGCTAGCGCGTCATTGGCGTTTGCGGCGGCGCGAGCCTTCGACCAACTTGATCCGCTGGAAAAAAAATTCGAGGAATTGTGCGCGGAACGCGGGATCAGTGGGACAAAGGCCCGGCTGAAGTTTGTGCGCGAGGCGTCGGAACGTGCGACGGAACTGTTGAACTTGCCGGCCAGGGATCCTCGACGCGAACAACTGAATACTGACTTGCAGTTGCGCTTTGCGATGTTGGATTCGTTAGCAGATGTTCTCTGTCCTGCGGCGAAACTGTGGAATACCGGCTGGGGCGCGCAGATGATGCGCGAGGCGGTCAGCCTAATGGGTGGTTACGGAATCACGGAAGATTGTCCGGGATTCCTGGGCAACAAGTGGATGGATGCGCAACTGGAAGCCACGTACGAAGGACCAGAAGCGGTGCAGCGGCGGCAACTCTCGATCACCATGACGAACCCGCTGTTCCTGGCGCAGATGCGCAGTTGGATTCGCGAAATGCGGGTGATTGCGTCGGACCATCCCGGCACCGGCGCGTGTGCTCTCGCGACTGCGATGACGATGTGGATGTGGACCCTAGACCACCTGCAACACGGGAAAGATGCGGATGGAGGCAGGCTATATCAAAGCGCGAGGCAGGGCGTGACGTTCCCATTGGCAGACGCGCTCTGCTGGCTGATGGCGGCGCGTTGCCAAATCCTGGATGTGCTCAGACTGGAAGAACAGGGAGCGAAAGATCCGGCGGTAGCAGAAGGGCTGAATGGGCTGGTCAATTTCCTCAGCGATCTGACCCACGTGGAAACGGCGCGGGCGAGCGGTGAAGTGGCGCGAATCTGTGCGGAGCTGGTGTTCGGGTATAACCGGCATCCGGCGTGGGATGAGGAAGGCGCGCGCGGTTGCTGGCATGAAGACGAACTCGAGGCGATCGAGAGCATTATGCCGGGCGTGGGTTCGTACGCGTTCGACGTTATTAGCACTGATGGCTCGCATCCGCAAAAGGCAGGGCCGTGCGCGAACTGTGACCGCGAGCGTCCGTTCCTGACGCTTCACACGAAGCTCGATGGATGCTTGACGGGTGCACGGCTCGCGAAAGACAGGGCGGCGGAAGCGATCTCGAAGATCATGATTCCGGAAGCGCTGGATTATCCCGCATGAGTCTTGGACATCCAGAACTGTTGGCGCACACCGAGCGGCAGCAGATGTCGGTCGATATTGCCGGCGTAGGTTTTGGCCCGGCGATGGCGGGATTCCTCCACACGCTTTCGCGCAATCTGCTGAACCAGGACGGCTCACCGCGATTTCAAAGCAATGTCGCGCATGGCATGCCGTTGCAGGTGATCTGCTACGAGCGCGCGGATGGCTTGGGATTCGGCGTTTCCGGGGCCGTGACGAAGGCGCGCGGGATTCGCGAGAGCTTTCCAGAGACTGATCTATCCCAGATTCCCATGGCTGTACCGGTGCGCAGCGAGAAGCTGGTCTATCTGCTCGATCCTGTGGGCGCGAGCCGAAGGTCCTTAGGAGTTCGAGCGATCGACTGGTTTCTTCAGACCTTTAGCAGCGTTGTTGGGCTGTGCGACAGCGCGGTCGAGGCGCCATTCATACCTTCCTTTATGAATAAGCACGGCGGGATGATCTTCTCGCTGGGGCAATTCAATCAATGGGTCAGCGACCAGATCACAAGCGCGGGCACGGTGCAGATTTGGCCTGGCATGCCGGTCAGCGAACCGCTGTTCAAGGGCGAGCAGGTGAACGGGGTTCGGCTCACTGATCAAGGTATGACTCCCGCGGGCGCGCATGGCGAAGGTTTCGTGCTTGGCATGGATGTTCATGCTGGGTTGACTGTTGTCGCCGATGGACCAGTCGGTGCCGTGGGGCAACAACTTGATCGGCACTTTGGGTTGCCCGAAGGGCATGCACACACTGAGTGGGCGCTCGGCATGAAGATGGTGATCGAACTCCGGGACGACTGCGAACTTAAACCTGGAACCGTGCTGCACACGATTGGGTTTCCGGAGCCGGAGATATTCGGATTCCTCTACGTGCATCCGGAGCGCCTGGCGTCGGTAGGCATCTTTATTCCTTCATGGTTCCGGAGCCCGGTGCGGACAGCGTACCGGTATTTGCAGCACTTCATTCAGCATCCTTATTTATGGCGGCGGCTGAAGGGTGGAACGCTGAAGTCGTGGGGCGCGAAGTCGCTGCAGGAATCTGGCAGGCATGGCGAACCGTTTCTGGCGGGCGATGGATACGCGCGGATCGGAGAAGGTTCGGGCAGCACGAACGTTCTCGCGGGTTCAGGTGTCGATGAAGCCTGGACAACGGGTGTGCAGCTTGGACAAGCAGTGCTCGAATTATTGGAGCAGAGGAAAGCGTTCACGCGGGAGAATCTCGAGCGAACTTACGTAAAGAGGCGCCGCGAGAGCTGGGTAGATCGCGAATCGAGGATCGCCGCGAATTCGCGAAACGGATTTCAATACGGCGTTGTGCGCGGAATGGTTGGCATGGCGCTGGCCGGGTTCACTCGCGGGTGGGTCACAGTTCCTTCGCGAAAACGGCAAGTGCGCCTGAGTTCGTTAGGTGAACGCTGTGCACGGCGGATCCCACCAGAAGAACTGCAACAGATTCAAAAAGAATGCGTGGCGTCTGGAAGCCCGCTGCAGGACCGCATCATGGATCGGCTTGGGTGGCCGGAGATTCAGTGCGATGGCCAACTGCTGATCTCGCATCAGGATGCGCTGTTGATGGGAGGCGGCGTGCAAGCGCCGCCGGGATATGCAAATCACGTGGTCTTTACGCGCCTGGCATTGTGCAAGGACTGCGAGCCGAAATTATGCGTCGAGATGTGCTCGGGGCAGGCGATTACGCGGGGAAATGACGGTGTACCCGCGTTCGATCGCGAAAAATGCGTCTACTGCGGTGCGTGCCTTTGGAATTGCCCGAGGGGGAATATCGAGTTCAAAGCGGGTGCGGGTGGATTGCATTCGGCGTTGAATTGAACAGTTTCGAGTTTCAAGTTTCAAAACGAACGGCTCTCGGGATGGCGATCCTAACGATTAGTCCCGAAACTCGAAACTTGAAACTTTGAAACCTCACAACCTATGGCCAATAACTATCACATTGTAGTGTGCGCGGGCATTGTGCCGGATCCGTTACAGACACTAGAACCCGTCTCGGGGCCGGAAGGGCCGGCTCTGAAGAACGAAATGATGTTACCCGCAGTGCTGGACCCGTGGGCCGGGCATGCGTTGTACGAAGCGGCAAATCTATCGACGAAAGTGAGCGGCAGCAAAGTATGGCTGGTGAGTGCGGCACCAAAAGCAAAGCTGCAGCAGGTCATGATGACGGTCGCGCAAAAGGCGACCTTCGAATTGGTCCCGATAGATGCGACAGCAAATGGGTTTGCAGATGTACATGCAGTTGCCGCAATTCTTGCGAGTGCAATCCAATCGATCGCAGGACTGGACCGCCCGCGTCTTCTATTGTTTGGAGGATGGGAGTCGGCGTCGCAAGGTGCGGGCGTGACCATGCAGTTGGTTGCGGAGCAACTCGGGATTGTCGATCAGTTTCAAGGCGTCGATCAAGTGATGGTGAATGCCGATGGTTCCTTCGAAGTCCTGGAGCGAATCGAAGGTGGTCGGCACATGGTATCCCGATGCGAGGGGCCACCGGCATTGCTTGGTTGGGCAACTGGAAATTTGCCGGAACCAAAAAACAATCCTCAGGTTGGGATGGTCAACATGCGCACACTCATGCCGGCATTGCAGAAGGCAAAACCGGGCCCGTTGTCGCAAGACGGGCTGCGATATGTAAGCGTGGCGCTGCCGAAGCAGCAGCGGCAGACTCGAGTGGTGAAGGATATGTCGGCGGACCAGGTAGCGGCGGAACTGTTGGAGTGGATTGGGAAAGAGTAGTGGTGGGCGAGGCGCCTGCCCCACACAGGGGGAAGATGGAAAATCGAATTCTATTTCTCGCGCATGTGGACGAATCGGGAAAGACGCTGCCAAAAGTTGCGTATGAGACGCTTGGCGCGGCGACCGACCTGGCTCGGCAGTCTAGAGGCACACTGAAAATCGGCTTGATCGGTCGCGACGTACAGGCTGCGGCGGAGAGCGTGGCCGGGACAGGTGTATCCATTGTCGCTGTGGCAGGTGCGGAGTTCGAATATCCTCGCTACGCGAGCGACGCGGCCGCCGTCGAGGCGATTTGTCGAGCGGTGTCGCCTGACATTGTGATCGCTCCGGGAACATCGCGATTCATGCGCGTGCTGGCGGGGGTGGCACAAAGACTGAAAGCTCACATCGACACACACATCACCTCGGTTGAGGTGAACGACGGCGCACTGTCTGCAAAGCGGTGGCTGTACCGGCAGCGAATGGAGGCTGTGGTCCGTCGGGAGTCGCGGCCGTGGTTTCTGGTGCTCGACTCTGGTTGTAATTCGGCGTGGTCGGGAGCGCAGGGTTCGGCCCAGATCAACTTTCTTAAAGTCGACTTATCCGAGAGTGCCAAGCGAACTACGTTTCGCGAGATCCGCACGCCCAGCAGCAGTACACAGACCATCCGTCCCGACGCCAAGCTACTCTTCGTTGCCGGTGCCGGTTGGTGCAAGAAGCAAGCGGACGGCAAAACCCATTTACCCGAGGCAGAGACCACCATCCTGGAATTCCTGCGCAACTCGGGCGCATCGCTCGGCGGAAGCAAGTCCCTGGTTGACCAGAGTGGAGAGAACCATGCGGTGCTTGGATTCATGACGCACCTGAACCAGGTTGGGCAGACTGGAGCGACTCCGCGTCATCCCAAGGGGCTTTCCACTTGCTGTCACGGCGAGGAGCCTCACGTTGTGGGGTGGCGGTTCATCAATGACCGGCGGGCGGTGAATCTGGATCCAAACTGCGGCTGGGCCCGCGGCAAAGCGGATGTGCTGTACGTCGCCGATGCTTTTCAAACAATTGCCAAGCTGAACGAACTGCTGGCGAAGCGCAGGAAGGG
>Ga0157372_10009466_pt1 | contig 10361 bp, 10 predicted proteins | sample C55metaG_FD_115307 | JGI IMG/M metagenome (GOLD analysis project Ga0157372, IMG submission 115307) | Corn rhizosphere microbial communities from Kellogg Biological Station, Michigan, USA - C5-5 metaG | ecosystem: Host-associated > Plants > Roots > Rhizosphere > Soil | place: USA: Michigan...
TAAATGAGCCAACCCTGCGCCACGATCTGCATCCAGGTGCCTATACTGGAAGTACAGGCGCCAAACCACATCAGGCGAAAATCACGATATTGAAATGCTTTGAATACTCTGCGGAGTGACGCTTGCATCCGGTCCGACCGTTTCGAAGTCAAACACTATCTTCGCATGAACTTGCTTCAGTGCCGACAGGGGCACTTGAAAATCACTTTGGATGAGGCGGAACGAAGCAGGATTACCAAACTCACGATACTGATTCTGGGCCCCCTCCGGAGCCCAATTCGCCCTCTGCGAACAGGAACGACAAGGCATCGGGGAATCGCCGTGCCCAGGCTGATTCATGATGGGACGCGCCCTGATCGACCATTAAGCGGAGGCGGCGACTCTCCAAGCCGCTACGATGCAGGATGGCAGCGAGTTCCTGTACGTCGTCGACCATGCTCCGGTCCCGATCAGGTCGTCCCGCCTCCGCGCTACCGGTAGCCAGGAAAACCCGTTCCGGCCAGCGCCGCACTGTGCGACTCTGCCGGACAATCTGGCGATTCGCCGCCCAGAGCGATGGACTCTCCAACAGCAAACGGCCAAAGATCCCGGGGGAAACCGCGACGGTATATAACGCGATCAATGCTCCTAACGAAGACCCGCCCAAGCCAGTGTTCCGAGCACCTGGTGCCACTCGATAGTGATGCTCCACGAAGGGCATAACCTCCTTAATCAGTAAACTGGGATAGCCGGTTCCCTGCACGCGCAGCATCATCGGCTGAAAAGAACGATGTGGCATGTATTCGCGGACCCGGTCTTTGCCTGCATTATCGATGCCTACGATGATCAAAGGCGGAATCATCTGTTCGCGGATGAGGCGGTCGGCTGTTTCATCTACCTGCCATTCGACTCCGTTGAACGAGGTCGCCGGCTCAAATAGATTCTGGCCGTCGTTGAGGTACAAGACTGGATAATGCCGGGCAGCATTCTGTGCATCGTCGTAGCCCGGAGGCAACCACACCCGCAGAAAACGATCGTTGCCGTAGATTCGACTGTGGAAGGGATGAATACGTAGGTCGCCAGTAGCCGTTTCACCGCGCATCACGCCGGCAGGCGTTGTCGCAGAATCGGTCTTATTGTTCTGGGTTTCTTCCATGCGCGACGTCGATTAAAGCTTGCCAGCGGCTCTCATGCCCGGGAGCTCTTCACCTTCAGAACTCCCGCCAGGACGCTGATCAGAGCAATCAGCGCGAGCGAAATCAGGCATAAGATGCACCACGTTGTCAGCACGTAGGCTTCGATGTAGGTGAGATACAAAGCGAAGCCCAGTCCCGCAATCGCTGCACCCAAGAGCCAGTCCCGAGTTTGCTCTCTGGACCGGAAGAACGTTGAGAGCACGAATAGCGTGGCGTATCCAGCTACCCCAATCACAGCCACGGGGATGCCAAGCAAGGTCGAGTACTCGCTGCGGTTCACGATGTCGCAACTGAATCTCTGGCTGAAGTCGCAGTAGCGGGTGGCCGATTCTGCGAAATGACGCTGCACCGCTATGCCGGAATCAATGACCCCGGCCAGCGATAAAATCGCAATCAGCACGAAAAGTAGCCGATCGCCGGAGCCGTTCACGGAAGGCTGCACCCCGTTTTGTCGCTGAGTTCATCTAGCGAGAACACGCCTTCTGTCGGCGCATTCGAGCCGAACTGCCAACTGGGGAACAGCTTCACCCCCGCCACTTTGCACTGTGGGGCCATCTCTCCGGGTTTCTCTTTGAGGGCGCATTCCTGGTACGGCACGTAGCGGAATGCAGCGCCAAACATTTCCTTTTGCTCGGCGCAGTGCGGACACCAATACAGACCATACATTTTCGCCTGATGTGCGGCGAGACACTTGGCAAACGAATCATACTTGTGATCGCGGTAATACCGGCCGGCAAGAAAAACCAACGCGAACAAGGCAACCACGATGACATAGCGCCAGGTTTTGCGGTTCTTCGGTGCATCACTGTCGCGGGTCTGTCGCCTTTTTCGGCGTTCTTCAGACATGGTTCAATTCTTATATCACGGCGTTCAGGCTACGATGTTCAGCGCCTGCGGAATCACATCAAGTTCTTCGCAGTGCAAGGTGAGGACCTCTCCATCGACCATTACATCCACCGGAGAATCAAGATTGAATTCGACGTGGGCGACGGACTTGCATTCAGCGAGGGGATGGTGGATGTGCGTCCCGTCATAAAGGCCAGGCAATTCTCGGATTAACCCAAGCCGCCCGATCGTTCCCCATCGCACATATTCAATCAGGCCATCGTCGGTCTGGGCATTGGGGGCGATCATCATCGTCCCGCCGGTAAATTTGCTGTTGTTGAAGGTCAGAAACAGACATGGCCTGCGGTCAAACTCCGTTTCCCCTTGCACTCGAACCGGGAAGGCACGGCGATTGAAACGAGCCAGGGTGAGAAAAATGGACCCGAAGTACCCCAATTCTCCCCATGAACTGAACCGGCGAGCGCGCAGTGTGGCAACATCCGCGGTGAAACCGATGCTGAGTAGATTGATGTAGTGAAGGATGCCACCGCGATGACGCAGACGCATAACGTCACAGCTTCGGCTGCGTTCGGCAAGGATCGCTTCGATTGCGTACTCGACCCCGCGATCACTGAAATCGCGCAGAAAAGAGTTTCCCGTCCCTAACGGCAGTAAGGCCAGAGTAGGACGCTCTGCGGCTGCAGCTTCCGGGAACAGCCCATTCACGACTTCATAGGAAGTACCATCCCCACCGACTGCAATGAAGTTTCGGATCCCTCGCGCATATGACGCGCGCGCGATTTCCGCGGCCTGTCCGGGAGCATTGGTATGCACCACTTCCGTCTGGATGCCTCCTGCCTTAAGGCGTTCCAAAACCGGACCCAGAAGCCTGCCGCTACGCCCGCCTCCCGCGGCCGGATTCACGATCGCTAGATAGTTCTGCGCCAAGATCTCGTTCTCACAATAAGGGCTGGTACTTGCGATGCGGCCGCTCCGTGGGGATCCAGACTACAGATTGACGATTGCTACCCTTTCGAAAAACTTCCCGATCTCTTCCGCCAGCAACTGCCGCTTGATTTTCATTGAGGCAGTACGGGGAAAGTCCCTTTCCCAAATCAAATATCCACCCACCCGCTTGAAATCGGGAAGACGGCGGTTGCGCGTGGAGATATCTTCGAGTAACGGCTTATCGAACGTCTGATTCTGCTCGAGCCGAAGAATCAGAACCAATGCTTCGCGTGTGCCGAGTTCCTTCGGGGGCCAGATGTAGTTTACCGCGAAGATGGCGTACTCCTTAACCGGCAAGCCGTCGAATACAGTCTCGATGTCCTCGGGATAGATGTTTTTGCCGCCCTCGGTGACGATCATGTTCTTCTTGCGCCCGAAGAGCTGGAGATGCCCGTGGCGTTCAAAACGCCCGAGGTCACCGGTGAGCAGCCACCCTTCGACAATAGTCTGGAGCGTGAGTTCCGGATCATCGAGATAATGCGACATAACCGTTTTACTATGCGCGGCTACCTCTCCGATTCCCTCCGCATCGGGATTCAGTATGCGGAGTTCGACGCCGGGAAGCGGTTTGCCCACCGTATCCGCGCGAAAGGGTTTGAGGTCGTTCAGAGTCAACGCCGTGCCCGCCTCGGTTAAGCCGTAGCCATTCACGACGGGAATACCAAGATCGTAAAAGAACTGCGTGGTTGAAGGCTCGATGAAGGCCCCGCCCGTGATGAGCGCCAGCAGCTCGCCACCGAATCCGCGATGCACATTGCGGAGCAACATGCGGCTGAGGCTTACATTCGGGCGCCCTCGCGTCAGAAGCCGATTGGTGGAGATCATCGTGTCTAGGAGAGCCCGTTTCCACTTCGGCAATTCATCAAACTTCGCGCGTAAGCCCTTCTCAAGGTTCTTCAGGATCATCGGAACCAGTGCCACGTAGGTGATGCGATAGCGAACAAAGGCGTCGCGCACGAACTCCGGCCGAAGGGTTCGCAAGTGAACCACGCAGGCCCCGCAGACGAATGGCCCAATAAATCCCACCATGAAATCGATGGCATGATTGGTCGGCAGAATGCTGAGATACCGCACCCCGGGCCAGAACGGGTACCAAGCGGTAAGAGAACGGCATTGCTCCAGATAATTCTCGTGGGTGAGAACGCATCCCTTGGGCCGGCCGCCTGTGCCGGAGGAATAGACGATGCAGGCTACGTCGTCTTTCTGCCGCATCACGAAATCGGGTGAGCCTTTGCGTTTGAAATCTTCCCAACGGAAAGCTCCGGCCAACTCGGCTCCCAGCGGCGCCTCGGTTACCAGGACGATCTTTGTGGCAATTGCCTGGAACTGCGGCGACTGCATGATCGCCCGCCAAAGGTGGTACTCAACAACCAGAACCTTTGCCTTCGAGTGCGCGAGGAGTTGAAGGTGCTCGGCGGCGCTGAGCTTGTAATCGAGCGGAACCAGCACACCGCCACAATAGAAGATTGCGTATGCCGAGATCAGCCACTTGGACTGGTTGGTCATGATGATGGCGGCGCGGTCATTCGCATCGAAGTCGGCGTCTTCGAGGGCGCGGGCCAATGGCAGGGCAATCTCTTTGAAATCGGAATAGGTCAGCCGGAGTTTCTCCCGATCCCGCTCAGCCTCAATCAGGCACACCTCGCTGGAGTAGCGATCCAGAGCATCGCGCAGTACGGCGCCCAGACAGCTGTACTTGGTGAGATCAAGCATTAAAGAGTCATTTCACCACAGAGACACGGTGACAGGGTGGAAGGCATAGTAATCAGTTCAATGACCACCATTCCCGCACAGAGTACAGCCACCAGGTTACAACCGAGCCTGAATCTTGCCGGCCAAGGTACGGAAGTCGCTGACGCCCTGCAGTTCGTAGTCGGGCAACTCGACATGGAAATGATTCTCCAACTTGGTAAGCAAATCCAGGGTCTGCAGGCTGTCGATGCCGAGAGCCTTAAAGAAATCGTCGTCGGGGGAGAGTTTTTCGCGCGGAACCTTGAAGTGCATCGCGGCCAGATCAAGAATCTCGTCCAGAGTCTTTTCGGTGGTTGGCATAACGAGTCATTCTAATTGATTCGTCAGGGCAGATACGGCTGCGCATTGGTGCTTTCGACGAACTTCTTCAGCCCGGCCTGCACTGCAGGCCGCTCAAACAACTCGCAGAAGATATCGATCTCCTTCTTCAGTTCGTCGTAGGGGACCGGTTTGATGAATTGTTTCGCCGCGGCAGATGTCTGCCGATCAAACTTCCCCACCTGCGCGGCCGTTGCCCGGGCCGCGCGTAGTGCCTCTCCTTCGGCGACCACCTGGCTGGCTAATCCGATCTGCTGTGCTTTGGTCGCATTAAAGCTGCGTCCGGTGAGTAGCAGATCGCGGACCACTGCATTCCCCACGTCACGTTTCAACCGCGGTATTCCGCCGAATCCTGGAATCAAACCCAGACGAAGTTCGGGGAAGGCAAAGCGGGCGCTCTTATCCGCAACAATCAAATCGCAGGCCAGTGCCAGTTCGAGCCCCCCGCCAAACGTTACGCCCTGGACGGCCGCAATCGTGGTCAGAGCCGAAGCGTCAATCGCGTTCAACACGCGGTGAATCCGTTCGAGGAAATCGCGAACGCCGCGGATTGCCGCCTTCTTCTCCATGGCTCGCGAGCGATTGTAGAGTTCCCGCAGATCGGCTCCAGCGCAGAAACCGGCTTTCCTCTCACTGTGGATGATCACGGCATGAAGCTGAGGCTCAAGCTCCAGCATAGCCGCCGAAAACGACTCGAGGTCCTCAAGAGATAGAGACCCAATTTCGTTGCATGGGGCGCGGTCCAGCGCGAGCTCGAGCACTCCTTCGTGGACTGAGTACGACATGGTCTGACCACGTTTTGTGACCTGGGCCGTGTTCATGCGGTCTTCACCGCCTGGTACATGTCTTCGATCTCGCTGCTCATGCGCTTCGAAATCAGGTCTCGCTTCAGCTTTCCGTTGGCTGTGAGCATGCCATTCTCAATCGAGAACGGCTCTGTGCGGACACAAAAAGCACGAACTTGCTTGTAATGGGGATGCTGCGCGTTGACTCGGTCAAGCACGGCTTGCACCTGCTGGCGGCTCGCATCGCCCGTGATGATGGCAGAAAGATATCCGCGGCCATTTCCGATGATCACCACCTGCTGCGCATTGGGCATTAGACGTAAGATTTCATCCTCCATGGATTCCGGAGCAAGCTTGTGGCCGGAGCCCAGAACGATCAGATTCTTGAGGCGGCCCACGATGCGCCATGTGCCCGCCTCCAGTTCGCCCTGATCGCCCGTATGGAACCAGCCGTCGCGCAGCACTTCGGCGGTCTGCTGTGGCCGATTCCAATAGCCGGGAAAGACATTCGGCCCGCGAACCACGATTTCATCGTTGTCACTGAGCTTCATCTCGATGCCTGGAATCGCCGGCCCCACTCGTCCCGGCACTGGATGGCGCGGATCATCCATAGTGCAGATTCCGGTCGTTTCAGTGAGTCCATAGACTTGCAGCACAGGAATGCCCAGCATGGCGAAATAACTTTGAGTTTCCGTCGTGAGCGGAGCTGATCCGCAGATCAGGGCCTTGAGATTCTCGCCCACCATCTTCTTTCGGATCTGCGGGAAAACCAACCTGTTGGCAAGCCAGAGCCACGGGGAACCTCCCTCTCTGCTCTTGCCCAACCATGCTGCCTTGGCGCGAGAGTAGATGGTTTGCGCCATCCCGCCCCTGGTTGCGATCTGTTCATCAACGCCGCGCCGCATGCGCTCCAGCAATTGGGGGACGTTGAGGAAATAATGCGGCGCGACCGCAGGCATGTCGTTGGGTATTTTCGTCAGGTCGGTATTGAGCGTGACCAGACTTCCACGCAACAGGAAGGTCAACACCGCGATCCATGACGCGCAAAAACTGAATGGCAGGTAATGGAAGATGCGATCGTGCGAGGTACGTCCGCCCATCAGCAAGTCCAGGCGAGCCGAAGTACACCCCAGCATAAAGCCGACGTTGGCAGCGGTGAGAACCACACCCTTGGCCTCACCCGATGTGCCGGACGTGTAAATGATGGTGACCGGATCTTCGCTGCGCACCTGCGGACGGTCCAGCGCAATTCGGTCAACTCCCGCGAAGATGTCGTCGAATAGAAAATGCGGGGGCGCCGCAGGCCAGTTCTGCTGGATTCCCTCCCGCAGGGTTGGGTCTCCGCAGCAGACCAGGGCGGGCGTGCTGTCCTTCATAATGGCAACGAGTTCGTGCGCAGCCTGGCGGTAATAAAGGGGGACAACAATCAGGCCCTCGGCCGTGGCCGCCAGATCCATCGCGATCCACCGGATGGAGTTAGAGGCCAGCAGGCCGCAACGTTCGCCCTTAGCCAGACTTTTGGAAGCGAGAAAGGTTCTGGCTCGCTGCACTAGTCCGAGCAGTTCTGACCCGCTGACAGCCGTGACCAGGCCATCACGGATCTCCTGCAGAACCGGGGCACTCCCAGCGGCTTTCAGTTGCGCAAAGATTTCTCCGACGAAGGGCATTGTGGCGAACTTCGGGACTAACTGTACGCTGAAACGAGTTGCCGCAGCGAGTCATTCATGGGCGGCAGATAGTCTTCCCACGTCCACTCACCCGTGCGCGTGGGGAACTCCGGATAGCGGCGATGGACTTCTTCCTCGAAATAAACGCCCATGCGGGCCATAACCTTCAAATTCCTGACCACTGTCCGTGCGATCCCGTCAGCGATGCGTTCGCCTTCGGTGGCAAGTTTCTCGAGCGAAGCCAGCAACTTCGGTTCAAGGTCAGGATCATCGACGTTCATCAGCAAATCTTCGTGTCCGCGCTCGCGCATGATGTTGCGAATACGTTCGTCCATCGTGATTCCGGCCGACGGAACCAACCCAGGCATCGAGGTCACGATCCCGTGATACCGGGATGAGGCCATCATGTGACACGACCGCAGGATGCTGACCAGTTCGTACATGTTGTACTGATCCGAGGTCAGGACAGGGATCCCGCCCAGTTGCTCGGATATTCGATTGGCGGGACGCGCATCCAGGCGTTCGGTGGCAACAAGGATCACGAATACATTGCGCTTCTTACGGAAGGCGTCCACTGCAATAGCGATCGAGGAGAGGTAATGCTCGTATGCCCGATCAGCGGCGGGCCCAGAGTTATGAAAGTATGGCCCACGGTAATGTGTCTTCTGGTATGCACCGACCATCTTGTGCAAAGCTAGTTTTCCTATGGAAGCCTTTACCGGCCATTCGAAAGGATTGATGGGACACACTACCAGCACCGGCGTACGTCCGTCCCACCCTACTTCACGCAACACGCTCTGCCCATACTCCAGCGGGCGCGGCTCAAAAGTCCACGCCGTGTCCGTGCCCAACTCCGTAGGCACTCCCAATTCACGCAGCACGCTGCGGGATTCCTCGTTGCGAGTGATCACGAGTGAATTCCGGCAATAACGCGAACACATTTTCACCAGCAGCGGATCCATGTGACCCGCCTCGCCGCCATATCCGACGGAGAGCTTGTTCTGCGCGGCCGCGATGCCCAATGTGCCAATCATCATGGTGGTGAGCGCATTGGCGAACTTGCTCTTGAACATTGAGCCTTCGCAGGCCACCACTCCATGATGCTTTGGAACTTCGTTCTTCAGAAATGGAGGGAAAATATCAGGCAACCGAACTTGCGCCGTATTTTCAAAGTAGCCCTTCGAGCGTTCGAATTCGAAGGTCATGCAGGTAAACTCAACTCGCCCGGCGCCCAGGATGTGACGAATCTGGCGCAGCATCTCGTCTACGCGCACGTCAGATCCCATGTTGCGCGTGCCGTTATAGCCTGCAAATAAGAGTTTCAGCTTCTCGCCAGGACGCCACGGTCTGCCTTGCCCCAACATCCACCCGACTTTCGCCTGTTCGATGTTGGTGCTGACCCACGCCTCCAGCATGAAATCCATCATGCGGCGCTACCTCCGCGAGCCGCGGGCCAGGGCTGGTAGTGGTACTCGAAATTATTTTCGCGGCTGAATTTCAGCAAGGGGAAACTGTATTGCGAGAACGCCACCGGCCGGCGTCCAAGTTCAGAAGTAACGCGCGTGTTATCGAATACCGTATTCCAGACCAGATACGGCATGAACACTTTGAGCAGCGTCGCGCCGCTGCCCAGCGGTCCTCTGCGGTTCGAAAGGAACTTCACGGATCCGATAAAGGGACGCTCCGCGAAAGGCAGGAACACAGGTTTACGCTTCTGTTGCGCAGCCGCCAGGGCCATCGTTAGCTCCCGAAAGGTCTGCGAGGACGTACCGGAAGAAAGGTGATAGGTATCGAAGCCGGGCTGCTCCTTCTGGTGCAATGTTGCAATGGCGTCGGCTACGAAATCGACATTGACGATGTCGACCTTATCGTTGGCACGAAATGGTAAGGCCGGCAGCCCCGCCAGGAAAACAAATGCCTTGACCATGTCAAACTGGGTGGTTTCGGCGCGACGGCTGTCGCCAAGGACAATGCTGGGACGAAAAATCGTCTTCGGCGTATCGGGCAGCAGCACGCGCGTCATGTGTTCGCAGAATTTCTTGGTGCGGGCATACGGATCGTAATCGGAGCGATCCCACTCGATGGCATGATCTTCAGTGACAATCTCGTTCTGTCGCTTACCGGCGACCGCCACCGTGCTGACCTCGCTGAACCGGCGCAGGCCATGGTAGTGCTCCGCGTGCCGCGCCAAGGTGAGCACCTCAAGCGTGCCCCGTAGGTTCACATTCAGGCAGCTCTTCTCGGACTTGCGGTTTAGAGACGCCGCGCAGTGGATCACCGAATCCGTGGTGTGCACGAGGCGATCGTATTCATCGCGTCCCAAACCGAACCCGGGAGCAGTCAGATCACCGCAGAATACGCGCACCCGGGTCTGCAAGTAGTCATAAAATTTGGAAAATTCCAGGTGGAGTTGCATGGCCCGCCAGAGCCGAAGGTGCGCCTCTTGAGGATCGCGCGCACGCACCAGAAGATTTAGAGATGCGCCGTGCTCCTGCAGCAGATTGGCGGCGACGTGCGCGCCGATGTATCCGGTCGATCCGGTCAGGAATATCGCCACGTTGCTCCGTTGGTTCCCGTTTTGACGGCATCGCCGTTCGCGGGCGCAAGTTGAAAGCTTCGGGGAGGCCGTGCTTCGAGCGGACGCCCCTCAATCAAGGGATAGGTCCAGCGGCGCAGCGCCGGAATGTGAATGTTGATCCAGTACTCCCACCAATCAAGCGAACGCGTGTCGTAGGCAAACTGTTCACGTTCTGCCGGAGTGAGCGCATAAGAGAGTTTCTCGATGTTCTCCGCCGCAAAATCGTGCTCGTGCAGCAAAATGAAGGGCTCGA
>Ga0157372_10009467_pt1 | contig 10360 bp, 9 predicted proteins | sample C55metaG_FD_115307 | JGI IMG/M metagenome (GOLD analysis project Ga0157372, IMG submission 115307) | Corn rhizosphere microbial communities from Kellogg Biological Station, Michigan, USA - C5-5 metaG | ecosystem: Host-associated > Plants > Roots > Rhizosphere > Soil | place: USA: Michigan...
AACGGACTCGAAACCGATCTGACCGGCCCCGAGCCCGTCGTGACGAATGGCGGCAAGGACGAGCGCACCGACAACCGCTGGGCCGGAGCATTCGGCACGACGTACCGGTTCTGGCAGGACGGGAAGGATTTCCTGACGGTCTATGCAAACTATCGCGACACGTTCAAACCTGCCGTCGTCGACTTCGGGCCCGAAGCGGAATTCGACATTCTGAAGCCCGAAGATGCCAAGAGCGGCGAGCTCGGCATCAAGGGCCAGCATCTCGACGGGCATTTCGAGTGGGATCTGTCGGTGTTCCGCATGGACTTCAACAATCTCGTCGTTGCGCAGAATGTCGACGGACTCCCGGGACTCACCAACGCCGGCAAGGAAAAATTCAAGGGTGCGGAAACCGAAGCGCGCTGGAATTTCGGCAACGGGTTCAGCGTAGTCGGGACATACGCGTATCACGATGCGCGATTCGGCAACTACATCAACCAGGAAGGCGATGAGGCGCCGGTCAACGTCAAGGGCAATCTGCTCGAGATGTCGCCGCAGCATCTCGGCAGCGTTGGACTCATGTATACGCCGCCGCAGGGATTCCGCGCTTACATCGTCGCGGACTATGTCGGCAAGCGCTGGCTCGACAAGGAAAACACCGCGCTCGCCGGCGACTACACGACGGTCGACGCCGGCTTCGGCTACGCGTGGGATCAATGGGAAGTGCGCGTCGACGGCTATAACCTTTCGGACCGGCGCGATCCGGTGTCCGAGAGCGAGCTCGGCGACTCGCAGTTCTATCGCTTGCCGGCGCGATCGTACTGGCTCAGCGCGCGTTACACGTTCGGGGCGCGCTGATCGAATCGAACTGCGTTGGGAGGGCCACGGTGACGGCAGCCCGTTGGGTTGCGGTCACCGTCGGATGCACGCCGCCATTCGATCAACGGCCGTATTGCGCCTGCAATTCGGTGCTCGACAGACTATTGGCCGTCAGCGCCTTCTTCACCGCCTCGCCATCGGCGCCGGCTTCGACGCCGAGATGTTCGGTGCGCAGCGCATAAACCGTGAACACGTAGCGGTGCGGCTTGTCATCGCGTGGCGGACAAGGTCCGCTGTAGCCGAGATCGCCGAAACTGTTCTTGCCGCTGATGCTGCCGGGTGACGCGTTGCTGCCCACATCTCCACCCGCACCGGCGGGCAGCGATTTCGTTTTCGCATTGATGTCGAACAGCAGCCAGTGCCACCATCCCGCGCCATCGCGTGCGTCGGGATCGAACAACGTCACCGCGAAACTTTTCGTGTCGGCAGGCGCGCCGCTCCAGTGCAGCTCGGGACTTACGTTGCCGCCGTGGCAATCGCCTTTGTTGTAGACCTGCGTCGTGCCGAGCGTCGTGTTCGAACCGAAGCTCGCACTTTCCAGGGTGAAACCATCCGCGCGCGCGGCCGAAGAAATCGCAAGCGCCGACGCGCAGCAGAACAAGACGGGCAGGGCACGCATGACGACACCTCTTGCTGGACGACGGCTCGAGCATCGCCGCCGGTGACGTCGATTGTGCGGCGCGATGGCCGATCAAGCCATCGGTTTCCGGCTTCGATTCAGCTGGAAATCAGACACGCGGCCCTCGTCGCGTGCTTCAGTCCGCTATTGATTCTTCGTGCTGGAATCGCCGCCCTCGGTTTCCACGCCGGTGATCGCGAACCATTTGTCCTCGGATCCCGCCAGCACCATCACGATCGGAGCGACGCATGGATTCGGCAATTCGACCGTCGCGTGGATGAACGAGTCGCCGTGCACATTGGCGGGGAAGCCGTCCGTGATGACATTCTGCGTGCCGACGCTGTCACCGTCTTCGGTCAGGCAGCTGACCAAGCCGCGGAAGAATGGCTCGTCGTTCGTGCCGACGAGATCGGGTGGCACCGAAGGATCATCCGCGAACACGAGTCCGTGCACGAGGATCCGGAGCCGACCGCTGGTTTCCAGATCGCCGACCACGAAACCGCTGACGACCCACGGCAACTCGTCGCCGATGACGCCGCGCACCGGATTCGTATCGCCTACGAACGGCCCGTCGACGCCGTACATCGTCGCAAACGCCAGAATCGGGCTTGAGTGATGGAATGAATGTAACGAGCTCAGAAGGTCCTGCTGATCGGCGAAATCCTGCGACGTCGGCATTGGAGTCGACGACGGTGCCGGACCGGCCGCGAACGATGCGCTCGTGAGCGCCAAAAGCAACGGTGTCGCAAACATGAATTTCCGCATGACACACTCCTCTCGACGGGTGACCCCATCCCCGGGCTACCTTTCGGTGCCCGTACCGGCGGAGCGCAGTTTTCGAGGGCGTCTGAGCGCCCGGGAACGCGGCAACTCCGTCGCGAGGGACGCTAGGGGCGTTCGACTTTACGGCCGATGACCTATTGTCAAATCATCGGCAAATAACTTTGAACCGCGAGCCTGAGGCGCGCTAGCGCGATGCAGGCATGGCGAACTCTGCCGTTGCGGGGCAGCGCGATTGCATGCGTTTGCCGCACGCGCGCGGCGAGAGATCCTTGTCCAGACACACGCGCACTTCGACGAGCTCGCCGCGACTGCAATGCAGGCTCAGCATGGCATCGTCGAGGTGCGCGTTGGCTTGCCGGAATGCGGCACGTATGCGGTCGGAGTCCGTGTGCAGCGGATCATGCGGTGCGCTGAACTCGGCGGGCACGTGTATGACAGCGAACGCGCGATCGGCGAGATCGAAGTAACCCTTTGGATCAAGGCCGGTGCACGCGCCGTGCGTGATCCATTCGTGATTGATCAACGCCCGGCTCGGCATGAACGCGAGCGTATTGGCGACGGTCTTTCGGTCGGGCTCATCGGTAGTCGGGCAATGTTCGGGGCCGCCGCCGCCTTCGTATTGAGGCCAAAGTCCGTGCAGCACGAAACCAAAACCCTTGTGTCCGCACTGTTCTTCTTCGTCGGGATGCACCTCGCAATACGTCGGCGACCACGACAGCGCCATCACGTAATAGTCGAACACGCCGCTCGTTCCTGTCGCGGCGGGACCCTTGTGGCCGCCTTTGTGCGAATGCGAGGACGATGTGCTCTTCGCATGAACCGCGCCGCTGATCGCCAGCGCGAGTCCGATCAGTACAGCGGCGAGAGTGCAAACGCGCATGCTGTTCTCCGAGAGCGGCCGACGCCGCATGAGTGCAACCTACCTGCACTCGCGTCGGAGCTCAACGATCGCATCGGCATGCCTGCATCGCGACGCATCGCGGACGCGCAACGCGTTATCATAGTCAGCTCCACACGCGGAATCGATTTGCACTATGCCAAGACGCATCGCCCTGCGCCGCTCGCCGATCCACGGCAACGGCGTATTCGCACTGATGGATATTCCCAAGGGTACCGAGATCATCGAATACCGCGGGCGACGCATGACCCACGCGCAGATCGATCGTTTTTACGCGAACGTCAAGGACAATGGCCACACGTTCCTTTTTACACTCAACGATCGCTATGTGATCGATGCGAACTTCGAAGGCAACATCGCGCGCTGGATCAATCACAGCTGCAAGCCGAACTGCCAGGCGGTGATCGAGGAGGCCGAAGGCGGCGATCGGCGCAAGGATCGCGTATTGATCGAAACGATTCGTCCGCTGCGCGCCGGCGAAGAGCTCACCTACGACTACGGTATCGATCCCGGCGAGCGCCTGACTCCGAAGCTGAAGCAGCTCTGGGCCTGCCGCTGCGGCTCGCCGCGCTGCATCGGTACGATGCTGAGACCCAAACGCCAGCGGGGCACCTGAGGGCGATTCCGCCTCAGTGGGCTGGCGCGCAGGCGCCGACCGGCTGCCGCAGCCGACGCTCCTGAAAGAGACCGCTGCCGGTTCGGGTCAGGTTTCGCATTCCTGCGCCGGGCATTCTGAAACAATCCCCGGTTACGCGCCCGGAATTTCGCGCGGCGTTTCCGCCGCCGCGCTAGGATCGGCGGCGCTGGGGGAGAATCGGCGAAGTGAGCCTCGACAAGCAGGTCGTCGACAAGCGAATCGCGATCGTCGGCGTCTCCGATGAGGAGACCGCACACTTGCGTCTCTTGATGCGCAAGGCGGCCAGCGAGCTCAGCCATCGCTGGCAATGGGGCAACGAGTCGAGCGCGGATCTCCTCATCGTCGATCCATCTTCTTTCGCCGGCCAGATGGCGCGCACGCGCGCGCACGCGGCGGGCATGCGCTATGCCGTCTTCAGCGATGAGGCCGTCGTCGGTGGCGATCTGGTGCTGCGTCGACCGCTCAAGCTCGTCAATGTCGTCGCCGTCTTGAATCAGGCCGCTGCGATGGTGTCGCGATCGGAGAACATCGAGACGCCGAAACAGGATTTCTATCTCGGCGAAACGTCCGATGGGACCGCTGACGAGAACGCGCTCGACGCCGACATGCTGGCGATGTCGGAGCACGAGCCGACAAGACGTGCCGTGGACGCGGCGCCGGGTCTCGAAGAACTCCTGCGCATCGATCCCGTGGAAATCAAGGAAGCGGCGCGGGTCAAAACGTCGCTCGATGAGAACACGACCATTTTCGGTACCTCAGGACCGACCGCACGCAGCGACGTGCGCGGGCGCGAAGCACCCGATGTATTCACGCGCTCGACCGATCCGCCGCAAGAAACGGTGCTGATGCGCGGCGGATCCGTCGACACATCGCGACGCAACCTGCGCGCATTTCTGGACAGCGACATCCTCGGCGGACCCGCGCGCATCGCACTCCCGGAGACGCCCGCGCTGACGTTGGATCCCAAGACCAAGATGTTCCATTCGGCGGGCCGGCTGGCGACGCTGGAACCCTATTGCCGAACCGCGCTGCGCGCTTCGGACTGGCAACGCCTGACGACATCCGAGCTCAACGAGTTGCGCATCGCCGAGCCGCCTCAGCCCTATCAGCGGCTGATCTGGCTTTACGTGCTCGTGCATTCGGAGGGAAAGCTCGCGCGCCATCTCGATCCCGGCGGCACCTACCGCCTCACGCGCTGGATCGAGATCGAACGCGACTTCAGCTCGTACTTCCGCATCGCCTCGACGATGCTCCAGGCCGCGCGCCTGCATGAGATCGCCGCGAGCAGCGGTGCTTCGATGGCCGATGTGTTCGATGTCGTCAACGCGTTCGACGCGATCGGCCTCATCGAATGGCAGCCGCGCACGCCGCGCGGCGGCGAACCGGTCGAAGAACCGAAATCCGGTTTGTTCCAGCGATTGCGCAAATCGCTGAAACGATAGCTCGGCGCCGCGCATCCACCGCGCGACGCGCGAGCCGATCAACGCTTTCGAGTCTTCTTCTTGGCCGCAGCGGTCTTGCGAGGCGATTTTGCCGCAGCGCGCGTTTTCACGACTTTCTTCGCCGGCTTCTTGCGCACGCTGACCGATTTCGGGCGTGCGTGGCGCGGCTGGTACACACCGAGCTTTCCGCCGCCCGGCAGGCTCAATTCCGCAAGAAGGCCCCAGCCGCGGTCGAGCACTGGGCCGCAATCGATATTTCGCTGCCTCATCTCCGACGCGAACGCCTTGATGTCGTCGCACATCAGATAGAGCTCGTGCACGTCGTTTTCGTCGGACGGATGCACGGCAACTTCGGCCGGGGGCAGCCCGAAGATCAGCCAACCGCCGCCGACATCGACGTGCGGAAAGCCGAGCACGTCGCGCAGCAGCGCGCGATCGGCGTCAGGGTTTCTGCTGTAGAGGATGGAGTGCGCACCGATGATCATGTTCGATTCTCCTCTGCGCTGTTGGAGAAAATCCTTCTTCGCGGACGCATCCGGCGCGAGCGATCAGAGCGGCCGCAGCTGCTCGGCCAGCGTGCGTGTTTTCTCGTTGACCACATCGCCGGTGTGCAGCGTCGATTTGCGTTCGATCAACATCACGTGACATTCCTCTTCCGCCACCGGATTGTGGCGCATCCCCTTGGGAACGACGTACATGTCGCCTTCGCCAAGTTCCACCGGCCCTTGTTCCATCTCGATGCGGAGGCGGCCCTTGAGGATCAAAAACAACTCGTCCTCGTCAGCGTGTGCGTGCCAGCCGAACACGCCGCGTACTTTCGCGACCTTGACGTAAGCGTCATCGACTTCGGCGACGACGCGCGGTGACCACAGCTCGGTCAGCGCCGCGGCGACGCCTGCGGGTGATATCGATTGCGGCATGGCGCCTCCGTCGGCTCAGATCGATGCGTCGCGAAACGCGCGCAACACCGCGTTCATGCGCGTCTGGTAACCCGCGCCTTGCGCCTTGAACCACTCGAGCACGTCGCTGTCGACGCGGAGCGAAATCGATGCCTTCGGCGGCACGGGTTCGAGTCCGCGCCGTACGACGCCGCGCACGATGTAGCGGACGTCGGCCTCGGGATGATCCGGCGTGGCGCGGCCCGGCCGGTCGGACTGAAGATGGCGCCAGTCAGTGCCGGACTTCTTCGAAATAGATTTCGGCTTCGCGACGAGTCGCTTTGCGGAACGAGATGAGACGGATTTGGTTGGCATATTCGGTATGGACGATGCAGACAGGTTTGCCGCGAAGGAGACCGAGCGTGATATAGCGCCTTTCCGCGTAACGGAAACGCGAATCCTCGAATGTTAACGCGACGCCCGCGAATACGATGACTGCATCGGCGAAATCGAGGCGGTGTCTCACGCGGTTCGACGCGCGCTTGACCTCCGACCACGTAAGGCGCCTTCCATATCGTATATACGCTCCGTGTATACGTCAACTCGCTGCCAAGAGGGCGATTCCGCAATCGGTGCGCTCTTCACACCAGATACGCTACGGAGGAATGAAGCCCGCCATGCGCGGCTCGCGCAGCGACGTCAGTCAAAGACGCGGCGACGGGTCAGCCGACCGCGTCGCCGGAGCGGTGCGCTACCCAGGCGCCGATGATGGCCGAAGCGTAAGGGATCGCCTGCGCGGCGAGGATCGCGATCCAGAGCTTGCCTTCGACGTAGTTGATGCCGATCGAATTGATCATGCCGAAGATGCCGGCCATCAATGCAAGGAACAGCAGCAGTTCTTCACTGACCGAGACGAACGCGCTCGGCTTCTTGCCGATGCGCCGGCTCTTCGCGGTGCGCACGAATTCACCTTTCTGTTTCCAGAGGCCGAGAAAAATCCCGCGCGCGATGGCATGCGAAAGGCCCATGCTGGCGACCGACGCGGCGACCGTGTCGTGCCATGAGCACGGCACGCGCTTGCGATAAAGAACGATGCCGAACACGGCCTTGCAGACGAAGAATCCGATCAGCGGCACGAGGAAGAGATACATCGGGAGCGTGAAATATTTCGGCGCGAGCACCATGCCGAGCGTCCAGAGCATCGCCATCAGCGTGAACACGAGGTGCAGCGCGTCGCCGAACCATGAGAACCAGCCCGTCAGGAAATGGAAGCGCTGGCCGCGCGTCAGTGTCGAAGCTTTCGACGTCATCCAGTCCCATCGCGCTTTCATGATCTGCATCGCGCCGAACGCCCAGCGATAGCGCTGCGATTTGTACGCGGTGAAATCGGCGGGCGTGAGGCCGCGACCCATGACTTCATCGACATAGACCAGATCGTAGCCTTCGCGCATCAGACGCAGGCCAAGCTCGGCGTCTTCGCAAATCGTCCATTCCGACCATGCGCCGGTGTCGACCAGCGCGTTTCTGCGCACCATGGTCATCGTGCCGTGCTGGATGATCGCGTTGCGCTCGTTGCGATGATGCATGCCGATGCGGAAAAAGCCGTCGTATTCCCAATTGGTCATGCGGCGGAACGCGTTGTGCTCGTAGTCGCGATGCGCCTGCGGGCATTGCACGACAGCGACTTTTGGATCGTGGAAATAACCGGCGAGACCGCTGAGCCAATCGCGGCGCACTTCGTAATCCGCATCGACGACCGCGATGATTTCCGCGCGTGGCTCGGTCTGTTCGAGACCGTAGTTGAGCGCGCCCGCCTTGAAACCGGGCCACGGGTCGAGATGAAAGAAGCGGAATTTCGCACCGAGTCGCGCGCAATGCGCCTCGACCGGCTTCCAGACTTCCTCTTTCTTCGTATTGTTGTCGATCACGAGCACTTCGTAATTCTCGTAATCGAGCGCGGCGAGCGAATCGAGCGTGAGGATCACCATCTCGGGCGGCTCGTTGTAGCAGGCGAGATGGATCGACACGAATGGCTGCTGCTCGGCGGGATCCGGCGGCAGCAGCTTGAACTCGCGCAGCCAGCGCGGTCGCCACAGCACTTCGGTGAATTCGAAGCCGTTGATCAGCAGAATCAGGATGATCGCGAGCTGCGCCGGGAACAGCAGCACGAGCATGCCCCAGTCCAGGGGATCGAGATAGAAGTCGTAAGGCAACGTCGCCATCCAGACCAGGATCGAGGCCGATGCCTGGATCAACGCAAGGAAAAACGCAAGGCCGCGCGCGCGAAAGCGAATGAAGTGCCGCGCAAACCAGAACATCGGCAGCAGCGCGATCAGCGAAGCGAGGCCGGCTTTCCACGGCCAGTTCGGATCGTCGATGACGGTGCCGGTGAATGCGAATTTCTGCTGGCGGTTCGCATTGAACACGCCCCAGTACGGACCCGCGCGACCTTCGACAGCTTCCTTCCACGGCTGGTCGATCGCTTCCATCACGTAGTAATCGAGATGCTCGTGCGCCGCGACGTTGAACCAGTCGCGCAAAAAATGCGCTTCGTCGGCCAGCGAAGGCTGCGCGAATTTCCGGCGATCGCCGTTCGATGGCCAACCGACTTCGCCGATCACGACGGGCTTGTCGGGAAAGCCTTGCTTGGCGACGAGATCCTTGACGGCGCGATATTGACCGAGCACCCATCCGATCGCGTCCTTGCGCGGAATGAATTCCCAGTACGGCAGGATGTGTACCGTCACGAAGTCCACGTGCCGGATCAGTTCGGGATGCCGCTGCCACGTATCGAGCGGTTCGGCGGTCGAAACTGGAATCCGGAGTTGCGCGCGCGCGCGATCGAGATAACCGATCAGCTGCTGCGCATCGAGCTCGCCGAGCAGCACCGTCTCGTTGCCGACGATCGCGCGATCGATGTTGTCGTACTTGCGGCTCAGCGCGACGAGCGATTCGATCTCGCGATCGTTGTGCTCGATGCGCGTGTCGAGCCACGCGCCGGCCATGACGCTCATGCCGTAGAAGCGTGCGACACGCGGAATCTCGGGGCTTTCGAGCGAAGAATACGTGCGCAACCGCTTGCTGTAGCCCGACATCAGGCGGATATCGCTGGCCAGCTCGGCTTCGCTTGGAAAGAGGCCCCGGTTGGGATCCTGATAGCGCTGGAATGCGCTGAACGCGAAGCCGCCGATCTCGCCTCGCCAGTCCGCGATATGCGCCGGCCGGTTGACGAACGCCCACAGACCGACGTTCAGCGCCGCGACCAGCAGCGTCAGCAGCAGGGCTCGCCAGAACGACTTGCGAACCGGCACGGTTGCTGTGCGGTTATTCAAACGGATCTCGGAGGAGGGCTCTGAAAACGCGGCGCAGCATAGCCGGAAGGCCAGGATTCGGGAAACGGGATTCGGGATTCGGAGCTGGCAAGGCGCCGGCGGCGTGAGCGCGTCATCTCATGGGCGCGTGTCGCCTTCTTCAGCTTGCGGATCCCGGATCCCGTCTCCCGAATCCCATCTCTTCGACAAGCGCCGCAGCTGTCCCAGCACGATCGGCACCAGTGCAAGCACCGCCAGGCCGACCATCGGCAGAATCACGCGCTTGTGCGCAAACAGATCGAGCGAAACCGTGCCTTCGCGGGCGATCGTTTCGGCGAGCCCTGCGCCGAGCGCGGTTTCGAACGCGATCATCACCGTACCGCCGATCGCGGTCGCGGTGAGGAACAGCCACAGCGGACAGCGCAGCCAGGCCAGCGCGACCGTTACGCCGCCGAACGGAAAGAATGGCACCAGACGCAGGAACAACGTGTAGCTGAAAGGAAATGCGTGGTAACCCGCGCGAAGTTTCTCGACCAGCAATGGAACGCCGCCGCCGCTGCCGTGCGCGAACGCGGAGCGACTGGCGAGGAATAGGATCGTCGCGCCGAGCGTCGTGCCGATGGCCGACAGGATCGTGCCCGGAATGATCCCAAATAGCATGCCGCCGGCGAAGATCAACACGATGATTCCCGGGATTCCGGTCGAGATTCCGAGCATCACGACGACGATCTGCGCGAGCGCGCTCAGCACCGGATATTCGGCAACGAGCGCGCGCAGACGCACCTGTTCGGTAGCGAGCTGTGCCGGCTGGAATCGATCGAGCGCGCCCGAAGCGAGCAGCGCGACACCGATCGCGATCAAGATGATGAGCGGCAGGAAGGCACGCAGGCGTTTCATTGCTAGACGTCGCGCAAGAGAAGAAACCTTGAATCGG